>Ga0209415_10002496_pt1 | contig 34475 bp, 20 predicted proteins | sample PeaSoiSIISIP2007_FD_187696 | JGI IMG/M metagenome (GOLD analysis project Ga0209415, IMG submission 187696) | Peat soil microbial communities from Weissenstadt, Germany - SII-SIP-2007 (SPAdes) (version 2) | ecosystem: Environmental > Terrestrial > Soil > Wetlands > Peat | place: Germany... | reverse complement strand
GCACGATTTCTAGCAGGCGATTGTATTTTCTCTTTTCCGCGAGCTGTACAATCGTGTTTCCCATCATCCCAGAATGAACGTCGGCGCCTGCTGCGAGCAAAACTTCCAGAATCTCAGGCCGCTCCTGGCCGAATGCCGTGTACCAGAGCACCGGAAAATCGTGGGCGCCGCGCTCGTGGATTCGGTTGGCGTCCTCGGCCAGCAGCTTTTTCACTTCCGCAATGTCACCGAGCATGCACGCGGTGCACAGCGACAGCGGCGAGCTTTTCTCCAGGAAAAAGTGCGTCATGTCTTCGCGACCCATGTGCGCGGCTGCTTCCACGCCGATCTCATCCCAAGTGGATCGAGTCAACAGAAGGTCGTGGCACTGCCCGTACAGGCGCTTCACCTTGTCGAAATCGAAGTGCGAAGCAATGACGAATTCGTTGATCCAACTCTGCGGCAATCCGTAGGCCTCCTCGCGAGCAATCTGACGAAAGTCGCGATGAATGGATGCGGCGTTGCGCAGCACCTCCGCCGCGTCCCCCGTGGCGAGCTGCAACGGTGTCTTGCCGCTTTGATCCGCGGCAGCCGGGTCGGCTCGGCGCCGGATCAGGATGCGAGCGGCGTCGGCGTGGCCATGATGCGCGGCGACGTGCAAGGGCGCGGTTCCATCGGTCTTGCGAGCGCCGGCGGGGGCGCCGTTGCCGACCAACGTCTCCATCATCTGCATTACGACTTTGCTGTCGCCGAAGCTCGCGGCGAGATGCGCGGGCGTCGCGTCGTCCAGGCCGGCGGCGGTCGCGGCCAGATCCGCGCCTTTCATCAGCAGCAGATTCGCCATCGCCATTTGACCGCAGGCCGCCGCATAGTGCAGCGGAGTGGCATCCTGCAAATCCCGGTGATTCGCCGAGCCGGGGCTGCGCGTGAGCAGCGCTTCGACGCGCTGGTTGTCCCCGGCCGCGGCTGCTTCGTGCAAATCCAGAGCGACCCCGTTTTTCAGAAGGGCCTCTTTTTCTTTTTCGTTGCCCTCCAGACAAGCCAGAAGAAATGACGACCGTCCCTTTTCATCGCGCGTGTAATTCGTCTGCGGCGCGGCCGATGAAAGAACACTCGATGCGAGCATGGTGCCTCCTAAGCTGAGAAGTTGGCGTCGGGAGCTGAGCATATAAGAATGATGCTCCCGACCCGGTCCGGCGTCTTCTCGATTCTTGCTAATTTGCGTTAGGCTTGTGTCTTGGAGAAGTCCAGAATTAATCCGGGCGACGGGCCGCGCGGGGATCGAAACGTCATCCTGGCGGGCAACGGACGCCGGCATTATGTGCGCGATTATCCCGGGCCGTTTTCGATCAAATCCATCGTGCGCGGGAAGGCGTCGTGGTCGACGCAGGAAGGCCACTTCGATCTGGACGCGGATTCGATCCTGCTGCTGAATAACCGCCAGCCGTATACGATTTTGATCGATTCTCCGTGGCCGGTTTTCACGTTGTGCCTGTTCTTTCGCGACGGTCTGGTGGACGATGCGTGGCGATGCGAGACCAGCGGAGCAGCGCGCCTGCTCGACGATCCATGGGGCACGACAGCGCCGGCAGGTTTCTTCGAGCGGATTCATCCCAAAGAAGGGCGCATCGCGTCGATCCTGGCGTCGATGCATCGGGAGGTCGCGTCCAACCGCGCGACCGCCGAATCGCTGGACGACGGATTCTTGCGAGCCGCCCGCGAAGTCCTCACCTTTCGTTCTGAGCTGACGCATGCTGTTTCCCGCGTGCCGGCTGTGCGCGCTTCGACCAGGGCCGAGTTGTTCCGCAGGCTGACCCGGGCGCGTTCACTGATCGAGGCATCGCTCGGCGAGCCTCTGGATCTCGAAACCATCGCGCAGGGCGCGTGTTTGTCGCAGTATCATCTGCATCGCCTGTTCACGCAGGTTTTCGGGGAAACTCCGCATCGCTACGCGGTGCGACGCCGCATGGACCGGGCGCGGCGATTGCTGGCGCAGAGCGATCAACCGGTAACCGAAGTGTGCCTGGAGAGCGGGTTTCAGAGCCTCGGGTCGTTCAGTTCGCTGTTTCGCAGGGAAAATGGCTGCTCGCCGCAGCAGTTCCGCAGCAAGCATTTGGGAGATCCCAAATGCGCCTCCTGATTTTCGCGATCGCATGCGCGGCCTTCGGGCAGACAGCGGAGGATCTGACGTTCGAGGTCGCGTCGGTCAAGCCGTGCCCTCCGCCGGCTCCGAACGCGAGACTTTTCTTCGGCCCGCCGCGCGGAGGTCCCGGAACTTCGGATCCCGGGCAAATTACATGGTCCAATGCCGCGCTGCGAAATATTCTGATGACCGCGTACGACGTCCAGACGTATCAGGTCACGGCTCCAGCGTGGCTTGCGACGGAGCGGTACGATATCGCCGCGAAGATTCCGGCCGGAGCCACGAAAGAACAAGTCCGCATCATGTGGCAGAACCTGTTGAAAGAGCGCTTCGGAATGGCGCTGCATCACGAATCGAAGGAGTTTCAGGCGGACGAGCTGACCGTTGCCAAAAGCGGCCTGAAAATGAACGAGACAGACCTCCCCGCCGATGCGGGTCCGTTTGCGCCGGTGGACGGGCCTCCAAAGTTCGACAAGAATGGCATGCCGGCGATGAAAGGAAGCGGCGCGATTGTCATGATCTCGACGACCCCCGGCGGCGCGACCGCGCGCATGAACGCTAAGGGATTGTCGTCGTCGGAGATCGCGAGCCGGTTCGCGCAGAATCTCCGGCGTCCCGTGATCGACAAGACGGGACTGACGGGTCGATACGATTTCGTGCTCGAATATACTCCCGACCTGTCGGGGGTTGTGCTTCCGTCCCCGCCGCCCGGAGTTGTGGCGCCAGCGGGACCGGAGCCGGTCGCGAGCGAGCCTGGTTCAAATCTTCCTTCCGCGGTCGAAAAGCAGCTCGGGCTGAAGCTGACGTCGACTAAGGCGAAGCTGGACGTGATCGTGGTCGATCACGCGGAGAAGGTCCCTACCGGGAATTAATCGGGTTCCTGAGACGCGACGGCCCACCGCCCCTTGTGGTCGCTGCTCGTGGTCTCTGTAAGCAATCAGCACCGTCGCCTTCACACAGACTGTTGCTATCTGAGCTTGCGCGCCACTGTAATCGTGAGAGTGGCGGTGCCGGTCCCGCTGCTATTGGTCGCGTCCAGCGTTACCGTATATACTCCCGTGGTGGTCGGAGTTCCCGAGATCAAACCGGTCTTGGTGTTGATCGACAAGCCAGCCGGCAGCCCCGTCGCATTGTAGCTGGTGGGCGAATTGGTGGCCGCGATCTGATAAGAGAACTGCCGGCTCACGGTTGCCTTGGCCGTGGTAGCGCTGGTGATCGACGGCGTCGTCGATACCGCAGGCGAGATGGTCAAGGTCAGAACGGCCGAGCCGCTCCCGCTGCTGTTGGTCGCGGTCAGCGTGACAGATGAGGTGCCGGCCGCTGTCGGAGTGCCTGAGATCAAGCCAGTCGATGTGTTGACCGACAGACCGGCAGGCAATCCAGTCGCGGCGTAGCTGGTCGGCGAGTTGCTGGCCGCGATCTGATAGGAGAACGCGGTTCCCACCGTTCCACTGGCCGTGGTCGAGCTGGTGATTGCCGGCGGTGTAGAGGTCGAAGACGCGATGGTCAGGGTCAGGACTGCATGGCCACTTCCGCCGCTGTTCGTTGCTGTCAGCGTTACCGAGGAGGTTCCGGCTGCGGTCGGAGTTCCCGAGATCAAGCCAGTCGAAGTGTTGACGGATAAGCCCGCGGGTAATCCCGAGGCTCCGTAACTGGTGGGCGAGTTGGATGCCGCGATCTGATAGGTGAATGCGGTTCCCACGTTGCCGCTGGCTGTGGTCGCACTGGTGATTCCGGGCGCAGGAGGCGTGATCGTAAGAGTAAGCGTCGCGCTGCCGGTTCCTCCGCTGTTGGTTGCGCTCAGCGTGACTGTCGAGGTTCCGGCTGCTGTCGGAGTTCCGGAAATCAAGCCGGTGGATGTGCTGACCGACAAGCCTGCGGGCAATCCCGTCGCGTTGTAGCTGGTCGGTGAATTGGACGCGGCGATCTGATAAGACAACGCGGTTCCGACGGTCCCGCTGGCTGCACTGGCGCTGCTGATCACCGGGGGCGGGTTTGAGGAAACAGGTCTGAGCGCGGCCATGTGCATCGTCCAACCGCTGTTCGCGGATCCCGTGGCTGCGTAAGATCCGACTGTACTGGCCGTCTTGTCCTCAACGAGATTGCTATTGAGCGTCGAGCGTGCGACGAAGCCAGAGCCGACCGTGCAGGCTGCGTCGCCGGCGCAGTAGCCGTAAATCACGTCCCCGGCGACCGTCGTGGTCGCAGCGCCACTAGAAACCGCTCCCGCTGCACCCGAGCTTTCCGCCTGAACATCAATCGGATTGTTTGGATCCGCGCCCGAATATTCGGTAAGGTACATCTCCAGATAACTCGAGCTGGCGGAAAGTGTGACTTTCACTGTGTCGGTGCCGCCTTTAATGTTCTTGGCAAAGTAAAGCCGGCTGCCGGCTCCGGCGGGAGAAGTCATTTGGGTTCCGACCTGGGTAAAGGTGTTGCCTTGTGAGTCCGTGATGGACGGAGTTGCAGCGTTATTCGCGAAATCGAAACCAACCAGGATTAGGTCGCCTGCGTGGGTGTTCGAGGGGAGCGCGACGGACAAAGAACTGGCGTTTGCTGAAGCTGCGTTGGCCGTTGCTTGCACAAACTTGATGGAGACGGGAGACGAGTTTGAGTTTGAAACGATGGTGAGCGTCAGAGTAGCCTTGCCGGTGCCGCTGCTGTTGACGGCGCTCAACGCGACTGTCGAAGTTCCCGCCGCGGTCGGAGTGCCGCTGATCAGGCCGGTTGAGGTATTAATCGATAAACCGGCGGGCAGTCCGGAGGCGGCGTAGCTGGTGGGCGAACTGGTGGCCGAGATCTGATAAGAGAACGCGGTTCCGACCGTGCCTCCGCCGGTGGAAGGGCTGGTGATCGCGGGGACTGAGGACACGATGGTCAACGTCAGAGTAGCGGTGCCGGTCCCGCTGCTGTTTTTCGCGCTGAGCGTTACCGTCGAGGTTCCCGCCGTTGTCGGAGTGCCGGAGATCAAACCCGTGGACGTATTAATCGACAAGCCTGCGGGCAGTCCGGTCGCGCCGTAGCTGGTGGGCGAATTGGTGGCCGCGATCTGATAAGAGAATGCGGTTCCCACCGTGCCTCCGCCGGTGGAGGGGCTGGTGATCGCGGGGATCGCGGACACGATGGTCAAAGTCAGGCTGGCGGTGCCGGTCCCGCTGCTATTTTTCGCGCTCAACGTTACCGTCGAGGTTCCCGCTGTTGTCGGAGCTCCGGAGATCAAACCCGTGGACGTATTGATCGATAAACCGGCGGGCAGTCCGGTCGCGCCGTAGCTGGTGGGCGAGTTCGTGGCCGCGATCTGGTAGGAGAACGCAGTCCCTACTGTTCCGCCTCCGGTAGTTGGGCTGGTGATGGCCGGCGCGGGAGTGATGTTCAGCGTCAGAGTGCTCCCGGTCATCGAGGTTGGGATCGACGAACCGCTCAGAGAAACGGCATCGCCGGCGGCGAGCTGGATCGCCGAGGAGGTATCCGTGGTCGAGCTCGCGATGGTGAAGGCGAGAGTCGCCACCACGCCCTGCGATATGGTGTTGGAGTTCATGCTAAACAGCGCGCAGGTAGCCGTGCCGGTGCCATTCTTGCAACTGAGCGACGCCGACGTGCTTCCGTTTACGTTCAGCGCGCTGATGTCCTTGGTTGCATAGTTGACGGTCCACTGGAGCGCGGACGGCTGAATGGCCGAGTCGGCCAACATTAAATCCACAGTGACAACGCTGCCCGGCGCGCCGGATCCGGAGGTCAGGCTCAAAGCCGCCGTTTGGGCGGCGCCAAGATCGGATCCAAGAACTATAAGTGTTGAAATTACGAGTGCTCTCATTGGTACCTTCAGTACTTTCAGTACTACCTGACTGAAGGCACTCTATCGTCGGCCCGAAAGCGGACGGAGAGATGGGACTTTCGCCTAGATCAGTACTAGAACGGTGGGCTAAGTCCGTACTATTCAATGGCGTAAGGGATCGACAGGCGAACTTGTATTACTTCTAGGACTTTTGGTAACTCTGCGTCTGTCGGTCACCTCTTGGCTGGCAAATCCTAGCGCGAACAATGGTCCAGAAACGTCCTGCGGAGCGACAGGCCCTTCCAGCACACAAGGATGCAAATATTCAGTAACGTCGCAGGCTAAGTACGTATCCTTGATTGTTTAGGACCTGGGGTGGAGATACCCTTAACAACGCCTGAAATGAGCCTGCTTCTACTGTGACTTGCTCCTCCGCTGCCGATACAGGGTATAGGAGCGCTCAACTATGGTGACTAGTTCGCGAGTACCAGGCGTGGCGATTCGAGTTTCAGTACTCGGCGCACTTCTGTCGATTGCTGGAAGCGCTCAGACCTCGACTCTGACTCTTTCCTCTGGTTCGGGCTCGAAGGGCAGCGTGGTTGACCTGACCTTGACCCTGGCGGCGACGGTGAGCCAGCCGGCGGCCATACAATGGACCGTCAGCTATCCCACACAGGATATTTCCGCATTGAACATCACGCCGGGAAACGGCACCACGGCGTCGATCCTGTGCAATTATGCTTCTGGAACCGCGAAGTGCGCGATGTGGAGCGCCAACGCCAGCACCATCTCGAACGGCGTCGTCGCGACGCTCGCCTTCACGATTTCGAGTTCCACCACGGACACAACGTCGGCGATCCAGCTTACCGGTGGCGATTCCGTATCGCTGGGCGGTTCGACGATTCCCACTTCAGCCGCGGGGAACATTATAACTATTGGATCCGGATCCTCGGGATCGCCTCCGGTGATCACCAGCCCATCCAGCGGTAGCGGCACAGTGGGAACCGCGTTCTCCTATCAGATCGCGGCCACCAATTCGCCCACCAGCTATGGGGCGACCGGGCTGCCCGGAGGTTTGTCCGTCAATACGTCGAGCGGCTTGATTTCCGGTACTCCGACAGCGTCGGGAACCTTCTCCGTCGGACTGAGCGCGACCAACGGATCGGGAACGGGCACGGCGACTCTGACTCTCACCATTGCGGCCTTGTCTGGGAAACCGACGATCACCAGTTCGTTAAGCGGCAGCGGCACGGTGGGAACTGCGTTCTCCTATCAGATCGCGGCCACCAACTCGCCCACCAGCTACGGCGCATCCGGATTGCCTGGAGGTTTGTCCATCAACACGTCGAGCGGCTTGATTTCCGGCACCCCGACAGCGTCGGGAACTTTCTCCGTCGGGCTGAGCGCGACCAATGGATCGGGAACGGGCACGGCGACTCTGACTCTCACCATTGCGGCCTCGTCCGCGAAACCCTCGATCACCAGCCCGTTAAGCGGCAGCGGCACGGTGGGAACCGCGTTCTCCTATCAGATCGCGGCCACCAATTCGCCCACCGGTTATGGCGCGTCGGGATTTCCCGCCGGCTTATCATTCAGTACTTCGACCGGCTTGCTCTCCGGCACTCCTACAGTTTCGGGAACTTTCTCCGTGGGGCTGGCCGCCACCAATGGCTCGGGAACGGGTACGGCCACTCTGACTGTGACGATTGCGCCCGCGACGGTCTCGAAACCGTCGATCACCAGCCCGCTGACCGGCGGCGGCAAGGTGGGAACCGCGTTCTCTTATCAGATCACGGCCTCCAATTCGCCTACCAGCTACGGCGCGTCCGGATTGCCCGGAGGGTTGTCCGTCAATACGTCGAACGGCTTGATTTCCGGCACCCCGACAATGTCGGGAACCTACTCGGTAGGGCTGAGCGCGACCAACAGCGCAGGAAGCGGCACCGCCACTCTGACTCTGACAATTGCGTCTTCGTCGTCTTCCGTACCGACGATTACCAGCCCGTCCACGGGCGGCGGCACGGTGGGAGTCGCGTTCTCCTACCAGATTTCAGCTACGAACTCACCGACGAGTTACGGCGCGTCTGGACTTCCTGGCGGCTTGACGATTAATACCTCGACCGGCTTGATCCTGGGGACTCCGACCGTGGCGGGAACCTTCCCCGTCGCGTTGAGCGCGACCAACAGCTCGGGAACCGGCACCGCTAATCTTACTTTGACCATCGTGGGAGGCTCGGGGACGGGGAGCATAACCCCCGCGGCCGGCACGACGCTGCCAGCAGGATCCACGACATTCTCGTGGTCGTCAGTCGCCGGCGCGACTCAATATTGGCTGGATGTCGGCAGCCAATTAGCTACCGGCGACTACTTCGGCGGAGCCACCACCGCTCTGTCCCAGGCCGTAACCTCGCTGCCATGCGACGGCCGGACGGTGTACGTCCAGGTTTGGACTTTCATCGGCGGCGCCTGGCAGACTCCGACTCGATACACTTATACGGCGGCGTCCGGATGCGCGGCCATGACAGCGCCGGCGGACGGCCTGACGTTCTCCAGCAGCACGGTCACGTTCGCTTGGAATTCAGCAGCCGGGGCGGATCAATATTGGCTCGACGTGGGGAACACCATCGGCGTGGGAGACATTTCCGGCGGGGCTACGACTTCGCCGGCGGCCACGGTGACCAATATCCCGTGCGACGGGCGGGTCATCTACGTGCAATTGTGGACGCACATCAGCGGCGCCTGGAAAAACCCGGGACGCTACGAATATCACGCAGTTACCGGATCGTGCGGCGGCGCTTCGGGTATCGCGAGTCCGGCTGCGGGCGCGGTGTTGAGCAGTCCCACCCAGCTATTCAGCTGGAGTCCGGTCAGCGGCGCCGATCAATATTGGCTGGATATCGGAAGCCAAGTGGGCATTGGCGATTACTACGGCTCGGCGACCACGCAGACCTCGCTGAACGTGGGCACGATTCCCTGCGATGGCCGCACGGTGTACGCGCAGTTGTGGGTTCACAGCAGTGGAAGCTGGCAGGCTCCGCTGCGGAAGACTTATACGGCTGCATCCGGATGCGCGGCCATGACCGCGCCGGCGGACGGGACCGTATTCAGCACCATGTCCCAAACGTTCACCTGGAGCGCGGCCTCGGGAGCCGACCAATACTGGGTCGACGTCGGCAATGCCGTGGGTGTAGGCGACGTTTTCGGCGGCGCCACCACCTCGCGTTCGCTCGCGCTGAACAATCTGCCTTGCGACGGACGCACCATCTATGTGCAATTGTGGTCGCACATCGGCGGAGCGTGGAAGAATCCCGGACGCTACGAATACACGGCGTCGACTGCGTGCGGCAAGCTGACTGCCCCGGCCCCGGGCTCCACTCTGAGCGGCAGCACGGTCACGTTCAACTGGACGCCTGGCACGGGAGCCATCACGGCTTACTGGCTGGACGTCGGGACCACGGCTGGCACGGGCAACATTTCCGGCGGGAACGTGGGAACGGCGACGTCACACACGGTGAGCGGCATCCCGGTTACGGGCCAGACGATCTATGTCCAGTTATGGTCGATGATCGGCGGCGTGTGGTATCCGAACCGGTACACATTCACATCCTTCTGATGGAAACAGGACCCGTTGCAGAGTTTTCGTTGCGACGGGTCCACTCCATTGCGATCTGTGGGAAACATGAAGCGTCGCCCCTAACGGGGCGGCTCCGCTCCGACGAAACGTCAGCAAGCTTTAGTTTTTCCCCGTTTCCACACGGACTCTTGCGCTATTTGCATCCGACGGGCCCGGGGGCTTCCCTTCCAGGGGGAATGGGACTATAATCCCTGCTAGCTCGGATAACGGCCTTATATCGCAAGTTCCTTCTGGAGGTTCCCATGTTTGACAGCCTCGACGAGCAGATCAAGAGGGATGAGGACCGGGTGAGTACCAGCAAAGAGCGGATGGTGCGCTATGCGCTCTATGTGCTGGCAGCCGTGGTCGTGTTCGGCGGACTGATTCTCGGTGTCCACTTAGCCGCCGGATAGACGGGGTCGACAAATTTCAGCATCGCGCCGCGGAATTATTTCTGCGGCGGGGGTGTGGTATTCTCCTGCGCCAGCAGAACTACTTCGCTGCGCGGAAATGCGAACTTGCGGCCAGTCTCATCGATCACGTTCACTTGAGAAACATACTGTCCCGCCGGTAACTTGGCGAGCGGGATCTGGAACGCGAACGGAGCCACGCCCGGACGATTGGTCCCGAGCTTCGCGAGCCGCACCGGCGGAGACGTGTAGACAATTTTCGCGCCCAGAAGCAGCTCCACTTGCGCCGACAAGCTGGGGAGCTTGCGATCCGGGTCCATGGCGGGATCGTAGACCTCGAAGTAGAGGTACATGGTCTGATCCTTGCGGAACACGCGGGTGATGCTGGGGACGATTTTCTGATTGTCCTGCACCAGCGGACTGGCTTCGAGCAGTTTCTTGTTGGCTCCCGCCGTGCCGACCGCCGCGGCCACCGCTTCCTTCTGATTGCTCCAGATCACGGAGCTGAGGCGCAGGGATTTGCCGGCGTTCAGATCGGGGATGGCAAATTTGGTTTCGAACGTTCCCATTTTGCCGCTCTGATTTTCGCGCGCCAGGAATCGTAGCGTGTAGGCGCCCGGTCCCAGAGTCAACCCGGCGTCGTAATGCAGGCTCCGCTGGCCAAGTTTGGCCGCGTTGGCCTCATCGAGCTTTACGGTGATTTCGTCGCGTACGCCCGAAACCAGTTTGCCCGAGGCGTCGCGCACCTGGCCGATAAAATCAAAATCGGCGGTCTGCTTCGCGCCTTTCCGGGTAAGCCCGACGGCGCTGCCGGGGATCTTCACGGAAATCGGCACGAAATAACGATCGCGGGCGACGCGGAAGTAATCCACTTCGAGCGCCAGCGGCAGTTCGTTCACGGGGTCGCCCAGGGTCAAGGCTTCTTCCAGCTGACGCTCTTTGTCGGAGGCATTGAATTTCTGCCAGGTCTTCGATCCATAGTATCCCTTGCGGAAATCGAGCTTGGCGTTCAGATCTTTCGAAACCAGCTTGATGTCGATGCGGCGGTACTTTCCATCCTCGGCTGAGTTCTTAGGGTAGTAGCCGATGATGTAGTAACTGTTCATATCTTCCTGCGCCTGGCGGATGCCCATGGTCAGGTCATTGGTGTCGAGCATGGCCTTTCCGCCGGTATCGGCGGCGATGGTGACCAGGGTTTCCTGCGAATCGTTCACGGAGTTGCGAATGCCCTGCTGCTTGGTTCCGGTCATGAGGCCGGTGCCGCGCGGGGAGGCTTGCGAAGCGTCGCCTCCGGGGGGCAGCGCCATCAATCCGCGCGCGTCGACGGGATAAAACGCGACGTTGGCGCGCACGGCGGCGTTCACGGTAGCCTTGATCTGCGATTGGTTTTCGACGCCGGTTTTGCCGATGCCGCTCGAGAAATATACCAGTGCTTTCTTTTCCGGGAACAGGCTCAACTTGCGGGCCGCATCTTCAAGCGCGCTCAGTTTGCGATCGGTGTTGAAGATGTTGAACTCGGTTTCGTCGGCGGCAAAACTGCCGCTGTCGTCGCCTTCATCGGCGGAGGTGGAAGCCATGTCGGACAGATCGGAGCCTTCGCCCAGCGTGAGCTTCTTGATGGTCGAGATCAAGGAGTCGCGATCGTCCGTCCATTCCTGGACGATTTTGATCGCGGTGGTGTAGGTCATGATTTCGACCAGATCGGAAGAAGTCATCTGCGACCGCAGAAATTTCACCGCGGCATCCTGCGCGCGAACTTGTTCGGGCGGCTGCATGGAGGTCATATCGAAGAACAGGCACAGCAGGCGGCGATCCTGATAGCGGATGGCGCTGTTCACGGCCGGCGCGACGCTCGCGGGCTTGGGCGCGGGCGTGGCTTTTTCTTCCACCGTTCCCGGCTCGCGCGTGGAGAAAGAGAGCGGAATCATCGGCTCTCCGCTGAGTTTTTGCAGTTCGAAGATGCGGATGTCCTGGCGTACACCGTCTTCGAGTAGCTCGATGTCTTCCTTCTTGAGCGTGGTGATGGGACGCCCGGATTTGTCTTTGACGCTGAGGTCGACAATCACCAGCTTGGTTTCGCTGGTGAAGGTGGGGGGCTGCTGGGCTAAGAGCGTGAGGGCGGCGAAGAAAAATATTCCGCGTTTCATCAGAATCGTAACCTCAGGGTAGCGGTTAGTTGCCGCATCTGGCTGGCGTTGGTGATCAGACCGTATTGGGCGGAATTGACGACGGTGATGAGGCCGGTCGGGTTCACGTGATTGAAGGTGTTGGTGGAATCGACACGGAATTCCAGGCGGCGGCGCTCGGAATGCAGATTGATGCTGCGCGCGAGCGAAAAATTCATGACGAACATTCCGGGACCGGTGATGGTGTCGCGGCCGGCGTCGCCGAAAGTTCCCGGCGCCGGAATCGAAAACGCCGCGGCGTTGAAGTAGCCCGTGCCTGAATCGACCGGCAATCCCGTGGCGTTGGCGCGCAGCGGCGCGAGGGACGCGGTGCCGTCGCGATCGCCGTTCACCGTGGCCGTAAGCGGCGTTCCGGTTTCGGCTGTCAGGCTGCCGGAAATGGTCCAGTCCTTAAGAGCCTTGGCGACCCACACCGGGTGCGACAGGAAACCCTTGGTGGCGTCGACGGGCGACGCCCACACCCAGTTCGCGGTGACAACATTGGTGCGATTGTTGGGAGATAACGCGCGTTCAGCCGCCTGGTCGTAAAAATTCTGCGCTAGTGCGACGTCGTCGATCGACTTTGAATACGTATAAAAGAAATTCGTCGAGAGGCCGCGCTGGAAGCGGCGGGTGATGCGCACCTGCATCGAATGCATGATCGAGTTTCCCACCGGATCGTCAAAAATGAAGTTGCCGGCGTTGGCGATGGGGAGATTGGTGTATCCGGTGAGCGCGGATCCGAGTGGAGCCTGGTTGGGCGCCTCCTGAATATCGAGCCGCGTGCCTTTGGAACCGGTATAGAGGATCTCGCCGACCAGGCGCTTGGGCAGGTCTTCCTGAATCGAAAAATTCCAGGTCTGGATGTAGCTGTCGAGATAGTTCAGCGCGACCGCGTAGGTATTGGTCACGGATTTTCCGACTGGAACAGAGACCAGTCCCGTGGCCAAGGTAAGAACATCGGATGTACTTGTCGTGGCGCTGTTGGTGATCGCGAAGGGAGGCTGCGCGGCGAGCGTGGCTTCAAACTTGTTGTACTGATTGGGCATGTAATACAAGCCGTATCCGGTGCGGATCAGCATTTTGCCCTTGGCCCACGGCTTCCAGGCGAGGGCCAGGCGAGGGCCGAAGTTATTTTTATCGGAACGGATCAGCGTCTTGGGGAATGCCGCACCGGTTAGGGGCCCGGCCTGGTTCGGAAGCACCGGCGCGACGGCGGCGAATCCCGGCGCGATATCGAGATTCGCCGCGTGGCCGTATTCTTCGTGCCACGGCGTGAAGTATTCGTAGCGGAGGCCCAGGTTCAGGCTGAGATTGGTGGCGATACGGTAATCGTCGACGGCGAACGCGTTAAATCCATTGCTGCGGTAATAGGTGGATGAATCGCCGTAGCGGATGGCGGTGGATTCGGGAAGGCCCAGCAGGAAATCCGCGAAATCGTATCCGGTGCCGTTGATGGGAAGGCCGGCCGAGTTGTAGCCGGCGGTGGAAAGTCCGGAAAAGCTGAAGGATCCGCGGCCGTTCTGATCGGTGATGGTGTTGTTCAGGTAGTGGGTGAATCCGCCGCCGAAATTCCAGTTGTGCTTGGCCTTGTGGATTTGAATATTGTCGTTGAGCCCGTAGCTTGTGACGGCGCTACGGGTTTCGTTGGTGTCGCTTAGGTTGGAATAGTTGGTGAAGCTGAGCGAAGGCGGTCCGAAGTCGGCAGGGGTGGGCGAAGTGCCTTGAATCCCCAGCTCAGCGGCGACGTTCGGGCCGTTCGCAAAGAACGGAATGGTGGTGTTGGTGTTGCGATTGAAGGTGAGCGTCACGTTGTTGAAGTTTCGCGCGCTCATGCGGTGACGCCAGTTGATATTGGTGTTGATCCCTTGCCCGTCGACGTTGTCGCAGCATCCGAAATACTGGTTCGTGGAGGTGTTGCGTTTCTGAAGATTGAAGGTGACGGCGAGAGTGTCCTTCTGCGTAAAAGTGGTGTTCAGGCGCGTGTTCAGGCTTTGCGTATTGTTCGGATTGGCGACAATCAGCCGGTAATTCTGGTTGACGCCGGGCACGTTCTGATTGGGCATCGGAAGATATCCGAGCAAGCCTTGTGCGATCGAGCTGAGGCGCGTCGCGGGAATGACGTTGCCGGCGAAGGGTGCGTTGTTGGTGGGGTCGTAAACGAGGGCGTTGGTTTGCGAGAAATTACCCATACGCTCGAGCGGAGTGGGCTCGCTGTACGCCTGGTCCACGCCGTTGCGCGAGAGATTGCCCTGATAGTTGACGAACCAGAAGACCTTGGACAAATTGAAGAGTTTAGGGATGAAGAGCGGCCCTCCGGCCGAGAATCCGAAACGGTTTTGCGCGTAAGCGGCCTTGGGTTCGGGGATTCCGTTCACCGCGAACGGCCGGGCGTTCAGAGCCGAGTTGCCGACCTGGTAATACAGCGATCCGGTGATGCGGTTGTTGTTGGCGCGCCGGTTGCCGATGAAGGCGGCGTTGCCGTTGCGATCGCGCGGGCCTCGTCCACCTGCGCGGCCGCCTCCACGGCCTCCGCCGAATCCGCCACCTCCGAATCCGCCACCACCACCGCCCCGGCCTCCGCCGGCAAAGCCGCCTCCCGGACCACCGCCTCCTGGACCGCCGCCGGGTCCTCCGGGACCTCCCTGTCCGCCGAGTCCACCGGGTCCGAATCCGCCGCGGCCGCCCAGATCGTCGGGACGCATGTCGCCGGCGTTGGTCTGCAAGCCCTGGCTGACGCTCCCGTTGACCAGCAGGGCATCGTTCGCTGCGTCGGCGCTGGCTTGCGGTATCGGCGGAGCTTCCGCGCCAATTAAGGCGTTCGCGGCATTTGCGGACTGGGCTTCCAGGTTGTCTTCGGTTGCTGCCTGCGCGCCTCTGCCGCCGGGACGCGTGCGCTCGCGCAGTTGGAGGGTAAAGTCGATTTTCGTGGGAGTCGGCGCGATCTGCACTTCCTTGCGCGCCCGGTCGAAGCCGAACATGTCGACCTCAACGTTCCAGGCGCCGGGCGTCATTCCGTCGAACTTGAACGAACCGGTTTCGTCGGTCAAGGTGGAAAGGATGCGGTCGCCCTGGGTCGCGCGAACGGTAGCGCCGGGGATGGGCTGGCCTTCGGATTTGACCTGCCCGGTTTGTGCAAAGGCTACCGAAATCGCAAATGCGCCGGCGATGAGAAGATTTCTCGAGATAAAAATGACGAACCTCCCTCGCCGGCGCCTCTGTGATCCGAAATTTACTGCTTAGTCAGAGTGACGTCGCGAGCCCCACGTCCGTTGTCCGCCGACAGCTTCATCGTGCCGCCGGAAACCGTGCCCGTGTACTTGGTGGTGAACTTGCCCTTGTCGCCCATATCGCGGGTGGTTTCGAAGGACACGTTGTCGCCGTCCACCTTGCCGTTCGAGATTTCGAGCGCGCCGCCGCGTCCGCCCTCGACGGTGCCGGTCAACGTCGATCCGCTCTGCTTCAGGGTGAAGGTCTGGGTTCCACCGCGTCCTTCGGCGGTCCACTTCCCTGTGACGTCCGCGCCTAGCGCGACCATGCAAGCCATGGCCAACATCGCGAACAATAAAACTAAACGATTCTTCATGTTAGGTCCTCTCCTTGGAATTGCGATTGGATATCGCTCTTATCTATGATGGCATGCAAGGTACTCAAGGTTACACTCTCCGGGGTCACATGAAGCATGACGAATGCCGGGGTTTGAGGATGACAGGCTAAAACCATGCAAATCCTGTGGTAGGTTAGTACATTCAACGAAATCCGAGGGGAGACGCTCATGGAAGCCCTGGGCATGATCGAGACCAAAGGCCTGATCGGCGCCATTGAAGCCGCCGACGCGATGGTGAAGACCGCCAAAGTGGTTTTGACGGGCAAGGAGTACATCGGCGCGGGGTTCGTAACCGTTACCGTTCGCGGCGACGTGGGCGCGGTGAAGGCCGCGACGGACGCGGGCGCTGCGGCGGCGCGTCGCGTGGGCGAACTGGTGGCCGTGCACGTGATTCCGGCTCCGCACGGCGATGTGGAAAAAATCCTGCCCGGGGCGAAGAAGAGCGAAAAAGCGCCCGGCTAACCGATGGTCCACGACCCCGACCTCGTTTCCATTCAAGAGGTCCGCGGCAAGGTGGAACGCGCCTATTCCGCTTGGACTCGCTACCGGACTTTTTCGCAATCGCAAATTGACGCGATCGTCGAAGCGGTAGCGGCGGCTGCGCGCACGCATGCGCAGCGGCTGGCGGAGCTTGCGGTGGAAGAAACCGGCTACGGAAATGCGCGGGATAAGCTGACGAAAAATATGCTCGCGGCAGAGGTGTTGCCGCGGCGCATGCGCGGGATGCGCACGGTCGGGATTCTGCGCGAGATTCCGGAGCAGGGAATTGTCGAAATCGCCGAGCCGGTGGGAGTGGTCGCGGCGATTCTTCCGACGACCAATCCGACGTCGACGGCGATGTACAAGACGCTGATTGCGCTGAAATCGGGGAATGCCATTGTGCTGAGCCCGCATCCACGGGCTCGGGCGTGCACCTGCGAAACTGCGGCGATACTGGCTGCTGCCGCGGAGCAGGCCGGCGCGCCGGAGGGGACGGTCGAATGCATCGGCACGTCGACCATTGAAGCAAGTACTGAGCTGATGCGGCATCGGCGCACGGCGGTGATCCTGTCGACAGGCGGAAGCGCGATCGTAAAAGCCGCGTACTCGAGCGGCAAACCGGCGTTCGGCGTGGGCCCGGGAAATGTTCCCGTGCTGGTGGACACTTCCGCCGACGTCGCTGAGGCCGTCGAGAAAATCGTGGCGGGGAAGTCTTTCGATTACGGCACGCTGTGTTCGGCTGAACAGACGCTGGTGGCGGATCGTACGCTCCGCGCGAAGATTCTGGCTGAGCTGGCTCGCTGCAAGGCGTTTGTTTGTGACGCTGCGCGGACCGCCGCGCTGGAGCGCAGGCTGATCGGGAAGAATTTCGGGATCAATCCCGATTGCGTGGGGCAATCGCCGCAGAAAATCGCCAAAATGGCCGGATTTGAAGTGCCTGCCGACGCCTCGATTCTGGCGGCGGAGATCGGCGGCATCGGGCGCGAACATCCGCTTTCGGCGGAGAAACTGTCGCCGGTTTTGTCACTGTATTTCGTCGAGAATTTCGCGGCGGCGCTGGATGCGTGCGAAGCCGTGCTGCGCTTCGGCGGCCTGGGTCACACCTGCGGAATTTATGCGAAAGACGACGCGCGGATTCGCGAGTATGCCGCGCGCATGCCGGCGTTTCGCGTGATTGCGAATACGTCCACGCCGCAGGGGTCGACCGGACTCGAAACGAACCTGTTTCCGGCGATGACACTGGGATGCGGAGCCGTGGCGGGGAACAGCACCAGCGACAACATTGGTCCACTGCATCTGATCAATATCAAGCGGCTGGCGTATGCTCGCGGACCCCTGCCGGCCGCTGAAGGAACTGTAGATCGGGATACAATTGTGGCGGCTGTGGAGAAATATTTGCAGGTACACAAGAGCTCGCCTCCGGCGCCGCGGCCCACGACTGAGGCTCCCGTGGTCGCGATCGTCGATTTCGTTTGTGAAGACGACGTGCGCCGCGCGATCGCCGAATCGCGTAAGATCTTTATCGGACCGAAGACCATCGTGACGCCGTCGGCGCGGGATCTGGCCGGGCCCGGCGATATTCTGGTGCGTACCACTCATGAAACTTAATCTCGACAAAATTTCGACAGAGATCCAGGAGTACTTGAAATCGCTCGGCATCGCAATCTTTCACGGCCAGGAGCGCAACGGCGAGGAGCTGGCCACCCTCCACTGGGACAGCGTGCGGCGTCCCGATTACCACGAATTCGTCGCGGCGGCGGAAGCGGCCGGCGTCAAGCTGGTGAATATGTTTGTGAACGAATTCGTGTCGGAGTTGGTCGACGACGCGTTGGATCGCGTGAGCGAGCTTCCGCGCGAAGAGCGGCGCGAAGTGGAGCAGCGGCTGCGCGATCTGCGCGGCTATGCAGGCAAGGTGTGCCAGATCGAGCTGTCTTTCGATCTGGGGCAACGCGTGTACCTGTTCGAGTTGCGCACCGAATGGTTCGACGAGCTGAACGATTTGGTTTACGAGTTGAACGACGGCGTTGACGACGACGAAGATCCCTTGAGCGGCGGGTATTTTTCGAAGAACTGATTGATGAAGTGGCTGACGGCATCCATCGATCCGGCAGGCGTCGCAGCTTTGTCGGAAGCTCTCGGAATCGCCGCCCCGGCCGCGCGCGCGTTGTGGGTGCGCGGGCTGCGCGATGCCGAATCCGCCCGGCGCTTCTTGCGTCCCACGCTTGAAGACCTGCATGATCCTTATCTGCTCGCATCGATGCCGGAAGCGGTGGCGCGGCTGCGGCGGGCAATTGAACAAAAAGAACCGATTCTGCTTTACGGCGATTACGACGTCGACGGCACCAGCGCGGTGGTGATTCTGAAAAAAGGGATCGATCTGCTGGGCGGATCGGCGACCTTTCACGTGCCGCACCGGCTGCGCGACGGATACGGCATGCACAGCGAAGTGGTGGAGCAGGCCGCGGCCGACGGCGTGAAACTGATCGTCAGCGTCGACACGGGGATTCGAGCCAACGACGTGGTGCGACACGCGGCTCAGTTCGGCATCGATGTGATTGTCACGGATCATCATCTGCCGGAGGCCGAGCTGCCGCCTGCTGTTGCGGTGCTGAATCCCAACCGGCCGGATTGCGGGTACCCGGAAAAAAATCTGTGCGGCGCGGGCGTCGCGCTGAAACTGATGCAGGCGCTGATGGTTGCATTCGGCTGGGAAAAACCGCGTCGCGACCGGCTGATCGAATCGCTGCTGAAGCTGGTGGCCATCGCCACGGTGGCCGACGTGGTTCCGCTGACGGGCGAGAATCGGGTGATCGTGAAGCTGGGGTTGGCGGGATTGCGGGAAGTGAAGAATCCCGGTTTGCGTGCGCTGCTGGATGTATCGGGGCTGCTCGAGGGCGATTCGCCCAGCGCGGGGCAAGTGGCGTTTCGCGTCGCCCCGCGCATTAATGCGGCGGGCCGCATGGCGAGCGCCGGCGATGTGATCGAAATGTTTCTGACGCCGGATCCGGAGCGGGCGCGTGTGTTGGCCGGGCAGCTTCACGATTTAAATAAGGACCGGCAGGAGACGGAAGCCGAGATCGCGCGCATCATTTTTGAGCAATGCATCGAGCAGCCGGTGACCGATGGCGACGCCGCATTGGTGTTTGCGGGCGAGGGGTGGCATCGCGGCGTGGTGGGCATCGTCGCCAGCCGCGTGGTGGAGCGGTTTCACAGGCCGGCGTTTGTGCTGGGGATCGAGAATGGCGTGGTGCAGGGGTCGGGGCGCAGTATTCCCGCGTTTCATTTGCTGGAGGCGCTCGAAACCATGCCGGAGCTGTTCACGAAGTTCGGCGGGCACAGGCAGGCGGCGGGCGTGACGCTGTCCTCCGAACACCTGGAAACTTTTCGCGAGCGCTTTCGTGCGCACGCAGCCTTACTGCTTACATCCGCCGATTTCGAACCCGCTCTGGAAGCCGACGCGGAAATTGCGTTTCGCGAGATTAACGATCAAGCGGTCGCGGAGGTGCTGAGCCTGGCGCCGTTTGGATTCGGCAACCCTTCGCCGGTGTTTATCGCGCGGGGGATTGAGGTGATCGCGGCTCCGGACATTCGCAAAGAGAAGCACGTATTCGTTCGATTGAAAGGGGACGGCAAGATGATTCGCGCGAAGGCCTGGAATTTCGCGGGTCGCGTGGAGGAACTGGCGGCCGGAAGTTTCATCGATATCGCGTTTCAATTCGAGGACGATGCGTATTCGGCGGCACGCGGCTACGCGCCTTGGCAGGTGACGATCAAAGATGTTCGCGCCAGTTCGTTTACCGCGGCGCGATGATTTCGCCCCAGATCACCTGGAACGCTTCGAGTTGACCGTAGATATCGTGCCCGGCGCGCACGAAGACGTGGAGGTTCACCATCAGGGCGGCTGCGTCCAGACGAAGGCCATCGCTCAGGAAGCGAGTGTCCGGGCGCAAGTTCACGCGTAGTTCGCCGGTGCGGGTTTTGATGACGATCGCGTCGGCATCGCGATGTAAAACCAAGCCGCCAAACGCGAGGTCGCCGCGCGGCGCGAAATCTTCCGTGGGACTGGCGACGGCGCGCCATCGACGCAGGGGCTTCGCGGGCGGCTCCACGACTTGCACCGTTCGCGCGTAGCATGTCGCGGATCCAGGCCTGCGATCGGCGAGCACTTCCACTGGATCGCCCGCGGCGAGAACGTTCACCTGGATCATCTGATGTTCCCGTTCGAAGTATGTGTAAGCGTCGAAACGGCAGGAATAGACCGCTTTTTCTACGTTGCGGATGGTCAGCTCGCCGGAGCGGGGGGAGCCGGTCCAGGAGACCACGTCGCCTTGCGTGAAGCCGACGGGCAGGTTCAACTGCGCGTGCGCGATGACGCTTCCGAAAAGGCACGCGGTTGCCCACCAGCGCATGATGGTCCCCATTATACAATCGGAGATTGACCTCATTTCTCGAACAGGCTCGCTGCTGGTTCTTAAATTCCGGAATTCAGGAGGCAAGCGGCGGCGTCGCACGGTACTACCGGTCAGACTCAGAACGGAACGCGGGCGTTTCAACGGAAATTACCGGATACGCGGTGAGCGCGCTGGTGTCGCTGGGGGCGATCGACGCGGCGACGCGCGCTGCAACCTATCTGACCGATCAGGCTTGGGACGCGTTCAGCCACACGTTCCCGTTTGAGCCGGGATCGGGGCTCGCGTATTTTTTCGACATTGGAATCATCGTGCGCGGGTTGAATGCGGCTTATCGTGCGACTGGCGAGGCGAAGTTTCGGGATCGCGCAACGGAGGCGGCGCTTTCGCTCGCCTTCGATTTTCCAGGCGAAGGAGTTTTTCATCCCATCATTACTCTGCCGGAGAAGCAGCCGCTGCCGTATGAGCCGCGCTGGTCGCGATCGCCGGGATGCTATCAGTTGAAATCAGCGCTGGCGTGGCGCGAGGTGGATGACGAATACGCTCCCAGGTTGTTCGACGCGATGCTTGCGTATTCGCTGGCGACGCATGAGTCATTTTTGCGCGGCGAGAAGGATCGCGAACGGTTGATGGATCGTTTGCACGCGTACTGTTATTTTCTGGAGGCGCTGCTGTTTGTGGCGGATCGCCAGAACGTTCGCGACGCGCTGATTGCGGGGGTGGGCCACGTGGGAGCGCTGCTGCGCGAGATCGGGCCGCAGTTTGAGCGATCGGATGTGTGCGCGCAGCTTCTGCGCGTGCGCTTGATCGCGCATCACGATTATGCTGTCGAGTTGGATGAAGCCGCTGCGCGCGAGGAGGCGGAACGGGCGGCCGCGTACCAATCGGATTCGCCCGATCCACGGTTGCGCGGGGGCTTCTGGTTCGGGAAAAAGGACGGGGAGATGCTGCCGTTCATGAATCCGGTGTCGACGGCGTTCTGCGCGCAAGCCCTGGCGCTGTGGGATCAGCATTGCCGCGGCGAGTGGCAGTTCCGGCTCGATGAACTGATTTGAAACCAGCAGTCAAGGTATTGTTCGCGTCCGGGTCCGACGACGTGATTGCGCTCGTCCTCGTCCGGATGAAAAACATTTTTCCGGAATTGCCACTGGTGGTGGTTTCCGAATTCCCTCCGCGCGAAGGCGAATGGATCCGGTTCCACGTCAAGCGCAAGTGGAGCGAGAATCGGGATCTGGTAAAGGCGAAGCTCGCGGGGCGGAAGGTTCGGATTGCGGCGGTGATTCTGGAGCCTCGCACGCCGTATTGGGGGCTGCGGATGCTCGGGTTCGCGATGGCTCCGTTGTATTTTCTCGCGTTCAACGAAGAAGGCGAGCATTTCATGCTCCGGCCTGGGAGCACGGGGACCATCGGTCGCCATTTGTTGTGGCGCGCGAAAAATTTCGTGCGCTGGCAGTTCAATCCCGGCGGCTGGATTTATACGCAATTGTGGCGGGCCGCGCATCCGAAGGAGTTTCGACGGCCGATTTTTTATCGACTGGCGCTGTTGCGCGGGGCGATGGTGCGTCGCGTTGCATTGCGTGAAGAGCCGGTGCCGCCGTCGGCGCGGCCGGCGGGGATTTCCGTGGTGATTCCGTCTCGCAATGGACGAGAGTTGCTGGATCGATGTTTGCCGCGCATTTACGATGCTGACGAGATTATCGTGGTCGACAATGGATCGAACGACGGCACGGCTACGTTTCTCGCTTCCGATTTTCCGTCGGTGATCGTCGAGCATAACGCGGAGCCGCTGTCGTTCTCGCGTGCGATCAATCGCGGCATCCGGCGGGCGCGATTCTCGCATGTGTGTGTTTTGAATAACGACATGCTGGCCGAGCCGGGATTCCTGGCGGCTCTGCGCGCGGCGTTCGATCGGGTGCCGGGACTGTTCGCGTCGACGGCGCAGATTTTCTTTCCCGAAGGACAGCGTCGCGAGGAGACGGGGAAAACGGTGATGCGTCCAGGGCCGGATTTTCCGGTGCGGTGCGATGAGCCGCTGGAGGGCGAGGATCTGAGCTGGGTTCTGTACGGCAGCGGCGGTTGCACGTTGTTCGATGCCGCGAAGCTGGAGGCGCTGGGCGGGTTTGATGAAGTTTATGAGCCGGCGTATGTCGAGGATCTCGACCTGGGCGTGAGGGCGTGGCAGCGCGGATGGGCGTCGGTGTACTGCCGCGATGCGCGGGTGCTGCATCTGCATCGGGCGACCACGTCGAAATATTTCACGGCGGATCAGCTCGATCGGGCGCTGGAGTTCAACTACATACGATTTCTGGCTCGCGCGGCTGGGGATCGGAGGATGTGGCGCGAGAATATCGTGCGGTTGAATCTCGCGAAAAAAGTGGACGCGCTGGCGTTTGCTGCGCGGCAGAGCGTGGTGGTGCATGACCCGCATTTCGATTGTTTCGATCTGACGGATGGAAGTGTCGCGGTTTTTCCAGGAAGGAAGCCGTCGTCGAAGCCGGTGGTGATGATTGTCAGCCCTTATTTGCCGTTTCCACTGGCACATGGGGCCGCGGTTCGGATTTACAACCTGATGCGGCGAGCGGCTCGCGATTTCGACCTGGTGCTGGTTTCGTTCGTCGAAGAAGCTCGCCCCGCGCCCGCGGAATTGCGCGAGATTTGTGTTGAGATTGTCACCGTACGGCGTCCCGGAACGCATGCGCTGCCGTCGACTCCGCGGCCGGATACGGTGGAGGAGTTCGATTCGCCGGCGTTTCATGCCGCACTGCGGCATACGATCGCTAAATGGAATCCGGGGGTGGTTCAGCTTGAATTTACTCAGATGGCTCAGTATGCGGCGGATTGCGCGCCGGCGCGCACGATTCTGGTGGAGCACGATATTACTTATGACCTGTTCGCGCAGATGCTGGTGCGCGAAGAAGATTGGGAGACTCGGCGGCAGTATGAACGATGGCTGAATTTCGAAAAAGATGCCTGGCGGCGCGTGGATCAGGTGGTGGTGATGTCGGAGAAGGACCGGCAGCTTGTGCCGGGGGCGGTCACCATCGCGAATGGAGTGGATCTGGAGCGGTTTCAGCCTTCTGAAGTTTCGCCGGAGCCTCGGCGATTGCTGTTCATCGGGTCCTTCGCGCATCGGCCGAACGTGCTGGCGCTGGAATTCTTTTTGCGCGAGGTATGGCCGCGGATTCCGGGCGCGACTCTGCACGTGATCGCGGGTCTGCATCATGAACGGTTCTGGGATCTGCATGAGGCGGGCGTCGAAGTGGAAGGATTCGTTTCCGATGTTCGGCCGGCGTATCGGCGCGCGGCGATTGTGATCGCGCCGCTGGTGGCTTCCGCGGGAACCAATATCAAGATCATGGAAGCGATGGCGATGGGGAAGGCGATTGTTTCGACGCGCGCCGGCGTGAATGGATTGGAGGTCGAGTCGGGGAAGGACGCGATCATCGCGGACGGCGCGAAGGATCTGGCGCGCTCGATTCTGAGGCTGCTGGACCATCCTGAAGAACGAATCGCGCTGGAACGGAATGCTCGCGAAACGGCGGAACGATTGTATGGATGGGATGCGATTGCGGAGCGGCAGAAGGAGCTGTATCAGTCCTTCAATTCCCGGTAGGGGCTTTTTCCAAGTGGTCGATGACGACCACGTCGACCGCTGCCTGCGCCTGCTCCAGCTTCAGCCCGAGCTGATCCTTCAGCGCGCTGGACAGATTTTCCGCGGTCCACTTCATCTGGAGATCGTAGGTTCCTGTTAACCCGGTGGCGTCGAGAACGGGCCGGGAGACGCGGCGTGTCAGCAGCGCCGCGAATTCAGTCATCGTGATGCGCGCGCCGCGCATGGCGAACTTGCCGTCCGACATGAGCACACGGCTCGCCGAGCCGGACGGAAGGAGCGGATAGCCGTCTTTGTCGACGCCGCGCGGCGATTCATCGGAGACCGCGGCGGCTTCTGTCGAGGAGGTTTTAAACTTGGCACCCGCCGCGACCACGAGCCTATACACCGGCATCTCCCGCGACATGCGGTGGAACTTCATCTGAAACCGCGCGGTGAGGAAATTTTGTTCCATCGCGCGCACCTGGTCTTCGGTGGTGCCGGGCGCGATTTTGGCGCCCAGATCGTAGCGTTCCGTTTCGATCCAGTGGGGACCAAAGATTTGAAACGAAGTGACGTCGAAAGCGTCGGCGAGCGCCATCGACATGGTGCAGTTGCGGCAGGTGAAGTTCGCAGCATTGATTTCCGGGCCCCGGGACGAGGCAGAACCGCGCGCGGCAGGGCGTATGGTGGCGCTCTCAAACGATTGCGCGCCGCAGGCGGCTGCGATCAGAAAGCAGGCTCGGATGGCTAGACGCATCGCTATTGCCCTCGCGGACCCTCCGTCGGCGGCGGATGCAGCTCGAATTCGTGTGGAGGCTCCGCGCCCAGCAGGTAGCGGACGAAATAATCCCAACGGCGGCGCACCATGTACGGCTCATTCCCGAATCCGTGATTGCGATTGGGCAGCAGCAGCAGGTCGAAATCTTTGTTGGCCTTGATCAGCTCATTCACCACCAGCAGAGTGTTGTAGGGAGGAACGTTGTTGTCCATGGTCCCGTGCGCCAGCAGCAGATGGCCTTTAAGATTTTTCGCGACCAGTTGATTGGCCTGATTGTCGTAGTTGGTGGTGCCGTCCGGATTCTTCTGGAGCAGGCCCTGCCATTTCTCCGCCCAGTCGTCTTCGTACTCGCGGTTATCGTGATTGCCTGCTTCCGAGATGCCGACCTTGAAGAAATCGGGATAGCGGAACATGGCGTCGGCGGTGGCGAATCCGCCGCCGGAGTGGCCGTAAATTCCCGCGCGTTCGAGATCGATCCACGGATATTTCTCGGCGAGCTGCTTCATCCCGGCCACCTGATCCGGCAGAGTGTTGTCGCCCAGGTTGCCGAAATATGCTTCATGAAATTTCTTGGAGCGCCAGGGCGTTCCCATGCCGTCGAGCTCGATCACGATGAATCCGAGCTCGGCCAGAGACTGGCAATCGCCACGCGCGGCGGAAAAACTGCGGCTGCCGACGCTGCCGGTTTGCGGGCCGGGATAAATGTGATTGACGATTGGATATTTTTTGTTCGGATCGAAATTGGTGGGCCTGAACATCAGGCCGTACAGGTCAGTAATGCCGTCGCGAGCCTTCACTGTGAAAGGAATCGGAGGCTTCCAGCCGGTGGCCAGCAGCTTTGAAATGTCGGATTTTTCGAGCGTGCCGATCATTTTTCCGTTTTCATCGCGCAGGACCGTTATAGAAGGGACGTCGGGTTTCGAGTAGCTGTCGACGAAATATTTTCCCGATGTGGCCAGCGTGATTTCGTGATTGGCGTCTTCCGGCGTGAGCAGGGTTTGATTTTTGCCATCCAAGCCGACGCGATAAAAATGGATGAAATAAGGATCGCGGCCTTTCTCTTTGCCCGTGGCCAGGAAATAGGCGGTTCGATTGGTTTCATCCACGCGCAGGAGCTGGCTGACGCTGCCTTCGCCCGAGGTGATCTGATTTTTCAAACGTCCGGTCGCGGCGTCGTAGAGGTAAAGCTGACCCCAGTTGTCGCGCTCAGAGAACCAGATTACTTCGTTCGACGCGGGAAGATATTTCCAGTTCACGCGGCCGTTGCCGGACTCGTAGAACGTGGGAACCGATTCTTCGAGCACATCGCGAATCTCGCCGGTGGCGGAGTTGGCGATCCGGAGATGTTCCTGTTTGTGATCGCGCGAGGTGGACACGAAGGCGACCGCCGAGGAATCGGTGTTCCATTGGACGTCGCTCCATTCGCCTCCGCGGCAGGCTACGTTGTCGCATAAGCTCGACCGGTGCTCATCGGCGGGCATCTTCAGACGCACCACGTGCGGATCGGCGACGTCGATCACCACGCGCTGAATGGTGGTGATCACGGCGTCGCCGGGGAGGGGATATTTCCAGGCTTTCAGCTCGGGATGGCCTACTTGCGTGTTGACCAGGTACATTTCGCCTACGCCGCGCTCGTCCTGTTGAAAGGTCGCGACTTTTTTGGAATCGGGAGACCAGGCGACGATGGGACGGTCGCTGGAAGCCCAGCCGGCGTTGTCGGTGGAGTAGCCGAAATCCTTCACGCCGTCGGTGGTGAGCTGGGTTTCCTTGCCCGATTCGACGTCGCGGGACCATAGGTTGTTGTCGCGAATGAAAACGGCGCGGCGTTTATCGGGGGAAAGAGATTCGTTGCCGCCGCGACCTCGCCGGCCTCCGCCCTCGGCGGTGCACTGCACAGAGCCGAGATCGCATTTGAATCGCCGGGGGCCGACATTGAAGGAGATCGCGCTGCCGGCCATTTCGAAATCCATGAAGGGCAGGTGATTGGCGTCGTAACTTGTGCCGGACGCGGTCGAAAGAGCCGAGGCGAGCTTGGCATGGTCGAACGCCGGAGACTTGGCTTCGGTGGCGGCGTTTACCATCACGAACTGCGTTCCCGCTGCGGTGGTGGTCCGGTAGTAGAAGCGATCGCCTTCGATCCAGGTCGGCCGCGCGACGGCTCCGTAGACCAGAGGCGTCGTCTTGTAGCCCATGAATTCTTCGGCGTGCGAGTAGTCCGCGGCGGTGAACGGATGGGGCGCCGTCTGGGCGAATGCGGGCACGGCGAGCAGGATCGCGAATTTGAAAGTGGACATGGGTCAGTAGTTATTCTACGCCCAAACAAAAAGCGGGAGCCCCTTTCGGGACTCCCGCTCAATCCATTAAAGCTCCAGGCAGTTTAGAAGGTAAAGCGGCCGCCCAACTGCACGGCGCGCGTTCCGGCGGATCCGAACAACTGGCCGGCGCGCGACGTCGGCTGGCCGAAGGCGCAACTTATGGACCCGGGGCTGCCCGGCGCGACCGAACCTTGCTGGCAGACGCTGCCGGCGGCGCCGGTGTCGAGAGCCATCGAGTAGCCGGTCAGGTTGGATATATTGAACGCATTGAACATCTCCGCCAGGATGTTGAATTTATAGCGTTCCTTGATGGTGAACGTCTTGGTCAAGCGGAAGTCTTGCGTCATGATGGGAGCGCCGAATGCGTAGTTTTTCGGCAAAATGATCGAGGACGAGGTTGGAATCACCGCGCCTTTCGCATTCACGCTTCCGACGATGGTCGAGTTGTAAGCCGCGACCAGCGATGCCAATTGCGACTGACTGGTTCCCGCGTTGAGGGAGCCGTAGGTGATTCCCGGAAGCGGTTCGCTGCTGCCGGATGGCACCGTGCCGGGAAGAATCAACCCGGAGGAGGTTGAAACCGTGGGCGTGCCAGGCGTCGCGCTGATGAAGGAAGAGTTCATGCTCAGCGTAAAGCCCCACGGGAAATTATAGCTTCCCGCTATGGTCAGGTTGTTGTGCGCCAGATACTGTCCGTACCCTGCCGCGTAGTGAGCGTCATCCCAGACTGTTTCCGTAGTGGCTCTTTGCAGAGCGTAGGCAACCGTGAACTGCAAATGGTTCGAAAAGCGCTTCTGCACCTTGGTGAGCAGCCCTTCATAGATCGCGCGGCCCTGATCGGTCCAGAACGTGATCGATCCGCTGGAGCATTCGTCGGTCGGATTGTAATCCGGGCTGGTCTTGCAGAGCGGAATCACGGGTACCGGAGTCGAGCTGCCCTGGAAGCGATTGTACAGGTTCTGATCCACTTCGCCGAGGGAAACGTTCTCGCCTTGACGGCGAGCCCAGTCGGCTGTGAGCACCATGCCCCAACCCAGTTCTCTCTGCACGCCGATCGAGGTCTGGTAGCTGCGGGCCAATGGGAAGTTCTGAGGATAGATTTCGACTCCCTGCTTGGCGTAGTTGATATTGGCGTACTGGAAAGGCCCGCTGCGCTGCGGATTGTTGGGCGAGAGAATGGCCTGCACGGCGGGGAGTTCCTGATTGACCAGAGTCTGGAACTGCCCGACGGTCATGGTAGTGAGGCCGCCCAGCGGAAGTGGCGCACCGATCGCCAGGACCGAGCACGGGATGCCGAACGCTCCATACGGACAGGTCGAGGTGCTTCCGCCGAGGACCAGGACACCCGATCCGTTGAACGGACCGGCGATGTTGTTGGTGAATGCGCTGGCGGCCAGAGTGTTCCGGTCGGCGCCCGGGGGATCGATGGAGGATGCTTCGCGGAGCTTGTAATATCCCGGCGTGCTGTCCCAATAGATGCCCGCGCCGCCGCGGATGACGGTCTTGTTGTTCTTAAACGGGCTCCACGCGAATCCGAAAGCGGGTTGAAACTCCTTGGTATTATTCGCCGTGGGTCCCAGGTTGCCCGACCCGAGAATCGGAGCCAGGTAGGCCGGTCTGGGTACATCCCCGTTGTAGAAGCCGGTCTGCGCGTTCCATCCCAGGCCGTAGTTGAATGTAAATCTTTCCTTGATCTTCCACACGTCCTGGAAGTACATGCGGTACTGATTGAAATTCCGGTTCTGGTTGTAATCGTAAGCCGCCGGCGTTGAAACCGAACCCACGCCGACGCCGCTGAAGATGCTGGCGCTGCCGTTATAGACAGGCAGGTTCAGCGCTTGCGCATCGGTGGTCAGCGTTGCCGGGGTGGTCGGGAACAGAAGCGCCGCACCGGCCGCGCCGAAGGTCGCCTTCAGGTACGATGGCGAGAACGCGCCCGCGCACAGCGGAGTGCAGAATCCCCACAGGCCGGCCGAATTGGTCGGATTGAGATCGCCGCCGAACTTCAGCCGGTGCGAGCCTTTCTGCCAGCTCAACGCCTCAACCAGCTCGTAACGCCGGGTATTTCGTCCCTGAGGAGCGTTGAAGTTCGGTCCGACTGCGGGATAATTGCCTCCGACGAACGTGTAGATGTTCGGCAGGACGCCGGCCGCGCAAGGCGCGCTGCAATCGGATGGCGAAGCCTGGATGTTGTGGTTGTTCCAGTAATTGTACTGGAACCGGAGGTCATTTACGATGTTCGGAGTCAGCGAGCTGGTCAGCCCGATGATGGCCTGATCGGCCCAGTTGGTGTTGTGCGCCCAGTTGGACGGATCCCCGAATTCGAGCGATTGCCCAAACCCGGCGTTGCCGTCGTGTGAATAGCGCATGAACAGGTTGTGCTTGGCATTGATGTGATAATCGATGCGTCCGCTGATCTGCTTGCTGGTATATGGGCTGCCATAGGTATTTTGCAGCGCCGTAAACGCGGGATCGGTGGACAGAATGCTGGTCGCCGCCACCTGATTCAGGAATTCGTAATTGAAGAAGAAGAACAATTTGTCCTTCTTGATCGGCCCGCCTAACGTAACGCCGGGATTGCGGCGCACGAAGAACGGGTTCGGGTCGCTCGGAATGCGCTGGAGGTTCGGGTACGCGGCCATATTGTGGTCGCGATAGAAGAAGTAGCCGCTGCCATGCCAGTCATTGGTGCCAGAGCGGGTTACAACGTTGATCGCGCCGCCCGCTGCGATCGGGGTCGCCAGATCGAAGTTGACTTCGGAAAGCTGGAATTCCTGAATCATGTCCTGGGAGAAGTTCATGGAGGACATGCCGCCGCCCACGTCGATGTTATCGGAAATGTTGCCGCCGTCCATGGTCACTGCGGTGCGGTTGCCCGCGCCCAGCACGCTGACCGTGAACAGCACGTTGAACTGCGCCACGGTGCCGGTGGCCACCGTCACACCCGGCTCCAGTGCGCCGAGCTGGAGATAGCTGCGTCCGTTCAGAGGCATGTCCGCAATGCTATTGCGCTCAATGACGCCCGCGACCGTGTTGCTGTCGTAATTGATTTGCGCCGAAGCGGCTTCGACCGTCACCACTTCCTTGGTCCCGCCAAGCGACATCGGCATGTTCACCTGGGTGTTGCCGCCGACCGATACCGTGGCGTCGCGTACCGAGGTCTTGAAGCCGTTCGCTTCCACGCGAATCTCATAGTCGCCGGCCGCCATGGAGGCTGCGCTATAAATACCCTCTGCGTTGGTGGTCGCGCTACGGGCAACTCCCGTGGCTTTGTTGGTAATGGTGACTGTTGCGTTGGGGATTACGGCTCCGCTTTCATCGGAGACGATTCCCGTAATATTTCCTGTCGGAGCTTGCGCGAATAACATGACGCTTAACCCCAAAAGCGCCACGCACAAAGCTATCCTGGTCAACATGGCCCGATCCCTCCCTGAAGCAACTTTTAAAGACACTGCACCTAACTGCTTAAAAGTCCCTGCCGGCCTCAAAACTTTGATCGACCGACCGTCCGGTAGACCTATCCCCCGGTTCGGTCGAGTTTATCTCTAATCGACTACAATGTCAACGGGTTTTTGCTCGGAGGCCGTAAAAGCTACGGTGGTACCAGCGCTTGTACTAAGCCTTCAATTCTTTCTCGATAGCCGACGCAAAAGTATCAACTTCGCTAATGGTACTGTACACGTGCGGAGTGACTCGCAGGCCGTCGAACTCCTCATGGGAGACGCGGGCGGTCAGGATGTCGTGCTTGGTCCATAGGGCGTCGTGGATTTTGCCGGCGTCGGCGCCGTTGAAGGCCAGAAAGCCGATTCCGCAGGACTGGGCGGGGTCCGGGCTATGCAGAATCTTGCATTTGGGATTTTCAGCCAGCCGGTGCGCCCAGCGATCCCTTAGATAGCGCAGCCGGGCCGCTTTTCGGTCGATACCGATGTTCTCATTGAATACCAGAGCGGTACTGATGGCGTCGTGGTTGGCCGCGGGATGGGTGCCGATTTCCTCAAACTTGCGGATGTCGTGGTCCTGGGACGTGGAGGCGGCCATCAATGGCCAGGTGCCGGCGATGCGAGACTTGCGGACGTACAGGAATCCGGTGCCGATGGGCGCGCAGGTCCACTTATGGAGACTGGTGCCGTAGTAATCGCAATCGAGATCGGAGATTTTGAACGGGAAATGATTGAAGGCGTGTGCCCCGTCGACGATCACGGGAATATTGCGGGCGTGCGCCATTTCGCAGATCCGTTTGATGGGGAAAATCTGGCCGGTCCGGTTGGTGATGTGGCAGACCAGGATCAGCTTGGTGCGGGGAGTGACCGCGCGCTCGAACCTTTGATACAGGTCGTCCATGCTGGGGGGCGGGACGGGGAAAGAGATGGTTTTGAGGACGATGCCTTCGCGGCGCTCGCGCTGCCGGAACGTCGTGAGCATGCGGGGATAATCCTGATTCGTGGTCAGGACTTCGTCGCCGCGCTGGAGGTCGATGCCGCACTGGGCGATTTCTAGAGATTCGCTGGCATTACGGGTGATCGCCATTTCCTCGGGTTCGCAACCGGCGGTGTCGGCGAGGCGGCGGCGGACCATCTCGATCTTGGGTTCGAGGTTGTTGATCATGGTGTGCCAGGGGCCCATGTCGCTGAATTCCAGGTAGCGGCGCATGGCTTCCTGCACCGGCTTCGGAGACGGGCTGACGTAGCCGTTGTTGAAGTTAATAATGTTGCGGTCGATGGTGAAGGCGTCGCGGATTTCGGCCCAGTAATCCTCGTCACGAGCGACGTCCTCGGGTTTGCGTCCATTGACGGATTCCGAAGCAGCGGCGGCGCGCTGGACGGCATTGTCCTGAAACATGGCTAAGGCAGCCGATCCGGCGGCGAGTTGGAAGAAGTCTCGGCGATCCATAAGATCCTCCTATTGGGACGGAGTTTAACACTTTGAAGGGACCTTCGGTGGGTCGAGTGGGCCGTCGAGGGCGGCCGCATGCTGCGCATGGCGGCTCGGTACGGATGGCTTCAGCTGGTTGGGTGGATCGTCGTTGTTGGCTAGTGTGGCCGCATGCTGCGCATGGCGGCTCTGGGCGTAAGCATTTGATGTTCTGCGGATAATGAGCCGCCATGCCAAGCATGCGGACGGAGGTGACGCGTTGTAGGATTAGACAAACGATGCGAACGGCGATTTTATTGATCTGCGGATTTTCGGCGTGGGGGCAGAAGACTACCTTGATGCCCGACGCGAGGCTGAATGCGATTGTTGAAGAGGCTTCGGGCGAGCTGCCGCTGGATACCATCATTGCGCTGGGGGAACATCATCGCGTTCCCGCTACGGCCGGGTTCAACGACGGCGCTAACCTGATTCTCGCCAAGGCTAAACAATACGGTTTGGACGCGCACATCGAGAATTTTCCCGCCGACGGAAAGACGACTTACAACACTTTCAAATCGTATCTCGGGTGGCAGATTTCGAGCGCGGTTCTGACGGAAATTGCGCCGCAGCCGCACGTGATCGGCGACTGGTCGAAGAATCCGATCGTCCTGGCCGATTTTTCGGAGAGCGCGGACGTGACGACGGAGCTGGTCGATGTCGGCGCGGGCACCTCGGCGAAGGATTACACCGACAGGAACGTTCGCGGCAAGATTGTTCTGGCCGGCGGGCAGACGGAACAAGTCCAGCGCATGGCCGTCGAGCGCGGGGCGGTCGGGATCCTCAGCTACTTTCAGAATCAGGACCGGATCTGGATCGATGAGCATCCGAAGCTGGTCCGCTGGGGTCATCTGTCTTACTACGACCCGAATAAGTTCGCGTTCATGATCTCGCAAGGGCAGGCTCGCGAATTTCGGGCGCGGCTGGCTCGGGGCGAGGCGATCCGTTTGCATGCGGCGGTGAATGCTCAAAGAGCGCCGGGAACTTTCGACGTGGTGGTCGCGACGATTCCGGGCACCGAGGCCGACGCGGGAGAGATCGTTTATAGCTGCCATCTGGATCATCAAAAGCCGTCGGCGAACGACAATGCCAGCGGATGCTCGACGATTCTTGAGGACGCGCGGATTCTATCGAAGCTGATTCGCGAAGGCACTCTGCCGCGTCCGCGCCGGACGATTCGCTACATTTTTCCGCCGGAAATTGCCGGGACCACGTGTTATTTGGCTCGCCATCCCGATATCGCGGGCCGGATTCGAGCCGTGATTCATATGGATATGGTGGGCGGCGATCCGAAGATTACGCACTCGGTGCTGCACATCGATCGCACGCCCGCATCGATTCCGAGCCTGGTGAACGACGTCGCCGAAGTGTTCGGAGAATACGTGATCCAGGGAAGCATGAAGATGATCCTGGAGGCCGACGCGTCCGACAGCATTCTTTCGAATGAAGGTTCCAAAGACGCGCTCTGGGCGGATTTTACTCCGTTCAGCATGGGTAGCGATCACCAGGTTTACGAATCGACCTATCATATTCCCGCGATTTATTTTCGCGATGCGCCGGATGCTTTCATTCATACCGACGGCGACCGGTCGGCGAACATCGATCCGACTAAATTACGCCGGGTAGCCGTGATCGGCGCGGCTTCGGGATATTTTCTGGCCGGGATCGGCAGCGGGGATGTGCGTCCGCTGGTGGCCGAAGTGTTCGCGCGCGGCGGCAAGCGGCAGAGCGAAGCGTTGCGGCGCGCGCTGACCGAGCCGGATGCTCGCGAAGCGGCGAACCTGATCGCAGAGTCGGCCCGACAGGAGCGCGAAACGCTGGCGTCGATAGCGGAGTTCGCGCCGGGCGCGCACGCTTTGATTCCTTCGCTGACCAAGGAGATCAACCAGCGCGAAAATCAAGCCATGAAGGCGCTGGAGGCGTTCGGGAAGCAGGCGCCGGAGGCGGAAGCGGGGTTCACGATGGTTCCGCGGCGGAATCCGGCGATGATCGGACTGATGGACGTCGTGCCGGGCGGCTATGCACAGTTCAGCGGGAAGACTTTTTCGGGTCCCGATCCGCTGGCCGGGATTCCGGAGCGCGAAATTGTCGAGTATGAGGCTTTCAATCTCGCGGATGGGCAGCGTTCGGTAGCACAGATCCGCGATATTCTGAGCGCGGCGTACGGAAAGATCAGCGCCGAGGCGCTGCTCGGGTATTACAAGCAGCTCGCGCAGATGCAGGTTGTTTCGATCGAATGAAGCGGGCGGCTTTGTTTACGGCGACGTTGCTGGTGGTGGTTTATGGCGCGGATTACCTGGC
>Ga0209415_10002495_pt1 | contig 34476 bp, 30 predicted proteins | sample PeaSoiSIISIP2007_FD_187696 | JGI IMG/M metagenome (GOLD analysis project Ga0209415, IMG submission 187696) | Peat soil microbial communities from Weissenstadt, Germany - SII-SIP-2007 (SPAdes) (version 2) | ecosystem: Environmental > Terrestrial > Soil > Wetlands > Peat | place: Germany... | reverse complement strand
GGCTATGCCCAGCAGACTCCAGCAGCAAGCACTCCGGCGGCAACGACTCCAGCGGCTCCTGCAGCCACAACTCCGAAGCCTGCCACAACCGCAAAAGCTCCGGTGAAAAAGACGGCAACCGCGGCACCGGCTCCGCTCACAACCCAAACACAAAAGTTTAGCTACGCTCTGGGAATGAACATCGCGAAAAACCTTGGGAATCAGTTGAAGCAAGGGTCGGTGGAAGTGGACTGGAACCTCGTGGCCCAGGGATTAAAGGAATCCACATCAGGCGGTAAGACGCGTCTGACGGAAGACGAAGCGAAGGCCGTGCTCACCGAGGTGCAGACCGAAGCACAGAAAAGGATGCAGCAGAAAGCGCAGGAGGCCGCGGTCAAGAACAAGACCGAGGGCGACGCATTTCTAGCCGCCAATAAGAGTAAAGAGGGTGTTGTCACATTGCCCAGCGGTCTGCAATACAAGATTCTGACCGCCGGCACCGGACCGAAGCCCACGGCGAGCGACTCGGTGGTTTGCAACTACCGGGGCACCCTCATCAATGGCACGGAATTTGACAGCTCCTACAAGCGCGGGCAACCGGCAACGTTTGAAGTCGATAGAGTGATCAAAGGATGGACAGAAGCGCTGCAGCTGATGCCCGTGGGATCGAAATGGCAACTTTTCATTCCTTCGAGCCTTGCCTATGGCGAGCGAGGGGAGCCACGCGGCGGAATTGAGCCTAATGCGACCTTAATATTTGAGGTTGAATTGCTCTCGATCCAAGACAAGACGAAAGACGATAAGAGCAAGGTCGAAAAGAAGGACGACAAGAGCGAAGAAAAGAAGTAGCGGAGCGCCCGTTCTTGTAGCAAGACCCAAATTGTCATCCCGAGCCGTTCTTGGAGGGATCTGCCGTTTTCGCTCGGCATGCGAAAATGCAGATCCCTCGCTTCGCTCGGGATGGCAATTCTTAATGAGATAACGCCTTAAAATGCCTCGCGGCTCTACCTTCCCAGATACATCACGTGGACGTAGGTTCCGAGCCTGACGTTATAGGCGAGGTACCAGCCGATGTGATCGGGATCGTCGTAGATGACGATGTCGTCCGAATCCCAGAGCCAGCCGTCACAGTAGCCAACATCGTAGGGAGCCACGTTGAAGTAGAAACCGCCGAACCAGAAGCGGCCGGGACCACCGCCTCCGAGGTGCCAGATGTGACCGCGACCGAATCCGCCGGTGAAGCGGCCATGCTCCCACGGATGATCCAGATGGTAATGCGGGTCGTCGCGGCCGGTGTCATGGCCCACCCATTCTTTTCCGTTGTGAACGTGGGGAGCGTTGGGATGTCCTTCCTTGTCGTTGAACTTGCGGTTTTCTTCGGCCGGATGCGGAGTGGTTACTTTCGCAGGGCCATGCTTGGGAATGTTCTGACGGCCGCCACCGACTTCCGGTCTCGCACCGCCGCCTTGATGGCCATGTTGTGCCACGGCTGAGAGAGAAAACGCGAAACATATCACGAGCAATCCAATCAGCTTTTTCATTTTGTTGTCTCCATCCTTCGATAGCGATAACACTTTTTGGGTTTAGATGTTTCTGTGGGTTTTCCAGGTTCCGGGCAGCGCAAAACACTATACACCTATTCGTAGCGCAGGGCCTCGATCGGGTCGAGGCGGGAGGCCCGAATAGCCGGGACCATGCCGCTGACCAGGCCAACGGCAGCGAGGATGACGACGGCGACGATCAGGGTGACAGGGTTGATCATGAGACGGATGTCGCCACCTTCGGCATGTTTGGCCATCGCGCTGTAGAGAGTGAGTCTGCCGACGGAGAACGCAACGCCATAGGCGAGAATGATGCCGAACAGTCCGCCGATGAAGGTGATGGTGAGCGCTTCCGCCAGAAACTGGAAGAAGATGTGGCGGCGGCGCGCGCCCAGCGCCTTCTCGACGCCGATTTCGCGCGTGCGCTGGGTGACGGAAACCAGCATGATGTTCATCAGCCCGACGCCGCCGATGCCCAGAGTAAGGGTGCCGATAAAACCGAGCAGAATCTTGAGGCCGAGCGTGACGATCTCGAGCTGATGAACCTGCTCCATGAGATTAAATACGTAGAGGGCGCGGCGGTCCGCGGGATTGAATTTGTGCTGCGCCGCCATGAGGTAGCGCACCGATTGCTCTATCTGTTCATAGTCGTTGGTTTCGTAATTGAACCAGATCGAGCCTAAGTAATGGGTGTCCATGAGGTCACTCATGGTGGTGAAGGGCACATAGACCAGCCGATTGATATTGTCGTCGCCGGCCTGCATCTTGGGGCTGAGAACACCGACGACCTCAAAGCCGATGCCATCAATCCGAATGCGCTCACCGAGGGCATTGCGTCCGGAGAAAAGTTTATCCTTGGTCTCAGAACCAATGACGGCGACGCGCGCGCGCTGCATTTGATCCTCGGCGTTATAGTAGCGTCCCTGATCGAGGCTCAGCGCGCGGATGCCGAAAGTATTGGGATATTCGCCGTTGATTGGCATGGTGTAAGAACGAGTGTCGTACTGCACGGTTGCGTCCTTGCCGCAACTGGGAGTGATGTGCGCGATCTGCGGCAGGTTGGAGGTCAGAAGATCCATGTCGTCAAGCGTGATGCGCAGGGGCACACCGGCCTTCTGGCCGCCAGCCTGCATCGTGGAGCGGCCGGGAACCACAATCATGAGTTTGGTTCCGAAGTTGGCAAAAATATTGGCGCAAGCGCGGCCGAAGCCATCGCCATAGGCAAGCAACATGACCACGGTGGCGATGCCCCAGGCCATGCCCAGCATGGTGAGGGCTGTACGGCGCCGGTTGTGGCGCATCGCGTTGTAGGACTCCTGGAGCAGGTCGCGGATCATTCCTCACTCCTGTCTTAAGGCTTCGACCGGTTGCAGGCGAGCCGCCTTGCTCGCGGGGTAGAGTCCGGCGACGACGCCCGCCAGAGTAAGGCTGGCGATCGCGAGGATCGCGGTTTTGGGAACGAGTCGCGGTGGATCGAAGCCATTAGGACCGTTGTATTGGCTGAGCAGCGCCATAAAGCCGCCAGCCAGGGCCATGCCGATGAGCCCGCTGACCAGCGTGAGTAGAATGCCTTCGGCGAAAAATTGCAGCAGGATGCTGCGATTGGTAGCGCCCAGGGCTTTGCGCAATCCGATTTCGCGCGTGCGCTCAGAGACAGCGACAAGCATGATGTTGATGACGCCGATGGCCCCGAGGGCGAGCGTGACCAGGCCGACGGTGCCGAGGAATTCGTTCATGGCATCGAAGATGGTGCCCATCATTTGCGCCTGCTGGACGAAGTCCAGGCCCTCGAAGGCGTCTTCATCGTGATAATCGAAGTGGTGATTGCGGCCGATTACACGGCGGGCCTCATTTTGCGCGATCAGGTGTTCGTCGGCGACGCGAGGCTGATAGTAGATCATTGAAATCGCATCGTAGGCTTCGTCGCCCTTGAGCGGAAAATCGCTGCGCATAACCTGGAAGGGAATATAGGCGCGGGTGTTGGTCAGGTTGTCGTCGCCGCGGCCGACGCGTTTCAGAGTGCCAATCACTTCGAAGCGATAGCCGTCGAGCAGAATGAACGAGCCGACGGCGGGACGACCCGGGAAGAGGTGGTGAGTCATCTCATCGCCGAGAACGACGACGTTGCGTTTTTGAGTTTCGTCGAGGTCGTTGAGCCAGCGTCCCTCTTTCAGCGGGAGGAAGCGGATTCCGTTGTACTGTGGTTCAGCGCCGTTGAGTTGGCCGCTGGCGCTGGCAAACTCGCTGACGGCATGAACGTCGTTGGAGGCCAGAACAGGAGTGATGGCCCGAATGTGCGGAGATTCTTTACGGATGTCGAGGTAATCCTGGTACGTGAGCCGGTACTGGCGGGCCGAGTTCATACTGCCTGGTACCGCTGGAGCGCGGCCGGGGAAAATCATGATGATATTTTCACCGTACTCCGCGAGGTTCCGTTGGTTGCCGGTTCTGAAGCCCTCACCGAGTCCGACCAGCAGTAGCAGAGACCCGACGCCCCACGCGATGCCGAACATAGTGAGGAAGGAACGCAGTTTGTGCGCCCAAAGGGTGCTGAATATCTGCGCGAAGACGTTGATCACCATTTGCATGGGTGATAACTCGCAAATCGGATACCAGCTCGTAGCCTTCAGCGCTCGGTACCCAGCAAAAACTTTCTGCGCCGCCTGGGAGTATCGTTCCACCTGCCGCGCTGGTTATTAGGATAGCAAGCGCAAAGAGGCCCCACCAGCCTTTAACAGGCTAGCTGGTCGCGGGTTAGTTTCAGGCCGGTTAGATTGCCGAGGATGGTGACGGCGATCTGCTCGGTGCGGAAGAATTCCTGGGCGGTTTGCTGAAGATCCTCTACGGTGACGGCTTCGATGCGTTCGATGAGTTCGTCCAGGCCGTAGAACCGGTCGTAATACATTTCCTGGCGGGCCAGGTTCGACATGCGCGCGGTCGAGGATTCGAGCGAGAGCATGAGGCTGCCTTTGAGCTGGTCCTGGGAGCGGCGCAGTTCTTCTTCGGGTACGGGCGTGGTTTTCAGATTACGGAATTCCTCGACGACACACTCCACAACCTTGATGGCCGACTCGCGCGAAGTGCCCGCGTAGACGCACATAGAGCCTGTGTCGCGGTAAGGGTTCAGGTCGCTGTAGATGGAGTAGGCGAGCCCCTGGCGTTCGCGAATGTTCTGGAACAGGCGAGAGCTCATGCCCCCGCCGAGCAGCGTGTTCAGGATATAGGAGGCATAGCGGCGCTCGTGCGCCATGGGATGCGAGGGGACGCCGATGCAGATCTGGACCTGCTCCAGCGATTTCTTGTTGCGCAGGTTGATGCGCGAAAAAGTCTTGGGTTGGGGAGAGTGCAAGCCGTTTTTCGCCGGCTTCACGTGCTCAAAGTGCTTCGTAACGAGTTCGACAAAGTGTTTGTGGTCGAGGTTGCCGGCAGCGCTGACGATGAGATTGCCGGGAGCGAAGTGGTGTCCGTAGAAACGGGAGACCACAGGGCGCTCGAATCTCTTGACCGTGTCGCGCGTGCCCAGGATCGGCAGACCGAGGGCGTGATCCTTCCAGAAACTTTGGGTGAAAATCTCGTGGACGAGGTAATCGGGATTATCCTGATCCATTTTTATTTCTTCGAGGATGACGCCGCGCTCACGCGCGATATCACCGGCATCGAAGACAGGATGAAGAACAAGATCGGTGAGGACATCCATAGCGAGCGGAATGTGCTCGTCGAGAACTTTAATGTTGAAGCAGATACATTCCTTCGCGGTGAAGGCGTCCATATTGCCGCCGATGGAATCGACCTGGCGGGCGATGGCTTCGGCGGAGCGCGTCTCCGTTCCCTTGAACACCATGTGCTCGATGAAGTGGGAGATGCCATTGAATTCCGAATCTTCGTCGCGCGAGCCCGACTTGAGCCAGATGCCGATCGCGACCGAGCGGATGTGGGGCATCTGTTCGGTGATGACGGTCAGCCCGTTCGGCAGAACCTGACGACGAATGCTGCGGGATTCTTTTACCATTCCAGTTTCTTCTTGGTTCCCCAACCCTAAGAGGGGCATTGGTGCCGCTTAAGTTATTCTCCCACATTCCGAGGCAAGGCGACGGCGCCTGAAGTTCAGCCTTGTTTTTGTTTGACTTACGCCGATTCTTCCGCCTTCGATGGCAATGGAGGAACGGCGATTCTTGGCCCGTAATCGGCAGCATATCCGTGTTTCCACTTCTCGATGAGCAACTTATCGGTATACTCTGCCTGCGAAGAGGCGCGATCAGCGATTCAACGAGGGACCGCAAATGGCTGAACAAAAGCTGCGCGTCCACTTTGGCGACTATCTGGGTAAAGCCGAAGTGGTGATCTATTCCATCCTTGCCTTGTTGCTTTTTGTGACGGCGCTCGCGACCATTGCCAACGCCGCCAAAATGCTCTGGGAGGGCCTCGCCCACTGGACGATTGCCACTGAGACCCTGCTGGTGCTGGACCAACTGCTGGTGGTGCTGATGCTAGTAGAGATTCTGCATACGGTGCGCATCTCCATCCATTCGCATTTCCTGGTCACCGAACCCTTCCTGGTCGTAGGCCTGATCGCTTCGATTCGGCGTGTCCTGGTGATTACCTTGGAAGCGGCCACCCTCACCAAGGGAGGAACGTGGTCGGCGGAGAGTGCGAGCATATTTCGAGCTAGCATGACCGAGCTTGGCTTGTTGGGACTGCTCATCCTCATTTTGGTATTTTCAATTACGCTCTTGCGCCGGTACGCTCCCGCCCCGAAGGACTTGGAAAGTTAAGGGCGCACCCGTCGCTCCACTCGAAGTTGAGTGCACGGTCAAATGCAAAGCCAGTCATCCAATTCGCTCTTAGGACTTACCTTGCAGGAACTCGCGGATCTTGCGATTGCGTCGGGGCAGCCTGCCTACCGGGGCCAGCAACTATTCGACGCGGTATACCGGCAGAAGATCGACCGTTTGGATCAGATTTCGACGCTCCCGCTTGAATACCGCACGCATCTTGTGGAACAGGGCTGGAGGGTGGGGTTTCCGTTGATTGACCGCAAGTTTGTTTCACGCGACGGCACGATACGGTATCTGGTGGCACTTTCCGACGGCGAGACGGTGGAAACGGTCTGGATGCCAGAAGGAGATGGCGGCGAGATCGGCGACGGCAGCGAAGCCGGGGATGAAATTGAGTCTGGGAGCGCTTCGGAAAGTGTGGCGGCGGGGCTTCGCCCCGCAGGACGGGGCAGAGCCCCGTCACCACATGTGGGTTGGGGGCGGGCCACAATCTGCGTTTCGAGCCAGGTGGGATGCGCAGTGAATTGCAAGTTCTGTTTCACGGCGTTGCTTGGGGTCAAGCGCAATCTGGAGGCGGGAGAAATCGTCGGGCAGATTGCGGCCGTGCTGCGGGACCGGGGAGTTGAGCCTCCGCTGCAGCGCGTCAACATCGTGTTCATGGGCATGGGCGAGCCCTTTTTGAATTACGACAACTTCATGAAGGCGGCGCGGTTGCTGGTGGAGGGCGTGGGGATCCCGGAGTCGCGGATGACCGTGTCCACCGCAGGGATCGTGCCGCGGATTCGCGATTTCGGGCAAGAGCCGGTGCGGCCGAAGCTGGCAATTTCGCTGAATGGATCGAACGACGCGTTGCGCAGCGAAGTGATGCCGCTGAACCGGAAGTGGAACCTGGCGGAGCTGATGAAGGCGGCGCGGGACTTTCCGCTGCGGACGCGGGAGAAGATGACGTTTGAGTATGTGTTGATCGCGGGCGTAAACGACGCTCCAGAGCAGGCGCGCGAGGTGGTGGAATTGGTGCGAGGGATGCGGGCGAGAATCAATCTGATCGCGCTGAATCCCGGGACGGAGCTGCCCTATCGGACGCCGGAGCAGGAGCGGGTGTTGGCGTTCCGGCAGATATTGGTGGATGCGGGAATTCCGGCGTTTGTACGGCGTCCGCGAGGCCGCGACATTTTTGCCGCGTGTGGACAGTTGAAGAGGACGGTGGAAGTGGCCTCTGATTCCCCGTAGAGACGCTGCTTGCCGCGTCTCCGCAGGCGGGTTACGAGCTGCCGCGGGCTGCTGCCCGATTAGTCGCAGCCGGTGAGGAGCCGGTGACAGAATTTGCCAAGACCTGCAGTTCCATTCGAAAAGCGGGGTGACCGGGAGCGGAAGGCTGCAAAAGACGACCGCCATGTTCTTCAACAATGCGGCGACAGGCGCTCAACGAAAGAGTAGCCGGCTTGTCCCCGCCTTCGGAGTTCAGCGGCTGGAACGAGAGCGACTGCAAAGCACGATCGCCAGAAGGATCGTAAGACAAGAAATCAACCAGCACCAAGTTGCCTTCGCTGTGCGTGCGCACGCACAGGGTGGGTTGCGCTTCCCGATTGAGTTGGGCGCCGATCTGTCCCGCCAGGTGCAGGCAGACGTGGAGAATCTGGTTCGAATCGGCGAGCACGAGGGGAAGGGCAGGAGCGAGATCGAGATGCATCGAACCGGTTCCCGCCTCCAGTTGCGGAGCGAGCAGGCGCATGGCCGTCTGCAGCACAGAGTTGACGTCAACCGGGGAAAGGTTGGCGGGAGATGGACGGGCAAAAGTAAGCAGGCTCGCCACCAGCGAGGTGGTGCGGCGGACCTGTTCCCCGATCAGTTCGGCCTGGTGTTGTTCCTGGGGAGCCAGGGTGGATGCGCTCAGCAGGTCGGAGTATCCCAGCATGGCCGTGAGCGGATTGTTGAGTTCATGCGCGGCTCCGCCTACTAACTGGCCGAGCGAGGCCAGCTTCTCGGATTGGATGAGTTTTTCCTGCAAGGCCTTGAGGTCATTCAAAGAGCGGCGCGATCTCTCGAGAAACAGCGAAAGCTCGGCTCGGAGTAGACGCTGCCGCCAGAAAATCACGATGCCCATTGCTACCATGGTCAAAAGGCTCACGTTAATGCGGAAGGCCTTGACCGGCTGCGGAAGCGCTGGGTTCAGTTCGGCGTGCAAGGCAGCCCAGATCAGGCTGAAAAGAGCCAGCATGCTGAGGCGAGTGATCCAGAGTCCGAGCACCGGCCGCGACGGTTTGGTGTCGGACAGGTCGAGGCGCAGCGCGAGCAGGGGAACAGCGGCCATCCAGGCCATGGAAATGGCCAGCGCAGGGTCGTAGAAGCTGCCGCTGAAGTAAACCTTCTGAAGGATGGCATGGTTGGCGAGATAGGAACTGGACGCGTAGAGCGTATTGGCGCCAAGCAAATGCCCGTAAACGTGCCGCCAGCCACCGTGAGCGGTGTAGGCGAGGATAGCGAGTGCGAATATTAACGCGACCTTTTCGGTCATAAACGCGTGGTTTAGATTGGTGTCGTAAACCGCTTCGTCGATCTGCACGGTTTGCCATGGGATGACGGTGTACACATAAACGAAGACCCACCAGATGAGCAGCAGGGTGAAGTCGAGCATACGGATGCGTTCGTCTCGCTCCTCTTCCCGGAGATGAGGAAGCACGGCGAGAGCGGCGATCATCGGTACCAGATGCAGGAAGAGAACAATATCGCCCAGATAGGGGTCGGGCACATCCTGATGTTTGAGGACTTCGAAGTAGATCCACATTCCCTGGTAAGCGAGCCGGAGGACTATGCCCACGCTCATCAGGATCCAGAAGAGCCGGATGTGGAGAGTGGGGCAGCGTGAGTGCGCGGTGTTGAGCAGGAAGGCGGCGGTCGAAACCAGCAGGAGAGTGCCTTGGATGAGGTCGTTGGCCGTGGTGAGGGCGTAGCCTCGCGGCATGAACACCGATGCCGCCGTCTGGGCGAGAACGAGCGCGATCAGTGCAGAAACCCAGAGTTTGGTGCGTGCGGCCAAAGGCAAACTACTCCGAACTCCATTCTAGAGATGGATATGGAACTGAGGTCGTTACTTCTGTAACCCCTGCTACGAAAGATACAGGAGAAGTGAGGAATTGCAGAAGGAATAAGAAGCTGATGGAGTTTAGCTGAGATTGCCTTTAGAATTAAGCGTTTAGAAGTAGGCTTGCCGACGAGAGTCCCTTTGTCCTGGATGATCCTTCGATACCGTGATCTCTGGCGCTTCCGGGCGCCGCTCAGTGCGGGCGAAGTCCGGCGTACCGAGCGCTGGCTGGCGACAGCGCGTGTGGCGCTTACGATCGCGGCGATATTTACTCTCTTGTTGGAGCCGGCGCGCGGGTTTGCCTATTCGCGCTGGCTGTACTGGCTGCTGACCGTGTACCTGGTGCATGCAGTGGTAGTGATGTTGCTGGTGCGCTTCCGGCCGCAATCGACAACCGCTTTTCGTCTGGTCGTGCACGCGGTCGATATCCTCTGGCCGGTATTAATCTCCCTGTTCGCGCCGGCGCAACGCGGCCCATTCTTTCTTTTCTTCGTGTTTGTGATGGCGGCAGCGGCCTATCGCTGGGGGTTGTGGGAGACGGTGGGTACGGCGGCCATTGCGGTGGCACTGCTCGAGGTGCAAGCATTCGCCGTGCGTGCCGGACTGGAACCAGCGGCCGATCGGTGGCTGCGTTCGGCACATCTTCCGCGGCTGGGTGTGAGCGTACGGGAATTGGATCCACAGCAACTGTTTATGAGTTCGGTGTATCTGATTGTGCTCGGATTCTTGTTGGGCTACATGTCGGAGAACCAGAAGAAGGTGCGGGCGGAGCGCGCCGTCATCATGCGTGCCCTCAGTTCGACACGGGTAGAGGCGGGACTGACCGGGAGCATGCAGCAGATTCTTGGGGAGGTGACGAGCATCTACGGCGCCTGTCGGGTGCTGACCGCCTCACAGGAGACGAACAGTTACCGGGTATTCCTGGCTGAGGTAAGTCGTGGGACCGAGGGTAGCGGAGAGCTGCGCTGGCGCGAGGCTTTGCCCGAAAGCGAAAAGGTGTATCTGTTCGACTCGCCGGCGGACGCGATCTACGCGAGGCGCAATGCCGACGGTTTTTCCACGGTGCTGCTGGATGGGGATGGTGTGCGGCTGCGGGATGCAAGCACGGAATTTCTGGATGCGCTGGCGCGAGTGGAAAAGTTCGACACGATGATCTCGGTGGCCTTGCGGTTCGGGAAAGAATGGTCGGGACGCGTATTCCTGTTCGATCCAGAGATAATGGGGAACCCGGAAGAAGAACTGCGCTTTCTGCAGGAGTTCGCCCAGCAGGTGGGACCGGCGATCTACAACGTGTACCTGGTGCGGCGGTTGCGGGAACGGGCAGGGGCACTGGAGCGTGGGCGGTTCGCGCGCGAACTTCATGATGGAGCGATTCAATCGCTGATCGCGGTGGAAATGCAGTTGGATGTGCTGCGCCGCCAGTCTGGAACCCAGGCGCCGGTGGTGAATGCGGAACTGGGCCGGATACAGAAACTGCTGCGCGAGGAAGTCCTGAAGTTGCGCGAGCTGATGCAGACCATGAAATCGTTCGAGGTGAATGCCGACCGGCTTCTGGGTTTTGTTTCCGACACGGTGGAGCGCTTCCGGCGGGAGACGGGAATTGCAGCTGAATTTGTCAGCGAACTGGAGAGGGTGGATCTGGCGCAGAAGGCATGCCGCGAACTGGCGCGCATCGTGCAGGAGAGCCTGGTGAACGTCCGCAAACACAGTGGCGCACACCATGTGCTGGTCCGATTGGCGCAACGGGCGGGGCATCTGCAATTGACCGTGGAGGACGACGGTAAAGGGTTTTCATTTTCCGGAAGGCTGTCGGATGCCGAACTGGACGCGACCGGGAAGGGACCGGCGGTGATCCGCGAAAGAGTCCGCCTGCTGGCAGGCGAACTCGCGATAGAATCGACTCCGGGACACGGGGCGCGGCTGGAAGTACGGATTCCGCCAGCCAGAAAGGCCATTCATGGACCGGCCAACGATAGATAGGCCAGCAATCGATAAGCGTATTCATCCCATACGCATTGTGATTGCCGACGATCACCCCATCTTCCGCGACGGACTGCGGCGTCTGCTGGAATCGGAAGGCGATATGAAGGTGGTGGGCGAAGCCTGCGACGGCAATGAGGCTGTCAAACTTGCGCGGGAGGTCAAGCCCGACATTCTTTTACTCGATCTGGCCATGCCGCACCACACTGGCCTCGATGCCCTGCGCGACCTGAACACCAGTGCAGGCGGAGCGTCGGCCGTACGCATCATCCTGCTCACCGCGGCGGTGGAAAAAAAGCAGGTGGTGGAAGCGTTGCAGTTGGGAGCGCGCGGCGTGGTGCTGAAGGATTCCGCCACCCAACTGTTGCTCAAGAGCATCCATGCCGTGATGGCCGGTGAGTACTGGGTGGGACGGGACAGCGTTTCAAATCTGGTGCAGTACCTGCGCAACCTCATGCAGAGCACGCACGAGGAATCGAAAGAAAAGACCTTCGGGCTGACGCCGCGGGAACTGGAGATTGTGGCGGCGGTGGTCGCGGGCTATGCCAACCGGGAAATCGCCGAATACTTCAAGATCAGCGAGGATACGGTGAAGCACCACCTCAGTAATATCTTCGACAAACTAGGGGTTTCCACCCGTCTGGAACTGGCGTTGTTCGCGGTAAACCAGGGACTCCCGCTGAAAACGATTGTGTAGTCCGGAAGACTGCGGGGAAATCGGTGCCAAACCCCTGGAAAAGCGTCTGATTTCGAGGGATTGACGGCATTGCGAGAACGACACCGACGGGAAACACAAGTTTTTTCAGCGGCTTGCCGGCGATGGCACCTTAGTGCCATTCCCGGCACTGGGGTGCTATTGGGTGGAAGGGGTGGGCCGGAGTATTTTACAATTATTACAACAAGGTTACGGCGGCAAACTATCGCTCGAGCAAGTGCGAGGCGTGGGTAAGTCGTCGACTGGGGGCAAAACAGTGATCCAAGCAATCCGACAACTTTGGACTGAGGAAAGCGGTCAAGACGTTGCCGAGTACGCGGTAATGCTTGCGGTAATTCTGGTGATCGTGATCGGCACAGTGCGCCTGATCGGCGGTAACGCCAACAACGTGTTTTCGCAAGTCGGAAGCGCGATGGGGCAATAGTTGCACGACCCAGCCCCGCTGCGTCTGGCAGGGGGCTGCCCGCGGTTTCCCGCTTGTTTTCTCCCCGCTTGACTCCCGGACGCGTGGGCCCGACGCGAAGTCATCAAGGCTAAGGAACTCCTGGCTTAGGGTCTTGACCCTCAGCTAGGTCCGCTTGCGGCGATGCCATCCAAGAAAAGCCCAAACCCTTCTTACTGCCCCGATGGAGCTGGAGCTGCCGCCGTTTTCTCCGGGACCGGGGCCGTCTTTTCAGGAGCGGCAGGGCTGCCGAGCCGGGTGAGGAACGGGAAGAAGGGCGTGACTTCGAAAGGCATCTTCTCGGCCGCGGTAGTTATGGCCACCGGCTTGGTCTTGATCAATTCCAGTTGATTGTTCCACGGGTCAACCTTGACCCGCCCGCCGAGAGGCAGCGCCGCGACCTGGTCGGCCTTTTTCGGGTCGAATTGCGGCGAGGCGGTCATCAACGCCGACATCTTGGTGGCGTCACCATTGAGCAGGCTGTCGCCCAGGTGTCCCCGGATCAGGTTCTTGAGCGCTGGCGCGCGGGCTTGCACCGCTTTAAGGAACAAGCCGGCGTTGCCGAGTTTGTCCTTGTACGGAGAGTTGTTGAGCAGTTCAATGGCTTTCTTGTCGGCGGCTTCTTCTTCGCTTTTATCGCGAGCGAAATCCATGCGCTCGAAGGTGCGCTCGTCGGGAAAAAACATGCGGTCGTTGAAGGCCAGCTTGGTATCGAGATGATGGCCAAGCACGATGTGCGCCAGTTCGTGGGTCAGAATCATGGCCAGCGCTGCTTCGTCGGGCAGCACGTCAATCATGCCGCGGCTCACCACGATGGTATGCCCAATGGTGAAGGACTCAAGCGGGGTGGTCATCAGCACGCGGCACTTGACCTCGGGTTGAATGTCGAGGTTGTTGGTGACCATCATGTTGTTGACAACGGTCTGCAACACCTTGTCGATTTCGCCTTCCGGCGCCAGCAAGCCGATTTGCTGCAAGCGGTCAATCACGTTGATTTCCGCCTGACGCTCCCATTGGCGCTGGGCTTCGATCGGGGTAGCGTCCTGCGCTTTCTGACTCTGGTCCTGGACCGACTGCAGTGGGTCGACGGTGATCTCGGTGAACTCCGAGTTGCGGCGGAGATCCTTGAGGTTATAACCCCAGAGCCTGGTCTGCGCCTTGTAATTGAGCGTCTGACCAATGCGGGCCTCGAGGTCGGACTCCTCGGAGTAAATCAAGGAAGGCAGCCACACGCCGCCGGGGCGGAGGTTTTGCCGCCAACTGTCAAAGTGCAGGTAATAACTGTTGCGATGCGATTGCGTATAGGTGCCGTTGAAGCGAACGATATTGTAGTCCTGGTCTTCAATCCAGATGCGGCCGCGGAAGCGGCCACCGGGGGCGTCTTTCTTGGGCGCAACATCGATGACGATGCAGCGTAGTTCGCCCAGGAACTCGCGGCGGACGAATGTGAAGTCGTAATTCTGGCGCTGGAAATCCTCATCGAGGACCACCATCTGAGCAAACCCCAGGGGCAGGAACCTCATGGAATAAACGTTCTTCAGCTTGCCCAGCATGCGCTTGCCGAGGCCGGCAGTGGTGGGCGAGGTGAACGTGCGGTCGTCCGTACCTTCGCTCATATCCAATCGGCCCAGGAAGTACACGTCGCTGACAGGAACGGGAGCGTCGAGTTCTTTATCCTCCTTCATATTCTGGATATAGGTTTCCACCAGGGGATGCAGTTGCTTCATCTGAGCCATGAAGAAGTGTTCGCGCTCAATCGCTCGATCGATAACCTGATCGAAGCTGGCGGCGGAGGCGCCAGCCTGTTGAGCGGGGGCGTCGCGAGTCTGGAGCTGGGGTCCTGGCGGAGCCTGGCAAAACACGGATGCGGCGCAGCAGACCAGGGAGAGCGTGAGAAGTGCGAATTGGGAGCGCAACATTTTTGTTCGTTTCATCGTCTTCTACGACGCAAGTTCAAACTCGATGTGCAATACCGCCTCGGAATCGGTAGGGCGACCATCTCGTAGAGCGGGCTTGAACTGGATCTTTTCCGCGGCGCGGACCGCGGATTCATCCAGCCCATGGCCAAGACCGTGCATCACTTTCACGATGCGTATCTGCCCGGTCGCAGAAAACACCACGTCCAGCAGAACCTCGCCCTCAATCTTAAGTTTCCGCCCCTCATCAGTGTAAACCGGGCGGGGCTTGTATGTGATCTCAGCCGGCAAGGTTGTTACGACAGGATCGGCCGCCTTCGCCTTGGGCTGAGGAGTGGCTGCGACATCGGCGTCTCCGAAGCCGCTCGGACGAATTGTACCCCGCGAGGAGGAAATTGTGCTGGAACCGTTGCCGGTAGCCACGCCGTTGCCAAAACCGGCGCTCGCGACCACCCCGCGGATGCCGTGCGATCCGCCAGTGCCGTTGCCATAGCCTGCGCCGGAGGGCATATCGTACGCGCCAGCCTGCGCGATCGTAACTGGCCGGCTGTGATTGTCCGAAGCGGGTATACCGTTGGGATCTCCGAAGCCCCCTGTTTGCACCTTCTGCGGCGCCGCCGCCATGGTTGGCGTGGCCGAGCTTCCCGTGGAAAACACATTCGTCTTGACCGGCGGCCGGGGAATCAACGGCGTCTTATCCGGCAGGAGTTCTGTTTTCCCCGCCAAGACTACCTTGGGCGCCTGCTCCTCGGGCACGGGCATTTTTTCCCGGACCAATTCCTGCGGAACGCGCAGGGCTTCGGGTCGCGGCGTTACTGGCTCGACGATCTTGGGAGCAGGAACCGGAAAATGCCTGATCGGCTGCGGCGTGTGCGGAATCGGCGGTGGGGTGTTGACCAGGCTGATGAAGTGGTAGTCGTGCACCGGTAATACCAGAACTTCGGGGTGCGCGATAGCCGCAATCACGAAGAGCGTGATCACCAGCGACTGCATGCCGTAGCTAAGGACGAACCTGCCCCAACGGGTGCGAGGCTCGGGAAGAAGGCCTAGGGTCAATTGTGAAGCCTGGGAATCCATGTCCGGCACCTCATGCAGCAACCTGCTTAGCGTTTGTCAAAAGAAGTGGCCAATTCCACGGGCTGGCACTCCAAAACCTCTCAGGATGCCTCGGAAAAACGACACTTCGGTATCTAGAAAAGCACGCCGAAGGCCATTTTCGAAAGCAGCTCTACAAGGTTAAGATGCTGCTAAACGGCTACTTACATAGGGAGCAACGTATTTTAGCAGACCGGAAGACGGCACCTGCAAACTTTTTCCTATTTAGGGAAGGGAAAAAAATTGTGGGGAACCGGAAGATTTTGCACAGGAGCCGCTGAGGACCAGAACCCCTTTCTACTCTTCGTCTTCGGCTTCGTCGATCTTGATGCGCAAGGACTTAAGGAACTTCAGATCCTGATCACTGATCTTGAGTTCCGCATTGGTGCTGAGGGTGGAGACCAGCGAAGTCTTGTCGGGGGCGTTTTCGCCTTGCTTGCTGACGCCGATGGTGGCTTCGAGAACAAGGAAAATATCGTAGCCGCCCTCCTTGATGCGGGAAATTACCTCGGCGATCTGCTCGGAATCAGACAGCGACCCGTTAATCGCTTCTCCGAGTTCTTTCATGAGCTGCTTCAGTTGCTGATCCACGAGTCCCCCCTGGAATCGGACGCCGCTGACGGGAACATCACCAGCGGCTGTGATGTCGCCCATCGTCATTGTACCCTCGCCCGCTGCTAAAATCGACCGATGGTGACCGACGGCCAGTGGATGGGAAAAATCCAGCAGATTCTCCGTGCGGTTATCCAGTTGCTGGAGAGCAGCCGCACCGGCCGGGCGGTGCTGGCGGGCATTCGGGCGGCCGCTCAGTCCTTCGGGCGGGTACTGCACCAACTATGGCTGGAAGTGACGGGATTCATGTTTCTGGCGATGGCCGGGATCGGAGCCATCGCCGGTATGCGCGAGTACGGCAGATACCAGTCTGGCCACGCGGCCGGACCGGGCAGATTGCTGCTCGCGATATGCTTCACGCTTTCGTTCGCGTGGTTTGGACTGAGTTCATTCTGGCGGGTGAAGAGAAGAGCTAAGAGCTAGAGCTAAGAGCTAGAGCTAAGAGCCAAAAGCTACCGAAGGGCAGGAACGCATGACGGATCTTAAGACGGCCGATTCCGCAAACCAGCGCGGTGCCCGCTCCGCAAGCGCAGAGACGTCTTCTCGCGTCCCCGTCCGCGCCCTCTACACCCCCGCCGATCTTGCCGATTGGGATTACGACCGCGATGTCGGCTATCCCGGTGAATTTCCCTACACGCGCGGCGTACAGGCCACCATGTACCGCGGCCGGCTCTGGACCATGCGCCAGTACGCGGGCATGGGCGATGCCGAGGAGTCGAACAAGCGCTACAAGTATTTGCTCGCCAACGGCACAACGGGCCTGTCGGTGGCTTTCGATTTGCCCACGCAAATCGGCCTCGATTCCGACCATCCGCTGGCCGTGGGAGAAGTTGGCAAAGTCGGCGTGGCGATCGATTCGATCGAAGACATGCAGCGGCTGTTCGATGGCATTGACCTGACCGCGATTTCCACCTCGATGACCATCAATGCGACGGCCTCAATTCTGCTGGCGTTGTACGTGGCCGTGGCGCGGCGGCAGGGTATGGATATTCGTAAACTCTCCGGCACCGTGCAGAACGATGTGCTCAAGGAGTACATCGCGCGCGGGACCTATATTTATCCGCCGCAGCAGGCGATGCGCATCATCACCGACGTTTTTGCCTGGACGAATGAAAATGTGCCGGAGTGGAATACGATTTCGATCTCCGGCTATCACATGCGCGAGGCGGGATCGACCGCGGTGCAGGAGGTCGCCTTCACGCTCGGCAACGGCATTGCCTATGTGGAGGCGGCGATTCGCGCGGGCCTCGATATCGATAAATTCGCCCCGCGGCTCTCCTTCTTTTTCAACGCCCACAGCAATTTCCTGGAAGAGGTCGCGAAGTTTCGCGCCGCGCGCCGCATGTGGGCCAAGATCATGCGCGACCGTTTTAAGGCGAAAAGTTCGAAATCGTGGATGCTGCGCTTCCACACCCAGACGGCCGGTTCCACGCTGACCGCGCAGCAGCCGGAGAACAACATCGTGCGCACGGCGATACAGGCCATGGCGGCGGTGCTGGGTGGAACGCAATCGCTGCACACCAATTCCTACGATGAAGCGCTGGCCTTGCCGACCGAGGCATCTGCACGGATCGCGTTGCGCACGCAACAGGTCATCGCGTTCGAGTCGGGCGCGCCGCAGACAGTCGATCCGCTGGCGGGATCGTATTACGTCGAAGCGCTGACTAATGAAGTCGAGAAGCGCGCTGACGACTATCTGGAAAAAATCGAAGCCATGGGCGGCATGCTCAAAGCGATCGAACGCGGATATGTGCAGCAGGAGATCCAGAACGCGGCCTACGAATATCAGCAGGCGGTCGATCGGCAAGAAGCGGTCGTGGTCGGCGTAAACCGCTTCCAAATCGAACAAGAGCATGCGGTGCCGATCCAGCGGATCGATCCGGCTCTGGAACCGAGACAAATCGAGCGCCTGCGAGCGCTGCGCGCGAAGCGCAATCCCGCGACCTGGCAAGCCGCGATCTGCGCCGTCGAAGACACGGCGCGTTCGGCAGAAAATCTAATGCCGCGAATCCTGGCAGCCGTCGAGGCGAACGCCACGGTAGGCGAAATCTCAGACGCGATGCGCAAGGTGTACGGGGAGTACAAGGAAGCGGTGGTGATCTGAGGCGCCGTTAGCAGGTGGTGAACGAGCGTCGTCCATATCACAGTCAGATAGATCAGATGTCACATCTTTTCCTCTGCATATCGGCTAGAATTCCTCCGATGAGGAGGTATCCTAATGATCCGCAGCGCAGTAGCTGTTTGGAGGGGAAGCCCCTTGATTGGTGAGGGCCAAGTTTCCACCTCCAGCGGCGTTGTTTCCAAAGCACTTTATGCGGCAGGTTCCAGCACGGGAAACGAACCGTGCACCAGCCCGTCCGAAATGCTCGCAGCGGCAGTGGCTTCCTGCATGTCTCTCATGGTCGTCCAGGAGATGCGCCGGGAAGGCATGAAGCCCGAACTCGTGAAGACTGAATCGGTCCTGACCCTGGAAGAAAAAAAGGGACAGTGGGATGTTACCGGGATCGAATCGAACATTACGGTCAGTTTGCCGGGGGCAAGCGAGAAAAAAATTCAACACGCCGCCATGATCGCCAAGGGTAAATGTCCAATCTCGCGCGCGCTGAAGGTTCCGATCAAAGTAAAGGCTGGAGTCCAAGCGGTCGAAGCAGAACCGGTTGCGGTCTGAGAAAGGAATCCGTGGCGGAACACCGGGTAAGGGCCCTTAAGGATTCCCGGTCTTGGGTCGGGCCCTCTCCAGGGGAAGAGTTCACAATCGCGAGTAGCGGGCCTCAGAAAAATCAGAAGGAGGATAGCAGTCGCCAGCCGCGGTATGCGTACAAGAACGCAGGCACACAGTTAGACCGTACTCTTCGTCCCTGGTCGTCCACGCCGTTTCAGTTTGCCGGCTTGTAGTCGCAGGCGGCGCGGCACGCTTCGCAGTAATACAGTCCGTCGGTGCAGAGGCGTACGTCGAGTTGGCCCTGGCAGTACACGCAGTATTTTTCGCAAAAGCAAGTCGCTTCAGGACGCTCGCAATTGGCGCAGAGGACGCGGCTTAGGCCCGGTCTGGAGGACATGCTTAGAGTCTAATCCGGCACCGCCAGATCGCGGACGTAACGGAAGTCACTCAAACGCAGGTCTTAGGTGTCAGGTTTCAGGTCTCAGGGAAACCAAGTTCAAAAGACGACCTCGACCGGGGCTGCTTTTCCTGAGACCTGACACCTGACACCTGGGACCTGACCAATTTGCGCCCTTCCAACCCGAGTGTTAACTTAATCAGTTCCAGATTCCGGCAGTCCAGCCACCGAGGTTCTTCTTGTCCGTCGTCGAAGCAACTCCAGTTGTCCGCAGGACCGCGTTGAACGCCGTCCACCGCCAGATGGGCGCGAAGATGGTGGAGTTCAACGGCTGGGACATGCCGGTCGAATACCCGGCGTCGATCGGCGGCGGCATTATTGCCGAACACATGGCGGTGCGCAGCGGCGTTGGCATTTTTGACGTAAGCCACATGGGGGATATCCGTTTGGCCGGACGCGAAGCGCTGGCCGCGGTTCAGCATATCTCGATGAATGACGCGTCGCGCCTGGCGCTCGGGCAGGCGCAGTATTCGGCGCTGCTCTATCCGCAAGGGACATTCGTAGATGACGTCATCGTTCACCGCCTGGGCGAGGACGAGTACCTGCTCGTGATCAATGCGGGTACCCGCGAGAAGGATTTCAATTGGGTGCGTGACAACACCCGCCAGTTTGATTGCAAGGTCGAGCATCTCTCCGACGACTTCACCCAGATTGCGATTCAGGGTCCGAAGGGCGCGGACCTGCTGCAGAAACTGACCGACGCCGACCTGAGCGCAGTGAAATTCTACTGGCTGACGCGCGGAACGGTCTGCGGACTGAAAAACATCCTGATGGGCCGCACGGGGTATACCGCCGAAGACGGATTCGAGATTTACATCCCATCGGATGAGGCGACCAGTGCGCGGGTTTGGCACGAGATTCTGGCGGCGGGAAAGGAATTTGGCATCGTCCCCTGCGGTCTGGGCGCGCGCAACACGCTGCGGCTCGAAGGCAAGCTGCCGCTCTACGGACACGAAATCTCGGACATTATCAATGTTTGGGAAGCCGGAGTGGACCGTTTCTGCAAAATGGAGAAATCAGATTTTATTGGCCGCGCAGCACTCGAGAAAGCGAAAGCTGAGGGCGTGAAGAAAACGCTGGTCGGGCTCGAGATGGTGGACCGAGGCATAGCGCGCGACGGATATAAGGTTCAAGACGAGGGCGGACGCGAAATTGGTTACGTAACCAGCGGTTCGCCGGCGCCGTTTCTAAAGAAAAATATTGCGTTAGCCTACGTTCCGCCCGAGCAGGCTACGATCGGAACAACGGTGAGAGTGGAAATCCGTGGTCAAGCCGTGAAAGCGCAAGTGATACCAACGCCGTTTTATAAGCGTCCGAAAAAAGCAGCGAAAAGCGAATAGCGAAAAGCGAGCAGCCAGGAGCCAGAATGTCCTACCCAACCGACCGCAAGTACACCAAAGAACACGAGTGGATCACTGCCGACGGCACCATTGGCATCACCGACCACGCCCAAGAATCGCTCGGCGATATCGTGTTCGTCGAACTGCCCAAGGTGGGGACGGAAATCACCGTGGGCAAGGCCTTCGGCACGGTGGAGTCGGTGAAAGCCGTGTCCGATTTGTTCGCTCCCGTTTCGGGGACGGTTACGGCCCTGAATGAGGCTCTGGCCACAGCTCCTGAGCAGGTGAACAAAGACGCGCACGGAGCCTGGATGGTCAAGATCAAGGTGAAGGACCCGGCAGAAATGAACGCGCTGCTCTCGGCCGCGGACTACGAAAAGTTTGTCAGCGAAGAGGCGAGCCATTAAAAGCATTGCAGAGGTCAGAGGTCAGATTGCAGAAGTGAAACCCTCGGTTTCCAGTAATATCGCTGGAAGCGGAGCCTTTTACCTCTGCAATCTGACCTCTGACCTCTGCAATCGTTTCGGCCGCTGGCCACATCGAACATAGGTTTCTATGAGATATCTGCCTAAATCTCCCGCGGATCGTGCCGCCATGCTGAAGGCGATCGGGATCCGCTCCGTCGATGACCTTTTCTCGCCAATTCCGCCCGAGGTTCGACTGACGCGCGACCTAACTGTTCCCCGCCAAATGGCGGAGTCGGAAATCGTGGACTGGTTCAAGCAACGCGCGAAAGAAAACGGTGAAGGCTACACCAGTTTTCTCGGAGCCGGAGCTTACTCCCATTACCGGCCGGTCGTAATCGACGCGCTGGTGCAGCGCGGAGAGTTCCTGACTTCATATACCCCGTACCAGGCGGAGTTTGCGCAGGGTACGCTGCAAGCCATCTTCGAATTCCAGACCATGATTTCGGAACTCACCGGCATGGATCTTGCGAATGCCTCGATGTACGACGGTTCAACGGGAGCGGCCGAGGCCGTGATGATGGCGGTCCGCATCACCGGAAGGCCTTCGGCGGTGATCGCGCGCAACCTGCATCCCGAGTATCGCGAAGTGCTCAATACCTACGCGACGCACCAGGCGATCCCGCTGAAAACGGCCTCTTATACGGACACGGGACAGATCGATCTGAAGGAACTCGAGAAGACCGTGGACGACGATACGGCGTGCGTCCTGATTCAGTCGCCGAATTTCTTTGGGACGATTGAAGACGTTGAGGCAATTGCCGAAATCGCGCACAAGCGCGGAGCGCTGCTGATTGTGTCGATCGCCGAGGCGGTGTCGCTCGGCATTGTCGAACCTCCGCGCACTGCCGACATTGTAGCTATGGAAGCGCAGTCGTTTGGAGTGCCGCTCGGATTCGGTGGTCCCTACTGCGGTGTGCTCGCCACAAAAGAGAAATTTGTAAGGCAGATGCCGGGCCGCCTCGCCGGTCAGACCGTTGACAAGAACGGCAAACGCGGCTTCGTGCTGACGCTGGCGACTCGCGAGCAGCACATCCGGCGCGAGAAAGCGACCTCGAACATTTGCACCAACCAGGCGCTGGTCGCGCTCATGGTGAATATCTTCATGACCGTTTACGGCAAGATCGGATTGCGGGAACTGGCGAAGCAGAACCTGGCGAAGACGGTCTACGCTGCAGATCAGTTCGCCAAGCATGCGAAAGTGCTTTTTGCGGGCGCACCTCGATTTAACGAGTTTGTAGTCGAGACCAGCGAAGATCCTTATGCCGTCAACTCGCGGCTGCTGGGACACAAAATCTTCGGCGGCCTGCCGCTGAAGAAGTTCTATCCCGAGTTGGGTCACGCGGCGCTCTGGTGCTGCACGGAACTTACGACGCGCTCGATGATCGACACCGCAGTCGGCCTTGTCTCCGAGAGCGAACGTTCGGTTCGAACCATGAACGAAGTCGAGGAGGTGACGCGATGAAGCACATGACTAGCAAAGCGACGCGTCACATCAGCCAGAACGAAGGATTGATTTTCGAGAAGTCGTCGCCCGGCAAAGCGGCCTGGAAGCTGCCGCCGCTCGATGTTCCGGAAGTGGACACGGCGAAACTCCTGGGCAAGCAGGAGCGCAAGGATCTTGGCAACATGCCGGAGGTGAGCGAGATCGAAATCATCCGCCACTTCACCCGGCTTTCGACGTGGAATTACGCCATTGATCTGGGCATGTATCCGCTCGGCTCCTGCACGATGAAGTACAACCCGCGCGTGAATGAGTTTGTGGCGCGCGTCGAGGGTCTCGCCAATGGGCACCCGTATCAAGCAGAGAAGATTTCTCAGGGCGCCCTCCGCATCATCAAGACGCTGAGCGATTGCCTGATCGAAATCACGGGTATGGACGCAATCACGCTGCAACCGGCCGCGGGCGCGCACGGCGAGCTCACCGGATTGTTGTTGGTTCGTGCCTATCACCAGTCCAAAGGCAACGCGCGCAAGAAGATTCTGATTCCGGACTCGGCGCATGGCACCAATCCCGCGACGGCGGCGACGGTGGGCTATGCGGTCGAGAACTTGAAATCGAACGACCGCGGCATGGTGGACGTGGCAGCGCTTGCGGCGCAGATGAATGAAGACGTCGCGGCGCTGATGGTCACCAATCCCAATACGCTCGGCGTTTTCGAGCAGGAGATTCACAAGATCGCCGGCCTCATGCACGCCAAAGGCGGCTTGCTCTACATGGACGGCGCCAATATGAACGCCCTGGTCGGCAAGGCGCGGCCGGGAGACTTTGGCGTTGATGTCATGCACTTGAACCTGCACAAGACGTTTTCCACGCCGCATGGCGGAGGCGGTCCGGGATCGGGGCCGGTGGCGGTGAAGAAGATTCTCGAGCCGTTTCTGCCCAAGCCGGTCGTCATCACCAAGCCGGATGGCACGCTCGGATTCGAATACAACCGTCCGCAGTCGGTGGGGCGCGTGCGCGCCTTCTATGGAAATTTCGGCATGTTCATCCGCGCGCTCGCATACATTTTCGCCAACGGGCCGGACGGCCTCCGGCAGACGACAGAAGACGCGGTGCTCAACGCGAATTACATCCGCAAGGGACTCGAAGGCGTTTACGATCTGCCCTACTCGACACCGTCGATGCATGAAGTCGTCTTCAGCGACAAGGTGCAATCGAAGAAGGGCGTGAAGACGATGGACCTGGCGAAGCGTCTGATCGATTACGGCTTCCATCCCTATACAACGGCGTTCCCGCTGATTGTCGCGGGCGCGCTGATGATCGAGCCGACCGAGAGCGAGCCGAAAGAAGAACTGGATCTCTTCATCGAAGCCATGAAATCGATCGCGGAAGAAGTGGAAGAAGATCCGCAGTTCGTGCTTGACGCGCCGCACAACACGCGCATCTCGCGTCTGGATGAGACCGCAGCCGCGCGCAAGCCGGTGCTGCGGTGGAAGCCGGAGAACGCATAGGGGCGACTGCCCTCGCCCATCCAACTCGGTGACCAAAGTCCAATCCGACCCCGACCTACCGTTCCTCGGTTCGTAGGCCCAAAGGACGTAGACTTTTAGCAAACTCGAGTGCTCGAGTCTCCGCGCGAGGACAACGTGAACAAAAATCTGGCCTTACTGCTCTGCATTGCCGCTTCTCTGTCAACTGCGCAAACGCAAGTTCCCGTCTCATCGAAAACGGATCCGGTCGTCCGCACCACCAAAGCCCTCCACTATCGTCCGGGGTCAAACGTCCGGATTGAGTTTCGTGGCACAGAGCTAATGCAGAGCGCCTCGGGCGAAGCCAGGGTCGAAGGCAAGAAAACCAACATCGAAGTGGACGCCAAGTTTGAAGGCTTGGATGCTGCCACCAAGTTTGGTCTGGAGTATCTGACCTACGTGGCGTGGGCGATTTCTCCGCAGGGGCGCGCCGTCAACCTCGGCGAACTCGTCCTCGATCACGGCAAAGGCCACCTCAAGGCCTTCACCGACCTGCAGACCTTCGGCATGATCGTGACCGCCGAACCCTATTCCGCCGTCACCCAGCCTGACAACATGGTGGTGATGGAGAACGTGTTCTCAGCCGGCGCCGGCGGCGAGGAGATCAGCGCAAAATACGAACTGGTTCGCAGCGGAACCTACTCTTCCTCCAATACTCATATTCAGGATGCGATCTTCGGCATCGACCCGAAGACCCCGCTCGAGCTGTTTGAGGCGCGCAACGCCGTCCGCATTGCACATGTGGCGCAGGCGGACCGGTACGCGCCATCTATCCTTTCGAAGGCCGAACTGCAACTGCGTCAGGCGGAGGAAGCTTACGGTCGCAAACAGAACAAGAGCACCATCGAAGCAGCAGCGCGGGAAGCGGCTCAGACCGCCGAGGAAGCGCGCGTGATGGCAGTGCAGCAGAAGGCGCAAGAAGAAGCGCAAGCTCAGGCCGCGGCGGAAAAGAAAGCCGCCGATGAGCGAGCCGTCAAAGCGCTGGCCGAAGCCGTAGCCCAAGCCCGGGCGCGAGTAGAAGCGGAAGCCGCGCGAGCCCAAGCCGAAACCGCCAAGGCGGAAGCGCAAAAGGCCGCTGAAGAAGCTGCGCACCAGCGGCAGGAGGCGGAGAAAGCTAAGGCCGAAGCTCTGGCCCAGCAGCAGGTGCTGGCCGCCGAAACCGAGAAAGCTCGCCAGGCCGCAGCCGAATCTGACAAGCTTCGTCAGCAAGCCGAAAACGAAAAGCAGGAACTGCGCGCCCGGTTGTTGCAGCAACTCAACTCGGTTCTCTCAACCCGCGACACGGCACGCGGTCTGATCGCCAACATGTCAGACGTGCTCTTCAAGAGCGGCAGCTTCGAATTATTGCCCGGCGCGCGGGAACGGCTCGCCAAAGTATCGGGCATCGTGCTGGCTTATCAGGGCCTGCGCCTGGCAGTCGAGGGCCATACTGACAGCATCGGCACCGACGAATACAACCGCCGGCTCTCGGAGCAGCGCGCCGACGCCGTCCGCGACTATCTGGTGCAGCAGGGCATAACCTCCGACGCCATTACCTCGAGCGGCTTCGGAAAAAGTGAGCCCGTGGCCTCGAACGATACTCCGGAAGGCCGCCAGCAAAACCGCCGCGTCGAGCTGGTAGTCTCCGGCAATGCCATTGGCACGGTAGCGGACGCCAATCCTGCGGCCAGCACGTCCTCACCACTTCAAAAGTAACTCCTATTTACCAGTACGGTAATACTGGGGTACCCCCCCACCCCCCCCTACCCTCGGTCTATTAGAATCATGATGTTACGGAGGGATTTTTGCCAGGTCTTTGAGTTTAAAGGAGTTAACTTACAAAGTCCAGATAACAAAGGGGTTATCTCCCATCTTTTTCTGGCTTTGCCTTTAGAATCAATGAGTTCGACTTACTAAGTTGCGCAAAATCTAGATTTCAATGAACTTAATGTACATCAGCCACACCGGGCTATCGTTTGTGATTATGCTGGTTATTATTCTAGCACGATTATTCACTTGACGTAACTTATCAATCATGCTATTCTTCTCTCGTGATTAGGTTAACTACTTCTTCCGCTTTGATTTACGTGATTCCATCGCAGCTTCAGCAGGGGCGATCTCTGCCAGTTTCGACTCTATGTCCTGACGGATGCTCTTTACCAGCTTGCGAAGCGGAACATCTTCCAGTGGTCTACCCATTTTCTTTTTGCGAGGTCTGCTCATGACGCTCCTTGACGTTCAAAACTTGTTCAACACCGACGACAAATGCCGGGAGGTATTGACCAAACTTCGGTGGCCCGTTGGCGTCGAATGTCCCCGTTGCCTCAGCAAAAGAATTTCGTGGATCAAGGCCAACAAACAGTTCGACTGTGCCGAGTGTGAATACCACTTCTCCGTGACCGCTGGTACGGTGTTCAACGATTCCCACTTGCCGCTGACCACATGGTTCACCGCAGTGCTGTTGTTGGTCGAAGCCAAAAAGGGCATGAGTGCCCTGCAACTCAAGCGCACGATCTGGGGTCAGCACAACGGCTCTTACAAGACAGCTTGGTATCTCTGCCATCGCATTCGTGCGGCCATGAAAGAAGTAGAGCAGCCCATGCTGGACGGTACTGTCGAAATGGACGAAACCTACGTGGGCGGAAAGAATCGCGGCGGTGGCCAAGGTGCAAGGCTCGCCAACAAAGAAGTAGTCATCGGCCTTCGCCAACGAAACGGCGATCTGCGTTTCTTCCATGCTGAGGATGCCAAGAGCGGCACACTGGCGAAGTACATTCGCGAGAATATCAGCACGGATGTGGAGGTGCTCATTACCGATAGTTTCCCCGCTTATAAACACGCTGTAGGGGCTGCCGCGCATAAGACGGTCAACCATGTGGCCGGGGAATATGTGCGCTACGAAAATGGCGCGTGCGTCACAACCAACACCGTCGAATCTGCGTTCTCGCTTTTGAAGCGCGGCGTCATGGGAAGCTGGCACAAGATTAGCGCCAAGCATCTCCCGGCCTACTTGGACGAGATGACTTTCCGCTTCAATCGGCGAAAGAGTTCGACTCTGTTCTTGGAAACCCTGCGGCATATGGTTACGGCGCCCGTGCTTACCTTCGAGAAGCTAACTGCCGACCCTTCGACACAAGCGCAGGTCGCTGTTCCCTTCTAGCGGTCAAGGGCACGACTTGCAGTCTTATCGTTCAGGATCAGGTTGGCCAAGACTGATCAACTGTTGACGCAAGGCAGCAAGTTTCTGTTTGGTGGACTTATAGTCTTTTACGTGCTGTCGCACATAGTCTTGAGTAAATTGCTCCGCGACGGCTGGACCGAAGAGAAATGGATTTCGCACGCCAGCCAGCACTACGCCCTCGTTTCCTTCCGGCACCACCACCCGCACAGGGTCCATAATTGCTTCTGCGAGATTGTGGGCCGACTCTGCGATCTTCCCGCCACGCGCTTGGATTGCTGCAAACTCCCGTTTGGCCGCATGGTAGTCCTCGTGAGCTTTACCGATGATTGCGTATTGATCCTCTTGAGTCATCCGATTCACCCTCTTCCGATCAGATATATTTTACGCTCGGTTTTTAGTGTAGCCGTGGATCTTGGATAAGTAGCGCTCTGATCTGTGTTTCTGGAATCTCTGCGTCCAGACTGCTAGTGTCCTTCCTGTCGCGGTACGACTTCGTCCATTGTTTCAAAAGCGGGGTTTCAGGGTTAAGTCTACATACCCCTTCTTTACGGAGGATCACTGTGTACCACGCTGGCTTACCGATATACTTTGGATCGGCGCGCCGTGCGGCTTCGGCGGCTTCGTGGACGTGCAGGATAGATCGCGCTAACCCGAAGTGAACATTCTGGCCGCGCTTATTGAGTTGGTCCATAGCAGCAACTTTCCCTTTGCCGCCGATGACGTAAACCGCTGGGCTCGCCTCACCCTGTAGAGCTTCTTTCCCGCTTCCTTTAAACAGCATCGGCTCTCCATCGACAAAACCGCCAATGATTAGTTCAACCGGAAACTCGTAGGCTTCGCAATAGGCCCTCGCTTCTTTGAGTGCTACCGGGTCCAAGGGACCATGCGGGAGTTTTCCTCGGAGCAATTGGGAACATGTGAGACCACAGAAATTTACTTGCAGCACCCAATCCAATCGCCGACGCAATTCGTGAGCACGAGCTTTGTCAATGGCATTTTGGATATGCTCTCGATAGATTTTCTTCTTACGGGAAAGTTTCTTAAACTCAACAAAAATCTCGCCGTCTACATCATGGGTAACGCCTAATCTTCCCGCGACGGCACAGATCACGTTTTCAAATCGCGGTATATCGTCATAGCGGGACTGTTTCCCGACAAAGTCGTTTGGATCCACTGCGGTTTTAGGATAAGACGCTCGCGTATCGCTAGCCAGAATCACACAACCAGCACCGCTAGCAAGGACACCTATCCCAATCGTCATCGGAGCACAATCCCTTTCCAACCACACGAGAATTGGCGGATGCGTACTAGAATAGGGATCAGAGGCGGTTACGTCAAGTGAATAATCGTGTATTCTAGTTACTATTATATTCCTCGCTGTCAACTGGTAACTGACGACCACCGCGGCTTGCTAGAATCGAAGTGAAGTCCGACCCTATGCCTGACGATCCAGCCAGCTTCGCGGGTTCCCGAGAAACGGCGCGCCAACTGGCTGAGCATCACTACTACGCCGCGCTCGATCTGGTTCTCGAAGGCCATCACGAGCAGGCGGTCGCCGAGTACCGGCAGGCGCTGGCGGCTGATCCCAGGTTCACCGACGCGCTGCATGGATTGAGCCGGGCGCTGCAGGACCTCAACCGGCTCGACGAAGCAATCGTTGTTGCCCAACAAATCTCGGAGATCGATCCCGACGACATTCTTGCGCACACCAGCCTCTCGATCCTGTATCAGAAAAAGGGAATGGTCCCCGAGGCTGAGGCGGAAGGGAACAAGGCGCGGGTGCTGGGGTGGAAAGAGCAGTTGAAGAAAGGCAGCGGATAGTTGCGCCGGATTGAGTTGTCGCGGCCCTCCGCCCTGAGTGCAGCGGAGATTCGCGGAAGGGCGCGGCTTAGCTGAATTAGTTTGAACTCGACCTTGCGGACAGGGCTGGCTGGTTCCAGGTATCGGACACCGATCAAGTAGTCGATTGGGGGATTTTGAGTGTAATTGCGATGTTACGCCAACTGACCCCATAGCTTCCTGTTGGTCGAGATACAACAACAGGATTCGTTAGGGCTTGAGGACTTCGGTCCGTAGTCTGCCGACACGGCCTTTGGGGCCGACAACGAATGGAAGGGAGAGAGCGTTCCAGTTTTTGTCCGCGTCAGGAGCGTCAGTAGGGGAGGGTTTAAGGGCACGCCAGTTTAGGCCATCGTCGGTGGAAATGTCGGTGCCGTTGAGGCCGACGGTTATCCAGGTTTTGGTGGCGGAGTCATAGGCGACGGCGGAGCGGAAGCCGTGGGGCGGGGCTGCAGGCTGGATTACATCGAAGTATGAAGTAAACGGAAAGTGCGCTCCATCTCTGGAGGATAGAAAAACTGCATTGCGGGAAGCGTTATCCGGATGTTCGTAATCTCCACCAACCACCATGAGTTTAAGAGGCCAAAATGTGTTGACTCTTGAGGCGACTGCGAATGCTCCTGCTGATTTGCTGCCAGCTATTAAAGGCAGCGATACAGATGAAAACTTTATGCGACAACCGACGCCCAATTCCGTGCACCAACGGCCTTCATCCGCGTAAATAAGTCGCGCTCTGGATGCTCCTCCTGTCACGTAAAGAAATGCACTGTCTCCAAATCCCCATACGGCCTCGTTGCTTGCAGCAAAGAGGGTCTCATCTTTCATGGATTTTGCGGGGCTCTCTTTGTCCCAATCGTCTTTTGTGGTAATGCCCCACCTTGTCCAAGTGAGTCCTTCATTTTTTGTACGGAAAACTGAGAATTTACCGTCGATGGGATCGCCAACCAATATGCCTTCGGCACCTCCAAAGCGAATCGCATCCCAGAAGCCATCCTTGTCGGGGTTGGTGAAGACGAGCTTCCACGTCTTGCATGCGTCGGTAGTCTTGTAGAGGCGGGAGAGGTCGCCTTTGCCGCTGGACATAACGATGGCCGTGTCTGCATCGAATGCTTGGATGCCGCGAAAGTCGAGGGCTTCAGCGCCGGGCGGGGTGACGCAAGGCTGCCAATAGGCACCATCGTCGGTGGTGCGAAGGACGGTGCCGCCAGTGCCGCTGGCCCAAGCGACGCCTTTACCTATGGAGTGGATGCCGCGCAGGTCGGCGTTGGTGTGCGAGTCCTGCATTTGCCACTGCGCGCTACCGCTACATGAGAGAACGAATATGAGCGCGACAATAAGCAGTAGCCGCATACGAGAAAGTATAGTGAAAGACGGGAAAGTCGGCTGCTGGAATGGGTCTGTCCTCCATAGTGGTTCGGTGATTTACGAAAACAGGCGTTTACACTCAGAGCCCCCGCAGCGGCTGGGTTGTGAGTGAAATTGCGATGTTTCGACAATTACGAGCTGCCTCAGTCGTACCAGAGCTCTCGCCAAGTGCTGGGCAACTCATAGAACACGAGAACGCCGGGTATTGGGGCTATCGGGGCTGCACCGCAGAAGTTTTGACTGACTACCCCGGTGCGCAGTATTTCAGCGATGGAATAGGGAACGGTCGTCTTTGTGCTAGGGCCGTCTTTCCAGCGGCACTCATGTCCGAAGTCCGGCGTTATCCAGAGTTGAGTAGCGCGGCTAGAAACTTTGATTTTGGCCTTCCCGTGGAGATTCGTGTACGGATTGATGGACGGTTCTTTGTCAATCCAAATGTTAGGAGACTCGCGCCAAACTGGCTTTCCCGTTTTCCCGTTGAGGACCTTGATGGTGATCGACACTGTAGTTGCTTCCTGAGCGCCGAGAGCAAGTGGGAAGCAACAGCACAGCACGGCGATAGCTAAGAAACGCTTCACAGGTCCATTATCGATGAGCATTCGAATGGGGCGGAAATGACTGACGTAACCAGGCGATTACACTCACTGAGAATCGGGCCGGTCCGAGTCAATGAGTGTAATCGCGATGTTACGTCAAATGACAGGACCCTAGTCCCCGCTTCCCGAGACCGACACGGCAAGATACACGAGTTTAAAGTCTGCGAATCGGGCCAGAACGTATTGCTCAACTGAGTAGGAATCGAACTTCCTGTGGGCTTCTTCGTCACTCAGGGTCGCAGGGTATTCTCTCCTCATTGTTTCGAACTCGGTCGGAGTCGTTTTCCTGTCGAACTGGCGAGAGTACACAAACTCATTCGCCGTAGTCGCGTCAGGGTGCCCTAGAACGGCTTCAACCTCAGAGCGTGTGAGTCCAAGCCTCAGGCCTGACGCAGTGCTGAGGCTTTTCGAGACGCGTTTCGACTGAACGCAGTACTTGCTACCCCTCCATGGTGTGCCGCCTGAGAAGAGATAGAAGACCGACTCATCCTCACCAAACTCGAAGACCACATGCACCGCGCTGTTTGCGGCTGAGGTATAGCAGAGCTGAGAGCGTCCGGTACTCGCATCGCCACGTTCAATTTCAGGCGCTTGGCCCAGCCTCGCCGTTATTGCTTCAACTCCACCTTTACCCAGAGTGACGCCAGCTAAAGAGAAGCTGCTCGACTGCAACTCGTGATTGCTCGGCTTGACATTCCCAGGGCGAGGGTCTTCTCTGTTGATCGACCACCAATCTGAGGAGTCATTCAATCGCTGAGCGAATGCGAGCACCGACAAAAGAGCCAGAGTGCAGGAGACGACAACTAGGCGTTTCATCACTGATAATCTTAGGCGCGAAAACAGAAGCGATCGAATTACTGTTGTAACCAGGCGTTTACACTCAGAACCCCCGGGCGGGTGGCGCATATCTGGCCGGCGACCCAGCGCAGCGGCAGTTAATCTCGTCCCATAACAGCTGGGGGTGCCCCACGTCTCGCGGCCCTCGAAGATACCGCAGTTCCATTTGTTAGTTGGACGAAGAGGATTGAGCGCCTGATAATTCAGTGGGCAAGTCCGGGAAAATCCCAAGCTTCATGCGGTCGTGGAATCCCACCCTTGCGCAAAGAACGCGCAAGGATGGGGCACCCGCGCTCCTGCCTAATTCTTCGCGTGCGGGTCGTCATCTAGAGTGCCGTCAGTTCCCTGCTCATCCCGATAACCGGAAGGCTCTGCCGGCAACTCGACCAGCCGGGCGCGTTCCAGCGCGCGGAAATACTCCGGGCGGGAATGGCGGTAATGATCGGCTGGAATTTTTCCGTTCAGCCAGGCGGTATCCATCGGATAGACCATGGGATCGAAGATCACCAGATAGAAGTGCCAGATGAGGATGGAGAAGGTCGCGAGCAGCGCCTCATACCAATGCACGGCGGTAGCCGCATCGGTCACCCATTTTGGAAAGTGGCTCAAGGTAAAATTGTTGAACCACAGCAGGAAACCGGAAAGCGCCATGACGAAGGTTCCCCACATAAAGGCCCAGTATTCCATCTTTTCGGCATAGTTGAATTTCGCGAACTTCGGTTCTTCTTTGGTGAGGCCGAGGTTGTAGCGGAAGACGTCGATCATATCCCAGGCGTCTTTCATGGTCGGGATCATGGCCCACAGGAACGAGCGATCGCGCTTCTTCAGCGCCAGATGCACAAAGTGGTAGGCAGTGGCCATAAGCATGACTACAGCCGCGACGCGGTGCAGACCGCCGCGCACTCCGAACTGCGACTCCCAATTCAGCAGCGGCTTGGACCACCAGATCTCCGGAAACTTCAAGGCAAATCCGGTGAACACCAGGGTCGGGAAACTTACCATGATGCCCCAGTGCGCGATGCGGAACCATAAGTTCATCCGCAACACCATTTCGCCCGATTCCCGTCGTGGTTTGCGCCGCATCAATTTGTGCAACCAGTCCAACAAGTTGTGCAGCAGCATAAAGCCCAGCGTCGCCGGAATGAGTACCCAGTACGTCCAGCGAATCCACTGCACTACCGGGTTATTCGGTCCCGCGTTGGTCTGCACATGAACGGGACCGATGGTGAACCTGGCTTCGTTCACGCCTTTGTGACATGCTCCGCAGGTTTTCGGCAAGTTGGCGGCATTGACGGTCGAGCGGGGATCGCTGGACCGGAGAATGGAGTGCACGCCATGGCACGACGCGCAATTCGCCGCCGTCACTTTCCCTTCCTGCAGCGCCAGCCCGTGATAGCTGCCGGCGTAGGATGGCAAGCGATCGGCCGGCAAATCATAGCGGAGCGCCAGGCGCGGGTCGCCGTGGCAACGTCCGCAGGTCTGGGCGGAGACATTCTGGGCATTCAAAGGCGAGCCCGCGCTCTTCGGGTCCATGATTAGATGTTCGCCGTGGCAGTCGATGCAAACCGGCGCGTCCCGCGCTCCTGACTTGACCGCTTCCCCGTGGACGCTCTCGTTGAACTCGCGCGCTATTTCCTTGTGACATTGCGCGCAGGTTTCCGGCACTTTCCAATGATTGACCTTGGATCGCTCATCGGTGGCGGGATAAATGTCATGACTGCCATGACAACTGGAGCACGTCGCCGCATCCTTGCCGAGCATGACCGCGCGCCCGTGCACGCTCTGCTTGTAGGAATCCACCGGGTGCGCGACTGGGATGTTGTGCCGCGACAAGAACCCCGGATCGCTGTGACATTTCGCGCAGGTGTCAGGCAGGTTCTTGCGAGCCACGGTCGAATCCGGCTCGCTGGAGGCTTTCACGGCATGGATGGGACCGTGACAGGACACGCATTTGGGCGCGTCTTTGTCTCCATTTTTCGCGGCTTGGCCGTGAATGCTCGACGCCAGGTCCTTCACTTCGTCCGCGTGACACTCCTCGCACTTCCCGGGAATCAGCTTTTCCGCCGTGCTCAGCTCGTGCACGCTGCCATGGCATGAAGCGCACGCGGATTCGCCGAGCATGGCGTGGGCACTGGCGGGGAAGGCCTTAGCCTCGTCCGCATGGCAGGTGGCGCATTGCACTTTGGCGATCTTCGCGGGATGCGGAAATTCTTTGATCGAGGTGTGGCAGTCTTTGCAGCCGAGAACCGCGTGCGCGCTGGCTTCGTGTTTGGAGGGATTGATCGAAATGTCTTTCCCGGCGGCGGACTTCATTCCTGCTTCGCCGTGGCACGCCAGACATTCCTGGTCCGCTGCGGACGAGGCAGCAGCCAGAGCCAACACCAAAGCCACGTAAATCAAAGCAACCCGAGTCGTGCGCATTTCCACCCTTCTCCGCGATGCAAGCGATCGCAGCGCCTGAAGGCGCGATCCTAACGCGAACTTGCGGCATCGCTAAAGCGATGCCCTGATACGAATCTTTCGCCAAGGGCCGTTATACCCGGATGCGAATCTTCCACCGCAGCCTGCTAGCGGTACGCGAACAACATCGCGTAGATGATCCACAACACAATGAAGAATCCCACCGTCAGCGCCGCCCAGGCGAAG
>Ga0209415_10002493_pt1 | contig 34487 bp, 32 predicted proteins | sample PeaSoiSIISIP2007_FD_187696 | JGI IMG/M metagenome (GOLD analysis project Ga0209415, IMG submission 187696) | Peat soil microbial communities from Weissenstadt, Germany - SII-SIP-2007 (SPAdes) (version 2) | ecosystem: Environmental > Terrestrial > Soil > Wetlands > Peat | place: Germany... | reverse complement strand
TCGACGCCGAGATGGCGGAACATGGCCTGGTCCGCCGCCTGCTGCTTGCGGCTGGAAACGGCGATCCGGACGCCACTCGTGGACAGCAGCGCCATGGGCCCGAGCTGCATGCGATTGCCGGCATAGAACGGTCCGGTGGCATTGAAGCGCCCGTCGCCCAGGCGCTGAACCCGGAAGCGTGCCGCCAGCGGCCGGTGACCCGGAAGGCGCGAACCCTCGCCCAGCGCGATGTCGATTTCCGTTCCCTCGCCCGCTGCATGGGCTATGGCCGCGGCGGCCGGATCGCAAAGCAATCCGGCGACCGCCGCTTCGGCCCGCTCGGCAATCAGGGCGTCGATCAGTCCAACCGTGTCCGAATGGCCGCCGGCGCCCGGATTGTCCTGGGTGTCGGCGAGAATCGCAGGCCGGCCCGTTGTCGGCGCCAGACGCATGGCTTCGCGCACCGCCTCCCGCGGCTGCCAGACCTTGCCGGCGAAATCGCCCTCGGCCTCGCTCACGGCCGCGGCGAGGCGATCGGCGGCGCGGTCGGCGGAGCGTTGATCCGCGCCATAGGCCAGCACCGAGGGTCCGCAGTCGGGAACGTCGGCCGGCGGGAAGCCGGGTGCGAAAGAAAGATCGGCCACGCCGCCGCTCACCATCGATGCAAGCTCGCGAAACAGACCCGCCGCCGGGTCGATGAGCGTGCATTGCCAGGTGAGCGGGATGAGAAACGGCAGCTTGCGCAGCGCTTTTGCCAGAGGTCCGTGGACAAGGATTCGATCGAGCAGAGCCGCCGCCCGTTCGCCAGACTCCCTCATGTCCACGTGGGGATAGCTGCGATAGGCGGTCATAGCCGAGGAGTTCTCGACCATGGCCTGCGAAATATTGGCGTGGAAGTCGAGGGAGCAGACGATGGGCAGCGTCGGACCCGCGACCTGGCGCAGCCGGCGCAGAAGTTCTCCTTCTCCATCCGCAAGATGCTCCGCAACCATGGCGCCATGGAGATCGAGGTAGAGCCCATCCAAAGGCCGCGCATCGGCGAGGAGCTGGCAAAGCTGACCTGCGATGCGCTCGAAGGCGTCCCTGGTCACCCGGCCCGCCGGCGTTGCCGCGCACCACAACAGCGGGACCGGCTCATGCCTGGCGCGATTGGCCGCGGCGATGAAGCCGGATGCCGGCAGGTTGATGCCCTCAAGGGCGGCGTAAATTGCGCGGCCCTCAGTCAAGGCGGGCCACCCGTCGGCCCGGGCGAAATCCTCATAGGTCGTCGGCACGTTGGAGAAGGTGTTGGTCTCGTGCTGAAAGCCGCCGACCGCGATGCGCGCCACGCTTGTCCCAGCCTCAGAGTTCTATGAGCCGATCGGGCACGCGGCTGGCCTGACCGGCTTCCGGCGGAAAATGCCGGGCCATGATGGCGCCCAGCTCCATGAGTGCCGCCACCAGCGCGGCCCCGACCTCGCCCGTCCTTGCCCCTGTGGCGAAAGACCGGACGACCCCGGACCAGGCCTCGCCGCCGGCCAGTCTGTCGATGGCGTGATCGGCGACGATCTCCACCTGCTGCTCGGCCAAGGCCACCAGAAGCAGCACGCCGTTATGGGCCGGCAGGCCCGCAAGACCACGGTCGAGGAACAGCAGATGGGCGAGGCGCCGGGCCTTGGCTGCTCGCATGGGGCGCGGCGCGAGGCGGGCCGCAAGCGGCGTGAAGTCGGCGATCAGGTAAACGACGGCAAACGCGATGGATTGGGCCGCGAGCGCCTTCCACACGGAGGCCCAGGGGTCGAGCCAGGCAACGGCCATGCCCGCGAGCAGCGCCGCCGCCAGGCCGAGGGTGAGGCTGACACCGTGATGGCGATCGATCCGGCGGGCCACGACGGCGACGAACTCGGCGCTAGTCCCTTGCTCCGCCTCGCGGATCGCGGCGACCACGGCATTGCGCTCATTTTGCGAAAGCTTTCTCATCCTCATCACCAGTGTCCCGAGGCGCCTCCGCCCCCGAAGCTGCCGCCTCCGCCGGAGAACCCGCCTCCACCGCCGAAACCTCCGCCAAATCCGCCACGACCCATGCCGCCCATATAGGCCGGACCACCCATGTAGAAGGGATAGCCCATGCCGTAGCGGCGGCGGCGCATGTTGCTGAGAAATATAGTCAACATGATGAAAAGGAAAATAATGGGCAAGACCGCGATCGCCTGGCCCGATCCCTGGTCGTTGCCGTTGCCGGTGACCTGCGCGACCGGCTTGCCACCCAAGGTCTCGATGATCGCCTCGACCCCCGCGGTGACGCCGCCGGCCATGTCGCCGTTGCGAAAACGCGGCACGATCACCTTCTGGATGATCGCGTTAGCGGTTGCGTCCGGCAGGTCGCCTTCCAGGCCGTAGCCGACCTCGATCCTGACTTCGCGGTCGTTGGGCGCCACGATCAGGAGCAGGCCGTTGTTCTTTCCCTTCTGGCCGATGCCCCAGCCACGGCCGAGCGCGATGCCCCAATCCTCGATGGCGTACCCGCCGAGATCCGGCAGGGTCACCACCACGAGCTGGGTCCCGCTCTGCTTCTCGAAATTCTCCAGCTCGCCCGAGATGCGATTGCGCGTCCACTCGTCCATGAGATTGGCGAGGTCGACGACCCGGCCGGTCAAGGGCGGGATGGCAGGCCCGGAGGCATGCGCCCCCGCCGGCACCAGCAAGAAGAGAAGCAGCAGGATCGACGGTGCGATCCGTGACATCTTGGGGCTACTAGTTGCTGAAATTGACCGCGGGAACCGCGGTCGTCTTCTCGTCGACGGCGAACTGAGCCATTTCCTTGTCGGAGGGATAAAGCAGTGCCGCCCACCAGCTCCCGGGTATGGTGGAAAGCTCGGTGTTGTAGAGCCTGACCGCCTCGATGTAGTCGCGCCGGGCAACCGCGATGCGGTTCTCAGTCCCTTCGAGCTGGGCCTGGAGGGTCTGGTAGTTGGCGTTCGCCTTCAGCTCCGGGTACTGCTCCGACACCACCAGCAGATGCGACAATGCCGAAGTCAGGCCGGCCTGGTTCTGCTCGAAGGTCTGGAGGGCCTGGGGATTGTTGAGGATATCGGGTGGCAGCTGCATCTGTCCGACCTTGGCCCGCGCCTCGACCACGGCCTCGAGCGTCTTGCTCTCGAAATTGGCCGCGCCTTTGACCGTTGCTACCAGGTTCGGCACCAGGTCGGCGCGGCGCTGATACTGGTTCAGCACCTCGGCCCAGGCGGCTTTGGCCTGCTCGCGGTAAGTCGGGATGTCGTTGACCCCGCAAGACGCGAGCAGCGGCAGCAGGAAGCCCAGCGCCAGGAGAAGCGCCAGACCGCGCCGCCACTGCGGGACGTCAGATATCCGCATAGATATGGGTCTCGGCTTTGGCCCCAGGATGGGTAACCGCGCCCTTTACGCTGTCGCCCACGGTCATGGCATAGCGCCACAGCGCACCGGACTGGTGATCATGCCGGCGCGGTTTCCAGGCCTTGCGCCGCTTGGCGAGTTCAGCCTTGGTGAGATCGACGGTCAGCGTCCCCTTTGCGGCGTCAAGATGGATCACGTCGCCGTTCTTTAGCAATCCGATGGGCCCGCCCACCGCCGCCTCGGGCCCGACATGACCGACGCAGAAACCACGGGTGGCGCCCGAAAAACGCCCGTCGGTGATCAAGGCCACCTTGTCGCCCATGCCCTGGCCATAGATCGCCGCCGTGGTCGCCAGCATCTCGCGCATGCCGGGGCCGCCGCGAGGGCCCTCATAGCGGATCACCAGCACGTCGCCCGCCTTGTACTTGCCCTCGCGCACGGCGTGGTAGGCGTCTTCCTCGCAGTCGAAACAGCGGGCCTTGCCGGTGAAGGTCAGGGTCTTCATCCCGGCGACCTTCACGATGGCGCCCTGGGGTGCCAGATTGCCCTTCAGGCCCACCACGCCGCCCGTGGGCGAGAGAGGCTTCGAGGTCGGGCGGACCACATCCTGACCCGCGGGCAGTTTCACGCCACGCAAGTTCTCGGCAATCGTCTTGCCCGTCACCGTCAGGCAGTCGCCATGGAGAAAACCGCCGTCCAGCAACGCCCGCATCAGGATCGGCACGCCGCCCACGTCATAGAGATCCTTGGCGACATAGCGCCCCGCCGGCTTCAGGTCGGCGATATAAGGCGTGCGCCGGAAGATCTTGCAGACGTCTTCGAGATCGAATTCTATCCCCGCCTCATGGGCGATCGCCGGCAAATGAAGGCCGGCATTGGTCGAGCCTCCGGAAGCAGCCACCACCATGGCCGCGTTCTCGAGGGCCTTGCGGGTGACGATATCCCGCGGGCGAATCCTGCGCTGAAGCAAGTCCATGACCGCTCGGCCGGAAGCCTCGGCATAGGCGTCCCGGCTCTCATAGGGTGCCGGCGCGCCGGCCGAGCCCGGCAACGCCAGGCCGATGGCCTCGGAGACGCAAGCCATGGTGTTGGCGGTGAACTGGCCGCCGCAGGAACCGGCCGACGGACAGGCGACGCATTCCAGTTCGTGCAGATCCGCATCGCTGAACTTGCCGCTGGAATGGGCACCCACCGCCTCGAACACGTCCTGCACCGTCACGTCGCGCCCGCGGAAGCGGCCGGGCAGGATCGAGCCGCCATACATGAACACCGAGGGAATGTTGAGCCTGACCATGGCCATCATCAGCCCCGGCAGGGACTTGTCGCAGCCGGCCAGGCCCACCAGCCCGTCATAGCAATGGCCGCGCACGGTAAGCTCGGTGCTGTCGGCGATGACCTCGCGGCTGACCAGAGAGGATTTCATTCCGGCATGGCCCATGGCGATGCCGTCGGTGACCGTGATGGTGGTGAACTCGCGTGGCGTCCCGCCGGCGGCCTTCACACCCTTCTTCACCACCTGGGCCTGGCGGGCCAGAGAGATGTTGCAGGGGGCGGCTTCGTTCCAGGTCGTCACTACGCCCACGAAAGGCTGTGCGATCTCATCCTCGGTCATTCCCATGGCGTAGTAGTACGACCGGTGCGGGGCGCTCGCGGGCCCGATGGAGACGTGGCGGCTCGGCAGCTTCGACTTGTCGAACTTGCGCATGGCTGGGATTCTCGCTGGGTTCAGGATGCCAAACCGGCAAAATAGCCGGAGGGGGTCAAGGCTTCCAATGCTTTATCGGAAGATGCCTCTGCGACAATTCGCTCCGCCAACCACGAAAATCCAGCCTCGCCATGATTCGCCGCGCTGAAAGGCATGGTGAAGAAGAAATAAACCATTTCGCGTTATGCTCTCCCATAATTTGCAAATTGGGAGGAAGCAGGAAATGGGCCGGATCTACTATGCGACCAACCGCAACCCCGACAATCCGACGGCACCGACGAGCTTCGGCACCGACTTCAACGGGCCCGAACCCGGAAACCTGACCTTCGGCATCGCCGATGTCAACTCACCGCCGGGCCATGACGACAAAGGCCTGCCGATCGAGGCGCCGACGGCCGGCGACGTCACGCTGTCCGATCCTTCTCCCGGCGATTTCTCCCCGGCGGCAAAGCAGGCCATCATCAACGGCTCAGCGCATCTGATTCTGTCGGTGCACGGCTTCCAGTACCACTTCTGGGATTCGGTGACCCGGGCCGACTACCTCGCGCGGTGGTTCAACGAAGGCACGTTTCCCAATCCCAGCAGCATGGTCATGTTCGGCTGGCCATCGGCCGGTGAGCTTTCCGAATACCCGCGCGACTGGGAATACTCGACCAAGTCGGGGCCGGCGCTCGCCCAGATGCTGATCAAGCTTCAGCCGCTTGTTGCTGCCTTCCGCGCGCAGCAAGGAGCCGCGGGTCACGTCACTCTGCTCGCCCACAGCATGGGCAACCACGTGGTCGACCAGGCCATGGCCGCCCTTGCCCCTACCGCACCCTGGACCTATGACCGGATCATCCTTGCTGCAGCAGACGAAGGGCGAAACGAACTGACGCCTCCGGGCAATCTGGCTGCAGCCAGGACCCTCGCCGACAGGGTCTACGTCTACTACAACAATCAGGACGTAGCGCTCACCGCTTCGCTGGCGGCGTACCATCAATTGGACGTTCGCCTGGGCATCGACGGGCCGCCCAACAAAGACGATTTCAGGGGCTTCAACGTCACTTTCGTCAATGCCTCGGCCGCAGGCGTAGGCAATTGGGAGAATAGCTACGACAGCGAAGGTCACCAGTATTACCGCATGATCCAGGAAGTACGGAACGACATCTGCGCCGTGATGCGGGGAACGGCGGACGATCAGATTCCCAACCGTGTCTATCGCGACGATCCGAAATACGACTGGGAGAACTACTGGCGCATCAATACGATGACGACGCTCTCTCCGCCGGATACGAAACACAAGTAACGGGCCGACTCAGCGAAACGAGGCCAGGCGCTGGAGCGCGCTCGAGAGCTTTGCATGTGCCGCGCCGGCCTCGGCGAGACGCTCGCGCTGGTCCTGCACCACCTCGGGCGGCGCCTTGGCGACGAAGTCGCTGTTGGCGAGCTTTCGTTCGATCTTGCCCGCCTCGCCGGCGACACGGTCGATCTCCTTGCTCAGCCGCGCGCGCTCCTTGTCCACGTCCACATGGCCGGCGAGGGACAGCATCACGGTGGCACCCTCGACGACCACTTGCACCGCGCCGGCGGCACTCCCTCCCGGCTTGATCTCGGTCAGCCGCGCCAGCCGGCAGACGAGCTCGCCGTGGTTCGCGAGCCTGGCTTCCGCCTCCGGCCCGGCATCCCCGAGGGTCGCAGGCAGCTGGGCCGCAGGAGGCACGTTCATCTCGGCCCTGACGGCGCGGATCTCCGAGACGAGTTGGACGATCCAATCCAGCTCGGCCGTCGCGGCGCGGTCGGTGAGGTTCGGGTCGTAGCTCGGCCAGGCGGCGACGATGAGCGGCGTCTTTCCGTCCAGGACCTGCTGCCACAGCTCCTCGGTTATGAACGGCATGAAGGGATGGAGCAAATGCAGTAGCTGGCCCAGCGCCCAGGCCACGGCGGCGCGGGTTTCCACGATCGCGTCCGCGTCGGCGCCGGCGATGATCGGCTTGGCGAATTCCAGATACCAGTCGCAGAACTCGCCCCAGACACCATGATAGAGGGCGTGGGCGGCCTCGTTGAACTTGAACTCCGCCAGCGCCTGGTCGACCCGCCGGGCCAGATCGACGATCCGCCCCACTGCCCAGCGGTTCACCTGTTGGCGGCAGCGGGACGGATCGAAGGCCGGGTCCGGCAGGCAGCCGTTGACCTGGCAGAAGCGCGCGGCGTTCCAGAGCTTGGTCGCAAAGTTGCGGTAGCCCTCCACCCGGCTCGCCGCCAGCTTCACGTCGCGACCGGGCGCGGCGAGGGCTGCCAAGGTGAAGCGCACGGCGTCGCAGCCGTATTTGTCGATGAGTTCCAGGGGATCGATGATGTTGCCCTTGGACTTGGACATCTTGTGACCGAACTCATCGCGCACCAGGGCGTGGATGTAGACGGTGCCGAACGGCACCTCGCCCATGAAGTGCAGCCCCATCATCATCATCCGCGCGACCCAGAAGAAGATGATGTCGAAGCCGGTGACCAGCACATCGCCTGGATAGTAGCGGGCAAGCTCGCGGGTCTTCTCCGGCCAGCCGAGCGTCGAGAAAGGCCAGAGCGCCGAGGAGAACCAGGTATCGAGCACGTCCTCGTCCCGCTTCAGCACCGTTGCCTTGCCGTAGTGCCTTGCGGCCGCGGCGGCGGCTTCGGCCTCATCCATGGCGACGAAAATCTCGCCGTCCGGCCCGTACCAGGCCGGCACCTGATGCCCCCACCAGAGCTGGCGCGAGATGCACCAGGGCTGGATGTTGCGCATCCACTGGAAGTATGTCGCGGTCCACTGCTCCGGCACGAACCGGGTGCGCCCGGTTTCCACCGCCGCGATCGCCGGCTCGGCCAGCTTGGCCGCATTCACGTACCACTGGTCGGTCAGCCACGGCTCGATGACCACGCCCGAACGGTCGCCGTAGGGCATCGTCAGCTGATGGGACTCTACCTTGTCGATCAGGCCGGCCGCTTCCAAGTCGGCCACCACCCTCTTGCGGGCTTCCTCCCGGGACAGGCCGCGATAGGCCGTCGGCACGTTGTCGTTCAGGCGCGCGTCGGCATCGAAGATGTTGATCATGGACAGACCGTGGCGCCGTCCCACCTCGAAGTCGTTGAAGTCATGGGCCGGCGTGATCTTGACCGCACCGCTGCCCGTCGCCGGATCGGCATGCTCGTCCGCGACGATCGGGATGAGGCGGCCGACAAGGGGAAGGCGCACATTCTTCGAGATCAGGTCCTTGTAGCGCGCGTCATCGGGATGCACGGCCACCGCGGTGTCGCCCAGCATGGTCTCCGGTCTGGTGGTGGCCACGACGATGTAGCGACCCTCCTCGCCGTCGATCGGATAGCGCAGATGCCAGAGATGGCCCTTCACCTCCCGCGCCTCCACCTCGAGATCGGAGATCGCCGTGTGAAGCTTGGGGTCCCAGTTGACCAGCCGCTGGTCGCGATAGATCAGGCCCTGGCGGTGAAGATCGACAAAAACCTTGCGCACCGCCTGGCTCAGGCCCTCGTCCATGGTAAACCGCTCGCGCGCCCAATCGGCCGAAGCGCCGAGGCGCCGGAGCTGACGAATGATGGTGCCGCCCGACTCCCGCTTCCATTCCCAGACCTTCTCGACGAAGGCGGCCCGGCCGATGGTCTGAAGATTGGCCCGCGCGCCCAAACGCTGGAGCACGATGCCCTTCTCGGCCAGCTGGCGCTCCACCACCATCTGGGTGGCGATGCCGGCGTGGTCGGTGCCAGGCTGCCAGAGGACATCGCGCCCTCGCATGCGCTCGTAGCGGACCAGAACGTCCTGCAGGGTAAAGGTGAGCGCGTGGCCCATATGCAGGCTGCCCGTGACGTTGGGCGGCGGCATCATGATGGTGAAAGGTGCTGCCTTGGAGTCCGGATTGCAGGCGAAATAGCCGCCCTGTTCCCAGCGCGCATAGTGCTTGGCCTCGACTTCGGCCGGATTGAAGGTCTTTTCGAGCATGGGCGGTTGTTTAAGGGGCAGCGCATCGGCTGGCAAGGGCCGGTGGCCGGGCCGCAACTACGACGACGGTTTGTCCTTCTCGCTCTTGCGCCGGATGCCGTCGATCACGTCCTGGACCATGCGCTCGACCATGTCCGGCAGATGGGCTTCGAGCCAGGCCTGGATCTGGGGCTCAAGCGCCCGGCGCACGAAGGCTTCCACCGTCTCTGTTGCAGGCGGCGACGGGGCGGCGCTCGCCGTCGGCTGGGGCGGGGCCGTCTCGGTCAACAAAAGCACCTCACCCTCGGCTTTGGGCAGGGACGGAGCGGCGAGCCTGACCAGGGACCCGTCCTCGGCCAACATCTGGGTCAGGACCAGCTCATTGGCTTCCGGAGCGCCGACCGGCAACGGACCGGCCTCCGGCGGGGGAGCTTCATCCTCGTCCGGGATCATCTTTCGGATGGAGGCCAGGATCTCCTCCATCGTCGGTCTCTGCGCGCCCTTGGGCTCGCTCATGACCGATCTGGCTTCCTCTCAGGGCCATGATGGCCCGCGGCCGGATTGTACAGCCGGCGCCGGGAAAATCTCTCAGAAAATTCGGCGCTTAGAAGACGAAGCCGCGCTTGCGCTTCAAGCCCGGCAGAACCGGAACCGAGGCATCGAAGACTGTCCGGTGGGACAATACGTCGTTGCGCTTGTCGAAAAGGGTCGCCCGGCCGATGCCGTCGGTCTCGACCACGGCTACCAGCCGGCCCCCATCGGCCAGCTGCTCGAACAGGGTCCCCGGGAGGACCTCGACCGCCCCTTCCACCAGGATGATTTCGTATGGTGCCTTGAGGATCCAACCCTCTGTCAGCGGGCCGTCCACTTGCGTCGCCCCGTCGATCCTGAGCCTGGCGAATTGTTCCCGGCCCCGGGCGGCCAGGCCGGAATCGCTTTCCAGCGCCACGACCGAACGCACCAGGTTTGCCAGCACCGCCGCGCCGTAGCCGCTGCCCGAACCGACGACCAGAACGCGGTCGGTCACCTGGGGATCGGCCAGCTGGACCAGCCGGGCGAAGACCATGGGCTCCATCAGATAACGCCCGGGAGCGAGCGGCAGGTTCTCGTCAACGTAGGCCGCATGCGCCCATTCCGGCGGCACGAAACGCTCCCGCGGGACGACCTCAAGAGCCTTCAACAGCTCCGCGTTGGTCACCTTGTTGGTGCGGATCTGGCTATCGACCATGTTGCGGCGAGCGAGTTCGTAGTCCATGCCGGTCTCCGGACGTTGCGGGCGGCCGGCATCATAGTCAGGCCCAGGCCCGCAGACCAGGGCTGCGCCGCTGAAGATTGACTTGGCCGCGGCCTTCGGGCGACTTTGGCCCGCGTGACAAATCTGGGAGACCGATCCTGCTGAAGCGCTTCCGAGGCACGGAAACCTACATCACGACCCGCGACCTGGAAGTCGCGGTCCATGCATCCGTGACTCTTCAGCGTCCGCTCTTAGTCAAGGGCGAGCCCGGCACCGGCAAGACCATGCTGGCCTTCGAGGTCGCGGCGGCCTTGGGTCTGCCCCTGATCCAATGGCACATCAAGTCGACCACCAAGGCCCAGCAGGGCCTCTATGAATACGACGCGGTCTCGCGCTTGCGCGACGGGCAACTGGGCGACGCCCGGGTCCACGACATCGCCAACTACATCGTCCGCGGCAAGCTCTGGGATGCCTTCGAGGCCGATGCGCCGGTCGTGCTCCTCATCGACGAGATCGACAAGGCCGACATCGAATTCCCCAACGACCTGCTGCTCGAACTCGATCGCATGGAGTTCTTCGTCTACGAAACGAGGCAGACGGTGAAGGCGCGCCACCGGCCGGTGGTCATCATCAGCTCCAACAACGAGAAGGAGCTGCCCGACGCCTTTCTGCGCCGCTGTTTCTTCCACTACATCCGTTTTCCCGACCCCGCGACCATGGAGCGGATCGTCGCCGCCCATCTTCCCGACATCCGCAAGGAGCTCGCCCGCGAAGCCCTGAAGCTGTTCTATGAAGTCCGCGAGGTGCCGGGGCTGAAGAAAAGGCCCGCGACCTCGGAGCTGATCGACTGGCTGAAGCTTCTGATGGCCGACGAAATCCCGCTATCGGCGCTGCGTTCCAGCGATCCCAAGGTGGTGATTCCCCCGCTCCATGGCGCGCTCCTGAAAAACGAGCAGGACGTGCACCTGTTCGAACGGATTGCGTTCCTGCACCGCCGTGGACAGGCGTAACCGCCGATGTTCGCCGGCTTCATCGCCGAGCTGCGCGCCGCGGGGGTTCCCGCCTCCCTCACCGAATATCTGACCCTGTTGCGCGCGCTCAAGGCCGGTTGCGCCGACACCGATGTCGAAAGCTTCTATTTCCTCGCCCGCTCGAGCCTGGTGAAGGACGAGCGCCATATCGACCGGTTCGACCGGGTCTTCGCCCATTTCTTCCGGGGTCTGGATACGGTCGGCGCCGATATCGCCGCCGAGCTGCCCGAGGAATGGCTGAAGAAGCTGGCCGAGAAGCTGCTGACGCCCGAAGAGATGGCGGCCATCGAGGCGCTGGGCGGCTGGGACAAGCTCATGGAGACCCTGCGCCAACGTCTGGCCGAGCAGAAGGCGCGCCATCAGGGCGGCTCCAAGTGGATCGGCACCGCCGGCACCTCGCCCTTCGGCGCCTTCGGCTATAACCCCGAGGGCGTCAGGATCGGCCAGGGCGGGTCGCGCCACCGCAGCGCGGTCAAGGTCTGGGACAAGCGCGAGTTCCGCGATCTCGACGGCGAGGTCGAGCTCGGCACCCGGGGCATGAAGCTGGCTCTGCGGCGCCTGCGCCGCTTCGCCCGGCAGGGCCGGCCCGAAGAGCTGGACATGCCCGGCACCATCCGGGCGACGGCCCACAATGCCGGCCTGCTCGACCTCAAGCTCCAGGCCGAACGGCGCAACACGGTCAAGGTGCTGCTGCTGCTCGATATCGGCGGCTCCATGGACGACCATGTGGAAAGCTGCGAGCAGCTCTTCTCGGCCGCCAAGGCGGAGTTCCGCCATCTCGAGACCTTCCACTTCCACAATTGCCCCTATGAACGGCTATGGCGCAGCGGCCGGCGCCGGCATCTCTCCGAGACGCCGACCTTCGATGTGCTGCGCAGCTACGGATCCGACTGGATGCTGGTCTTCGTCGGCGACGCCACCATGAGCCCCTACGAGATCCTCCATGCCGGTGGTTCGATCGAGCATTGGAACGAGGAACCGGGGCAACGCTGGATGGAGCGTCTCGCCGCCCATTTCACCAAGGCCGTCTGGCTCAACCCGCGCTCGGAGGAGCGCTGGGACTATGTCCAGTCCCTGCAGATGATCCGCCGCCTGATGAGCGGCCGGATGTACCCCTTGACCCTCGACGGCTTGGACGCGGCAATGCGGGAGTTGGGACGATGAGCGCCATTCGCAGCACTGCCTTGCCGGACGGCGAGCAGGTTCCCGTTCTCGGCCAGGGAACCTGGAAAATGGGCGAGAGCCGGTCGCGCCGCAAGGACGAGGTGGCGGCACTGCGCCTGGGCCTGGAACTCGGCATGACCCTGATCGACACGGCTGAAATGTATGCCGAGGGCGGCGCCGAAGAAGTCGTCGCCGAGGCGATCAAGGGCCGCCGGCATGAGGCCTTCATCGTGACCAAGGTCTATCCCCACAATGCCAGCCGGCCCGGCGTGGTCGCCGCCTGCGAGCGCAGCCTGAAACGCCTGAAGACCGACCACATCGATCTCTACCTCTTGCACTGGCGCGGCGGCATTCCGCTGCCGGAGACCCTGGCCGGATTCGAGGAGGTGAAGCGGGCGGGCAAGGTCCGCCACTATGGGGTCAGCAATTTCGCGGTCGGCGACATGCGCGAGCTGTTCCAGCTTCCGGGCGGGCGCGCCGCCGCCACGAACCAGGTGCTCTACAATCTCAAGCAGAGGGGCGTCGAATTCGACCTGCTGCCCTGGATGCGTGAGGCGGGCATGCCGGTCATGGCCTATTCGCCGCTTGAGATCGGCCCCCTCGACCGCTCGGCCGCGCTGCGCAAGGTCGCCGCCAAGCGCGGCGTCAGCATCCCCCAGATCGCCCTCGCCTGGCTGTTGCGCCAAACCGGCGTCATCGCCATCCCCAAAGCCAGCCGCGAGGAGCATGTGCGGGAAAACCGGGCTGCGCATGACATCGTGCTATCGCCCGAGGAACTGGCCGAACTCGACGCCGCCTCTCCTCCCCCGCGACGCGCCACGCCGCTGGAGATGATCTAGGACCTGCGCCTCGTGTTCTTGCCTCCTGCCTTCCGCAGCTTCCGCTCCTGGAAGATGAAGCCGAGGAAATTCATCAGCAGCTGGGCGGCGAGGAAGCAGGTGATCCCGGTGGGGTCGTAGTCCGGCGCCACCTCCACCAGGTCCATGCCGACGATGTCGCCGCGCTTCACCAGGCCCTGAAGAATTTCGAGCACCTCGTAGTACAAAAATCCGCCGTGGCTCGGCGTCCCCGTCCCTGGCGCGATCGAGGGATCGAAGCCATCGATATCGATGGTGACATAGAAGCGCTTGCCGGCCGGAATCTTGGCCAGCGTGCCTTTGGCGCCGAGGCGCCTTACGTCGCGCACCGAAAGGATGGTCGAACCGGCCCGCCTGGCCGCGGCGTAGTCGTCACGATTGGAGGAGGAGACGTTACGGATGCCGAGCTGCGTCATGCCGGTCACGTGTTTCATTTCCGAGGCCCGGCGCAGCGGATTGCCGTGGCCGTAGCGAACGCCGTGGCGCTCATCGACGAAATCGAGATGGGCGTCGAAATGCACGATGTGCAGCGGCCCATGTTCCGAGAAGGCAGCCATGCAAGGCGCATGGATCGCATGGTCACCGCCCAGCATCACCGGCAGCACCCCCGACTTCAGGAGCTGGCGGACTGCCGCCTCGGTATTGGCGTGACAGCGCATGGTGTCGGTGTGGACCATGTCCACGTCGCCGGCATCGACGATACGGACCTCGTCCACCGGCAAATAGACCACGTCATCCTCGAAATCATAGGCGCCGCTATGACCGAAGGAGAACAGGGTCGAGGCCTCGCGGATGCCCCGCGGGCCGAAGCGGGCGCCGGCCCGGTACTGGGTTCCCATGTCGAACGGGACGCCCAGGACCGCAACATCGGCGTCGATTTTCGTCCAGTCGGTCACGATCGGCTTCTTGGCGAAGCTGCAATGCCCGACGAAGGGCAGGTCGAGCCGCCCTGTTTCGTAGCCGTGCTTGGCCATCCAGGCCTCCTCCACATCCGGTGCCGCAAAGCTGGATGATGGAAGTCCAAGCCGGCGGCGTCCAGGGCCAGGCCTATCCCTTGTCCCGGACGGGCAGCGGGGCCATGTTATGGGCCGACCTTGAAACGGAGGTTCCCATGCTCTCCAGGCTCCTCGGCCGCAAGCTCGCCCTTCCCACGCCCGCGGAGGCTCTGCAAGGCCGGGCCACGGCAATGCAAGTGCCGGCGGCCCATGTGGTGAACGGCCATCCCCTGAAGCCGCCCTTCCCGGCCGGCCTCGAGCAGGCCGTCTTCGGCCTCGGCTGCTTCTGGGGCGCGGAGCGCAAGTTCTGGCAGGCGCCGGGGGTTTACACCACCGCCGTTGGCTATGCCGGCGGATCGACGCCGAACCCGACCTATGAGGAAACCTGCTCGGGCCGCACGGGACATGCCGAGGTCGTGCTGGTGGTCTTCGACCCCAAGGTGACGTCCTACGAGACGCTGCTGAAGCTGTTCTGGGAGAGCCATGACCCGACACAAGGCATGCGTCAGGGCAACGACATGGGCACCCAGTACCGCTCTGCCATCTACACCTTCACGCCGGAGCAGCGCCGGGCGGCCGAGGCCTCTCGCGATGCGTTCCAGAAGAAGCTGACTGCCGCCGGGTTCGACCCCATCACCACGGAAATCGCCGACTCCGGGCCATTCTACTATGCCGAGGACTATCACCAGCAGTATTTGGCCAAGAACCCAGGCGGGTACTGCGGCTTGGGCGGCACGGGCGTCTCTTGCCCCATCGGTCTCGTCGAAGCGGCGGAGTAGCGGCGCGCGACCCGTTACTCACCCCAGGAAGCTGCAATGGCCGGCGAGACGGCTGAAATCTCCTTGCGGGTCCTGGCGCCTCTGCCGCCATTGTCCGAGGTCGTGTTTCTCCGCAAGGAGAGTCGCGACTTCATCGCGGGGCACGGACCGATTCCTGCCGGGCGCAGCCCACGCGTTCTCCGCTTTTTCCGAGTCGCCACGGCCGTCTTTGCTATCGCGGGTACCGCTCTCAGCCTCGCCGCCCTCGGATGGGCTGTGGCGTCCGGGCAGCCGCTGGCGGAGATGAATGAGTTTTTCCTGATGTCAGGGCCGCTCCTACTGGCTGTAGCCCTGATTTACTACGGCTTCAGCTTCGCCATGCAGAGGCAGGCCAATAAGGAGCGGAGGCTGTCGGAGGGGGGAGGACTTCTGCCGGGCGAGTTGGTCTCGACCCGCTTTCGCAATACCGACGATGCCAACAATGTACTCCGGCTGGAGTATCGCTTCGCCCAGCCCGGAGGAGAGGCTGCTATCCGCAAGAAGGATTTCCCCCGTCACGATCTGAATCCGAAGTCCCCACCCCCGCCGGGCTCAAAGCTGTTGATCCTCTACGTGGACGAGCAGCTGTGGCAGGTTCTGTAGCTCGGATCAGTTCGCGATATCGATCCCCTGCAGCCGTCCCGGATTGTCGGTCACGTCCCAGCGGCCGTCGCGGACTCCGCAGGTGAGGGGAACATCGTCGATGTTGGGCAGGTAGAGCGGCCGGTTCTTCACGATGGGACCGGTGGCGAAGATGCGCGTCTGGCGCCCGCCTTCAGCTTCGGAATAAGCGATGGCGACGCCGCCCACCAGCGCATCGGTATCGGGCCAGGTGAGGCGCAGCACGGTCACATGGCGCTTCTGGCCGTCCGTGCCTTGCCAGCGATCCACCTTGGGCAGTTTCGGCTCGCCGACGCCGGCGTAGACCCTGCCGTCGAGGCCGATGCCAAGCTGGTTCACCTTGCCAGGATCGGCGTGATTGACCATGCCCGGATCCTCGGTCGTCCAAAGTTCGAAGTGATCACCCGCAACCCAGGACATGGCCTGCGCACTGTCCCGCCTGGAGTCGAAAATCTGCAAAATCAATGTCTTGCGATCGAGTGCTAGAAGCGCGACCTCGGCCAGCCTTGCGCTGTCCGGCCGGCCGAAGACGGTGTAGCCCCCGGCATCGCCGAGGGTGAGGCGCGAGGCGCAGCTGCCGAGAACCGTTCCAACGACGAACCCCGGCTGCGGCGTTTCGCCGTCACTGCCGAGATCGGGAAGCGGAACGTCGACGCCCGAGAGGAACCCGCGCTGGGCCGGCACCACCATCTGATTCCGGAGCATGGTGCAGGGATCGTCGCTGTCGGCATCGGACTTGAGCGCGTCGTCGATGGCAACGGAATGAGCCGCCATGGCGGGCAGGTCGATCCAGCTCAACGACGCATAGCTGGGATCGCTGGCGCGGAAACCGCAGCCCTGCGTGGTGAGCGATTTCTGCGGCGACAGCTGGATGGTCTCCGTCACCTCCCAACGGTCGTTGGAGCCGCCATATTGGATGTGCGTGAGCTTGTTGCGACCGATCTCGACCTGGTCGTCGCCGACCCCCGCAGCACCATAGCCGTCGTTGCAGAGCTTCAGCAGCAGCGTCGGGTCCTTGCCCTCCTCGATCAGCCAATACTCCCGTCCGCCATCGTTGTCCCCCTCAGTGGAAAGGCAGCCCGTGTCCGGCCCATCGGCGGGTTTGTCGGCAAGCCCGAGGGCAACCACCGCGACGAACAGCGAGACTCCCGCCTCCGACTGGCCGGCCGTCTGCAACGCGGTGAGCCGGCAGGTTGCCCGGGCCTTGCAGATCTCCGATTTCGCCTTGCCCATGTCCACGCTATGGGCGGCTGATCCCCAAAGGATCGCGCTCAGCCCGATAAGCGCTGGCAGAAACGCAGACAGAAGGCGACGGAACCGGGTCATGTTCGCGGCACTCCTGCATGTTCTTTCCACAGTATACAACCGTTGTCGCGATGAGCGCATTGCCGACCTCGTGCCGGTTGCATTACGTTGACGAAACCCATTTCCGATATCCGAGGACGCCATGACAGTCCATCGCTTCGGCGCCAGCCTGCTGTTCGGCATTCTGCTGCTGGCGCTGAGTGCCGGCGCGGCGGAGGCCCAATGGGTCTTCCTCGCCCGCAAGGTGATCGGCCGGGTCGAGAGCATGCAGCAAAAGCCCGAACCCGATACGCCCACCTATGACGTCGCGACGGTGGTTCTGGAGGCCAACGCCGACAAGGTCTACCGGACCGTCATCGAAACGGTGCACGCCCATCCGGGGAACAAGATCGTGAACCAGGACGATCTCAACCGGCAGCTCGACGTCACCAACGGCAAGCAGACCGTGGGCATCCATGTGTTCGAGCTTCAGGACAAAGTCTCCCAGCTCATGATCGCCTCGGCGGTGAAACCGGGCCAGCAATCCCCGACGTCATACGCGGCGCAGCGCGTGCTGGCCGTCTGCGCCAGCATGCATGTGACCTGCTACATGTCGGGGAGCGCGCCGCCTTAAGCGATCACAGCGCTTCATAGAGCGCGGCCAAGGTCTCCAGCTCGTAGGGAAACTCCACCGGCCGCGAGAATTCCCAGGCTTCGTAGGCCGACCCTTGCAGGCATTTCACGGCATTCTCTGCCGTCAGGACTCCGCCGCCGTAGAGCCGGTTCGCGAGATCGAGGATTCCTGCACGATGCATGGTTTCGGTCCCGCTGCCGCAAGCGTCCTTCACCAGCCAGACCCGAAAGCCATGATAGACGGCGTCGAGAACGGTTTCACGCAGGCAGCTCTCGGTCCAGACCCCGAGCGCGAGGATCTGTTTCACGCCGCGACGGGATAATGTGTCGGCAAGATCGGTGCCGCGGAATCCACTGGGGAATGTTTTGCGGATGACGGCTTCGCCGGCGACGGGCGCTACTTCCGAGGCAATGATTGCGCCCGGCGATCCGGCGACCCCGAACAGGAACTCATCAGGCGTGTGCTCGCGAACCAGGCCGCAATAGGCATCGTTCCCGGCGCTCCAGGCTTGGACATGGATGACAGGAAGTCCGGCGGCCCGGGCCGCCTGGATGACTGCGCGGGCGCGATGGAGGATCGCGTCATAGCCCGCGACCGGCCAGGCACCCTGAGCCCGATATTCGTCCTGGAAATCGATGGCGAGAACTGAGGTCGAAGCGAGGTCGATCATATCCGTCGACTCCCGACAGCCCCCGCTCCCCGCTGCTCCAACAACTCACGGCATCGCCATCGCCTTGTCGAAAACGTCGTGAGTCCAGGCACCCTCGGGCGCCTTGGTGATCACAGGCGCGGATTTGCCGGAGAGCAGGATCTTCACCGTCCGATCATAGGCAGCCGGGTCGAGCCAGCCGGTGCCCTTGGGATTGCTACCCACGAGCTTGGCGATTTCGCTCAGCATCCGGGTCTGATGTTTCTCGGTCTGGGCACCGGTGGCATCGTTGTTGAGCACGATCTGGACCGCCTCGGCCTGATTGGCGACGGCCCAGTCCCAGCCCTTCATCGAGGCCTTCACGAAGCGGGCAAGCTTGTCCACCATGGCGGGATCCTTGAGGTTCTTCTCCAGGGTGTAGAGTCCGTCCTCGAGGGTGGCGGCGCCCTCGTCCTCATACTTGAAGACGACCAGCTGATCGGCCGAGAGCCCGGCGTCGATCACCTGCCAATACTCGTTGTAGCTCATGGTGGAAATGCAGTCCGCCTGCTTTTGCAGCAGGGGATCGACGTTGAAGCCTTGCTTGAGCACGGTCACGCCGCCGGCCCCGCCTTCGGTCGGAATGCCGAGCGTGCTCATCCAGGAGAGGAACGGGTACTCGTTGCCGCCGAACCAGACGCCCAGCGTATGACCCTTGAAATCGGCCGGCGTCTTGATACCGGTATCGGCCCGGCAGGTGAGTTCCATGCCCGAACGTTGGAAGGGCTGGGCGATATTGACCAGCGGCACGCCTTTCTCGCGGGTCGCCAGCGCCGAGGGCATCCAGTCCACGATCACGTCGGCGCCGCCGCCGGCGATCACCTGACTGGGGTTGACGTCGGGGCCCCCGGCCCGGATATCGACGTCGAGCCCGACATCCTTGTAGAGCCCTTTATCCTTGGCCACGTAGTAGCCGGCGAACTGGGCCTGGGTCACCCATTTCAGCTGCAGCACCAGCTTGTCGGCGGCTAGCGCGCCGGCACTCCAGCCGGCAAGCATCGCGGCCAGCGCCGCGACGCCAAGAAATCTTCTCATGGTCAGCCCCCCTTTGCCTTGGTCGATGTCGCGGTCAGCGCGATGCCTTTCGGTAGGAAGGGTGCCAGAATGTGAGCCCACGCTCCACCATGGCGATGAGCGAGTAGAACAGCGAGCCGGCCAACGCCGCAACGGCGATCGTCGCCCAGACCACGTCCACGTTCATCCGAGCGACCTCGACGCTGATGCGAAAACCCATGCCGGATATCGGCGAGCCGAAGAACTCCGCCACGATCGCGCCGATGAGGGCGAGGGTCGAGTTGATCTTGAGGGCATTGAAGACGAAGGGCAGCGCCGCCGGCAGCCGGAGCTTGAAGAAGGTCTGCCAATATCCGGCGCCATAGGAACGCATCAGGTCCCGGCTCATGGCGTCGCTGCCGGCGAGGCCGGCAATCACGTTGATCAGCATCGGAAAAAAAGTCATGACCACGACCACGGCGGCCTTGGACTGCCAATCGAAGCCGAACCACATGACCATGATCGGCGCGATGCCGACGATGGGGACGGCACTCGCCAGATTGCTCAGCGGCAGCAAGCCCCGCTGCAGAAAGGGAATTCGGTCGACGGCCACGGCCACGAAGAAGCCGAGGCCGCATCCCGCCGCCCAGCCGGCAAGCACTGCCCTGAGGAAGGTCTGGCGGAAGTCGCCCCACAGAACGGTCGCCTGGTTTACCAGCTGAAAGCCGATCTGGTGGGGAGCCGGGAGCAGAACCTGAGGCACGCCAAAGCCGACGACACCAGCCTCCCACAGGTAGACGATCCAAACGCCGAACAGGACCGGCGCTGCAAGGCCAAGCCCCCAGCGAGCGACGTTGAGCCCGGCGAGAAACTCCAGCGCGCCCCAGGCGACGAGAGCCAGGCCCGAGAGATAGATCCAGAGCCCGGGGCAAGCGAGGCCGAGGCCGGGCTTGGCGCAGACAAGGAAAAGCGGAGCCGAGGCCCCCAAGACCAGACCAACCAGGAACAGAACGCCAGCCCATGGCCGTTGCCCAAGAGGACCGGCGGCGAGCGCAACGACGATGGCGGCCGACAAGGCGCCTGCGAAGGCATAAGGCGGCACGAGGATCCAGAACTCCAGGTTCGAGCCACCGCCGGGAATCGGCAGCGACAGGCCGGCCAGCATCAGTATCGTGGCAAGAGCGGCAAGGCGCCTCACCGGCCCATCCCCATGCGGCGCAGGACCAGCCGCTCGACGACGCCGACCCCGTAGACCATCCCGGCGCCGAGCAACGCCGCCATGACCAGGGCCGACCAGATCTGCACCGTCTGGCCGAAATAGGACCCGCTCAAGAGCCTCGCGCCCAACCCCGCCGTGGCGCCCGTGGGCAGCTCGCCGACGATGGCACCCACCAGGCTGATGGCGACCGCGACCTTGAGGGAAGCGAAGAGAAACGGAATCGAGGCTGGCCAGCGCAGCTTCCAGAACACCTGGGCGCGACTGGCGCTGTATGTGAGCATCAGATCGAGCTGAAGGGGATCGGGAGAGCGCAGGCCCTTGACCATGCCAATGGTCACGGGAAAAAAGCAGAGATACATGGAGATGATCGACTTGGGCATCAGCCCGACGAAACCCAGGCTGCCCAGCACGACGATGATCATGGGCGCGATCGCCAGGATCGGCACGGTCTGGGAAGCTATGACCCAGGGCATCAGGCTGCGCTCCAGGCTGCGCAGATGGACCACGCCCACGGCGAGCAGAATGCCGAGCACAGAACCGAGCAGAAATCCAAGGATCGCCGCCGAAGCGGTGACATAGGCGTGGTAGACGAGGCTGCGCTTGCTGGCGATCGGCGTCGCCACGACGGTCTTCCACAGCTCCGCGCCGATCTGGCTCGGCGTCGGCAGCACCGGACGTTCCATCGACCAGGTGCCGGCCACCAGATCGCCAACCGTCCAGGGCTCGCCCGAACGGTTCAGCCGATCGCGGGTCTGGGGCGCATTGAGGCCGATGGCCGCGACATACCAAAGAACAAATATCCCAAGCAGCAGCGTCGCCACGGGAAGCACCCGGCCCTGAACGGCCCGGCGCCACAGGCCGCCACCGCTTGCCGTGCCGAGGGTATCAATCGCCATAAGTGTGGGCAGAGCGCAGGGCCTCTCGCACCCGATGGGCCACCGCCAGGAACTCGGGCGTGTCGCGGATATCCAGGCTGCGCTTGCCCGCAAGGTCGTTGTCGATGACTTCGACGATATGCCCCGGGCGAGGGCTCATCACCACGATGCGGGTCGAAAGAAACACCGCCTCGGAAATCGAATGGGTGACGAAGACCACGGTCTTTCCCGTCTGCTCCCACAGGCGGATCAAATGCTCGTTCAGGCTGTCTCGGGTGATCTCGTCCAGCGCTCCGAAGGGCTCGTCCATCAGAAGCAGCTGGGGCTCGAAGGCGAGCGCCCGGGCGATCGAGACACGTTGCTGCATGCCGCCCGATAGCTGCCAGGGGTATTTGCGCTCGAAGCCGGTCAGGCCCACCATTTCGAGGTATTTGGCCGCGCGCTGAAGCCGGTCCCGGCGCGCGACGCCCATGATCTCGAGTGGCAGGGTCACATTGGCCAGCGCGTTCCGCCAGGGATAGAGGGCTGGCGCCTGGAAGACGTAGCCGTAGGCTCGCGCAAGGCGCGCTTCCCGGGGCGTGACGCCGTTGACCGCGATATCGCCCTCGGTCTGCTGCTCGAGATCGGCAATGAGGCGCAACAATGTCGTCTTGCCGCAGCCGGACGGACCGATGATGGAGAGGAATTCGCCCTTGTCGATCCTGAGGTCGATGTTCGAAAGCGCCATCACCGGGGCGTCCGCTGTGGCGAAGGCAAGGGCGACGCCGCGGATCTCGACGGCCGGCATCTCGGCCGCCCGCGCCTGGCCCGGGACGACCTTGAGGATCGGCTTTCCCGCCATGACCTCGATGTCCGCCGCGCTCAGCCGGCTGGCGCGTTGGCGCGCTCGATGATCGCCCGTAGCAGCACGTCGCAGCCGGCGGCCAGATCCTCGCGCTTGGCGTCCTCGATCTCGTTGTGGCTGATTCCGTCCTTGCAGGGCACGAAGATCATGCCTGTGGGCGCCACCCGGGAGAGATAGACCGAGTCATGGCCGGCGCCGCTGATGATCCCCCGATTGGAGAAGCCCAGCTCCTCGGCCGCCTTGCGCACGGCGCCGACGCATTCGCCGGCGAACTTCACCGGGGGCGAATACCAGATTTCCTTGAAGTCGATCTCGAGCATCAGCTCGGCCGCGGTTTTCCGGCATTCGGCTTCGATCTCGCGCCCCATGCCGGCCAAGATGTCCGGATCGGGATGGCGGAAGTCGATAGTGAAGAAGACCTTGCCCGGGATCACGTTGCGCGAGTTCGGCAAGACCTGAAGCATGCCTACCGTGGCGCAGGCATAAGGCGGATGGGAGAGCCCGATGCGGTTGACGGCCGTCACCATGCGCGAGACGCCGACGAGCGCGTCCTTGCGCCGTGGCATCGGCGTCGGACCCGCATGGGCCTCCTGCCCCGTCACCGTCACCTCGTACCAGCGGATTCCCTGGACGCCTTCGACGACGCCGATGGTCTTGTCCTCGGCCTCCAGGATCGGGCCCTGCTCGATATGAGCTTCGAAAAAGGCGGCCACGGGCCGACCGCCGCAGGCCGCTTCGCCCGCATAACCGATGCGCTTCAACTCCTCGCCCATGGTCCTGCCCTCGACATCCTTGCGGGTGAGGCCGTATTCCAGATCAAACACTCCGGCGAAGACGCCGGAGGCCACCATGGCGGGTGCGAAGCGCGAGCCCTCCTCATTGGTCCAAACTACCACTTCGATGGGCCGCGCGGTCTCGTAGTTGAAATCGTTCAGGGTGCGGATCACCTCGAGCCCGGCCAGCACACCGTAGTTGCCGTCGAACTTGCCGCCGGTCGGTTGGGTGTCGATGTGGCTGCCGGTCATGACCGGCGGCAGGGAATTGTCCCTGCCCGCTCGCCGGGCGAAAATATTGCCCATCCGGTCGATGCTGATGCTGCATCCGGCGGCCTCGCTCCAGCGGCGAAACAGGTCGCGAGCCTGGCGATCGAGGTCGGTCAGCGCCAGTCGGCAGACGCCGCCCTTTTCCGTGGCGCCGATCTTGGCCAGCTCCATCAGGCTGTCCCAGAGCCGGTCGCCATCGATTCGGATATTGGTCGTCATCTCCCCTCCCCGCCGGCTCCTATTCCGCTGCCTTGCGCATCGGGTCCTCCGGATGCTGTATCCGATTGAGACAGGGCTTGCTCCGGTCGACCGGCGCCCTGCCCGTGGAGCCGGACGCCGGAGAAACATGCTGGGACAGACTATAGCCCAGGTGTTGCTCGTCAATCCCGCTGGACGGGCGGCTAGCTGCGTAGCCCTGCCGTATCGAACCCGTTCAATCCAGTACGACTCGGCAGACCTCCTGCGGCAAGCGCGATTGAATCGACCCGCAGACATGCTCGGCTGCGGCCAGGCTGGCCAGCGAGCCGCCGAGCAGGCGATAATTGGCGATTTCCGCCGTTCCAGGATGGATCCGGCGGACTGTCGGTTTCAACTTTTCCAGGAGGCCGGGAAAGCGTCGGACCTGCCGGGCCCAATATCGACGAGCATCGCGTTCGCTGAAAAAATTGCCGATCCAGATGTGGTAGCCGCCGACCAGCGCGCGATCCGCCTGGGCGGCTGCGTCACTTGAGGTGGCTGCCGTATCGGCAGGAACCGGACCGTCCGAAGCCATGCGCCCGGTGACCGTCGTGAGAACCAGAGCCTTCCAACCGAGGGTGTCGGCATCGTAATCGGGCTTGGGTAGGCCACCCTCAATCCCCGTCGTCCCGGACGGAAAATCCGCAAGTTCGGCAGTGGAATAGACGGCCAGGACGCCGCTTGAGAGTCTGACACCGTCCGAAGTCCCGGCAGGGACGCCATCGATCGAACGATGAGCGGAAACTGCCTGCCTCGAAACGCCGATAGCTGCCAAGGGTTCAGGATCACGCAGGCCGCTGCCCATCTCCTCCATGCAGAAATCGGGTTCGGTGGCGCAAGCGATTGCGCCGGCGCCGAGATAGTTGCCGCCGCCGGTCGAGGGCCCGATGCTTGCGGCCGCTTTTGCGTTTGACGGATCGCTCGTTTCACCCAACGGGCTTGCGCCGCCGGCGCCGGACTGGCCGCTCGTACTATTTTTCGCGGTCCCATTGAGGGCTCCCGCAACCGCGCCTCCCACTGCGCCGACTGCGCCTCCTGCGGATCCGACAGGGCCCCCTACTGATCCGCCCGGCCCGGCATTCTGATTGCCCCCCTGTGACGCGCCATGACCTTGTCCAGCTCCATGACCTCGCCCGGCAGCTCGCGCCTGCATCAGTCCGGCACCAGTGGAAAAGGCCAGGCCCAGCAGCAAGACGATGACGAAAGCCTGCACACCGGAAGCGGGTGGCGCGGCCAAGAAATTCATGCGATTTAACCTGTTCATGCGGCCTCCTGCGATCCTTGGGCGATCGACGGTCCTCTTGGCCAGCCGAGGCATATTGCGGTCGTTGCCGTTCCATCAGCATCCTTGCAGCGGCTCCGCAATTTCAGTGGCAAATTTCTGTCCGATTTCGGGCGAGCGGTCGGATCGGCACCCAGTATCGGCTCTTCCTGCTGCAGCCCTTCCTCCTTACCATCCCTCGCCATGGTGCCGTCTCGCGCAACGCCTTGGCGTAGCCGGCTGCGCTGGTGCCGTTCCGCAAAAATGAACGCTGAACGGGATAGGAGGGACATCGATGGTGATCGAGCGCAGATCAGCGGTGGTCTTGGGTGCGCTGGCCGTGGCGGGATTGGCATTGGCGCCCTCGTTGGCGGCCGATATCGGCACCGCGGCCGGCGCGCTGATCCATGATGACCAGGCGGTCCATCTGAGCAAAGCCTACGCGCGTGAAGAGCGTGTGATCCCGGAATTGGACGTCGGCGATCCCAATCCGCATATCGCCGTCATCCTCGTTGATCGCGAACTTCCCGATGCGGCGACGCGCAGCGACCTCGCCCTGGTCCAGCTTGCCAGTACCGAAGAGATCGTCGGGGTGGTCCTGGAGATCGATCCGGCGACCGGCCATGTTTTCGCCGGCAAGTCCTTCCTGCCCGAGGGTGGCAATCCGCAGTTCTTCACCCAGACCCCCGGATCCGAGAAAGTCGCCGACGATGGCTTCAAGTTCACCACGGGGCGCGCCAGCGGTCATGTTCACACTTTCCAGCCGGAGGACGTGATCAACCAGGACGGCACCGTGGCGGGCAGCTACAGTTTCGACTCCAGCTTCGTCGCACCGGTGGTCCAGGCGCCCAAGCTTCTCTCGACTCTCGCGGGCGATCAGGCTCGCGCCAGCGACCCCGCTCGCGCAATCCGTCGCTATCTTGAAGCCGTGGCCAGGGGCGATCTCGCGGCGGTCAGGGCGAGCCTGGCAAAGGATCATCCCTTCGCGGCCATGGTCACGGCCGAAAACCTGCCCGAGATGAGGCAGGAAGTTCTCGGACCCTACGCCGACGCTCCGGCCATGATGGCGGATCTGCAAAAGGCCTATATCTATCAAGCTGAGGCCCAATTGTTCTTCAAAGGCGCCCAGGGTGGCACAGTCATGCCGATGGTTCTCGAGGACGGGGTCTGGAAGATCTCGACGCCCTGATCCGATGCTTGCGCCTGGCGACTGGAATCAACACTGAGGGAACAACCCCGATGCTCGACCTCCTGGTCCGAAACGCCAATCTGCCGGATGGGCGAAACGGCATCGATATAGCCGTCAAGGATGGGCGCATCGTCGAACTGAAATCCCGGATCGATGCCGAGGCAAAGGAAACCATCGACGCCAGCGGCAAGCTCGTCACGCCGCCTTTCATCGACGCCCATTTCCACATGGACTCGACCTTGAGCCTCGGCCAGCCGCGGATGAACGAAAGCGGCACCTTGCTGGAGGGCATCAGGCTGTGGTCGGAACTTAAGCCCCATCTGACCGTCGAAGCCATCAAGAGCCGGGCTCTCGCGCTTTGCCGATGGGCGATCGCGCGAGGCAATCTCGCCATCCGAAGCCATGTGGACGTGTGCGACGACCGGCTGCTCGCGGTGGAGGCACTGCTGGAAGTGCGGCGCGAGATGAAGCCCTGGCTCGATCTCCAACTCGTCGCCTTTCCCCAGGACGGATTTCTGCGCTATGCCCGGGCGCGCCGGAACCTGCTTGTCGCTCTCGACAAGGGCGTGGATGTGGTGGGCGGGATTCCCCATTTCGAACGGACCATGGCCGAAGGCGCCCGGTCGGTGAAGGAGCTTTGCGAGATCGCCGCCGAGCGCGGCCTGCTGGTGGACATGCACTGCGACGAGACCGACGATCCCATGTCGCGCCATGTCGAGAGCCTGGCTCACGAAACCCAGCGCCTGGGACTGCAAGGCCGCGTCACCGGCTCTCATCTCTCCTCCATGCATTCCATGGACAACTACTATGTCAGCAAGCTGATCCCGCTGATGCGCGAGGCCGGCCTGCACGCCATCGCCAATCCGCTGATAAACATCACGCTTCAGGGCCGGCATGACGGCTACCCCAAGCGGCGCGGCATGACCCGGGTCAAGGAACTGATGGCCGCGGGGATCAATGTCGCCATGGGCCATGATTGCGTCATGGATCCCTGGTACAGCCTGGGTTCCCACGACATGCTGGAGGTGGCTCACATGGGTCTCCATGTCGGGCAAATGACCGGTATCGCCGAAATGCGCCGGTGCTTCGAGGCAGTGACTGTCAACGCGGCCAAGGCCCTCGGCCTCGAAGGCTATGGCCTGGAACCCGGCTGTCATGCCGACTTCGTCATCCTCGAGGCCGCCGATCCGATCGAGGCCCTGCGCCTCAGGCCGGCTAGACTCCATGTGGTGCGCCGCGGACGCGTGATCGCGCGGACGGCTCCGGCGGAGACGAAGCTGCATCTGAAACGGGAACCGGAATCGGTCAGCTTTGGTCGACCGAGCTAAACTTTGGTGTCATTAGCGCATCACTCCCGCCGCTGGTTGCGCGCCAGTTAGGTTCTCTTGTCTAGCGTAGTCCAGGGTGTCGCTACAGTACCTACGTTCCTTTCTCGCCCTGGCCAGCACCTGAAATCTTTGCTTCCACAAAGAAACCTGTGATCGTCCACGTGTTGTTTCGCTTAATCAGGTAAATCTTGAATGTCGCCGTGCCGTTTTTGAACTTGGCCTGTGCCAGATAGTCTCCGGTAATTGTGCTTCCGGAACCGGTGGAGAAATTCGACGTAGCTTGTCCGACACAGCCCTCGTATTTTTCCAGGGACCCAAGCTTCTCAAAGTATACCGAAATCTTCTCCGTTTGATCGGCGGTAACGACTTTCTTCAGTTCCGGCGCCGCGACGCCTAGGAGCGCGGCCGAACTCCAGTGTGTCGCAAGGAACGGCACGGTCCGATCCACATAGTCCTTGGCCCCTGCGTTCAGGGCGAAGGTTTGGTCAATGACATAGATCAGGCCCACCGTGCCTAGAACCACGATGACACATGCCAATGCCCCAATGACTATCAGAAATTTTCGGATGGCCGTCCCCCAGGCGCCACATCGGATGATAAAATTCAACCAGATATATACATCGACTCTTGGTCGTGGCGCCAGCGCAATCCCAAGAAACGATACCATCTGCCTCGTAGCCAGGCTGCCGGGGAGAAATCCGCCAGATGTCGGAGACGCCACGGTTTATTGGAAGGCCTAGGCCTGCAAGTCTGCCAGCCGAAGCCGCGCGATCTTATGCACTTCGTCGAGGGCGGTTCGAAATTCCGCAGCCATGTCGTTTCCCAGCCGGCGCTCGAAGGCGGTCAGGATCTCGTCCCGCTTGCGCCCCTTGACCGCCATCACGAATGGAATCCCGAACTTAGCCTTGTACGCCTCATTGAGCCGCGTGAACTTCGCGAATTCCTCGGGCTCGCATTTGTCCAGCCCCGCACCTGCCTGTTCCGTGGCCGAACGGGCCGTAAGCTCTCCGCGGACCGCCAATCGGCCGGCAAGATCGGGATGGGCGCGCAGCAACGCCAACTGGCGTTCGCGCGGGGCAGCCTCCACGACGGCCCGCATTGCAGCGTGCAGGCCGTCGGGACCATCGTGGACAGCCTTGAGCCCGGCATCGAAGACGGCTTCGGCGATCCAAGGCGAATGCTCGTAGATCGGTCCATAGAGGGCCAGGAAGGCAATGCGGTCGAGACCGCTGGGCGGGCGTCGGAACGGCTTGTCAGGCATAGGAACTCCCCCGGCCGGCCAGGAAAGACTACAATCCGAAGGCAGTAAAGGATGGAGACTCGCTTGCCGATTGTCCGGAAGAAGCCCTGATGGGCCGTTTGACGACCCATGTGCTGGACACCGCCCATGGCCGGCCGGGCGCAGATATGCGCATCGAGTTATTCCGCCTCGGCGATGGGCGCGAGCGCGTCGCCGCCACCACGACCAATGCCGACGGCCGCTGCGAGCGACCCCTTCTGGAAGGCGCGGCGCTGGCCGCCGGCACCTATGAACTCGTCTTCCACGCCGGCGACTACTTCGCGGGCCTGGGCGTGAAGCTGCCGAGCCCCCGGTTTCTCGATCTGGTGACGATCCGGTTCGGGATATCGACTCCGGCGGAGCACTACCACGTGCCCCTGCTGATTTCCCCATACGCTTATTCCACCTATCGCGGAAGCTAGCCCGCCATGGCTGAAGCCATCCGATTCCTTCTTGGCGAGGAGCTGCGCGAGGTTGCCATCGACGACCCCACCGTCACGGTTCTCAACTATCTGCGCGGCCGGGAGCGCCGCACGGGCAGCAAGGAAGGCTGCGCCGAAGGCGACTGCGGGGCTTGCACCGTGGCGCTGGGTGAGGTCGAGAACGGGCGCCTCGTCTATCGCGCCGTAAACTCCTGCATCCAGTTCCTGCCGACGCTCCACGGCAAACAGCTCCTGACCGTCGAGGACCTGGCGGGGCCCGAGGGCAAGCTTCACCCGGTGCAACGGGCCATGGTCGATTGTCATGGCTCTCAGTGCGGTTTCTGCACCCCAGGATTCGTCATGTCCCTTTTCGTTATGTTCCACGACGGCGCGCCCATCGACCGGGCACGGATCGACGATGCGCTGGCCGGCAACCTCTGCCGCTGCACGGGCTATGGTCCAATCATCGCGGCGGCCGAGCGCATGCGAAGCGCCGGCACCGCGGACCGCTTTAGCCGCAACGAGAAGAGGATCGTCGACGCGCTGGAAGCAATGAGAAGCCCCGCTCCAACGCACGCCGGAGAGAGAGGTTACTACGCGCCACGCCACGTCGACGAGCTGGCGGAGTTGCTGCTTTGCCATCCCGACGCCTGCATCCTCGCGGGCGGCACCGATGTCGGTCTTTGGGTCACCAAACAGCATCGGCGCCTTGACCCCGTCGTCTATATCGGCGCGGTCGAAGAACTTCAGCGCTTCGATATCCGGGAGCGGAAAATCGAGATCGGCGCCGGCGTCACCTATTCCCGCCTGTTCCCGATCATCGCGGCGGAATATCCCAATTTCGGCGAAGTCTTGCGGCGGCTCGGATCGGCCCAGATCAGGAACTGCGGCACCATGGTCGGCAATATCGCCAACGGCTCCCCGATCGGCGACAGCCCACCGCCCTTGATCGCGCTGGGAGCACGACTGGTCCTGCGGCGCGGTAAGGATCGGCGTGAAATCCCGTTGGAGGCGTTTTTCATCGCCTATGGCAAGCAGGACCGTCGGCCTGGCGAGTTCGTCGAATCCCTGCTGCTCCCCCGCCGCGATCCGGCCTGGAACTTACATTGCTACAAGATTTCCAAGCGTTTCGACCAGGACATCACGGCCTGCTTGGGCGCCTTCAACCTGAAGCTTGCGAAGGGCAAGGTTGCCGACATCCGTATCTGCTTCGGCGGCATGGCGGCTACGCCCAAGCGGGCCCTGGCTTGCGAGGCGGCGCTCCGCGGCCGGCCCTGGATCCGGGAAACGATCATCGCCGGACAAGCGGCGCTGGCCAGGGACTATGAGCCCATCAGCGACATGCGGGCGAGCAGGAGCTACCGCGCCCGGGTCGCCGGCAACCTGCTGCTCAAGTTCTGGCACGAGACGACCGAGCCTCACCTGGAGACCCGCGTCGTCGGACCGAGGCGGGCCCATGGCTGATCGGCGCCAAGGCGGCGTGCGCCATGCGATCCCCCATGACAGCGCGGCAAAACATGTCTCCGGCCGGGCCATCTATATCGACGATATTCCCGCGCCGCCGGGCCTGCTTCACCTCTTCGCCGGAAAGGCCGACCGGGCCCACGCGCTGATCAGGCGCCTGGACCTTGCGAGAGTACGCGAGGCTCCGGGGGTCGTCGCAGCGCTGACGGCGGCCGATGTTCCCGGCGTCAACGACATCAGTCCCGTGGGCGCCAATGATGACCCGCTGTTCGCCGAGGGAGAGGTGCAGTTCCACGGCCAGGTCCTTTTCGTTGTCGCCGCCGACAGCCTCGACGCGGCGCGCGCGGCGGCGGGGCTGGCGGCGGTCGAGTATGAGGACCTGCCGGCGATCCTCACCATCGAACAGGCGCTCGCGGCCAAGAGCTTCGTGCTCGAACCCCATGTCATGAGACGCGGCGATGTTCAGGCTGCCTTGGCCGCAGCACCCCATCGCCTCAAGGGCCGCATCCGGATGGGCGGCCAGGATCACTTCTATCTCGAAGGACAGGTTTCGCTCGCGATTCCGCAAGAAGATGGCGACGTCTTGATCCATTGCTCGACCCAGCATCCCTCCGAGGTCCAGCATGGTAGCGCGAGAGTGCTGGGCCGCCCCGACAACGCCGTCACTGTCGAGGTACGGCGCATGGGCGGCGGGTTCGGGGGCAAGGAGACCCAGGCGGCCCAATGGGCCGCGATCGCAGCCCTGGCGGCGGTGAAGACGGGCCGGGCGGCAAAATTCCGCCTCGAGCGGGACGACGACATGGTCATGACGGGCAAGCGCCATGCTTTCCTCATCGACTACGATGTGGGGTTCGACGGCAGCGGCCGAGTCCTCGGCATCGCTTTCGAGCAAGCGGCGGGCTGCGGCTACTCCGCCGATCTCTCCGGTCCGATCGCCGACCGGGCCATGTTCCATGCCGACAACGGCTACTACCTGGAAAACGTCACTATCCTCTCCCACCGCTGCAAGACCCACACGGCCTCCAACACAGCCTTTCGCGGCTTCGGAGGTCCCCAGGGCATGGTCGGGATCGAGCGGGTAATGGATGCCATTGCGTGCCATCTGGGCCAGGACCCCTTGGAGGTGCGCAAGGCAAATCTCTATGGCAAGGACGAGCGCAACGTCACGCCCTACTACCAGACGGTCGAGGACAATATCCTGCCGGAGATATTCGCCGGGCTTGAGGTCAGCTCGGGTTACGCCGAGCGTCGTGCCGCCATACGCGCCTATAACGCCGCAAGCCCGATCCTGAAAAAGGGCTTGGCCCTGACGCCGGTCAAATTCGGCATCTCCTTCACCAACACGCCCCTCAACCAGGCCGGCGCCCTTCTCCATGTTTACGCGGATGGCAGCGTCCATTTGAACCATGGCGGCACCGAGATGGGACAGGGTCTGTTCATCAAGGTCGCCCAGGTCGTGGCGGAGGAACTGCAGGTCGACCTCGACCGGATCAAGATCACCGCGACCACGACCGGCAAGGTCCCCAACACCTCGGCCACGGCCGCCTCCTCCGGCTCCGACCTGAACGGCATGGCGGCCCAGGCAGCGGCGCGGGAGATCAAGCGGCGCCTTGCCGCCTTCGCGTCCGAGCGCTATGGCGTCGCGCCTGCCGAGGTACAGTTCCTGGCCGGTTGCGTGCGGGTCGGCGGCGAGGAGATTGCCTTCCCTGATCTGGTCAAGCAGGCCTACCTCGCACGGGTATCGCTCTCGGCCACCGGCTTCTATGCCACGCCAAAAATCCACTACGACCGCGACAAAGCTGCTGGCCGGCCCTTCTACTACTTCGCTTATGGCGCCGCGGTCAGCGAGGTGCTGGTCGACAGCCTGACCGGCGAATACAGGGTCACCCGGGTCGACATCCTTCACGACGTCGGGCATTCGCTGAATCCGGCCATCGACCTCGGCCAGATCGAGGGTGGATTCATCCAGGGCATGGGCTGGCTCACTAGCGAGGAACTTTATTGGGACGAGGCCGGACGCCTCAAGACCCATGCGCCCAGCACCTACAAGATTCCGACCTGCGGCGACCGGCCGGAAGATTTCCGCATCGCGATCATGCCCGGCAACGAGAACCGTGAGCCGACGATCTTCCGCTCCAAGGCCGTGGGCGAGCCACCGTTGATGCTGGCCATTTCCGTCTTCGCCGCCCTCTCGGATGCCATCGCCAGCACGGCCGACTATCGGCTTCTGCCCAATTTGGACGCTCCGGCGACGCCGGAACGCGTGCTCCGGGCGATCGAGGAGCTGTGCCTGCGCGCCGTCGAGCCGGCCGCCCGGGCGCGGGCTGGCGAATAGCCGTGATCGCGATGCTTGATTGGCTCGGGAAGGCGATCGAGCTCGCTCGGCGCGACGAGCCCTCGATCCTCGTCACGATCGCGGCAGTGGCGGGCTCTTCTCCGCGGGAGGCCGGCTGCCGGATGCTGGTCCATGGCGGGGGCATTGCGGGCACCATTGGCGGCGGGCATCTTGAGCTGAAGGCCATCGAACGAGCCCGCGCCATGCTCGCCTCGCCTGCGTCGCCAGCGGCCGATGAGCTCACCCTGTCGCTCGGACCCAGCCTGGGGCAGTGCTGCGGAGGGCGCGTCACGCTGACCCTGGAGCGGCTGGACCGGGCTGCCTTGCCTCGCATCGAGCGGATGGAGATGCCGGGCGAACCGGTCTTTCTCTTCGGGGCAGGCCATGTCGGGCGGGCGCTCGTCCACGTGCTCGCCCAATTGCCCTATCGAATTCATTGGTACGATGGGCGCGGCGATGCGTTCCCCACAGACCTGCCGGGAAATGTGGAAACCGAGACCTCGGCAGATCCGCGCCACGATGTGGCGTCCGCTCCTGCAGGGAACTTCTTTCTCGTCATGACACATAGTCACGCGCTCGACCTCGAAATCTGCGACCGGGTGCTGGCGCGGGGCGATTTCGCCTTCCTCGGGCTCATCGGCAGCGCCAGCAAGCGCGCCACCTTTCTCGGCCGCTTGCGCCGGCGCGGCCATGCCGATGCGACATTGGCCCGCCTCACCTGCCCCATCGGTCTTCCCCAGGTGCCGGGCAAGCAGCCGGCCATGATCGCGGTCGCGGTCGCGGGCCAGCTCATCGCCCTTTCGGCTACCCTGGCCGAGCATCGATACGCCACTCCGCCCAAGGCAAGCGCAGCCGAAACCGAATGACCACGGCTTTGACCCATCCCGAGCAGTTCATGCGCCGTGCGATCGCGATCTCGGCCGAGCGCATGCGCGCCGGCCTCGGCGGCCCGTTCGGTGCCGTGATCGTACGCAACGGCAAGATCCTGGCCGAGGGGTTCAATGGCGTGACGTCAGGAAACGACCCCACCGCCCACGCCGAGGTGATGGCGATCCGGGAGGCCTGCCGCAAGCTCGGTCATTTCAGCCTCGCGGGCTCAGAGCTTTACTCGAGCTGCGAGCCCTGCCCCATGTGCCTCGGCGCCATTTACTGGGCGCGGATCGACCGGGTCTACTTTGCCAATACACGGGACGACGCTGCCGTCATCGGATTCGACGACGATCACATCTACCGCGAATTCGCTCTGCCGATAGCCGCAAGAACCATCCCCTTCGTCCATCTGCCTCTCGACGAGGCGCGTAGCGTGTTCAAGGAATGGATGGATAAACCGGACAAGATTCCTTACTGAATCGGGGGATGGAAATCGTGACCCCGGGGGATTCGAAGGGCATCGCGGCACCGCCGCTGCTTACGCTCTCCGGCATCACGAAGCGATTCCCAGGCTGCCTCGCCAATGACAGCGTGGATCTCGCGATCCTGCCGGGCGAAACCCATGCGCTTCTGGGCGAGAACGGCGCCGGAAAGAGCACGCTGGTGAAGATCATCTATGGCGTGCTGCAGCCCGATGCCGGCGAAATCCGCTGGCAGGGAGAGCCGATCCGGATTTCAAGCCCCAACGCCGCCAGGCGGCTCGGCATCGGCATGGTGTTCCAGCATTTTTCCCTGTTCGAGGCGCTGACCGTGGCGGAGAACATCGCTCTCGCCATCGA
>Ga0209415_10002492_pt1 | contig 34489 bp, 34 predicted proteins | sample PeaSoiSIISIP2007_FD_187696 | JGI IMG/M metagenome (GOLD analysis project Ga0209415, IMG submission 187696) | Peat soil microbial communities from Weissenstadt, Germany - SII-SIP-2007 (SPAdes) (version 2) | ecosystem: Environmental > Terrestrial > Soil > Wetlands > Peat | place: Germany... | reverse complement strand
AAACTCCCGCCGTACTGCCCGCGCCATCCAGCGGCAAAGCCATCGTCTGTATCTACCGCACGTACAGATTCACCGGCTCGGCCTCACACGACGAGCTTTATATCAACGGCACTCACCTTGCCAAACTCCTCAGCAGTGAATACGCATTCATGGAAGTGCCGCCGGGTACAGTTGTGATCTCCGGATTGCCCAAGGAGTACTACGGAAGCGTCATCATGTCCGCCGCGGCTCTCGCCAATCAAGCCCGGCAGAAAGAAAATGAGCGGGCCCGGTTTGAGGCGGAGGCGGGCAAAACCTATTACTTCAAATGGACCGCCGGAGCCTTTGCGACCGGGATCAAGGTCACGCCAGAGGATCCCGAGAAGGGAGCCAACGAGATGAGCAAACTGCATCTCTCCAAGCCCGTTGACGACAAGGAAGAAGCGAAACCAGAAACGAAAGACACCGACAAACCGCCAGCGAACTGACATCGCTCCGGCTGATTGTGAGCTTGCGGCGAAGGTGCGTGATCTGACCTGATTGCGTTGATAGCGTTTAATATTGGTTTATCGCCGTGCGAACCAGGCGGCGCAAAAGGTGTGGGGGAATCCTTTGCCAAACTGAAGGCGCCGAAGCCGGCCGAGCCCGCGAAACCGGAGGCCACCGCCAAGTAGGCGGGGGAAGCGCTCTGTCTTCGCGCCCTCGCTCAGGGTAGGGCGAGGCTCCAGACTGCGGCGGCGGCTAGGCTCCGCTTTTCTTCTTCCCGGTGACGGTGACAACCTTCGCGCCGGCCACTTCCCACGGACGTTTCGGCCTTGCGGCTTCGGGCTTGTCGCGGTCGGCGACACGGTCGTAGTGGTAGGACTCGCTCACTGTGCCGAGGGATTCGTTGTACAGGCTGGGCAATCCCAGGCCTTCTTTTAGTTCTTCAGTGAATTGTTGCAGGGCTTTCAGGTGGTCGGCGGTCGCGGGGACCTCGGTCTTAGCGGTTTTCAGGAATTGCTGGTAGCCGCGGTTGACGAGCTTGGAAATTTCACTGCCGATCAGGTAACCGGGATAGGCGAAGATCTTCACGCCATCGTCGCCGTCTTTCTGGATGGCTGCCGAGCAGGTGTACTTTTTCAGAAACACACGGCCGGCGGTGCCCGGAGCTTCGATCAAATCAAAACCGTGATCGCGGAACCAGCTCAACGCTTCGTCGTAGGTCCGTTGTTCAACTTTGGTTGCCATTTCGTTTGGTTCGGTCCCTTCCCGTGCTTCGCCTGGTTAGATGCAAATTGTCGGGTCGATGCTCCCCCAAAGATGCACTGAGCATCTTTTATAATCGATTCGCCACACGGCTGAACCTTAATTAGTCCTTCGCATGGGTTACGATAGTACTTGGGTGCTTCCGTTCAGCTCCCTTTGCCATGACGCCAAGCGTGCCCCGCAAACTCGACGAGCCGGCCAGTTGGACGGTGGAACCAAAGGGCGACCCGCGCCCGCTCGGTCAGCGGAATTTGGATCGCATTGGCAACACTCCCCTGCTGCGGCTCGACCGGCTGACCCGCGACTTGCCGGGCGTGCAACTGCTGGGCAAAGCAGAGTGGCTGAATCCGGGAGGATCTGTCAAGGACCGGGCAGCGGCGAACATCGTGGCCCAGGCCCGCCGCAACGGCGAATTCGGCCCAGGCAAAATTCTGCTCGATGCCACCAGCGGGAACACCGGGATCGCTTTCGCCATGATCGCCGCGGCGCAAGGCTTCCAGGTAACGCTGTGCATGCCGGAAAACGTTTCGGTGGAGCGCAAACACATTCTGCGCGCGTATGGAGCGAAGGTTATCTACACCGATGCGGCCGACGGTTCCGACGGCGCCATCCGCAAGGCACGGGAACTTTACGCGCAAGAGCCGGCCAAATACTTTTACGCCGACCAATATTCCAACGACGCCAACTGGCAAGCGCACTACCATGGCACGGCGAACGAAATCTGGCAACAGACGGAAGGACGTCTGACCCACTTCGTCTCCATGATGGGCACCAGCGGAACTTTTGTGGGAACGGCGAGGCGGTTGAAGGAGTTGAACCCGAAAATCCGCTGCATTTCGTTGCAGCCGGATTCGCCGTTTCACGGGATTGAAGGGGCGAAGCACATGGCCAGCAGCATCGTGCCCAAGATTTACGATTCCGGGCTCGCAGACTTGAATTTGGGCATTGCCACCGAAGACGCTTACGCGATGACCAAGCGGCTGGCTCGCGAGGAAGGGTTGCTGGTAGGGATCTCGGCGGCGGCGGCGGTGGTCGGTTGCCTGCAAGTGGCGCGGCAGCTTAAGGCGGGAGAAAGCGCGGTGTTTGTCGCCATTCTGCCCGACTCGGGCGATAAGTATCTGAGCGAGAGATTCTGGGAGGAGTAGTTTTTCGCGGCACTTCATGCCGGGTGTTATTCCGGCGATGAGCGTAGCGAACAGGAGGAATCTGCTTTAGGCCGCACAGAAAAGCAGATTCCTCGCTTCGCTCGGAATGACAACCCCCTGTTTATCCTCATATATGCTGAAAATCGCGGACAAGGACTACGCGGAGATTCGCCGGCACGGCGAGGAGACATATCCCAACGAATGCTGCGGCGTACTGCTTGGGCAGATGGATAGCGATGGGACGCGGATCGTCACCGCCACTACGCGTTGCGGCAACACGCGCAGCGACTCGCCGCAGAACCGCTACAACATCGATCCCAAGGAATTGGTGCGCATTCAGCGCGAAGGGCGTGGGCGCGGCGAGGACATCATCGGCTTCTACCACTCGCATCCTGACCATCCGGCGCGCTGGTCGGCGACCGACCTCGCGGAGGCCCACTGGTTTGGGTGTTCTTATGTGATCACGGCGGTGGAAAAGGGAAAAGCCGCGATTACGAACTCGTTTGAGCTGACCGGCTTCGACGAGAATGACAAGAAGCTGGTGGAAGAAAAGATCGAGGTGGGGTAGGGCAGCGCGGGGCGGACGCTCCTGTCCGCTGCCGTTGAGGTTGGTGTCGTTTAATTGAAACGGGCTAGAGCAAGGTCGGGCAAATCAACGTCAAAAGCGTCGGGCAGGAGTGCCCGACCCACACGGGTTGAGCCTGCGGGTGAATCTTCCGGCGGCTTGTGGCATCATGTATAGGCCTATGAGCAAAATCCATATCCCGACGCCATTGCGGCAGTACGCGGGCAAGCTGGGCGTGGTTGAGGTCAAAGGCGGGACGGTGGGCGAGGCGCTTTCCAGCCTGGTCGGCCAGCATCCCGAGTTGCGACGGCACCTCTATACCGATGACGGCAAGCTGCGCGCCTTCGTGAATGTTTATCTCAACGATGAAGACGTGCGTTACCTGCAGAAGGAGGCCACGATTCTGAAGGATAGCGACAACATTTCGATTGTGCCGTCCATCGCTGGAGGCGGGGACAACGGTGGCGACGGTTGTAGCTCATCTTGTTAGCCGCCTTCTGACGACCGCCGCTACTCCATCAATTCAGACTTGCAGAGGTTCCCATGGCCACGACAATTGAAATCGCCCCGCAAACCGCAACCCTTTCGAACGAAGAAATCCTGCGCTACTCGCGCCACTTGATCATGCCGGAAGTGGGCATGGAAGGGCAATTGAAGCTGAAGGCGGCGCGGGTGTTGTGTATTGGCACGGGCGGGTTGGGCTCGCCTTTGACCATGTATCTGACGGCCGCAGGAGTGGGCTCGCTGGGCATCGTGGATTTCGATGTGGTCGACTACACCAACCTGCAGCGGCAGATCATCCACGCGACCGCCGATGTGGGCCGCAAGAAGCTGGACTCGGCGGCGGACAAGTTGAAGGCCATCAATCCGTTTGTGAACATCAAGAAATTCGAAACGCGGTTGAGCAGCGAAAACGCGCTGGAGATTTTTAAGGATTTCGACATCATCGCTGACGGGACCGACAATTTTCCCACGCGATATCTGACTAACGACGCCTGCGTGCTCAGCGGCAAGCCGCTGGTGTACGGATCGATTTTCCGGTTCGAGGGGCAAGCTAGTGTTTTTGCGTTGCCGGAAGGTCCCTGCTACCGCTGCTTGTATCCCGAGCCACCACCGCCGGGGCTGGTGCCTTCGTGCGCCGAGGGCGGCGTGATTGGAGTCCTGCCTGGCCTTGTGGGCGTGATTCAAGCCACGGAAACGATCAAGCTGATTCTCGGCAAGGGCGAGCCACTGATTGGGCGGTTGCTGCTGGTGGACGCCATGGCCATGAAGTTCCGCGAACTGAAGCTGCGCAAGAATCCGGAGTGCCCGGTTTGCGGGAAGAACCCGACCATCACCAAGTTAATAGACTACGAAGAGTTTTGCGGAATTCGTGGCGAGGAGCAAGCCGTGGAGACGAGCACTGGCGACATACAAGTGGAGGAATTAAAGCGACGCCTGGATAAAGGCGACGACATTTTCGTGCTCGACGTGCGTGAGCCGCACGAATATCAGATATGCAATATCAACGGATACTTGATTCCGCTGGGCGATCTGCCCAAGCGGGTGAACGAGCTTGATTCCAGCCGCGAGATCGTAGCCCATTGCCGTTCCGGCATGCGCAGCGCCAAGGCGGTGGACTTTCTGAAGCAGGCGGGATTTAAGAAGGTTCACAATCTGGCGGGAGGGATTCTGGCCTGGGCGGACCGGGTGGATCCGAAGATGCCGAAGTACTGAAGCGGCGATTGCCGACCGGCAGGCCTCTGAACTGTGGACTCCGTGCTTGTCGTGTGATCCGGCCGGACAATTGGGTTCGCGAACCTGATTATTTTTTCTTGACGTACATACCGATGCGTAATCTTTGGAATTGCTTGTCGAGGGCTTTGCCATAAACGCTTTCTGTCTGATCCACGAACTTCTCGCCAAAACTTTCCGCATTGGACAATCTGGCAAAAGCGAGAATTTCTCCAGTTTTGGCGTCGGCCATGGTGAGGATGAGGGTGGCATACGAGACGTTGCCCTTTCCGCCGACGATCATTCCCATGGCTTTCTTGCCGCCCGAGGTGACCTGACCTTCCCCTTCGACAAAGACGAGCACATCGGATTTGGCTGAGCAGGGCAGCAGAGCGGCATCGTCGCCGATTGCATACCGCGATTTTCCGATGTCCTTTGGCCTTTTGTTGAGTTTGGCGGCTATATCCGCATATTTTTGATTCAGCTGAAGGATGACCTGGCGGATCTCGTCATTCGACGCCGCGCTAGCCATCGCGTCGGTTGCCTGGAGTACCTCGACCCCGGCGGTTTTCAGGTGTGCTTCGACCATGTTCCCCAGAGTAGCAGTCCAATCGTCGGATTCCTTGGCCATGCCTTCCCCGCCTTTCATAGTTGTCCTGGAAAGCCTGGCTTCGGTGGGCATCATACAAGCAGTGCGAATCGGGAACTCCCCGGAAGTGATCTTGCGATGTTCGTATGACCAGGAGGGTGTGGCCGGGTAAGCACTGCCGGCCAGGAATGCGGCCAAACCCATAACGGCGAGAATTCGAATTCCCAAACGCATAGGCATTCCTCCACGAATTCAGATTGCTGAACCGCATCCGCGGAGTCAATGCCCGCGCGGACCGGTTCTCGGATTATTGAGTGTGTGCAGACTGCCCAACCATCTTCTGCATGGCTGCAAGGCGGCGCTCAATGCGGAGATGATCCATGCTGGTACCGGCTACGGTTTGCAGGTAGCTCTGGTATTCGGCAGCGGCATCGGCGTATCTGCCTTCCTGTTCGAAGAGGAAGCCGAGTCCACGATGGGCCTCGGCGTAGTTGGGGTTACTCTGCAACACTTGTTTGTAGAGCTGTTCGGCCATTGCCAGGTTGTCGTGGAGCGCAGCCTGCCCCTCGGGCTTCTCGAGCAACTTCTTCTGTTCCTCTTCCGGCGTCATCGCGAAATACTCCTTGCGATGTTCAGCCTGGCCATGCCGGGTGCGCTCTTCGGGCGTCGGAAGTTTGGACTTGGCCCCAAGGGCGCTATACGAGTCCGCAAGGAGCACTTTGTACTTAGGATTGTCGGGAAACATTGCGCTCAATTTCGTCGCGCGATCAGCGGCGGTGCGCTCGCGGTGGCTGCTCAGGTCGGCATTGATCTCGTAGCAAGCGGCGGCTGAGATGTTATCGAGATAAACCTTCGGATCCCCTCCTTGAGGCGCAGCAGCCTTGTGACTGGATGCGTATTGCAAGGCGAAATCGCGCCGTTCGCCGAGTTTCGGGTGATCGCGGTAGAAGCCCTGGATCGGTTCATACTCCAGACTGCTGTCCCGATCCAGCAATTCGAAGGAGCGCGCCATCTCACCGGGATCGTAGGACGCGGCGGTCATGGCTATTAGACCGTCGCTGTCGGCCTGATGTTCCTTTTCGCGGGAGTATCCAAAAACGGACGCGGCGATGATTTCGCTGCTGATGGCAGCGCCCAACTGGACGGCGGCTCCAAAGGCTTGGACGCTCTGAGAAAAGTTGCCACCCACCGGGGCTGCGGAAGCGGCGATCTGCAGGATATTGATCGTAAGCGCCTTCTTGCGGACGCTGCGATTCTCAAGATAGCTGTGCCGCTCAAAGACGTGCGCTGTTTCATGCCCTAAGACGCCGGCCAATTGCGCTTCGTTTTCGAGGAGGGACAGAAGACCGGTTGTGATGTAGACGGAGCCGTTAGGCAGAGCGAAGGCCTGGACCATGGGATCGCGCAAGGCAAAGAATTTGAACTCGACCTGAGCGGGTATGGGGCGGTTCGCGATAACCCGCTTGCCGACGGAGTCGAGATAAGCCTGGAGTTGAGGATCCTGCATGACCAGGCCTTTTTTGAGGTACTGCTGGTCGATTGCATTGGAGTCCTGAAGTACTTTGTTGTCGACGTCGGTGAACTGGAATTCGGCCGCAGCTTTGTCCAGCTCTTGCGCCTGGATGGGCGACGGGAGAAATGCGGCAGCAAGGGAAATCAGCAGCGCAGAAACATAGCGGGCAACGGCAAACTTCATACACGAGCTCTCAACCAGGATTTCCACTTTGCGCCCTGGGCGGTATGTACTATACACGCGAATTGCCGCCGTTTCTGTGTTTTTTCATGGTTTCTTGTCAACGCAAACTCCCGGATCGGGCCGTCGTACTAACGAAATGGGGCTGTTTTCTGCGCCGGCCGAAATTCGGGGCCACTGGGATCACTTGCGTCTCTTCACAATGGAACATGCTGGTGCCCATCTATCTCGAACTGGCTGACGGGCGGATCGTGTTGATTGGCCGTCTGCCCATGACCGGTAACTCTACTCTTGAAGACAAGGTTCCTTTGAAGGGGATAAAGGATAAGCCGCACCGGGCGAGGGGTTGGAGTAAGGCAATTGCGGAGCTGTCGCTCCGCCGGACAGCCGAGGGCGGCTGTCCCCATGCGGTTCTTAGTCAAAGAAAAGGGGAGCGCGAAGGCGCCCCTTTTTCTTGCTTGCGGCCTCGCGCGAATCCATTTGCTATTCGACGATGCCGAACGAATAGATTTTCCCCGACGAAGAGATGCTGGCGGAGGAGACGCCCGGGGGCAGGAATCCGTATTCGCCCTTGGGCAGGTTGGTGAGGTCGATGCGCCAGACGCGGTCGCCGACCTTGTGAGGGTCGAAGGGTGTGGCATTTCTCTCCGCGCCACCGGAGGCATGAATGACGCCGCCGGTCATGGCGCGGAATTCACGGCGGTTTTCTTTCACGTCGAGGTGAAGCAACTGGTATTCGGTAGCCGAGGTTCCTTCCGGCGTCTTTATGACGAAGACGGCCGGGCTGGATATCTGAAGCGGGCTTTTCGGGTTGGCAACCTTGCCGTTTACGTGGCCTTTATCCAGTCCTAAAGTTCCGATGGTCTTCAGTACCCCGCCGGTTTGCCAGCCTACGAGTTCGGGCTCCATTTCCTTGAGCTTGTTCTTTACCACGACGTAGACACCCACTTCTTTCGGGAGGCCTCCGGCCATGGGCGGCGGTGGTGCGCTGACTTCTGGCTCGGCGGGTGCGGGTGCCTCAGCCGGTTCGACGGTCGCTGGGGCCGGGTTTGCCGCCGCTGCCGCTCCGTGCGGATTAATCATGGCGCGGATTACGTCATTCGAGACCTTGGCGGCCTTCAAGGCTTTAAGTCCGGCGACGCTGGTATCAAAGTCGGTGGCGTTCGCGGTCTGAATCTTGTCGATGATTACGTCGTCGGGAAGTCCCAGGCCGACCAAATCGATGACGTCCTTGTTGGTCATCTTCTTGCTGAGCTGTTGCGCGCTGCCGAGAGAAGTCGTCAGCAGCAGGCTGAGAAAAATTAAAGCGAGACTTCGACGGCGCATGACGGAACTCCTTGAATGCAAAATGTTTTCGTCCTATGCGGGCGGGCCCACCTAACGGGAGCCTAGTCTAGACTAGCTGCATGCTTCGGAACAAGGGTTGGGTGCGAGTGCGGCCTGGCGGGTGGTCGAGCACAGGGTGTAAACGATTGTGAAAGATGGGGGGCGGGGAAGCGCGGTCGCGCTTCCCCGAACTGAAGCGGGCTTACAACCTAGCGCATGCCGCTGCTGTTGCCGCTTGACGAACCGCCCATCGCTTCTCCGACATCCAGGACGTACTTCTTGCCGGAGAGGCGGATTTCCGCCAGCGAGCGGGTGCCGTCTCCGTTCACATTGACGACGGCTTCGTTGTGGTCGGACGCGCGGTCCTCATTCGCCACGCGCGCGGGAGTGGTGACGACGACTTTGTTGCCTTTAAGAATGTTCAGTTGCACATCTGGGCCGTTGCCGTCCCATTGCACCGTATAGGTTCCGGGGGCCAATTGCTTGCCGCCCACCGAAACGGGGTTGTTCAGTTCCAGAGAACCTTTATTGACGGCGAACGCGCCGGCCGCCAGCAATAGGGACAGCGCCAGTAACGAGCCCTTGAAAACGGTTGATGCTTTCATGATTCCTCATTCTTTCCCGAAAAGCGTCGGGAACCGGTTCAGGGCGGCCCGGTTCGCGGCTGCGGGAGAATCTGGGTTTCTCCGCACAAGCCCTACAATGCTGCCTCGGGGTTAAGCGAAAAGAGCCAGACCGCGAGGTCGTGCACTTTCCGCTCGGGGATTGCGTCACTCGGGCCGCCAAACCGAGAGTGACACAATCCCTTTAACCCCTGAAACTTCTCCACGACAAACGGGCTAGCCGCCGCCCAACCGTGAAGGTCTGATACGTTAGTACCGCCGGAAAATTTTTCCTTACACTCCACTCGCAATTATCCAGTTGGACGCCGCCTGGGGACGATTGTTAGCAGGTTGTTTCCGCAGCCGTTACCGCAACAAACGAGAAATGTCTTGTTGAGGTATGGTCTACGCGAAGTTCACGCGAGGTCAACCGGAGTACGACGAATTGGACCTTTCTAATTCCGGTTTGAGGAGACGGCGCGGCGCTTTCCGATGCTGGCCGGGGCCTGGAGTTAACCACAGCAGCTCAAATAGCGGGGATTCGGGGCGGGCATGCTCGGTTGCACCTGTGCGGTCCGTGGTCCTTTACAGCGGGTATATACTCTCTGCCTGAATATTCTTACCGTTCCCGGACAACGATGGGAACGGACGGAGCCTACCGTTCATTAATTCATCTGGCTCCGATTGACGATCACTGGTCGCCGGTACTTTGGCGGTTGGGGCGGCCAGTGCGGGGGCTTACGGCTGCGATGCGGCCGTGCTTTCGGGGAGGTCCATCCGTGGACTTGGTTCTGGTTCGGGGCTTATTCGTCCTTATTGTTGCGGTTACTTGCTTTCTTCTTCAACCCTTCGACCTGCCCAGGAATCTGGACGCTGGCGTGGGCGCGCTAGTCGGTCTCGCCATCGTTGTGTTCGAGTGGAAGCTGCGGCGCGTCAGCCTGACCCGCCTAATCGGAGCGGCCATCGGCAGCGTACTCGGCATCTGCGGGGCCTATTTATTCGCCCTGGTGATTCGCAACAGCGTGCGGCCGGGGAATACCCAGAGCTTTCTTCAGCTGATGGTCATGTTGCTGATGGCCTATGTGGGGCTGGTGGTCGGAGCCAACAAGGGCGATCTGCTTAACCTCGCGGCCTTGGGCGGGATCTTCGGCGGCGACAAGCAAGCCAAGAAGAGCTACAAGATCCTCGACACCAGCGTGATTATTGACGGGCGGATTGCCGATATCGCCGAGACCGGCTTCCTCGATGGCATCATACTCACGCCGCAATTCGTGTTGCGGGAGTTGCAACTGGTGGCCGATTCCGCGGACTCCTTGAAGCGGAACCGCGGCCGCCGCGGGCTGGACATCCTGCAGCGTTTGCAGAAGATTGCTTCCGTGCAAATTCAGATCGTCGAGGACGATTTCCCCGCCGTCCGCGAGGTGGATTTGAAGCTGATTGAGCTGGCCAAGGTGTATGAAGGCAAGATCATCACCAACGATTTTAATCTGAACAAGGTGGCGCAGCTGCAGGGCGTGGAAGTGCTGAACATCAACGAGCTGGCCAACTCGCTGAAACCCATCGTGCTGCCGGGCGAGACCATGAAGGTGTTTATTCTGAAGGAAGGCAAGGAATACAACCAGGGCGTGGCTTACCTGGACGACGGCACCATGGTGGTGGTGGACAACGCGCGAAAGATGATCGGCAAGACGGTGGACATTTCGGTGACGTCGGTTTTGCAGACCACCGCCGGGAAAATGATCTTCGGCAAGTGGGATGACCGGGCGGCTGCGCGGCCGGAACCGCGTCAGGCCATTGCGGCGGTCGCCGGAACCGCTGCGGTTGAAGTCAAGAAGCCACAGCCGTTTCTAACCGACCATCCGGCGGAATAGTTCGCGGATCTTGTTTGAAGCATCACTGCGACGCGGCGACGCCGGCGGTTACGGCGAGAACATCCCCTTCGAGGGTGCCGGAGATGTGGGCCCGTTCGCCGGCTAAACCGTCAAGCAAAGCCGAATTCCCCGCCAATACGTAGGTTGCGTCGCCATCGACCAGTATGTACTTGGCCCCGCGCCGCACGCAGGCTCGAACGCATTCTGCCGAGCTCCGGCCGGAGTTCCGCAGATGCCTTGCGCCACAGCGGGAATCGGTAATCACTCCTGAAAATTCCTGGGCGGTGGAGACGGTCTGCAAGTGGCCCGAAGAAGCTTCCAGCGCGGGGTCGAAGACGAAGGCGGCAGCAGCCAGAAGAATGGCCAAAGCTAGACCAGCGGCAAGCGTGGCGCTGAAGCAGTAAACCAGGAGCCCAAAGACGGAGCGATTCCGCCGTTCCATAAGGTCCTCCCGAGCGGTGCCCTTTGCAAGGTGTAGAACCGGTGTTTTCTCGCCGGCGACCCGGCAGCACAATTGTTGTGCGGAGGTGCAAGTGGGTTGCCAAAACGCGTTTGGTCGATGCCGGTTGCAAGTTCTTCTATCCGACCGATTTGTCGCGAAGTTGCAGAGCTGGAGGCGAATTCCGCCGCGCAATAAATTCACGGTAACGAGCAAAGTGCACGTGGCTTCAGGCGATGGCGGGAGAAACTTGACGGTGTGAAGGCGGCGAAATCATCATTCGGCGACACACTTCGAGGGCCGATGCCGAAGCTGATTTGAACTGGCCCTCCCCGCACCCGTATACTTGCAGCCCGCCATGAAGGTAGTTGCGATTATTCCGGCCGCCGGCCTGGGCACGCGCATGACCGCGCCCGTTAAGGACAAGAAGGCGGTTCCGTCGAAGCAATTCACGGATCTGGGCGGGACACCCATTCTGATCCATACGTTGCGTACGTTCGCGGCCTGCGCGGAAGTGGCCGAGATCTGTGTCGCGCTGCGCCCCGGCGAGATTGCTGGCTTCCAAGCGCTGTTGGAGAGAGAGGGCCATGACATTCTGCGGAAGAAGTTGCAATTGGTGGAAGGCGGCGAGCACCGGCAACAGTCCGTGGGTCATGCGCTCGAAGCCATCAGCGCCGCGGACGACGATATTGTGCTGGTGCACGACGCGGTGCGGCCATTCGTTACGGCGGAGATCATTCAGGAAGTGATTCGCGCGGTGGAAAAGCACGGCGCCGCCATTGCCGGAACGCCCGCCCTGGATACGGTGAAGCTGGTTGAGCGCACGGCCGAGGGGGCGGTGATCAAGTCGACCATTCCGCGCGAGCGCGTGGTTTTGGCGCAGACTCCGCAGGGCTTCCGCTACCATGTGCTAAAGAAAGCTTTCGACGAGGCCACCGCCGACGGCTTTACCGGGACCGATGAGGCGTCGCTGGTGGAGCGCTCGGGACATGAAATTGCGGTGGTGATGGGTTCGCCGAAGAACTTGAAAATCACAACTCCCGCGGACTTAGAGCTGGCCGAATTCTATTTGCGAAAGTGAATCCCGATTGCCGACGACCAACGACCGACGACCGACGACTGCGCGCATGAAGATCGGCTATGGCTGGGACTCGCACGAGTTCAAGCGCGGAATTCCGCTGAAAATTGGCGGCGTCACGCTGCCGCATACGCATGGGCTGGGCGGGCATTCCGACGGCGACGTTCTGCTGCACGCGATTACGGACGCGCTATTGGGAGCGGTGGCCGCGCCGGATATTGGTTCGCTGTTTTCGCCTTCGGATCCCCAGTGGAAGGGCGCGGACTCGGCGGTTTTTCTGGCGGAGGCCTTGCGGCGAGTGCGCGCGGCGGGATATGAGTTGGTGAATCTCGACTCGACGCTGGTTTTCAATGCTCCGAAAATCGGACCTCACACAGAGGGTATTCGCGCGCATCTGACGGAGTTGCTGAATATTCCCGGCGATTGCATTGGCATCAAGGCCAAGACTCCGGAAGGTACGGGCACCGACAATGCGGCGATCGCGCATGTCGTGGTGTTGCTCGAGAAAAAAGGTGCGAAGCGCAAGAAACCGGCCACAGGTTAACGCGGATTCCACGGATAGACAATTTCTAGACTGACTCGAATTCCCCGGCTAGCTCTTTGTGTCTGGCCTTGGCGGCTTCGATCAGCGCGGAAAAGATGGCTCGCGAGCGGCCGTCGTCGGTGGAGCGTTCGGGATGCCATTGCACGGCCAGCACGAAGTGGTCGGGAGATGTGCCTTCGACGGCTTCGATAATGCCGTCGTCAGGGCAGCGGGCTACGACACGCAAGGCATCGCCGGCGATTTCGGCGGATTGATGATGGCTAGAGTTGACGGGGATTGTCAGCTTACCCTCAGGGGCTAAAGCCCCGTCCGCATCGACAAGCCGTTCGGCACGGCTTAAGCCGTGCCCTTCCCGAGGACTAGCCGTGGTCACGTCAAAAGTACCGGCTTCAGCCCCTGCCGCCACAATCTCCGCAAGGTTCGAATTCGGGTCGATCGCGACCGTATGCGCCACCGGCACGGTGCGTCCTGCCTCATGATTGATGGCAGACTCAATATGCTGCAGCAGCGTACCGCTGCGATAGACGTTCAGAATCTGCAAGCCGTAGCAGATGCCGAGCACCGGCTTGCGCATGTTGTAGGCATCTTGTAATAACAGTTCATCGACAGTGTCGCGGCGCGGGTCGGCGGGGTCAGTCTTGGGATGGCGGGGGGCGTCATACTTGGCCGGGTCGACATCGGCGTTGCTGCCGGGCAAGAGAACGGCGTCGCAGCGCTCGATCAATTTCATGGCCTCGGCCGGAGCCTGGTCGAGGGGAATGCGCACCGGCTCGCCTCCAGCCATCTCGACCGCCTGCGCGTATTGCGGATAGGCGCGCTCGCCGTATTTCAGGTCAGTGGAGTGAGGCAGCGGGATGGCGATGCGAGGGCGCATAGGGCAATTGTAGCGTCTCTGTCCGGTACCGTAAGACCGAGCCCGCGGGGAATAAGCACTTCACGCCCAAGTGCCGCTGAGGCGAGCGAGGCCCGGTTCCCCATCTGAAGAAATCAAGAAAAAGCTTGACATGTGTAGTAGTGCTATAGTTGACTATAACAGTGAGCAATTGACGCTTCTGACGTTCGCAGCTAAGGACGTCGGCAAGCCGCGCGTGAGTGAAGAAGATTAAGAAACTCTAAGGAGAATGAACCATGAAATCCATTCGTTCTGTGTTGCCCGTTATTTTCTTGTCGCTGTGCGCTGTGGCTTTCGCGCAGTCGGCCGCGACTCCGGTTGCGCCATCGGAAGCGCAGAAATCGTTCGACGCAATGAAGACCCTTGCCGGTTCCTGGGACGGTGTGCTCTCGGGCAGCGGGTCGGAATTTGACGGCAAGACCATGCACTTCACGCTGCGCGTGACCTCCACCGGGAACGCCGTGATGCACGAAATGACGGGGCTGCCCGGGCGGCCAGACGATCCCATCACCATGTTTTATGTGGACAGCGACCGCTTGATGCTTACCCATTACTGCGACGCGGGAAACCGGCCTCGCATGGTGGCCAAAACTTCGCCGGATGGAAAGAGGCTGGACTTCGAATTCCTCGACGTGACCGGTCCTATGCAATATGGGCACATGCATCATGTGGCCTTCACCCTGATCGATGCCAATCATCACACCGAGGAGTGGACCTTCATGGTAGGGGATAAGGCAGTACCTGCGCACTTCGACCTGCAGCGCACGAAATAGACCAGGCGTATCTTGGTGAGGGTTATTGGCGAGGGTTTCTGGACAACAGGATGGACCGTGAGTGGAGCGACAGTCAGCCGATTTACCGCCAGCTGCGCGACCGTGTGGTGGCGATGATACTCGACGGCGTGCTCAAGGAGGGCGACCCGCTGCCCTCAGTGCGCAACGTCGCGGCGGATTATCGGGTGAATCCGCTTACGGTCCTGAAGGGCTATCAGCAACTGGTGGACGAAGAGCTGGTGGAAAAGCGGCGGGGACTGGGGATGTTCGTCAAGGAGGGCGCGCGCAGTCTGCTGCTGAAGGGAGAACGCCAGCGATTTCTTGCCGAGGAATGGCCCCGGATTTGCGAAACCATTCAGCGGCTGGGCCTGAAGCCGGAGGAATTGCTAAACGGGGGCGCAAGCCGCCGGTCGAAGCCGAAAGCGAAAGAGGAGGAGCGCTGAATTCATGGCGTGCATAGAAGCGCGCGGTCTGCGCAAGGCGTTCGGCGCCACCGTCGCGGTGGATGGCATCGATTTGCGTGTCGAAGAGGGCCGCATTCTCGGACTCATTGGCCCCAACGGCGCGGGGAAGACGACCGCACTCAATGCGATTCTCGGTCTGACCCCGTACGACGGTGAATTGAAAGTGCTGGGGCGCGATCCCTGGAAGGAACGCGATCGGCTCATGTGCGATGTCTGCTTCATTGCCGACGTCGCGGTCCTGCCGCGGTGGATCGGGGTTTCGCAGGCGCTCGACTACATGGCGGGAGTGCATCCGGGATTCGATCGAGCCAAAGCGGAAGGCTTTCTGGCGAAGACCAACATCCGGTCCACGAACAAAGTGAGGGAATTGTCCAAGGGCATGGTGACGCAGCTGCATCTCGCGCTCATCATGGCGATTGACGCGAGATTGCTGGTGCTGGACGAGCCGACGCTGGGCTTGGATATTCTGTATCGCAAACAGTTCTACGATTCTTTGCTCAACGATTACTTTGATCGCAGCCGCACCATTGTGGTGACGACCCATCAGGTGGAAGAAGTGCAGCATGTGCTCACCGATCTCATGTTCATCAATCGCGGCCGCATCGTGCTCGACTGCAGCATGGAGGAATTGGAGTCGCGCTATCTGGAAGTGACGGTGAATCCCGAGCAGGTTGGGGCCGCGCGGGGGCTTAGGCCGATCCACGAGCGCCAGTTGTTCGGTAGGAGCATCCTGCTATTCGATGGCGGGGCCAATCAGAACATCGACCGCCGGCAACTGGCCGCATTTGGCGAGGTTCGCACGCCCAGCATCGCCGACTTGTTTGTTGCCGTGATTGGCAATCAGGCCGGACAGGCGCAGGGAGCGGCTCGATGAGTGGTGCGCAATCGAGCGCGACGCCGGAATCCTTTCAAGCGCACAGCGTCGCACCCGCGGCCATCGCGCCAACTCGAGCCTTTTATTGGTCGGTGCGGCGGGAATTGTGGGAGCACCGCTCGATCTACATCGCGCCGCTGGCCGTCGCTGGTGTCGCGTTGTTCGGATTCCTGATCGGCACTCTCGGCCGCGGCCTGGCCACGCAAGATCTGATTCGGCGGCAGGCGATCTTGGAAGAGCCAACTACTTTCGCCGCCGCGCTGGTCATGCTGGCGTCGGTTATCGTTTCCATCTTCTACTGCCTCGACGCGCTGCACGGCGAACGCCGCGATCGCGGCATCCTGTTCTGGAAGTCGCTGCCGGTTTCCGATTTCACGGCCGTGCTCGCCAAGGCAAGCGTGGCGATCGTCATTATTCCTCTCGTCACTTTCGTCGTCACCTTCGCGATGCAAGTGATTATGGGGTTGCTGAGCACTGTGGCTCTGCTCGGGAGCGGCCTGAGCGCGGCCATGCTCTGGCCCCACCTCCTGGAAATGTCGGCGATGTTGCTCTATCACTTGGTGGCTCTCCACGGCCTTTCGCTGGCGCCGCTCTACGCGTGGATGCTGCTGGTCTCGGCCTGGGCGCGGCGTGCCCCGTTCTTGTGGGCCTTCCTGCCGTTCCTGGTTATCAGCATCGGGGAGAAGATCGCATTCAACTCCTGGCACTTTGCCCACATGCTTGGCTATATCGTAGGAAGCGGAAACGAAGGCGGTGCTTACATGGCCGGCAGCAATTCCATGGCGCCACTGTCCCTGATCTCGCCGGCTCACTTCCTGCTGAGCCCGGGCCTGTGGATCGGCTTGGCCGTGACCGCGCTATTCCTCGCCGCGGCCGTCCGGCTTCGCCGTGATCACGGGCCAATCTGATTTGCAGGCCGAATCGTTCCTTTGGCCAAAGAATGTCAGTCCGAATAGAATTCCGGCGTTTGGATTTCCCGGCCCGGGCTGAGTCTCGCGTGAAATACCTATCACTCTTCACGGCGGCATCATTCTTGCTCTATGGCGCGTTTGTGTTCGCGCACGCCGCATCGTCAGGCCAAGCAAATTCGTCGCCAGGGGCAGCGAAACCTAATGACAAAGGTGCTACTCATCCGAGCCAGGAAAACACCTACGGGCCCATCGACGTTCGCACCGACACGAACGGTGTAGACATACACCGTTACCTCAACGGGGTGCTGCGGAAGGTCAAAGACGAATGGTATGGCCGGATCCCAGCCTCCGCCCGCTTTCCAAGGATGGAAAAGGGCGCCAGTCATTCGTTGTTGTAGGTATCCGAGAGCTTGCTTGTACGTTTTCTGGGCCTTCGGATTGATTGGACCCTCCGCGTCATTTTGCGCGGGCCCGGGGATCACGAAGGCGGCCAAAAACGCTAGCCATACGCAAAATCGCATATCGGCCTCCTGCTGCCGGGATATTGTGCGCGGAATCGCCGGAACTCGGCTATGACCCTGATCACAAGCCGAGACGGGGATTAGGGAAGAACCAGATTGTAGCTGCCCCGTCGGGAGAATGTCGAAGGCGACCTAGCTGCGCTCGATCCCCGCCAGCGCTTTGCGATAGCGGCGGATCTCCACCACGCTCGCCGCAATTATTACTACGACGGCGGCGGCAACCGCGATCGGCGCCGCCACATCCCTGTACGCCACGGCCATATTGGGCCGCGTGCCGCGCAGCCAGGCGCGAATCACGATTCCCAAAATCCCCAGCAACAAGCTGACCGCGAAGCACAGCAAGGTCAGCGGAAACGTTATGGCCAGCACGCGCAGAGGGATCAGGAACCAGCGCGGCCGGCGGCGCAGTGTCTTTCCGGAGCCCATGTTCTTCTAAGCTACAACAATTCGATGCGCAGTTGGTGCCCGCGTGGGCGCCCGCACGCTAGCTGATGGCTGGCCGATCCTTGATTCCGATCTTGCCTCGGGCGGGCGAAAACTCCAGCGTGGTCGGCTGAGGCGACGGTCTCCACGCGTGAATCCTACCCGGACGGCCCCGCTGTCTCCACGCGGGCGCGAATCCAAGTTGGGACTTGTGTGCAGGCGGCCTTCCACGCACTCTTAAGATTGGCCTTAAATTCAACTTAGAGGGTACGGAACTCATGCTATCGATTGATGCGAAGATTGATCGGACGGCAAGACTGTTGCGCATGTTGGAAGAGGACGCGCCGCTGCTCGAAATTCGGGTGCGGGAGTTGACGCCGGAGTATCAGCAGTCCGCCAAGAGTCATGCCGAGGAGCTGGCTACGAACGCCCGCGCCGAACTGGAGAAACTGATCGCGGAGCGGTCCAGCTGGGTTTACACGGACGCTCCCCAAGCGGCCGACTAGAGCATGGAACCGGCGGAAACGCCGGCTGCCTGGGAGGCGGGTTCGACCTCGTCCTCGACCGTGGTCTCTTCCCACAGGGAGTGGTCGCGCAGCAGGCGGGAGACCAGGGCAGTGTGCATGGCGTGGCCGGCCCGGTCAGCGATCACACTGCCGAGAATTTGTTTTCCGACCAGCGCCAGGTCACCGATCAAGTCCAGAACTTTGTGACGCACAAACTCGTCGGCAAAACGCAGAGGCGGGTTCTCAATTCCATCACGGGTGAGCACGATGCAGTTTTCCGAGGAAGCGCCTCGAATCAGGCCCATGTCGCGCATGGCCCGCTCATCCTCACGGGAGCCAAACGTGCGCGCGGAGGCGATTTCGCGCAAGTATTGGCCGTTCGTTAATTCCAAGCGGAAGGTTTCTTTGCCGATCAGCGGGTGAGGAAAATTGATAGTGTAAGAAACCGAGTAGGAGTCGGAGGGATAGACAGCGATGAATTTATTGCCCTCCCGCAACTCGAGTTCACGGCAAATGCGGAAATAGGTGCGGGGGCGGCGCTGCTTGCGGATTCCCGCCCGGCGGAGAGCTTCCACAAATGGCCAGGCGCTGCCGTCGAGAATGGGCAGTTCCAGGTTGTCGAGTTCGACGAAAGCGTTGTCGATGCCGGTGCCGATGAAGGCGGAGAGCAGATGCTCGGTGGTGGAAATGAGCACGCCCTGTTTCATCAGGCTGGTGGCGTAGCTGACGCGAGCGACGTTGCGGCCGACGGCCTGGATCTCGAAGTTATCGAGGTCGACGCGGCGAAACACGATGCCGGTTCCCGCCGGCGCGGGCAGAATTCTGAGCTTGACCTGGGCACCGCTGTGCAAGCCTACTCCGGTGCAGTCCACAGCGGTTCGGATTGTCTGTTCTTGTTGCAATCTTGCTTGGCGCTAACCGGGTGTTGAGCAAGAGCTTACCTCCCATTGGGTAAAGTTCGGCTGTGGCAAATTAGCCACACTGCGTGGTGCCGCCCTGTTTTCCAGACCTCCGGTTGTTGCTAAACATAACATTACACAATACTTAAAATCATGCGGAGGGGGATTCACTGAGTAGATACGGAGGGCTTAGTACCGTTGGTAACGTGCGCGTCGAACTTGGAATCGGGTAACCCCTGGTTGTAAGTGACCGTGTTTAGGAAGCGCTGGTTCGACATGTCGCCGTTAAAGAAGCGAGTGATGCTGAAGGGGGTCATGATGCCTTGCACGGGGCGGTAGGCGTCGTAGACTTCGTCCTCCACATTGCGCTCTTTATCCGTGGGGTCACGCCAGGAATAACTTTTCTTGAGCGGCAAGTGGGTGTTGCTGTCGATGTCGATGGTCACGCCCTGGTTCCTGGAGTTGATAAGCTGCACTTGCTCGGCGGGTTTTTCGGCGGCAATCGACGGGCCGTTGTAGAAGAGGGCTACGCCAGGGTCGTTCAGCCAGTGGCGGATGATCCAGTCCAGGGCAAACTGGCGGCGGCGGACAACTTCGGCTAAGTCCTTGGGATCCTGGGCGCGAGTCCCCTTGTAGGTGATTTCGTAACCATTGTCGCCGTTGAAGATTTCGACGATGTCGCGTTTCTTGGTGAGTTCGACGCGCTCCTTGTCGGGATACTTGTAGAACCGCCAGAACTGAATGCCCAGGCTGTTGGGCTCGCCATGGTAGAAGCTGTAGGTGCGGCCTTCCTGGGAGATGTCTTGAATGCTGAGGTAGAAGTCCCCGCCCAGGGCTTGGATCATCTGCTCCAGCACGGCCCTGGCTTTGTGGGCGTTGGCCTGGTCGACGGGAATGGATTGCGGGAAGACGGGCGCGGAGGCGAACGCGATTACAGTGAAGAGAATGGCGGTTAGGAGAAGCTTCATGCTCGCGGTTGGCCAGATGCTCGGAGAGTGATTGTAACTGCTCGGGGCAGCCTTAGTCCTTATGATGCAGGAAATGGGTGCCGGGACGCCCGGTTCATCCCACCAAGACCGCCCCGCCGTTGACATTGAAGATCTCGCCGGTAATGAATCCGGCCTGTTCGGTGCATAGAAACAGGATGGGCGCGGCTATTTCTTCGGGCTTGGCCACGCGGCCGAGGGGAATCTTGCTGAGAACGGTATTTCGCGTCGTCGGCTCGTTCAGCGTGGAGGCCGACATGTCGGTATCCACCCAGCCGGGCGCGACGCAATTCACATAGATGCCATCTCCTGCAAGTTCGGTGGAAAGCCCTTTGACCATGCTGAGGAGCGCGCCCTTGGTGGCGGCGTAATCGCAATGGAAGGCTTCGCCGCGTTGTCCGGCGGTGGAGCTGACCAGCACGATGTGCCCGGCGGCCGCGCCGGATTTCTTCTGCGTCTTCATCTGCGCCACGGAGTGTTTAACCAGCGCGAAAACGCTGTCGAGATTGACGCTGGCGGTGGTGCGCCATTGCGCGTCAGACATGCGATCGATGGGGACATCTTCCGCCGGCCAGATGCCGTGATTGACCACGAGAATGTCGAGCCGGCCGAAACGGCTTACGGTGGCGGCGACCAGGGCCGCGGCAGTTTCGGTGCCGGAAAGGTTGCAGGCTGCCGCGCAGCAATTCTGCTCTCCGAGTTCCGCGACCAGTTGTTCCGCCTTTTCGCGGGACTTTTCATAGTTGAACAGCACGCGAGCGCTGGCGGCGACGAACATGCGGACCGTGGCCGCGCCGATGCCGCGCGAGCCTCCGGTGACCAGGGCGACTTTGCCTGAGAGGGAGAGATGCATGGGAGTAGTGTCAGGGCTAATGCGGGGAGGACGCAAGCTCAGCGTGGGGAGTCTTCGGCTGACTTACGCGTGGGCGGTGACTCGGGGCTAGTCGCCGGCCAAGCGCGCGGCTTGCGTCATGAGGTAATTCCGCTCCGGGATGCTCGTTGTCCGCGCAGCCGCAATTCGGTAGTGTTTGATGGCAGCTTCGTAATCTCCCGTCTTTTCCAGTAAATGGGCACGAACCCCATCGAGACGATAGTGACTGGCAAGGCGCGGGTCGGTATCAAGCGCTCTCAGCAGTTGGAGGCCATTGGCGGGGCCGTGCACCATAGCGGCTGCGATTGCGTGGTTGAGAGTGACCATCGGACCAGGAGAGACTCGTTTCAGTAACTCGTAGAGAGCCAGAATCTGTGGCCAGTCGGTGTCCTCGGCTCGCTCGGCTTCGTCGTGAACGGCGGCGATCGCTGCCTGAAGCTGATACAGGCCGACCGAGCCTTTGGCTAGCGTGGCAGTGAGGAGCTCAATTCCTTCGGAGATCTCCGCGCGATCCCACAGAGTTCGATCTTGTTTATCTAAGGGAATCAATTCCTCATCCGGACCGGTTCGGGCTGCGCGACGCGCGTCGGTTAAAAGCATCAGCGCCAGAAGTCCCGCAACCTCGGCACTATCGGGGAGTAGCGTTTTCGTGTTGCGTGCCAAGCGGATCGCTTCTCGCGCCAGGTCGAGTCGTTGCAAATGCGATCCGATGCTACTGGCATATCCCTCGCTAAAGGTCAGATAAAGTACATGCAGAACCGCGGGCAGGCGTTCCACTCGCTCGCTGGGAGAAGGCAGACGGAACGGCACGCCCGAAGCTTTGATGGTTTGCTTCGCGCGGCTGATCCTTTGCGCCATCGTGGCTTCTGGGACCAGAAAAGCATTCCCAATTTCAGCCGCGGTTAGGCCACCAACCGCCCGTAAGGTCAGCGCAATTGCCGAGGACTGAGTGAGGCCAGGATGGCAACACATGAACAGCAAAATCAGCGTGTCGTCTGAATCCATGTCGGCCTCGATCTCGAGGGATGCCAGGTTTTCCGTTTCCGCGGCCACTGCTGTTTCTCTCTCGCGGCGGGCAATTTCGCTGCGCATCTGGTCTGTCATGCGGCGGCACGCCACCTGAATCAGCCAGCCGCGGGGATTTTCGGGAACGCCTTCCTGCGGCCACTGCGTGAATGCGGCGATCATGGCCTCCTGCACGGCGTCTTCGGCGGCTGCGAAGTCGTGAAAGCGGCGGGCAACTGTGCCGAGCACCTGCGGCGCGAGTTCTCGCAACAGATGCTCGGAGGTTGCGTCCCATGCCTTGGTCATTAGAGCTCCGGTTACACCATCTCTTGAGGTGGCCCGCTCATGATCGGCCGCAGCTCAATCGGCATATTCAGCGGTGCGCCCCCGGGTCCCGGCGCCGCCGAGATTCGTGCGGCAATGTCATAGGCGCGCTCGGGGCGGTCGACATCGATAATCCAGAAGCCGGCGAGGAACTCCTTGGATTCGGGAAAAACTCCATCGGTGATCGGCCGGCCATCCTTGCCCGCGCGCACCAGCTTCGCCTGGTCAGGAAACGACAGCCCCTCCGCCGACACCAGCTCGCCCCGTTCGTGCAGATCTTTGTTGAGACCTATCATAAAGGCGATGTGCGCCCGCAGGTCCTTCTGCGGCCATTGTGGCACGCCCTGCCCAGTCTTCATTGTGTTCATCATCAGAATGTATTTCATTGGCTCGCTCCCGTGATTTGGTTGACGCGATCTTCGCAATTTCATTCCTACGCCGGATCCCGCGCGGGATTCCGGGCATGGTGTCATTGCGATTTCGACTCGTGGCCGGCGAACTGCCGGACCTCAATCGGCATGTTTGTGGGTTTGCCCCCCGGTCCGGGAGCCGCGGAAATCCGTCCCGCTATGGCATACGCGCGGTCCGGGTTGGCGACATCGACGATCCAGTAACCCAAGAGAAACTCCTTCGACTCGGGGAAAATGCCATCGGTGGCGGGCACACCGTTTTTCTCGCCGCGTACGACCTTGGCCTTACTCGGTTCGGCCAAGCCTTGTGTGGCGACAAACTCTCCGGATGAGGTGAGGTCCTGGTTGATGCGCTGAAGAACCGCCATGTGCGCCTCGATATCCTGTTTCGACCAGGTGTGATACCCCTCCACGCCTGCCTTCGTGCCTGACATCAGCAAAATGTATTTCATGTCCTTCGCTCCTGTTTTCATGGGTGATTTCGTTATACTCGACATCCGCGCTTTCATCCTGTAGTCGGGGCCGCCCTGCCGTTCTCTACATCCCTTCAAGAAATATTTTCATCGGAAATCAGCGGCCCGTGCCGGTTTCGAAAGCCGAGAACCATACGAGTGGAGGCGAGAAAATGACGACGGTCGCGGGTTTTGGGAAGAACTTGGATGGAAACTATTTCGAGCGGTAAGGGGCCGCGCTTCCGCACAGCCGCGGGCGGGCGTTGCCACGCGAGCCAATCAGTTTCCCGGAGCCCAGGAAGCTTTTTCGATCCGCAGCTCGCGCAGAAGAATGCGCACCAGCATGCCATCGTAGCGGGAGCCGCCCAGCTTCTCCATCTCCGCCAGGGCTTGCTCGCCGGTTTTGGCGGGAGAGAAAGAGCGTTCGGTGGTCATGTTGGCGTAGGCGTCGGCGATGGCCAGGATGCGGGCTCCGAGGGGAATCTGCTCGCCGCGCAGGCCGTCAGGATAGCCGCTGCCGTCGAAGGTTTCGTGGTGGTGCTCGACCGCCAGGCTGAGCATTTCGCTGTCCGGCAGGGTCGCCAGAATCTCGGCGCCTACGCGGGCGTGCATCTTCACCAGGTAGTATTCCTCTTCGTTGAGCGGGCCCGATTTATTGAGGATGCGCTCCGGCACGAAGATTTTGCCCACATCGTGGACCCGCGCGGCGTAGCCTAAATCCGCGATCTCCTCCGGCGACAACACCAGGCCGCGGGCAATGACCTCGGCGTAGCGCGCCACCAGTTCGCCGTGGCCGGAAGCGTGCAGTTCGCGCGATTCGGCGGCATGGGCCAGACTTTCGATGGAGTCGCGCAGCAGTTCCAGACTGCCTTCATCCTCGCCGCCGCTCAGCTTCTTGAGCGTGGCCTTCAGCTCCTCGAGGTGCTCGGGGCCAGTGTGTTCGCGCTGCAGAAAGCCCTCGATGTATCCGGAGACCAACTGGCGTTGCACGGCGCCAGTTTCGTCCTCACCGAATTCCTCGGCGGTGGAAACGCGGTCACCGCCGGCATGCTTGGCGACGTACATGCCCTGGTCGGCGACGCGAATCAGTTCTTCCACCGAAAAACCGTGCACCGGGAAGCTGGCGACGCCGAAGCTGGCGGTGATGTGGTGCTCGCTGAGCATGGTGTCGGTCGCCAGCCATACGCGCAAGCGTTCAGCGAGGGATTGCGCCTGCTCGACGCCGGTTTCGGGCATGAGGATGATGAACTCGTCGCCGCCATAGCGGGCCACCACGTTGGACTGGCGGCACTTCTGCTCCAGCAGGCGTCCGACCCGGGCGAGCACCAGATCGCCTTCCAGGTGGCCCTGGCTGTCGTTCACGTTCTTGAATTTGTCGAGATCCACGAGCACCACCGAGAAGGGGCGTCCGGAGCGCGACGCCCGCTTCCATTCGGAGGACAAGGCTTCCCAAAAGAAGCGCCGCGTCTTGATTCCAGTCAACCCATCGGTGATGGATTGCTGCTGCAGCTTCTGGAAAACGAAAGAATTGTGCAGGGCGGTGGCCAGCAAGTCGGCCAGCGTGCTCATGACCAGCCGGTCTTGCGGCGAAAAGGCGTCTTCCTGCTGGCTCTCGACGTTGAGCACACCCAGCAGCGTGTCGCCGTAGGTTATTGGGATACACAGCACGGCGCGCGACTGTGGCAACACGCCCTGCAGGGGGCCATCGCCCGAAGTCTGCACCAGAGCGCTTTCGCCAGTACGCGCTACCCGTCCCAGAATGCCCACCCCGAGAGGGATGCGTTTGCCGAGGGCCTGGGTGGTGATGCCGGCTTCGGCGCGAATTTCAATATCCTTGGTGGCGTAGTCGAGAATGCCGATGCCGATGTGATCGAAGCGGAAATTCTTCTGGATCTCAGCCACGATCTCGGCCAGCATCTGCTCCGAGTCCTCGCTGGAGATGGCGGTTTTGGAAATATTGTTGAGGAAAGCGAACTGGCGGGAGCGCCGCTGCTCCTCGGCGAACAGGCGGGCATTCTCCACGGCCACAGAAACCTGTCCCGCCGCGGTCTGCATGACTTCCAGGTCGCGCGGCTCGAAGACGTGTTCGCGCTCCGTGTTCATGGCCACCATGACGCCGGCGGGACGGCCACCGAGCAGAATGGGCGCACCGCAAAAGCACTTGGCGGGCGCCCCCGATATGTGGTCCACGCCCAGGCGATCCCGCGCCTTCTCCAGATCCGAGAGGATGAGCAAGGGCTGCCCGGTGCGGACAATGTATTCGGTCAGGCCGTTGGCGGTCTTGCGCGAGCGCTTGGGCAGGACTTTGCCCTTCTCCACCTCCAGTTCGAAGCGGATGGCATCGCCCTCCTGAAAAGCGATGTAGAAATTGCTGGTATCGAAAATCTGTCCCAACTCTTGCTGCACCGAGCGCAGGACTTCGTCCTGATCGAGGCGCGAACTGATGGCCTGCCCGATCTCGGTAAGTAGTTCGTACTCCTTGGTGCGGCGCTGGGCATCGTGCATGACCACGTAGTTCTCCAGCGTGAGCCCAATCTGCAAGGCGAGGCCGGTCAGCAGCTGCAGGTTCGAAGGGCCGAACATGCGACGCTGGGAGTGAGGAAACAAAATCACGCCAAAATTATGTTCCCGGGTTTGCAAGCTCACCGCGGAAAGGTGGCGTATGTTTTCTTCCCCCATCACTTTGCGGAATTCCTCAAACCTGCTGCCGGGGAAGGCGGGCAGGGGTTCCGGCATATCGCGGAGATTGCGGAAGCTCACCAGGCCGCCGCGGCGGTAAGTGAGTTCGCAGAGGTACTCGCCGGCGCCCGTGGCCTCCATCTTTTTCACAAACTCCGCCGAGCAGCCGCGTTGCACCGAAGGGAGAATAGAGCGCCAGCGTTCGGAGACGCAGATCAGGGCGCGCGCCGCAGGCAAAGGTGCGACCAGCCGGTCGAGCACGCTTTGCATGCTGGGCGCAAGATCCTCCGCCGTGAGCAAACGGCGGGAATCCACTCCCAGGGTAGAGAACGCCAACGCATTTTCCTGCACCGCATTGCGCTCGTTCTCAAACAGCACCATGACCATAGCAATGCCCAGCAGCATTTGGGGGACAAGACTAAGCAAAGGCCCGGCCGCCCTGAAGACTTCCGCCAGCGGGCCGCGGAACTGGCCAAAGGTCATGAGCACAGCCCACAGCGCTAATGCGGTGGCCAGCAAACTGAAGGCAGACGAGTTCTTGCGCTGGCCGTGGACGTAGAACGAGGCAGAGCAGTACAGAAGCACGGCCGCCAAACCCATCTCCAACTTAAGATGGAGGTGCGAAAGCGCAGGGAAGCCAATGAATCCGCTGAGCTGGCGGGGTAAGTAGTTCCAGAGAGCGGCCGCCACTCCGAGCGCGGCTAGCAATAGGTCGGGCCAGCGCCATCGGAACCTCTCCCGGATAAGGCGAGTAGAAACGAAGATGCTGACCGCCATCACCACCAGGAGCAATGAGGCGGCAAACTCGAGGCGCGGGGAAGGCCCGCGAAACACTTCCCAGGCGTCAAGAGCGTAGTGCAGGGTGTAAGCGGCCCAGCCCAGCTGCCAGACGCGGAAATATTCCCGCCGGCTTTGCTCGTAAAGGTAGGTAAAGACGAGAAAAAGCAGCAAGGCGATGACGCCAGGCACAACCACCATACTGATCGCTACGCTGTTCATGGCGCGAAAAACAGCTCTCCGCCTCCGCCCGAGGAGGCGCCTAGGGGACTCTGGGGATGTACTTTAGATGCTGTCATAGGATGTCAGTCAACACAATAGTTTTCCGGCCCGCGTTACCACCGAACGTCACATGGGTGCGGTTACCGAACGGGTTTGGCACAATGAGTTTCAAGCCGCCGCTTGACGCAGCTTTTTCGTAACCGTAGCATCGAAAAAGGACTTAATCTTAATCTTGCATGGCTGATTCCTTTCCGTTCTCAACGCTGACGTCAGTCCCGGCCAGCCGCCCGCGCGTTCGTTTCGCCCCTTCGCCCACCGGGTACTTGCACGTCGGCGGGGCCCGGACCGCGCTTTTCAACTGGCTGTTCGCCCGGCATCACGGCGGAACCCTGGTGCTGCGCGTCGAAGACACCGACCTGGAGCGCTCGACGACGGAGATGGTGGAGGGAATCCTGGACGGTATGCGCTGGCTCGGCCTCGACTGGGACGAGGGTCCTTACTTCCAGACACAGCGCATGGAGATGTATCGGGAAGCGGCGGCCAAGCTGGTGGCATCAGGCCATGCCTACTACTGTTTTTGCAGCAAAGAGGAATTAGAGGGGCGGCGATCCGCGGCGGCCGCGGCCGGGCGTCCGCCGAAGTACGATGGCACTTGCCGCAGGATTTCGACCGCGGAGGCGGCTCAACGCCGCGCTCAGAGCGCGCCGGCCGCGGTGCGATTTGCCGTACCGGAATCCGGCACAACCGCATTCGACGACGCTGTCTTCGGGCACGTGGAGTTTGCCAACGCGGAGCTCGAAGACTTTGTACTCTTGCGCTCCGACGGCGGCCCGACCTACCACATGAGCGTGGTCACCGACGACGTGGATATGCGCATTACGCACATCATCCGGGGCGCCGACCACATTTCCAATACGCCCAAGCAGGTGTTGCTCTATCGGGCTATGGGCGCGGCTTTGCCGGTGTTTGCCCATGTGCCTTTGATTTTGGGCGCGGACAAGACGCGCCTGAGCAAGCGCCATGGAGCGACCAGCGTGATGGCTTACCGGGACGAGGGCATTGTCCCCGAAGCGCTCCGGAACTTTCTGGCTTTGCTCGGCTGGACTCCGCCGGAAGGCACGCCTGAGATTTTGGGCGATGCGGAATTGATCCGGCTTTTCGGTCTCGATGGCATCTCCCGGTCCAATGCGGTCTTCGACCGCGCGAAACTCGATTGGTTCAACAGCGAATACATACGGTCTTATTCCGCGGAGAGGCTGTTGCCGCTCATCGAGGAGGAATGGAATAAAGCGGGTGTGACGCCGGATCGCACCGACCGGGATTGGTTGCTGGCGACGATTGGTCTGCTGAAATCTCGAGCGCGTAGTTTGAAGGATTTCGCAACTTCCTTCCGGGCGTTCTTTACGGACGCTTTCCAGCCGGACGGGGCGGCGGTGGAGAAATTCCTAAAAGATGATGCCGTCCGCAAGATGCTGGCGGAACTTGGCGGACGCTATGCGGCATCCAGCAATGGCTTCAGCGAGCCGGAAGCGGAAAAAGTGCTGCGCGACTTCGCTGCCGAGAAGAACGTGAAGGCCGGCGTGCTGATCAACGGCGCGCGCGTGGCGCTGACCGGGCAGGGGGTCGCGCCAAGCTTGTTTGCGGTGATGGCGGCGCTGGGGAAAGAGAAGACGGTGGAGCGGTTGCGAGCGGCTCGCGATTAGCAATTTGGCACTTAGCATTTGGCTTTTGGCGGTGAGCCATAAGAACTCGAACGGCTAAATGCCAACTGCCATCGGGAGCCAGCCCGGCCGCAACGCGCCTAACTGTGCACGTGCGGGCTTTGCCCCGGATTTGCTCTTGGCGGCGGCGGGGCCTTTACGACCTTAATGTCAAATGACACGGGCAGGCGTTTCGGCGGATAGCAGGCGGCGTTGTCGCAGGCCTGGTATTTCAGTTGGCCATGCACCGCGTAGTTTCCTGGCAGCACACTCGACAGAGCGCGCAACGCGATCGACACGCTGAACTCTCCGCTGTACACGCTCAGCTTTTGATCGGGAGCGAAGGGGAAACTGCGTTGCTCGCCTTCCGGGTAGGTGATTTTTCCGATGATGATGTCGGTGGGCGCATCCAGTTGCAGCGCAGTGGGGATCAGGTAGTCTTCGCTGGGAGTATTGGAGTTGACGTGAAAGCCCGCGCCGACGCGGAAATGCAATTGGGCGGCGCCGAGCGAGCCCCGGCGGATGGCGACGGCCGCGGCCGGGACCATGGTCACGGAGGGAACTCTTTTTCCCGGCGACTCCTGGCCTATAAGCGGCACGGCGAGCAGCGCCACCAGTAGAAAGGTTTTCGTCACGCTATTCTTCAAGCAGAGAATTCCTCAGGCGCTAACGCGCGCATTCATTCCGATCAGGCTTAGCGGCACGACTAAAGGTCGTGCCCTTCCCAACACCGTGACAACCCGATTCTGTCCGCAGCCTCTCAAGCCGTGCCCGGATACGAACCAGTCCCCTCACTCAATTGCCCGGCGGCGGCGCAGCCGCGTTCGTCCCGCCGCTCGTGGCTGTGCCCGCGCCCAGGGCCTTCTTGATTCCGTCCTCGATGTCACTCCGGCTTTTCAGGCCGAAAACCTTGCCGGTCACCACGCCGTCGCGGCTGATGAAGAATGTTTCCGGCAGAAACTGCACCCCGCCGTATTGGCTGGCCAAGTCGTCGCGCACCGACTCCTTGCCCACCAAAATCGGGTAATCGATGTTCATGTCTTTGGCGAATTTGGCAATGTCTTCGGTATCGGCGTCATCCATGGCTACGCCAACGATCTGTAAGCCCTGGGCGGAATACTGTTTTTGCATATCGACGAACCAGGGCATCTCGATCTTGCAGGGCTCGCACCAAGTGGCCCAGAAATTGAGCAGAACCGCTTTGCCGCGATAGTCGGAGAGGTGGACTGTCTTGCCGTCGAGCGTTTGCAGCGTGAAGTCGCGGGCCATCTGCCCTTGCATCTTGGCGGCGGCCGCGGCGCCCGGACCTTCGGAGTGGCGAGCCAGATTGAAGCCGAACACCAGCATCAGCGAAACCACCATGGCCACCACAATCAGCACGACTGGATCACGTTTCACGCAAAATCTCCCTTTAGCGCACGAACCTGCCGAGGAATGAAAGATAATTCGCTAGCAGGGTAAAGCGGCCGCTCAACAGCAGCGCGCCCAAAGCAATTAAGATCGCCCCGCTGAACACTTCTAGGGCGTGCATAAAATTTCGAAAGCGGCCGTAGAACTTGAGAAAGCGCTCGATGAGCAGGGCCGCGAGTAGAAACGGCACGGCCAGACCCAGCGAATAAACCGCAAGCAGTCCCACTCCCTTGAGGACGGTGTCTTGATCGGCGGCAAATGCCAGAATGGTTCCCAGGATTGGGCCCGTACAGGCTTGCCAGCCAAAGGCAAAAGCGAATCCGATGAGAAAGGCCCCCGCCACGGTGTTGCCGCCCTTTACGTTATGCAAACGCTTGTCGGCATAAAGCGCGTTGATGCGAAGAATCCCCGTCATGTGCAGGCCAAACAAAATAATGACCGCTCCGGCGACCCGCGCGAGGATTACTTTGTAACGCCCAAGCAGTTGTCCGATCTCGGTCGCGGTGGCTCCCTCGATGATGAACACCATGCTGAAGCCCATAATGAAGGCGACCGAATTGAGCATCACCTTGCGCAGAAGATGCTTTTCCTGGGCCTGCAGTTCCTCCAGCGTAGCGCCTGAGATCATCGACAGGTAGCCGGGAACCATGGGCAACACGCAGGGCGACAGGAAGGAGAACAACCCGGCGACGAACGCCGCAATAGGAAGCGGAAGATTCGACATGCAGGCTCTATTCTACCTGACGAATTCGCGCCCTCGCGCGCCTCAGCAGGTCAGGTTACTTCGGTGCCAGGCCCTGCGCCGGCGCTGGTGCAAGCTCCGGCGGTGGTTCCGCCACCACCTTGCGGATGAACCCCGGCGGCAGAATGGCGGTCAGCACGGCGCGGTCGCTGTGCTGCTCCACTTTCAGGCTATCCAAGAACTGCTTCACGTCAGGATCGGTTGCAGGCGCGGAGACGGTGGTCTCGGCAGCGCGGAAGAAACTGAGAAACGTGCTTAGCTGTTCGGTCGCGCGTTTGGCCTCGTCTTCACTTCCGGTATAGGCCTCGGCGCGGAGATCGATGCTACCCAATCCCTGTTTCCACAGAATTGTGGGATCAATATCGGAACGCGCTGAAACCACCAACGAGGTGGGTTTGGAGAAGAGCATGGATAAGTTCGAGGATCCGGGCGAAAGATTCCGGGGATCGACTCTAAGGATGGCCCAGGCCAGACTGCGCAGCGGAATATGTTTGTAGTACTGCCGCAGAAATTGCGGACCGCCAAAGGGTGACGCCAGCTTGCGCGAGCGCTCGATGATGCCGCGAATCACCAGCGGGTCGGGATGATTCGACGCCGCCACAGTGTCCGGCCCCAGAATCGCGACGCGCAGGGTGCGGCCTTCGAGGGGAATGTCGTAGATATCAACCGAGCCGTCGCTCTCCTGCGAGCTCGCGAGCTTATGCAGATACTCGCGCAGGCGCACGCCGTCGATTTTGCCGACAAACACTTCCGAGAATCGTGAAGATTGCGCGCCTCCCCCGCTGGTCGCGGGCAAGCTGGAAGGATAGTGGATGGCCAGGGCGGCTTGGTCCAGGTCGCGCTCGAACTGGAAGCCGGTAGCCTGGATGAACTGCTCGTACTCCGGGCTATGCGATACCGGCGGTAACTGCCCTGCAATGTTGACCCGGCGAATCCATTTCAGATTAATGTAGAAGAAGCCGTCGGCGCTCGGCAGCAATCGGGCCGGCTCGGGCGGAGCGTGCTTGCGCAGAAACACCACCAGCGCGACCGCAGCCGCCACCAGCAGAACGCCAAGCCAGACAGGAAGTCTTCGCCTTATGCGCATGAATAGCTGCGCAGAATGATAGCAGAGGGGTGGGCGTGTGTGGCGGACACTCCTGTCCGCCGCCGTTGAAGTTGTTGTTGGGGTTGGCGTTACTGGGTTTGCCGGGAGTCCTGGCAAACAAAACCAACGTCAAAAGCAGCGGACAGGAGTGTCCGCTCTACACGTTCTGGGATTAAACTGAAACCGCCTGCTCGCGGAGAAGTTTATGCGCCGTCTGTTTTTTCTTGTTGGTGCTCTTGCTTGTGCCCTCCCTGCCCTTGCGCAAACCAAACGCCCCTTCACTTTCGAAGACATGATGAAACTGAAGCGAGTCGAGGAGCCGGAGGTTTCTCCCGACGGCAAGTGGGTGCTGTTCGCGGCGGTGGACGTGGACCTGGCGGCCAACACCAAGACTCCGCATGTGTGGGTGGTGCCGACGGCGGGAGGGCAGGAGAAAGAAATCATCGCGGATCAGGATGCCGAGCGGCCGCGCTGGGCGCCGGATGGAAAACGGTTTGCGTTCATCTCGACGAAAGAGGGCGGGTCGCAGGTTTGGATTGCGGAGTTTGATGGCGCGGCCGGAATGGTGACCGGCAAGCACAAACTGACCTCAATTGTTACCGAAGCAAGCGGTGAGCTATGGTCGCCAGACGGGAAGAACATTCTTTTTACTTCGGATGTTTACCCTGAGTGCGATGGCGCACCCGAAGCAGAGTGGTCCTGCAACCAGGATCGTTACTTGAAGGATCAGAACTCGGCCGTCAAAGCCATGATCTTCGACAAACTGCTGTACCGCCACTGGAACGCATACAAGCGCGGAAGGCGTACACACATTTTTGTAGTGCGGGCTGAACTTCCCGTGTCCGCGCGGATGGGTGAAGACAAAGACAAAGTCGAGAGAATTCCGATTCCCCGTGATCTCACCCCCGGCGACTTCGACGCTCCTCCGTTCTCCCTTGGCGGGCAGGACAACTACGCCTTCTCACCCGACGGGCAGGAGATTTGCTACGCCTCGAATCACGATCCGATGGAGGCGGCTTCCACCAACAGCGATTTGTGGATTGTGCCGGTGAACGGAGGGCCTGCGAAGAACATCACCGCCGACAATCCCGCCGCCGATGCGACGCCGCTCTATTCGCCGGATGGCAAGTACATCGCCTACCGCGCCCAGCAGCGTCCGGGATACGAGAGCGACCGCTGGAAGCTGATGCTGTATGAACGGAAGACGGGACGGAGGACGCAATTTGGCCCCTCGGCCAGAACAGATTTCTGGGTAGGGACGTTTATATGGGCTACTGATTCGTCGAAAATCTACTTTGTTGCTGAGAAAAAAGGCGAGTCGCCTCTCTATTCCGTGTCATTCAAGATCATCGATGGGGTTGACGAGCCAGGATATGACATCAAGATTCACAGTACCGAACTCAACTATCACGAAATGCTTCTTCCAGGTTACAACGACGATCTGGCGGTTTCCCCGGATGGTGCGACGCTGTTTTTCACACGCATGTCAGTGCAGGCGCCGATTGCTGTCTACAGGATCAGATCAGCCTGGGAGCTCACGTGCGAGGAGACTATGGGCCTTGCGAGTGTCCCGCCCGTCATGCAAGCACTGGCGTGTGAAGAAGGAAAGAAAAATAGAAAACTGGAGGGCGTCGAACAGCTCACTCACCTCAACGACGCCATCCTCTCCCAAGTCTCCATGTCTCCGCTCGAACCCTTCTGGTTCAAGGGCGCTCACGGCGACCAAGTCGAAGGCTTCTTAGTCAAGCCGCCGAACTTCGATCCCGCCAAGAAATATCCGGTGAAATTCATCATCCACGGTGGGCCGGAAGTTCCCATGGGCGACGAGTGGAGCTATCGCTGGAATGCCGAGCTGTTCGCGGCTAACGGGTATGTGGTCATCATGATCGCTTTCCACGGCACGCCTGGATACGGACAGGAGTTCATTGACTCGATCAACGGCGACTGGGGTGGCGCGCCGTTTGAAGACCTGATGAAGGGTCTCGACTACGCGGAACAGCATTATCCGTTCATTGATAAAGACCGCGAGTGCGCTCTGGGCGCGAGCTTTGGCGGATACATGGTCAACTGGATTCTCGGGCATACCAATCGCTTCAAGTGCCTGGTCTCGCACGATGGCGAGTTCAATACCGAGTCGGAGTGGGGATCGACCGAGGAACTCTGGTTTCCCGAATGGGAGTTCAAAGGCACGCCCTACACCAACCGCGAGCTGTACCGGAAGTGGTCGCCCGATCTGTACGCCGCGAATTTCAAGACGCCGACGCTGGTCATCCACGGGCAAAAAGATTATCGCCTCGATGTGTCGCAGGGCTTCGAGCTGTTCACCACGCTGCAGCGCCTGGGCGTGCCCTCGAAGATGCTCTACTTCCCCGACGAAGGCCACTGGGTGCTAAAACCGCAGAATTCCCAGCTTTGGTACAAGACGGTGAACGATTGGGTGGATCAGTGGGTGGGGAAGTGACCCAGAGTTTCCCTCGTGAACCTTCGTGACCTTTGTGGTTGTCACTTTCCCGTCGATCACTCGAAACCCAATAAACCACGAAGGGCACGAAGTAACACAAAGGAAACCGGATCGGGACCGCCCCTTCCTGTTGCACGTAAAGTGCCGTTATGGTAACTTTTAGAATTGTCCCGGACATCTGTAAGGGATCCGAGGGAGTAGACTGTGCTCGAAAGGGCTGCTGCTTTCCGAAAACTGCTGGCGTAGCTCAGCTGGTAGAGCATCTGATTTGTAATCAGAGGGTCAGGGGTTCAAATCCCTTCGCCAGC
>Ga0209415_10002491_pt1 | contig 34504 bp, 30 predicted proteins | sample PeaSoiSIISIP2007_FD_187696 | JGI IMG/M metagenome (GOLD analysis project Ga0209415, IMG submission 187696) | Peat soil microbial communities from Weissenstadt, Germany - SII-SIP-2007 (SPAdes) (version 2) | ecosystem: Environmental > Terrestrial > Soil > Wetlands > Peat | place: Germany... | reverse complement strand
CGACTACTATCTGCGCGAGCAGTTGAAGGCCATTCAGAAGGAACTGGGCGAGACCGAGGACGGCCGCGACGAATCCGCTGAAATCGAAGACCGCATCAACAAGACCCGTCTGTCCAAGGAAGCCCGCGAAAAGGTGCTGGGCGAGCTGAAGAAGCTGCGCTCCATGAGCCCCATGTCGGCCGAGGCTACCGTGGTGCGCAACTATCTGGACTGGATCTTGTCGATCCCGTGGAAGAAGCGCAGCAAGGTCAAGAAGGACATCAAGGCCGCCGAGAAGATCTTGAACACCGACCATTACGGTCTGGACAAGGTCAAGGAACGCATCCTTGAGTATCTTGCCGTCCAGCAGCGCACCATTAAGGTCAAGGGACCGATCCTGTGCCTGGTTGGTCCTCCCGGCGTCGGCAAGACCTCGTTGGGCCGTTCCATCGCCACGGCGACCGGCCGCAATTTCGTGCGCATCTCCCTTGGCGGCGTGCGTGACGAGTCGGAAGTGCGCGGCCATCGCCGTACCTATATCGGCTCCATGCCCGGCAAGATCATTCAGGGCATGAAGAAGGCCAAGTCCTCCAACCCGCTGTTCCTGCTGGACGAAGTGGACAAGCTGGGCGCCGATTGGCGCGGCGATCCGGCTTCGGCTTTGCTGGAAGTGCTGGACCCGGAACAGAACTCCACCTTCAACGACCATTATCTGGAAGTGGATTACGATCTGTCGGACGTGATGTTCGTCACCACGGCCAACACCCTGCGGATGCCGCAGCCTTTGTTGGACCGTATGGAGATCATCCGCCTGTCGGGTTACACCGAAGATGAAAAGGTCGAGATCGCCAAGCGCCATCTGGTGGAAAAGCAGGCTCTGGCCGCAGGTCTGAAGAAGGGCGAGTGGTCGCTGTCCGATGACGCTCTGCGCGATCTGGTCCGCTATTACACCCGCGAAGCCGGCGTGCGCAGCCTGGAACGTGAGATCGCCAATCTGGCCCGCAAGGCCGTGAAGGAGATCGTCACCAAGGGCGACGGCCACAAGGTTACGGTGACCCGCCGCAATCTGGAAAAGTTCGCCGGCATCCATCGCTTCCGTTACGGCGAAGCCGAGTTGGTGGATTTGGTGGGCGTGGTCACCGGCCTGGCTTGGACCGAAGTGGGCGGCGAGCTGCTGTCCATCGAATCCGTCTCGATGCCGGGCAAGGGGGTGTTCACCCTGACCGGCAAGCTGGGCGACGTGATGCAGGAATCCGTCCAGGCAGCGCGCTCTTATGTGCGGGCCCGCTCGGTGCATTTCGGTATCAAGCCGACCATCTTTGAAAAGCGCGACATCCATGTCCATGTGCCGGAAGGCGCTACTCCGAAGGACGGTCCGTCAGCCGGCGTCGCCATGTGCACGGCCATCGTCTCCATGTTGACCGGCATTGCCGTGCGCAAGGATGTGGCCATGACCGGCGAGATCACCCTGCGCGGCCGCGTGCTGCCCATCGGTGGTCTGAAGGAAAAGCTGTTGGCCGCCTTGCGCGGCGGTCTGAAGACTGTGCTGATCCCCAAGGACAACGAAAAGGATCTGGCCGACATTCCCGACAACGTGAAGCGTGGATTGAAGATCATTCCCGTTTCCACAGTGGACGAGGTGCTGTCCAATGCTCTGACCATGCCTCTGACGCCCATTGAATGGGAGCCCGAGGAAGAGGTCAAAGCCAAGACCGTTACCAAGGAAGAACCTGCCGCCGATGTGGGCCTGGTGACGCACTAAGCCTGGGTCTATGCCAGAATAAAGGCCGTGGGAGAGGCTTCTCCTACGGCCTTTTTCATATGGACAGCCGCAAGGAAAGCGGCATGGCCGTCCCAATGGTTGGACAATTGGGGGGCTTTCACGCGAAATTCGAAAAAATGGCGGAAAAGCTGGGGATAGAAACGTATCTCCGATTGACGGGGTGCCAAATCCAGATTTAGACTGCGCCGCATCCTTTGAGGTAGTCAGTATTTCTCTGACTATAACTTGTAGTTTTTACGGAAGGGGGTCCCGTGGCTAACAAGAACGATCTCGTGGCCGTCGTGGCTAACGACACTGGTCTGACCAAGACTGACGCGGCTAAGGCCGTTGATGCTGTTTTTGACGCGATTACCGATGCTCTGAAGAAGGGTGAGGAAGTCCGTCTGGTCGGTTTCGGCACTTTTGCCGTTTCCGAGCGTGCGGCGTCCGAGGGGCGTAATCCCCGTACGGGCGACAAGATCGAGATTCCTGCTTCCAAGCAGCCGAAGTTCAAGGCCGGTAAGGGCCTGAAGGACGCCGTTCAATAAGGCGTCGTTTCGGACGATTTCGGTCGATGCCGGTTGCGCAAGCAGCCGGCATCGTCGTTTTAGAGAGCCGCTTCTTCCCGTAAGGGGAGGGGCGGTTTTCTTTTTTGCGGAAGATGTGTTTGCTAAATGAAGCGCAAGGCATGGTTAGGGTTGACCAAGCCTTTTGTCATCTGGCACAACTTGCCACCTGAGAGTGGGCGGTTAGCTCAGTTGGTAGAGCGTCTCCTTTACACGGAGAATGTCGGCGGTTCGAGACCGTCACCGCCCACCATCCCGCTCCAGACGGAAGATGTGGATATGAGCGGTTCGAACGCCGGGACGCTCCAGTCCTATCAGGACCATGTTCAAGACTATATCGATGGAACTTCGCAAACGGTTTCCGGCGCAGCCGGGAGCTGGATCGATGCGGCGTTGTCAGGGCTGCCGACGACGGCGCGATTATTCGAGCTGGGAAGCGCCTTTGGTCGTGACGCCGCTTATATGGCGGCCAAAGGGTATGCGGTCGACTGCAGCGACGCAGTTCCGGCTTTTGTTGCCAGCCTGACGGCGCGAGGGCTGTCGGCAAGGGTGTTCAACCTTTTGACCGACGAGCTGACGGATTCTTATGATCTGGTCCTGGCCAACGCGGTTTTGCTGCATTTCACGCGCGACGAGTTTCTCTTTGCGCTGAAGGCGGTGTGCCGTTCGCTCACGGCTGGTGGGCGTTTTGCTTTCAGCCTGAAACGTGGCCAGGGCGAGGAATGGTCCAGCGCCAAGCTTGGCGCTCCGCGGTTCTTTTGTTATTGGCAACCCGAACAGCTTGAGCCTTTGCTGGCCGAGGCTGGCTTTTCCAGCTGGACAGTAGAGACGGCTGTAACCCAGCGCGCCCATGCGGACTGGCTGTTTGTTATCGCCGTGGCTCCCCGACATATCGGGTTGACCAGCCTGCAAAGGCTGAAAATGTCATATCTCCCAGGGGATCTGTCATTTGATTGAAATTGTGACAGGGTCTAATATTTCCCTTGCGTCGCGAGTGGCGTGGTGATCGCTCGTAACCCTGTCGCCGGGGTGACTGATATGAACACCGTCCTTTCTTCCGATTTTCGTCCAGACAATCTGGTGGCCTTTTCTGGGGGGGCCGAAAGCAGCTTGCGCTGGCAGATTTCCTGCATCCGCAATAGGGCTTTGTCGCTTGAAGATGAGATCGAGCATATCGATAATTCTATGAATATTGTCCGCTCTTTATCCGCAGAAGAGGCTAAACTTGCCAGTGATGCTATGGATCTTGTTTCAATCCTAGATGAGTTATCTGGCGAAATAGAGAAGTTAAGGTTGTCATACAAGTAAGCATGTGTTGGATTATTTGGTATTATCCAACCTATGGTTATTTAACAAAACCTTTATCCGCCTTCATTCTTGATAGTGTGATAACGACAGCGCGTAAGATCGGGCTGTCTTGCGCTGCCGTCAGAGTGAGGTGCGGGATGCTGGAGAACTATCGTATTGGTACGCGGTTGGTCGTACTGGTTGGCTTGCTGAGCCTTTTGGTGGCGGCGGTCATGGGGTTGGGGCTGCGCGGCATGGCTTTGACCAATGCCAGTCTGAAGACCGTCTATGAAGACCGTACCGTCTGCCTGGTTCAATTGGGAACCGTCGAGAGGGATCTCTATCACATCCGGGTGCGCCTCTATGCCATGCTGGGGGCGCCATCGGGGGCGGATCATGCCCAGGCTCTGGCCGATATCAAGGCTTGGGATGCGGATATTCGCAAGCAATGGGCTGATTACACATCAACCTATATTGATCCTGACGAAAAAATTCTGGTGGATCAGGTTGAGAAAAAGCTGAGCGATTATCTGGAAGTCCGTGACCGCATGATCGCCTTGCTGGTGTCTGGGGATGTGGAGGCGGCGCGGACCTTGGCGACAAGCGAAGGTGCTCACCGTTTCGACAGCCTGGAAACGTCATTGGTGAATGATATCGCCCTGCAAGATCGTATCGCTAAGGACGAGTACGTGAAATCCACGCAGACATTTCAGAGCACTCTGTGGATTAACATTCTGTCGGTGATTTTCGGACTGGGCCTGGCTTTGGGCTTGGCGGTGATGATTGTGCGCTCCATCAGCCGCGGTATCGCTCAATCCATCGGTGTGATGCAGCGTTTGGCAGCCGATGATCTGGCGGTCGATGTGGTGGGGCAGAATCGTTCCGATGAAATCGGTGACATCGCCCGCGCCGTGGCCGTCTTTAAGGACAGCGCCGTAGAGCGTCGTCGCTTGGAAAGTGAGCAGCGCGAGGCGCAAGCCCGTCGCGAGGCTCGTCAGCAGCGCCTGGAAAATCTCACCAGGGATTTTGATCGGGCGGTGATGGCGGTTCTCGACGGGGTTTCCGCTGCCGCACATAAGATGAACGACATGTCGAAATCCATGTCCGCCATTGCCGACGAGACGGAGCGGCAGGGCACGGCGGTGTCGGCGGCGACCGAGCAGGCCAGCGCCAATGTTTCGACCATCGCCTCTACCAGCAATGAACTGTCTGCCTCGATCCAGGAGATCGCCCGGCAAGTCAACCGCTCGGCGGATATTGCGGCGGCGGCGGTGACCGAGGTGGGGGCTACCAATCAGAAGATGGAAAGCTTGGCCCGTGGGGCGGCCCGCATCGGCGAGGTGGTCAACCTGATCAATGACATCGCCTCACAGACGAATCTGCTGGCCCTGAACGCCACTATCGAGGCGGCCAGGGCAGGGGATGCCGGCAAGGGATTTGCCGTGGTCGCCGGCGAGGTGAAAAATCTGGCCAACCAAACGGCGCGCGCCACTGGCGAGATTGCCGATCAGATCCAGGGCATTCAGGGGGAGACCAGGGATGCCGTGGAGGCCATGGGCCGGATTACCGAGGTGATTAACCAGATCAATGAAATGTCGGCAGTGATCGCCAGCGCCATTGAGGAGCAGGGGGCGGCCATCCAAGAGGTGGCGCGCAATGTGGATCAGGCGGCCCAGGGCACCCGCGAGGTGTCGGGCAACATCTCCCAGGTGGTGGTGGCGGCGGGCAATACCGGCTCCATGGCCAGTCAGGTGCAAACCGCAGCTGGCATGTTGAGTGGCGAAAGCGAAAAGCTGCGCCATTCAGTGGAAGGCTTCCTGAGTGGGGTCAAAGCGGCCTGAATACCGGGCTGATCATTGCGGACGACGGTTTGATGAAGGCCGGTGGGGTTGTGCGCTCCACCGGCCTTCGCCTTTACCGGGGGCAATAAGGGGCTGAGAAAGTTCGTTGCGCGGCGCAACACGCTCTTGACATTTTTAGCCAGTCCAGAACCGGAGCGAAAAGGGCCTTAGGTGGCTGAAAAGTGGCTATTCTGTGGCTTGTTTGCTTGACAGCTTTCCGCCCCTGGATTACATCCGTCCCAGCCCGCGCGGGTTTGCTGTGGGGGTGTAGCTCAGTTGGTTAGAGCGCCGGCCTGTCACGCCGGAGGTCGCGGGTTCGAGTCCCGTCACTCCCGCCATCCTTTCGGATGGTTCGCTTGCCCGTCGCGCAACGAAACATCAAGAGGAGGCGTTGCGCGGTTCCAGTCTCGGTCAGCCGGTTTCGGTCTGTCCCTTCAAGCAAGGGAAGGTGACGGAAGCCAATAAGGTTGTCTGGATGGCGTGGGGCGGCATCGGTTCCTTGAAACCCAGTTTGATCACCCCCTTTGCAACGTCAAGGGGGCCAGTCTGAGGGCAGAACCATGGATGCCATGCTCCTTGAATACCTGCCGATCCTGATGTTCCTCGGCATTGCCGTGGCCGTTTCCGCCGTGTGCATCGGTGGGTCCTGGATCGTCGCCCGGCAGAAGCCGGATCGGGAAAAGACCTCCGCGTATGAATGCGGCTTCGAGGCGTTTGACGACGCCCGTACGAAGTTCGAAGTCCGCTTCTATCTGGTGGCAATCCTCTTCATCATCTTCGACCTGGAAGTGGCCTTCCTGTTCCCCTGGGCGGTATCGCTGGGCAAGATCGGGCTTTTGGGCTTCTGGTCGATGGTGGGTTTCCTGGCCGTTCTGACGGTCGGCTTCATCTATGAATGGCGCAAAGGAGCGTTGGAATGGGAGTAACCCCCGGACTGACCAATGTCGGTTTGCCTGTTGGTCCCGGCCCCGAGCAGGACGCGATCCTTCAGGCCGTCGCCGACGAGGTGAACCAGAAGGGCTTTGCGCTGGCGTCGGTTGACAAGCTGGTCAACTGGGCCCGCACCGGCTCTATGTGGCCGATGACCTTCGGTCTGGCCTGCTGTGCGATCGAAATGATCCATTCGGCCTGTTCGCGCTATGACCTTGACCGCTTCGGCGTGGTGTTCCGCCCCAGTCCGCGTCAGTCCGACGTGATGATCGTGGCCGGCACCTTGACCAACAAGATGGCTCCGGCGCTGCGCAAGGTCTATGACCAGATGGCCGAACCCCGGTGGGTGATCTCGATGGGATCCTGCGCCAACGGCGGCGGCTATTACCACTATTCCTATTCGGTGGTGCGCGGTTGCGACCGCATCGTGCCCGTGGATATCTATGTGCCTGGCTGCCCGCCCACGGCGGAAGCCTTGCTGTACGGTATTCTGCAGCTCCAAAAGAAGATCCGCCGCACGGGAACCATCGCGCGGTGATTTTCTGCCTTACGGCGAGTGACCCATACGGCGAGTGACTATGACGCAAGCTCTGCAAGATCTTGGAGATTACATCTCCTCCGCGTTGCCCCAGGATGTGCTCAAGGCCGAATTGGCCAAGGGCGAACTGGCTATCACCGTTCGCACTGCGGCGGTTCAGAAGGTTCTGACCTTCCTGCGCGACGACGCGAACTGCCTATTCAAGCTGCTGATGGATTTGTGCGGGGTGGATTACCCCGAACGGGCCCAGCGCTTCGAGGTGGTCTATAACCTGCTGTCCCTAAAGCACAACCGCCGCATCCGCGTCAAAGTGCAGACCGACGAAGATACTCCGGTTCCGACCGCGGTCGGCGTCTTCTCCACGGCTGGCTGGTACGAGCGCGAGACCTGGGACATGTACGGTGTTGCCTTTGCGGACAATCCGGATTTGCGCCGGCTGCTGACTGACTACGGTTTCGACGGTCATCCGCTGCGCAAGGATTTTCCGCTGACCGGCTTTGTCGAGCTGCGGTATGACGACGAGCAAAAGCGCGTCGTCTACGAGCCTGTGAAGCTGACTCAGGATTTCCGAAGCTTTGATTTTCTCAGCCCGTGGGAAGGTATGCTCCCGGGTGACGAGAAGGCGGGAGGGAAGGTCTAAGCCATGGCCGAAGCCCAGATCAAGAATTACTCCATCAACTTTGGACCGCAGCATCCTGCGGCCCACGGTGTGCTGCGTCTCGTCCTGGAAATGGGCGGCGAGGTGGTCGAGCGGGCAGACCCGCATATCGGTCTGCTGCATCGCGGCACCGAAAAGCTGATCGAGTATAAGAGCTATACCCAGGCGGTGCCGTATTTCGACCGCCTGGATTACGTTTGTCCGATGAACCAGGAGCACGCCTTCTGTCTGGCCGCTGAAAAGCTGTTGGGCATCGAGGCGCCGCCGCGCGCTCAGTATATCCGCGTGCTCTATGACGAAATCGGCCGTATCCTCAACCATATCCTGAACTGCTTCTCCTTCGCCCTGGACGTTGGCGCCATGACGCCGCTGCTCTACGGCTTTGAAGAGCGCGAGAAGCTGATGGAGTTCTACGAGCGCATTTCGGGCGCCCGACTGCACGCCGCGTTCTATCGCGTCGGCGGCGTGGCCTTCGACATGCCGGCCGGTCTGGCTGAGGACATCATGGCCTGGACGGAAACCTTCCCCAAGGTTCTGGCCGACTGCGAAGCCTTGCTGAACAACAACCGCATCTTCAAGCAGCGCACCGTTGATATCGGCGTGGTGTCGGCTGAAGAGGCGATGGACTGGGGCTTCTCGGGGCCGAACCTGCGCGCCTCCGGCTTCAGCTGGGATCTGCGCAAGGCTCAGCCCTACGCTGTTTATGATCAGCTGGACTTCGACATTCCGGTTGGCAAGAACGGCGACTGCTATGATCGCTACATGGTGCGCATCCTCGAGATGTATGAATCCGTGAAGATCATGCGCCAGTGCATTGAAAAGATGCCGTCCGGCCCCGTGCGCATCGACGATCGCAAGATCGCTCCGCCGCCGCGCGCCGAGATGAAGTCGTCGATGGAAGCTCTGATCCATCACTTCAAGCATTTCACCGAAGGTTTCCACGTTCCGGCGGGTGAAACTTATACGGTGATCGAGACGCCCAAGGGCGAGTTCGGCGTGTTTCTTGTCTCGGACGGCTCCAACAAGCCCTACCGCTGCAAGATCCGCGCTCCGGCTTTCGCCCACCTGCAAGGCCTTGATTTCATGTCCAAGGGCCATATGCTTGCCGACGTTGTGGCGAACATTGGCTCCATCGACATCGTTTTCGGTGAGATCGACCGATGAGCAGCATGACCGACGATTCCTTCCAGCCCGCCAGCTTTGCCTTCTCGGAAGAGAACCTGGCCAAGGCCAAGGCTTCCATCGCCAAATATCCGGCCGGACGTCAGCGTTCCGCCGTGATGCCGATTCTCGACATCGTGCAGCGTCAGGAGGGCTGGGTTTCCCTGGCCGCCATGAACGTTGTCGCCGAGATGCTGGAACTGGCTCCCATCCGCGTGTACGAGGTCGCGACCTTCTACACCATGTTCAACCTGAAGCCGGTGGGTAAGTACCATCTGCAGGTTTGCACCAATCTTCCCTGCATGCTTCGCGGCTCGCAGGAGATTGTTGACGCCTGCGTGGCGGAACTCGGCGTCGGCCTGGGCGAAAGCACGGCAGACGGCAAGTTCACTCTGTCCGAGGTGGAATGCCTGGGCGCTTGCGTCAATGCTCCGGTGATCTGGATCGGCGACGACTATTATGAAGACCTCAGCGTCGAGTCGACCAAGGCCATCATCGGCGCTTTGAAGCGCGGTGAAAGCCCCAAGGCCGGCCCGCAGAACGGCCGGACTCATTCGGCTCCGCTGAGTGGTCCGACGACCTTGAACTCCACCGGGGGGGACGCCTGAGATGTTGCGTGATCAGGATCGCATCTTCACCAATCTGTACGGTATCCACGACTGGCGCCTGAAGGGCGCTCAGTCTCGTGGCGACTGGAGCGGCACCAAGGACATCATCGCCAAGGGCCGCGATTGGATTATCGAGGAAATGAAGACCTCGGGCCTGCGCGGCCGTGGCGGCGCCGGCTTCCCCACTGGCATGAAGTGGTCCTTCATGCCCAAGGAAGTGGGCGAGCGTCCGCATTATCTGGTGGTCAACGCCGACGAAGGCGAGCCGGGCACCTGCAAAGACCGCGAGATCATGCGCTTTGACCCGCATAAGCTGGTCGAAGGCTGTCTGCTGGCCAGCTTCGCCATGGGCGCCCATGCCGCCTACATCTATATTCGCGGTGAATTCATCCGCGAGGCCGAGAACCTTCAGGTCGCCATCGACGAGGCCTATGCCGCCGGTCTGATCGGCAAGAACGCCTGCGGTTCGGGCTGGGACTTCAACCTGTTCGTCCATCGTGGCGGCGGCGCTTATGTCTGCGGCGAAGAAACCGCTCTGATCCAGTCTCTGGAAGGCAAGAAGGGCCAGCCCCGACTGAAGCCGCCGTTCCCGGCCGGCGTCGGTCTGTATGGCTGCCCGACCACTGTCAACAACGTCGAATCCATCGCCGTCGCCCCGACCATCCTGCGTCGCGGCGGCTCCTGGTTCGGCGGTTTGGGCCGTCCGAAGAACAGCGGCACCAAGCTGTTCTGCATCTCGGGCCATGTGAACAATCCCTGCAATGTGGAAGAAGAGATGGGCATCCCCCTGAAGGAGCTCATTGAAAAGCATTGCGGCGGTGTTCGCGGCGGCTGGGACAATCTGCTGGGCATCATCCCCGGCGGTTCGTCGGTGCCGGTGCTGACCAAGGACATTTGCGATACCGTGCTGATGGACTTCGACTCCTTGCGCGAAGTGCGCTCGGGTCTGGGCACCGCGGCGGTGATCGTCATGGACAAGTCCACCGACATCGTGCGCGCCATCACCCGCCTGTCGAAGTTCTACAAGCATGAAAGCTGTGGTCAGTGCACGCCTTGCCGTGAAGGCACGGGCTGGGTCTGGCGCATCATGGAACGCATGTGCGTCGGCAATGCCACCGTCGATGAAATCGACATGCTGGAAGAAGTCACCCGCCAGATCGAGGGGCACACCATTTGCGCCCTGGGCGACGCCGCGGCCTGGCCTGTACAGGGTCTGATCCGCAGCTTCCGTCCCGAACTGGAACGGCGAATCGCTGAAGCCCGCGCCAACGCCCGTGCGGCTTAAGACGCTGCGGCCTGAGGAGGAATAATGCCCAAGCTGACAATCGATGGACGCGAGGTAGAGGTCGAAGCCGGATCTACGATCATGCAGGCCGCAGACCTGCTCGGCATCGAAATCCCTCGTTTCTGCTACCATGAGCGTCTGGCCATCGCCGGCAATTGCCGCATGTGCCTGGTGGAAGTGGAAAAGGCTCCCAAGCCGGTGGCGTCCTGCGCCCAGCCGGTGATGGACGGCATGGTGGTCAAGACCACCACCCCGAACGTCTTGAAGGCCCGCAAGGGCGTGATGGAGTTCCTGCTGATCAACCATCCTCTCGACTGCCCGATCTGCGATCAGGGCGGCGAGTGCGACCTTCAGGACGAAGCCATTGCTTATGGCGGCGACCGTGGCCGCTATAAGGAAGTGAAGCGGGCCATCAAGGACAAGAGCTACGGTCCCCTGGTCAAGCCGACCATGACCCGCTGCATCCATTGCACCCGCTGCATTCGCTTCATCACCGACGTTGCCGGCGTGCCCGAACTGGGCGGTACCGGCCGTGGCGAGCATCTGGAAGTCGGCACCTACGTCGAGAAGGCTCTGACCTCCGAACTGTCGGGCAATATCATCGATCTTTGCCCGGTCGGCGCGCTGACCAACAAGCCTTACTCCTTCAGCGCCCGTTCCTGGGAACTGAAGAAGACCGAAAGCATCGACGTGTTCGACGCTGTGGGCTCGGCCATCCGCATTGACACCCGTGGCAATCAGGTGATGCGGGTTCTGCCCCGCGTCAATGACGATGTGAACGAGGAATGGCTGGCCGATAAGGGCCGCTTCGCCATCGACGGTCTGCTGCGTCAGCGTCTGGACAAGCCTTACGTCCGCAAGGATGGCAAGCTTCAGGCCGCCAGCTGGTCGGAAGCTTTGGCTGCCGTCGCCGCCAAGCTGAAGGGGCTCAACGGCTCCAAGATCGCCGCCATCGCCGGCGACATGGCCGACGCGGAAGCCATGGTGGCTTGTAAAGACCTGTTCGCCAAGCTGGGCTCGGTCAATACCGACTGCCGCCAGAACGGCGCGAAGATCGGGACCGGCCCGCGCAGCTCCTACCTCTTTAACAGCACCATCAACGGCATCGAAGACGCCGACGCTCTGCTGATTATCGGCAGCAACCCGCGCAAGGAAGCGCCGGTGTTGAACGCCCGTATCCGCAAGCGTTACCTGAAGGGGCGCTTCCCGGTAGCCGTGGTTGGTCCGAAGGCCGACCTGACCTATAAGGCCGAGCATCTGGGCGACGCCGCTTCGGTGCTGGCCGCCATCGCCGATGGCAGTCATCCCTTCGCGGCGACCCTGAAGGCGGCAACCAAGCCGATGTTGATCATCGGGCAGGGGGCTTTGAGCCGCCTGGATGGCGACATTCTGCTGGGTCTGGCCCGCAAGATCGCCGAAACCACCGGCATGGTGGTTGAAGGCTGGAACGGCTTCAACGTCCTGCACACCGCGGCCGCTCGCGTCGGCGGTCTGGATGTTGGCTTCGTGCCGGGCTCCGGCGGTCGTGACGTCGAGGCTATTCTGTCGGGTGCCGAAAAGGGCGAGATCGAACTGGTCTATCTGCTGGGCGCCGACGAGATCGACACCGACCGTCTGGGCAAGGCCTTCGTGGTCTATCAGGGCAGCCACGGCGATGCCGGTGCTCATCGCGCCGATGTCATCCTGCCGGGTGCCGCCTACACTGAAAAAGATGCGACCTTCGTGAATACCGAAGGCCGCGTGCAGCAAACCCGGCTGGCGGTGTTCCCGCCCGGCGAGGCCAAGGAAGATTGGAAGATCATCCGCGCTTTGTCCGATCTGGCCGGCGCCGCCCTGGGTTATGACGATCTGGCGCAGGTCCGCGCCCGTTTGGCCGAGGTCAACCCGGTGTTCGCCGCCGTCGATCAGGTTCTGCCCGCCGCCTGGGGTGCCTTTGGCGCCGAAGGTCAGGCTTCGGCCGAGCCCCTCGACGGTTCCATCGACAATTATTACATGACCGACCCTATCAGCCGGGCCTCGCAGACCATGGCGGAATGCACGGCCAGCTTCGTCGGCTGCGCTCACAAGAGGACCGGCACCAATGGCTGAGTTCATGACGGGGCCCATCTGGTATGTGGCCATTAAGGTTGCGGAGATCCTGGCGATCGTCGTGCCGATGCTTTTGGCGGTGGCGTATCTGACTTATGCCGAGCGCAAGGTCATTGCCGCCATGCAGTTGCGCAAGGGACCGAACGTGGTGGGGCCGTTTGGCCTGCTGCAGCCCCTGGCCGACGGCGCCAAGCTGTTCTTGAAGGAAACGGTGGTCCCCACCGGCGCCAGCAAGGCGGTGTTCTTCATCGCTCCGGCCCTGACCTTCATCCTGGCTCTGGTGGCCTGGGCGGTGGTTCCCTTCGCCGACGGCTGGGTGGTCGCCGACATCAATGTGGGCGTGCTCTATCTGTTCGCCATCTCGTCCCTGGGTGTCTACGGCATCATCATGGCGGGCTGGGCGTCCAACTCGAAATACGCCTTTCTTGGCGGTCTTCGCTCCGCCGCGCAGATGGTCTCGTACGAAGTCTCCATCGGCTTCGTGCTGATCTCGGTGCTGCTGTGCGTCGGTTCGCTGAACCTGTCGGATATCGTGCGGGCTCAGGACAAGGGTGTGTGGTTCATTCTGCCGCATCTGCCGCTGTTCGTGATCTTCTTCATCTCGGGCCTGGCGGAAACCAACCGCGCGCCGTTCGATTTGCCGGAAGCCGAAGCAGAGCTGGTGTCGGGCTACAACGTCGAATATTCGGCCATGGTCTTCGCCCTGTTCTTCCTGGGTGAATACGCCAATATGATCCTGATGAGCGGCATGATCTCCATTCTGTTCCTGGGTGGTTGGCTGGCTCCGTTCGGCTGGACCTTCATCCCTGGTCTGGTCTGGTTCGCTCTGAAGATCGCCTTCATTCTGTTCGGCTTCCTGTGGGTGCGCGCGACGTTCCCGCGGTATCGCTATGATCAGCTGATGCGTTTGGGCTGGAAGGTGTTCCTGCCGTTCTCGTTGGGTTGGCTGCTGCTGACCGCGGGCGTGCTGGAATTCACCGGCCTGCTGCCGAAGTAAGGAGATAGAGTAATGTCGTTCCTTGACCGCGGCGCCCGCGACTGGCTGTTGTTGGAACTGCTCTCCGGCATGGTTTTGACCTTCCGGTACATGTTCAAGCCCTGCGTCACCATCAACTATCCCTACGAGAAGGGGCCGTTGAGCCCGCGCTTCCGTGGGGAGCACGCCCTGCGCCGTTATCCTAATGGCGAAGAGCGCTGCATCGCCTGCAAGCTGTGCGAAGCGATTTGCCCGGCCCAGGCCATCACCATCGAGGCCGAGCCTCGGGATGACGGCAGCCGCCGTACCCGTCGCTACGACATCGACATGACCAAGTGCATTTATTGCGGTTTTTGTCAGGAATCCTGCCCGGTTGATGCCATCGTCGAGGGGGCTAACTTCGAGTTCGCCTCCGAGACCCGTGCCGAGCTGATGTATGACAAGGCCAAGCTGCTGTCCAACGGCGAACGCTGGGAGCCCGAACTGGCTGCCCGCATCGCCGCCGACGCGCCGTATCGTTGAGGGGAAGACTGATGACGACCGTTCGCAAGTGGGGGGCCGCATGATCCAGGCTCTCGTCTTCTACCTGTTCGCCGCCATTACGGTGGCGAGCGGCGTGATGGTGATCTCGGCCCGCAATCCTGTTCATGCGGTGCTGTTCCTCATCCTCGCTTTCTTCAATGCGGCTGGCCTGTTCCTGCTCAACGGAGCGGAATTCCTGGCCATGGTCCTGGTGGTTGTCTATGTGGGCGCCGTGGCGGTGTTGTTCCTCTTCGTCGTCATGCTGCTGGACATCAACTACCTGAAACTGCGCGAAGGCTTTCTGCAATACCTACCTACCGGCGGCCTGATCGGTCTGATCCTGCTGGTCGAGTTGGCTTTGGTGTTCGGCAGCTGGAAATTCGCCGGTGATGCTCCGCTGTCGGTCGGCACGGCCATTCCCGATCCTGCGGCGGTGAGCAACACCGACGCTCTGGGGCGCCTGATCTATACCGACTATATCTACCTGTTCCAGGCGGCTGGCCTGATCCTGCTGGTGGCCATGATGGGCTCCATCATGCTGACCCTGCGCAAGCGTCCCGGCGTGCGTAAGCAGAAGATCTATGACCAGAACAGCCGCGACAAAGCCAGCTCGGTTGAATTGCGTAAGGTTCCGAGCGGGGGAGGCATCTGATGTTGCAAATCGGTCTGGCCCACTACCTGACGGTAGCGGCGATCCTGTTCACCCTGGGGGTGGCGGGCATCTTCCTGAACCGGAAGAACGTCATCATCATCATGATGTCGATCGAGCTGATGCTGCTCGCCGTCAATCTGAACTTCGTGGCCTTTTCCCACGCCTTGGGCGATCTGATGGGGCAGGTGTTCACAATGTTCATCCTGACCGTCGCCGCCGCCGAGGCGGCCATCGGCCTCGCCATCGTGGTGGTGTTCTTCCGTAACCGCGGAACCATCGCCGTCGAAGATATCAACCAGATGAAGGGGTAGGCGGGAAATGTACGCTGCCGTTGTCTTCCTCCCGCTGCTGGCTGCGATCATCGCAGGCTTCTTCGGTCGCAAGATCGGAGATCGGGCCTCGCAGATCGTTACCTGCACCGGCGTTGGTCTGTCGGCTCTGCTGTCGGTCGCCATCTTCTCCGAAGTGGTGCTGAACGGCCATCCGCTGACCATCCAGCTCTTCACCTTCATCAGCTCTGGCGGCGCCGACGTTTCCTGGGCGCTGCGCTTCGACACTCTGACCGCGGTCATGCTGATCGTGGTCAACTGGGTGTCGTTCATGGTGCATGTCTACTCCATCGGGTACATGCATCACGATCCCAGCGTGCCGCGCTTCCAGAGCTATCTGTCCCTGTTCACCTTCACCATGCTGATGCTGGTCACCGCCGACAATGTGGTGCAGCTGTTCTTTGGCTGGGAAGGCGTGGGTCTGGCCTCTTACCTGCTGATCGGCTTCTGGTACGAAAAGCCCTCGGCCTCGGCCGCTGCCATCAAGGCCTTCGTGGTCAACCGTGTCGGTGACTTTGGCTTTGCTCTGGGCATCTTCGCCACCTTCGTGCTGACCGGCTCGCTGTCGTTCGACGCCATCTTCGCCGCCGCTCCCGGCAAGGCGGACGTGGTGTTCCATATCTTCGGCATGGACGTCCATGCGATCACCGCCTGCTGCCTGCTGTTGTTCGTCGGCGCCATGGGCAAGTCGGCCCAGCTGGGCCTGCATACTTGGCTGCCTGATGCCATGGAAGGCCCGACTCCGGTTTCGGCCCTGATCCATGCCGCCACCATGGTGACCGCCGGTGTCTTCATGGTCGCCCGCATGTCTCCGCTGTTCGAATATTCGGATACGGCTTTGACTGTGGTGACCATTGTTGGTGCCTGCACGGCCTTGTTCGCCGCGACCGTGGGCTGCGTGCAGAACGACATTAAGCGGATCATCGCTTATTCGACCTGCTCTCAGCTCGGCTACATGTTCTTCGCCATCGGCGTGTCGGCTTATCAGGCGGGTGTATTTCACCTGTTCACCCACGCTTTCTTCAAGGCTCTGCTGTTCCTCGGCGCCGGTTCGGTGATCCACGCTATGTCGGACGAGCAGGACATCCGCCGCATGGGCGGCATCTGGAAGCATATTCCGGTGACTTGGGCCTTGATGTGGATCGGCAACCTGGCGCTGGCCGGTATCATTCCCTTCGCCGGCCACTATTCCAAGGATGCGATCTTGGAAGCGGCCTGGGGTTCGGGCACCAATGTCGGGCATTTCGCTTATTGGGTCGGCGTCTGCGCCGCGTTCCTGACGGCGTTCTATTCCTGGCGTTTGCTGATCCTGACCTTCCATGGCAAGCCCCGTGCCGACGAGCATGTGATGGCCCATGTCCATGAAAGCCCGGCTGTGATGCTGGTTCCGTTGATGGTGCTGGCTTGCGGCGCACTGTTCGCTGGCGTTATCGGTCACCCCTACTTTGTGGGCGAGGATCGCGGCGAGTTCTGGGGCAAGGCTATCTTCCTGTTGTCGGGTCACGATGCCATGGAAAATGCCGAGCATGTCCCGGCCCTGATCAGCAACCTGCCGGCCATCGCGGCCGTCTCGGGCATCGCTCTGTCCTATATCTTCTACATGTTCGTGCCGTCCTTGCCCAAGCTGCTGGCCCAGGCCTTCCAGCCGGTCTACAAGTTCTTGCTGAACAAGTGGTACTTCGACGAGCTGTATGACTTCCTGTTCGTGAAGCCCGCCTTCTGGCTGGGCGAGGGGCTGTGGAAGGGCGGCGACGGTCAGTTGATCGACGGCGTTGGTCCCGACGGCGTCGCTGCGGCGACCCGCGATATCGCTCGGCGCTTCTCGGCGCTGCAGAGCGGTTACCTTTATCACTACGCCTTCGCCATGCTTATCGGCGCTGCGGCGTTCGTTACCTGGTACATTGTGAAAGTGGGCTGACGCGCGATGACTGACTGGCCTCTGCTCTCCATCACGACGTTCCTGCCTCTGCTTGGGGCGGCGTTCATCCTGACCATTCGCGGCGAAGACGCGGTGGTTGCCCGTAACTCCCGGAACGTGGCTTTGCTGACCAGCATCGCCACCTTCCTGGTCTCCCTGCTGGCCTGGGTCGGCTTTAATCCGCAGAGCGCGGACTTCCAGCTGGTCGATCAGGCCCGTTGGCTGCCCGGCTTCGACATCAACTACAAGATGGGTGTCGACGGCATTTCCGTGTTCTTCGTGCTGCTGTCTACCTTCCTGACGCCGATTTGCATTTTGTCGGCCTGGCAAGCGGTGCAGAAGCGGGTGAAGGAATATATGATCGCCTTCCTGGTCCTCGAGACCATGATGGTGGGTATGTTCTGCTCGCTGGATCTGGTGCTGTTCTACATGTTCTTCGAAGGCGTCCTGATCCCGATGTTCATCATCATCGGCGTTTGGGGCGGTCAGCGCCGCGTCTATGCCGCCTTCAAGTTCTTCCTCTACACCCTGCTGGGTTCGGTGTTGATGCTGCTGGCCATTCTGGCCATGTATTTCGACGCCCACACCACCGACATTCAGGTTCTGATGACCCATGGGTTCCCCCATGCCATGCAGACTTGGCTGTGGCTGGCTTTCTTTGCGTCCTTCGCGGTGAAGGTGCCGATGTGGCCGGTGCATACCTGGCTGCCCGACGCCCACGTGGAAGCGCCGACCGCCGGTTCGGTGATCCTGGCCGGCGTGCTGCTGAAGATGGGTGGGTACGGTTTCCTGCGCTTCAGCCTGCCCATGTTCCCGCTGGCCTCCCATGATCTGGCTCCGGTGATCTTCACCCTGTCGGTCATCGCGGTGATCTACACCTCGTTGGTGGCCCTGGTGCAGCAGGACATGAAGAAGCTGATCGCCTATAGTTCGATTGCCCATATGGGCTTAGTGACCTTGGGCATCTTCACGGTCAATGTGCATGGCGTCGAAGGCGCGATCTTCCAGATGCTGTCGCACGGCGTGGTTTCCGGCGCTTTGTTCCTGTGTGTCGGCGTGGTTTACGATCGCCTGCATACCCGCGAAATCAACCGTTATGGCGGTTTGGCCAAGAACATGCCGGCTTATGCCCTGGTGTTCATGTTCTTCACCATGGCTTCCATTGGTCTGCCTGGCACTTCCGGCTTCGTCGGCGAGTTCCTGGTGCTGATGGGCGCCTTTGAAGCCAACAGCTGGGTTGCCCTGTTCGCCGCTACCGGCCTGATCCTGGGCGCTTGCTATATGCTTTACCTGTATCGTCGGGTGATCTTCGGCAAGCTGACCAAGGACGACCTGAAGGACTTGCTGGATCTGTCCCCGCGCGAGGTGGCTCTGTTCGTGCCGCTTATCGTGGTGGTGGTGTGGATGGGTGTTTATCCCACCACCTTCCTGGACCCGATCCACGCTTCCGTTTCCAAGCTGATCAATGACTACCAGCTCGCGCTGTCCGCCGCCGATGCGGTGTCGGTTGCGGTGCGCTGAGAGGGGAGGGGATAGACGTGTCGGATTTGCCGAACCTCGTTCCGGCTTTGCCGGAACTCTTCATGGCCGCTTCGGCCCTGCTGCTTTTGCTGCTGGGCGTGTTCGCCAAGAAGGACATCACCGCTGGCATCGCCGCTCTGGCGGTGGGTGTCATGATCTTCGCCGGGGCCATGGTTCCGGCGGCGGGTGCCGCCCGTGCCGTGACCTTTAATGGTCTGTTCGTGGTCGACGCTTTTGCCGTCTTCACCAAACTGCTGGTTCTGGCCGCTGCGGCGCTCAGCCTGTGCATGTCGGTGAACTGGATGCGCAAGGAACAGGCCGAGCGTTTCGAATATCCGGTGATGGTGCTGTTTGCCACCATCGGTATGATGATGATGATCTCGGCCAATAACCTGATCTCGCTGTATCTGGGTCTGGAACTGCAGAGCCTGTCGCTCTACGTTCTGGCCGCCTATCAGCGCGACAGCGGCAAGGCCACGGAAGCCGGTCTGAAGTACTTCGTCCTGGGCTCTCTGGCCTCGGGCATGTTCCTCTACGGCGCTTCGCTGGTTTACGGCTTTGCCGGGACCACCGGCTTCGACGCCCTGGCCCATGCCTTTGAGCATGGTGCTCCGGTCGGCGTCATTGTTGGCGTGGTGTTCATCCTGGCGGCTCTGGCCTTCAAGATTTCGGCGGTGCCGTTCCATATGTGGACCCCCGACGTCTATGAAGGTGCTCCGACCCCGGTGACGGCTTTGTTCGCCGTGGCTCCCAAGATCGCCGCGTTCTCGCTGCTGGTGCGTTTGATGATCGGTCCGTTCGGCGAACTGGCTCATCAGTGGCAGCAGGTGGTGGTGGTGATTTCCATGGCCTCAATGGTCCTGGGCTCGTTCGCCGCCATCAACCAGCGCAACATCAAGCGTCTGATGGCTTACAGCTCCATCGGCCATGTCGGTTATGCCCTGATGGGTCTGGCCACGGCTGATCAGGTGGGCATCCGCGGTCTGCTGATCTATCTGGCCATCTATTTGTTCATGAATGTCGGCACCTTTGCCGTCATTCTGTCCATGCGCCAGAAGGGCCGTCTGATGGAAAACATCGACGACCTAGCCGGTCTGTCCAAGACCCACCCGGCAATGGCCTTCTGGATGGCCGTGTTCATGTTCTCCATGGCCGGCATTCCTCCCTTGGCCGGTTTCTGGGGCAAGTTCTATGTGTTCATGGCCGCCATCGACAAAGGTCTGCTGACCCTGGCCATCGTTGGCGTGCTGACCAGCGTGGTGGGTGCCTTCTACTATCTGCGCGTCATCAAGATCATGTATTTCGACGAGCCCGTCGAAGTGCTGGATCGTGGCGTCGGTGGTGGATTGTCGGTGATCATGGCGGTCAACGCTTTGTTCATCCTGGTCTTCACCTTTGTGCCCATGCCGCTGATTTCCAGCGCCGGGGCCGCTGCTGCCGCTCTGTTTGGAGGGTGATGGCGGTTTTCGCCACCTCCCTCTGCTTCGGCTGAAATTATGATGATGGCCCTGCCGCCGCCTTTTCGCCTTGCCGCCTTCGATTGCCTTGACAGCACGAACGACGAGGTGAGGCGGCGGGCCGATTCCGGCGAGTCTCCCAATCTGGTGGTTTGCGCCAAAGAGCAAACCGCCGGACGGGGCCGCCGGGGCCGCACCTGGGTTTCACCCCGGGGCAATCTTCATTGCTCCATTCTTCTCCAATCCCGTCCGAGCATCGAGGAAGCGCCGCAGCTGGCTTTTGTCGCCGCTGTTGCCCTGCGTCAGGCTTTGTCGAGTCTGCTGCCTCAGGCGCCGTTCCGCTGCAAATGGCCGAACGACATTTTGTGCCAGGGCCGCAAAGTCTCGGGCATGTTGCTGGAGGCGGCTTCTCCCTACGTCATTCTTGGGGTTGGGGTGAATGTGGTCGAGGCTCCGGCTCCGGCCCTGTATCCCGCCGCCTGCCTGCGCCAACTGGGCAGCGGGGCCGAGGATTTCGATGTTTTGACCGCCTTTTGCGAGGCTTTGGGCGAATGGCACGGTCGCTGGCTGGCCGAGGGGTTCGCTCCGTTGCGCCAGGCCTGGCTGGATCATGCCCAGGGCGTGAGCGAGCCGGTGACGGTGCGTTTGGCCGATCACAATGTTTTGGAAGGGCGCTTTGCCGGGCTGGATGCCGGCGGCGCTTTGTTGCTTGAGACTGCCGACGGCGCTTGCCGGCCGATTTTGGCCGGTGACGTCTTTTTCCCGAGATGACGCGACGGATGAAGCGATTAAAGGGGGCCCCTGATGCTTCTGGCCATTGATTCCGGTAATACCAATATCGTCTTCGCCCTGTTCGACGGCGAAAAAGTGCGCGGCGAATGGCGGTCTTCGACCGACACCAACCGCACCGCCGACGAATTCGGCGTCTGGCTAACCCAGTTGATGGCCATGGAAGGCCTGAGCCGGGTCAATGTGGATGCCTGCATCATCGCTTCCGTGGTGCCGGCGGTGGTGTTCGCCCTGAAGACCCTATGCCGTAAATATTTCGGCTGCGAGGCTTTGGTTGTGGGCGACGAGGGGGTCGAGCTGGGCATCAAGGTCGATCTCGACCGCCCGGAAGAAGTGGGCGCCGACCGTCTTGTCAATGCGGTGGCGGCTCACAAATATTACGAAGGATCGTTGATCGTCATCGATTTCGGTACGGCAACAACCTTCGACGTGGTAGAGGGCAACGGAACTTATTGCGGCGGCGCCATCGCGCCAGGCATCAATCTGTCCCTCGAGGCGCTGCATATGGCGGCGGCCAAGCTGCCCCGCGTGGCCATCGGGCGTCCGCGCACGGTGATCGGCAAGGCCACGGTTCCGGCCATGCGGTCGGGTATTTTTTGGGGCTATTGCGGTCTGATCGAAGGTCTGGTCACTCGCATTAAAAAGGAATTCGGCGGTCCCATGACCGTGCTGGCCACGGGTGGGCTGGCGCCGTTGTTCATGGAAGCCACCGACGCCATTCAACATCTTGACCCCGATTTGACCTTACGGGGATTGCTGGCGATACACCGGCTGAACGCGAAAAAATGAATCATAATCAAGACGAACTGATCTTCCTTCCCCTCGGCGGTTCGGGGGAGATCGGCATGAATCTCAATCTCTATGGCGTACGCGGCAAATGGCTGATCGTCGATTGCGGCGTCACCTTTGGCGATGACAGCACGCCGGGGGTCGAGGTGATGATGGCCGATCCCACCTTTATCGCCGACCGGCGTAAGGATCTGGTCGGCATCGTCTTGACCCATGGTCACGAAGATCATTTGGGCGCGGTGCATTGGCTGTGGCATCGCCTGCGCTGCCCCGTCTACGCTACGCCCTTCACGGCAACCTTGCTGCGCACCAAGCTGCACGAGGCCAATCTGGTGGGGCAGGTGGATATCCACGAAATCCCCCTGGGCGGCAGCGCCAAGATCGGTCCCTTCGACGTGGAGATGATCACTCAGACCCACTCGATCCCCGAACCCAACAGTCTGGCCATCCGCACGCCCTTGGGCACCGTGGTGCATACCGGCGATTGGAAGTTCGATCCCAATCCGTTGGTCGGCCCGACCGCCGACTTCGACAAGATGAAGCGCATCGGGGATGAGGGCGTGCTGGCCCTGGTGGGCGATTCCACCAATGTCTTCAACAAAGGCACCGCCGGGTCGGAATCCGATGTGCGCAAAAGCCTGATCCGCCTGTTCGGCCAATATTCGGGCAAGCTGGCGGTGGCCTGCTTCGCCACCAATCTGGCCCGCGTCGAATCCATTGCCGTGGCGGCCGCCGAGAACGGCCGCGATGTCTGTCTGGTCGGGCGTTCTTTGTGGCGCATCGAAGAAGCCGCCCGCAAGAACGGTTATCTGAAGGGCATTCCCCAGTTCCTGAACGAGCACGACGCCGGTTATCTGCCCGAGGACAAGGTGCTGTATATCTGCACCGGCAGTCAGGGCGAACCTCGGGCCGCTTTGTCGCGCATCGCCTCGGACCAGCATCCCCATGTGACCTTGGGCCGTGGCGATGTGGTGATTTTTTCGTCGCGCATCATTCCCGGCAACGAAAAGGCCATCTTCCGCCTGCAAAACCAGCTGAGCCGCGCCGGTGTCGAAGTGGTGACGGAAAAGGATCATTTCGTCCATGTCTCGGGTCATCCGGGCCGCGAGGAAATGACCAAGCTTTACCAACTGATCCGTCCGGCGATTGCCGTGCCGGTGCATGGCGAGAACCGTCATCAGATTGAACATGCCGCCCTGGCCCGCACTTGCGATGTGGCGCATACGGTGATCGTTGAAAACGGCGATATGCTGCGCCTGGCCCCCGGCGAGCCCGAGATCGTCGATCATGTCTCGACCGGACGTTTGGCGGTGGACGGCAACCGTCTGGTGCCCATGGATTCCGAGATCATGCGCAGCCGTCACCGCATGGTGCATAACGGCTCGGCGGTGGTGACCATCGTGCTTGATAAGAACAACCGCCTGATGGGCACGCCCCAGGTCAGCGCCTTGGGGCTGCTTCATGCCGAGCACGAGGCCGACGAACATGAAGCCGTGGTGGAAGCCGTGCGCAAAGCCATCAACGAGCTGAAGCATTCGGCCCGTGGCGACGACGATGCGGTGCGCGAAGCAGCCCGTCTGGCCGTTCGGCGTCACCTGAAGGGCAGCCATGGCAAGAAGCCGCTCACCGACGTGCATCTTGTCAGGGTATGATCCAATCCAACCGTAACGAAAAAGCAGAGAGGGTTTTTCCATGATCGGCAAGTTGAACCATGTCGCCATCGCCGTTCCCGATCTCGACGCCGCCGTCGCCACCTACCGCGATGTGCTGGGTGCCAAGGTGTCGGCTCCGATTGCGCAGACCGCCCATGGCGTCACCGTGGTGTTCGTCCAGTTGGACAACACCAAGGTCGAACTGCTGCATCCGTTGGGCGAGAACTCGCCGATTCAGGGGTTCCTGGACAAGAACCCCTCGGGCGGCATTCATCATGTCTGCTACGAAGTGCCCGACATCCTGGCCGCCCGCGACAAGCTGAAGGCCGCAGGCGCCCGCGTGCTGGGCAATGGCGAGCCGAAGAACGGCGCCCACGACAAGCCGGTGCTGTTCCTGCATCCCAAGGACTTCAACGGCACCCTGGTCGAGCTGGAACAGGCTTAAATCTTTGAGATCGGGCGGCCTTAGGGGCCGCCCTTTTCAGTTGGCGGGGAGGGGGTTCATGAGCTGGTACTGCGACATCGCCCCCGGTCATCCGTTTCATGGCCCTTATCACGACCATGAATATGGCTTCCCTCTGCGCGACGATGCCGAACTGTTCGAGCGGTTGAGTCTGGAGGTCATGCAGGCTGGTTTGTCCTGGCTGATCGTGCTGAAGAAGCGCGATGCCCTGAAGGCCGCCTTTGACGGTTTCGATCCGGCGAAGGTTGCCGCCTATGGCCCCGCCGAGATCGAGCGGCTGCTGGCCGATGCCGGTATCATCCGCAACCGCTTGAAAATCCTTGCCATTATCGAAAACGCCAAGCGTCTGCTGGTCATCATCGCTGAACAGGGCTCATTTGCCGCTTGGATGGATCGGCAGGGTGATAAACCCAAGGAAGAGTGGGTCAAGCTGTTTCGCAAGACCTTCAAATTCATGGGCGGCGAGGTGGTGGGCGAGTTTTTGATGAGCATTGGCCGGCTTCCCGGCGCTCATCGCTCTGATTGCCCGGCGCAAATCCGCATTGATGCCTTGAGGGGCGTCATTTCGTAGGGCAGAGCGGTCCATATCCCCAAAACAAAAAGGCAAGACCCGCGTAGGTCTTGCCTTTTTGTTTTGTCGTCGAGCACAGCAGGCCGCGCGGTTAATCCTCGCTGACCTCTGACTCCTCCCTAAACCTAGGCCAGCGCGTTTTCGGCTTGGCCCCTTTCTTCAAAACTGAAGATACGTAATTTCCTTCCGATTGTCATCAAATATTTTTGCGAAAATTTCGTGTCCATATTTTTACTGTGGACTTTAGTCGCATATGGGCCGCTCTGAGTGTCGTCCTTGCAGAGGCGGGGGCGAGTGCGGCACTCTGGGGCTATCGCACCCGTTGCCGCCGAGGCCCGCCATGTCGCGCAAACCCGCCATTTTTCTTGCCGCCCTGCTGTCTGCGCCGCTTTGCCTGGCCTGGGCTGAAGAGGTCACGGTGACCAATCAGCCGGTTTATGTGACTAAAAGCGATTGCGCCCGTTTGGTGACCTATCATCCATCGCCGGATGTCGCCTATAAGCCCGGTCAGGATGTGCACGGTAAATATGTGGCGCCCGCCGATCTGCCGGGCAGCCAGATGCCGGGGCTGGTGCCCGACAAGATCGAGTTCAATCTGAACATCAACCCCATGAACTATGCCCAGCGCAACAGCGCCCAGCAAAAGGTGGCGACGACCTCTCAGGCTTTGGTGAAAAACAATCAGACCCTGCGTCAGGCCCAGGCTCAGGCAACCACTTTGTCCAGTCAGCTGACCGCCTTGCAGACCACCAAAAGCCAGCTGTCCACCCAGCAGACCGCCTATAACACTCAGGTTTCCACCCAGACGGCGGCCATTATCGCCGCCACTGGCGGTTCATCGCCGACAGCGTCGCAGCTGAGCCAGCGCAACAGCGAACTGGCGACCCTGACGGCGCAAACCACCGGCTCGGCGGCCTATGCTCAGTTGCAGGCTCAGGAGACGGCCAACAGCGCCGCCATCACCCAGGCCAACACGGCCATCACCTCCAATAATCAGGCCATCAGCACCGCCACCAGCCAGCAGCAGCCCTTGCAGGATGCCCTGACCAGCGCCCAAGGCCAGTCTGCGGCCTTGCAGGGGAAATTCGACAATACCAGCACCTCGGTGGGGCGGGTTTCGGTCAATCTGGGCAGCGGTCAGGTCACCTTCAATGGTCAGCCTTTGAACGGGGAACAGGAGCGGGCGGTGGAAGAAGCCTGCCGTGGGGCAGGGGTGCGCTGAACTGGCCCCTATATCTATGGACGCGCCGCCGCACATTGCCTAAAGTCTCGGCCCAATTGTCCGTCCTGCCGTTCCCGAGGAACTGAATGCGTCTCTCTTCTTATTTCCTGCCCACCCTCAAGGAAAACCCCGCCGAGGCTCAGATCGTCTCGCACCGCCTGATGCTGCGCGCCGGCATGATCCGCCAGACCGCCGCCGGTATCTACACCTGGCTGCCTTTGGGTCTGCGGGTGCTGCGCAATATCGAGCAGATCGTGCGCGAAGAGCAAAATCGCGCCGGAGCCCAGGAACTCTTGATGCCGACTATTCAGTCGGCCGAGCTGTGGAAGGAATCGGGCCGCTATGACGATTACGGCAAGGAGATGCTGCGCATCACCGACCGCCATGACCGTGAAATGCTGTTCGGTCCCACCAATGAAGAGCTGATCACCGCCGTCTTCCGCGACAATGTGAAAAGCTACAAGGAACTGCCGAAGATCCTGTACCACATTCAGTGGAAGTTCCGCGACGAGGTCCGCCCCCGCTTCGGCGTCATGCGCGGCCGCGAATTCCTGATGAAGGACAGCTACAGCTTCGACCTCGACGCAGCTGCGGCGCGGCGGTCCTATAACCGCATGTTCATCGCCTATATGCGCACCTTCGCCCGCATGGGCCTGAAGGCCATTCCCATGAAGGCCGACACCGGCCCCATCGGCGGCGATCTGTCCCACGAATTTCACATTCTGGCGGAAACCGGCGAGTCGGGTGTGTTCGTCCACCGCGATTTCATCGACATGGACTGGAAAGACCGCGAAGTCGATTACAGCGGCGACCTGCAGCCCCTGGTGGACGAGCTGACCAGCAAATACGCCGTTACCGAAGAAAAGCAGGACGAGGCCGTGCAGGCCGCTTTGGGGGACAAGCTGGTTTCGGCCCGCGGCATCGAAGTGGGGCACATCTTCTATTTCGGCACCAAATATTCCAAGGCCATGGGTGCCGTGGTGACTGGCCCCAACAGCGAGGCCATCACCGTCGAGATGGGCAGCTACGGCATCGGCGTTTCCCGTCTGGTGGCCGCCATCATCGAGGCCAGCCATGACGATAACGGCATCATCTGGCCGGATGCGGTGGCTCCGTTCCGCGTCGGCGTGATCAATCTGAAGAGCGGCGACGCCGCTTGCGACGAATCCTGCGAAAAGCTCTACAAGGCTTTTGGCGAGGGTTCGGTTTATGACGACCGCGACGAGCGGGCCGGGGCCAAGTTCGCCAATATGGACCTGATCGGTGTGCCTTATCAGGTCATCGTCGGCCCCAAGGGCATTGCCAAGGGTTTGGTGGAAATCAAGGACCGCCGCACCGGTGAACGCCAGGAAGTGTCTCTCGACGAAGCTCTGGCGCGGTTCGCCTAAGGTAAAGGGTTTGCGGGGCTTTGTGCCCCGCGCCCGCCAGGGCCGGCGGCTCTGGACCGCGATATGGTATGGGGTTTGGGGCCACCCGGCCCCAAGCGGCTTTGGGCGGCAGCCCATGAATGGTGTGAGACTCTCATGATCTTCGGCGCATTCGAACGCATGGTGGCGACCCGATATTTGCGGGCGCGACGGCGGGAAGGCTTCATCTCCATCATCGCCTGGTTCTCGCTGCTGGGCATCGCCCTGGGCGTGGCGACGCTGATCATCGTCATGTCGGTGATGAACGGTTTCCGGGCCGAGCTGCTGGGCCGCATTCTGGGCCTGAACGGCCATGTGGGCGTTTATGCCGAAGGCGGAGCGGGGATGAAGAATTTCGATCCGCTGGCGCAACGATTGCGCGGAATGCCGGGTGTGGTGGCGGTTTACCCCACCATCGAAGGTCAGGTCATGGTGACCGGCGCTTCGGGTGGCGCATCCGGGGCCATGGTGCGGGGTATCCGCGCCGAAGATCTGCTGAGCCGTCAGAAGATCATGGACGGCATCCGTCGCGGCGATCCCCATTCCTTCCAGGGCGACAATGCGGTGATCGTCGGCGATCGTCTGGCCGAGAAACTGGGGGTGACGGTGGGCGACACCATCACCTTGATCTCGCCCAAGGGCAATGTCACCGCTTTCGGCACGGTGCCGCGCCTGCGCGCCTACAAGATCGTGGCGACCTTTAATGTCGGCATGTACGAGTATGATTCCACATTCGTTTTCATGCCGCTCGATGCCGCTCAGGTCTATTTCATGCTGCCCGATCAAGTGACCGATCTGCAGATGATGCTGGACAATCCAGACCGTGCCTCCGACATCACCGACGAGGTTTACAGCCTGACCAACGGCCATGCCCGCGTCTATGATTGGCAGCAGGCAAATGCCAGCTTTTTCAATGCGATCCAGGTGGAGCGTAATGTTATGTTCCTGATCCTGACGCTGATCATTCTGGTGGCGGCCTTCAACATCATCTCCAGCCTGATCATGCTGGTGAAGGATAAGGGCCGCGACATCGCCATTCTGCGCACCATGGGGGCGACGCGGGGCATGATCATGCGCATCTTCTTCCTGTCGGGGGCCAGTGTCGGCGTAATCGGCACGGCGGGCGGCGTGGCTCTGGGGCTGGCTTTCGCCAAGAACATCGAGAGCATCCGCCAGTTCCTCCAGCACTTCACCGGGCGCGATCTGTTCTCGGCGGAAATCTATTTCCTCAGCAAGCTGCCGGCCCAGGTGGATATGGGCGAGGTGTTCACCGTGGTGATGATTTCCCTCGGCCTGTCTTTCGCCGCCACCCTTTATCCCAGCTGGCGGGCGGCCCGCCTCGATCCGGTGGAGGCCCTGCGCTATGAGTGACGTGGCTCTTAAACTCGACAATGTGGTTCGCCGCTTCAATCAGGGCAAGGAACAGCTGTCGGTCCTGAATGGAGCCTCTCTGGAGATCCGTCCCGGCGAGATCGTCGCCCTGGTCGGCCCTTCTGGCGCCGGCAAGTCCACCTTGCTGCAAATCGCCGGTCTGCTGGAGCGTCCCGATGGCGGCGATGTGCTGATCGATGGCGAAAGCTGCGGCAGCCTGTCCGACGACAAGCGCACTCTGGTGCGCCGTCATAAATTGGGTTTCGTCTATCAGTACCACCATCTTCTGCCGGAGTTCTCGGCACTGGAAAATGTGGTGCTGCCCCAGATGATTGCCGGCATTCCCCGCAAGCAGGCGGCGGTGCGCGCCCTTGATCTGCTGGACCGCATGGGGCTGAAGCCTCGGGCCGAGCATCGCCCAGGCCAGTTGTCCGGCGGCGAACAGCAGCGCGTCGCCATTGCCCGCGCTTTGGCCAACGGCCCCAGCCTGTTGCTGGCCGACGAGCCGACCGGCAATCTTGACCCGCATACCTCGGACGGGGTGTTTGTTCAGTTGCTGGAACTGGTGCGCGGCCAAGGTCTGGCCGGTCTGATCGCCACCCATAACCCCGAGCTGGCCCGCCGCATGGATCGCATGGTGACCCTGCGCGAAGGGGTGTTGGTGGAAGTGGAGAAGTAGTCAGGCCTTCTTCTTGCGCATCGGCCACGAATTGGCGGCAACGCCGAGAATGATCAGGGCAGCCCCGGCCAGTTTTTGCAGGCCGGGCTGTTCTCCCAGCAGCAGGGTTCCAAAGCTGAGGCCGAACAAAGGCACCAGCAGCGAGAATGGGGCCACCACCGCCGCCGGATAGCGCCGCAGCAGAAAGCTCCACAGCCCGTAGCCGACGATGGTGGCGCCGAAGGCGATATAGGCCAGGGAACCGAAGCCCAGCCAGTTCATGCCGGTCATTGCCGCGGTCATGCGTTCCGGCCCCTCGAACATCCAGGAAAGCGCCAGCAAGGGCAGGGGCGGCACCACGCTGACCCAGACCATCAGCCGCAACGGATCGCGGGCCATGGCCCGCCGGGTCAGAATATTCGATATGGCCCAAAAGGCGGCGGCGGCGATCAGCATCAGGAACGGGCCGAGAGAATTGATCTCCAGCCCGCCGGCGATGGTCATCACGCCGCAAAAGGCGATGGCCATTCCCACCAGCTGCCGAATGTTCGGTCGCTCATGTAAGGTCACGGCGGCGAAGATGGTGGTGAAGAACACCTGGGTCTGAAGCACCGCCGAGCTTAAGCCCGCCGGCATTCCCAAATTGATGGCCATGAACAACAGCCCGAACTGTCCGACGCCCAGAGCCAGACCGATGCCTAAAATCCATTTCCAGGCGATGCCGGGCGAGCGGTAGAACGGCAGGAACGGCGCGGCGGCCAAGGCAAAACGCAGCCCCGAGAACATCAGGGGCGGCATGGTGAGCAGTCCGACCTTGATGGCCACGAAGTTGAAGCCCCAGACCAGGGCGACCAGCACGGCCAGAAGGATGTGGAACGGCGACATGGGGCGACCCTAGCATTCGCCTCTTGCCCCCATCAATAGTGCTAAGGAAAGGGGCTGGCGCATGGGGGCTGGGCACGCTAACTTTCCCATATGTCACACGCCGATTTCGTCCATCTTCGCTGCCACACCGCCTATTCTCTGTCGGAAGGGGCCATCAAGGTCAAAGAGCTGATCAAGCTTGTGACCAAGAACGCCATGCCGGCGGTGGCCATCACCGATACGGGCAACCTGTTCGGTGGTTTGGAGTTCTCGACCGCTTGTTCGGATGCCGGCGTGCAGCCGATTATCGGCGTGCAGCTGCATATCCGTCGTGAAGAGGACGAGGTCAAGGGGTTCGGCGCGGCCCGTGACGCCGGGCGTAAGCCCGATCCCGATCAGATCGTGCTGCTGGTGCAGTCGGAAGCCGGCTACGCCAATCTGATGAAGCTGATCTCCAAGGCTTTCATGGCCACCGACGGCGGCGAGACGCCTCAGGTGGAATTGTCCGACGTGGAAGGCCGTGCCGACGGACTGTTGGCTCTGACCGGCGGTTCGCGCGGCGCTGTGGGGCGTCTGTTGGGCGAAGGCCACGCCGACAAGGCCGAAGCCATGTTGCTGCGTCTGAAGGCCAGCTTCCCCAATCGGCTTTATGTCGAGCTTCAGCGCCATGGCCTGGAACTGGAAGACCGCATCGAGCCCGGACTGATCGATTTGGCTTACCAGCATGATCTGCCCCTGGTGGCGACCAACGAGCCATTCTTCTCGGACGCCGGCATGTACGAGGCCCATGATGCTCTGCTGTGCATCGCCGGCGGCTCTTATGTCAGCCAGGAAGATCGCCGCCGCCTGACGCCCGAGCATCGCTTTAAATCCGCCGCCGAAATGCGTGAACTGTTCGCCGATCTGCCCGAGGCGGTGGACAACACTCTGATAGTGGCCAAGCGTTGCGCCTTCATGGTGAATAAGCGCAAACCGATTCTGCCGCCTTTCCGAATGCCCGGCCTGACCGAGGCCGACGTGTTGCAGAAGATGACCTGGGAAGGTCTGGACCGGCGGCTGGAAAAGCACATCTACACCGCCGGAATGACCGAGCAGGAGCGGGAAGAGCTGGCCAAGCCTTACCGCGAACGCACTCAGTTCGAGTTGGACGTCATCATTCAGATGGGGTTCCCGGGTTATTTCCTGATCGTGTCCGACTTCATCCAATGGGCCAAGGCCCATGGCGTGCCGGTGGGGCCGGGCCGTGGTTCGGGCGCCGGTTCCGTGGTGGCCTGGGCGCTGACCATTACCGATCTGGACCCTTTGCGCTGGGGGCTGCTGTTCGAACGCTTCCTGAACCCTGAACGCGTCTCCATGCCTGACTTCGATATCGATTTCTGTCAGGACAAGCGCGAACGGGTCATTCATTACGTTCAGGAAAAATACGGCTTCGAGCAGGTTGCTCAGATCATTACCTTCGGTAAGCTGCAAGCCCGCGCCGTGTTGCGTGACGTCGGGCGCGTGTTGCAGATGCCCTATGGTCAGATCGACCGCATCAGTAAACTGGTGCCGAACAATCCCGCCGATCCCGTCACCCTGAAGGAAGCCATCGAGAAAGAGCCGCTGCTGAAGGAAATGCAGCAGTCCGACCCTCAGGTGGCGCATCTTCTGGATATGGGCATGAAGCTGGAGGGGCTTTACCGTCATGCTTCGACCCACGCCGCCGGCGTGGTGATCGGCGACCGCCCGCTGGACGAGCTGGTGCCCCTGTACCGAGACCCGCGCTCGGACATGCCGGTGACCCAGTTCAACATGAAATGGGTGGAATCCGCCGGTCTGGTGAAGTTCGACTTTCTGGGTCTGAAGACCCTGTCGGTGATCTATCGCGCCGTCGAGAATGTGCGCCGGGCGCAAAAGGTCGATATCGATCTGGCGGCTATTCCCCTGGATGACCAGAACTCCTATCAGATGCTGGCCCGGGGCGAGACGGTGGGTGTGTTCCAGCTGGAAAGCTCGGGTATGCGCGACGTTCTGCGCAAGATGCAGGCCGACCGATTTGAAGACATCATCGCCGTGGTGGCGCTCTATCGCCCCGGCCCGATGGACAACATCCCTCACTACATTAACGTCAAGCACGGCCGCGAAGAGCCGGACTATATGCATCCGCGCCTGGAATGGATCCTGACCGAAACGAACGGCATCATGATCTATCAGGAACAGGTGATGCAGATCGCCCAGGAACTGTCCGGCTATACGCTGGGCGGCGCCGATCTGCTGCGCCGCGCCATGGGTAAGAAGATCAAAGAGGAGATGGACGCCCAGCGGAAAATCTTCTGCGACGGCGCCGTGGCCCGAGGCGTCGATGGCACCAAGGCCGACGAGATTTTCGATCAGGTCAACAAGTTCGCCGGCTACGGTTTCAACAAATCCCACGCGGCCGCCTATGCCTTGGTGGCCTATCAGACCGCCTGGCTGAAGGCCAATTACCCTGTCGAATTCATCGCCGCCTCGATGACCTACGACATGCACAATACCGACAAGCTGAATGTGTTCCGTCAAGAGCTTGATCGCTTAAAAATCAAGACGTTGCCACCTGATGTTAATAAGTCAGGACCGGATTTCTGGGTTGAAACCCAGGCCGACGGCAGTCTGGCCGTTCGTTATGCCCTGGCGGCGCTGAAGAATGTGGGCGCGGCGGCCATGGATGCGCTGGTGGCGGAACGGCAAAAAAATGGCCCCTACAAGGACTTGGCGGATTTTGCTCGCCGTATGGACGCCAAGGCCATCAATAAGCGCCAGATGGAAAATCTGGTGCGGGCCGGGGTGTTCGACAGCCTGGAGAAAAACCGCGGCAGATTGTTCGAGGGCATCGAGGTCGTTCTGCGCGAAGCCCAGGCGGCGGCGGTGGATCGGGAATCCGGCCAGTCCAGCCTGTTCGGCGGTCCGGCCACGCCCAGCAAGTTGGTGCTGCCCAGCCGTCCCGACTGGTCGCCGGCAGAAAAGCTGCAACAGGAGTTCGACTCCATCGGCTTCTATTTGTCGGCCCATCCCATGGATGCCTACGGACGCAGTTTGCAGCGGTTGGGCGTGCTGAAGATCACCGAAGTGCCGCGCCATCTGGCGGCTGGCGGCAAGAGCCGCATCAAACTGGCCGGCACCTTGAATGCCAAGCAGGAGCGCATCTCCAGCCGGGGCAGCCGTTATGCCTTCATCACCGTTTCCGATGCTTCGGGCCTGTTCGAGGTGATGCTGTTCTCGGAGGTGCTGTCGGCCTGCCGTGATCTTCTGGAGAACAACACGCCGCTGCTGGTCACCGTCGAAGCTCGCATCGAAGAAGACCAGTTGAAGCTGACCGGTCAGGCTGTTGAAGGCCTGGACAAGGCCGCCGCCGCCGCCGCCGCCGGGCTGAAGATCGTCATCGGTGACGAAACGCCCATCGGCCCCCTGAAAGACCTCATCTCCAAGGAGCCGCGCGGCAAGGGGCAGGTTGTGCTGGTGGCGCGGACCGGCAACCGCGAAGTTGAGGCCCGCCTGAGCGGCACCTTCGCCCTGACGCCCAACCTGATGTCCTCGGTGCGCGCCATGACCGGGGTACTTGATATTCAGGAGATTTGAGGAAGAAGCATTATGGGGCTTTGCTCCAGGCTCCACTGGGGACTCGATCCCCAGACCCCATTTGATTTCGGATAAAGAGAATGGGGTTTGGGGCCAGCGGCCCGAAGCAGGCACGGGCGGCAGCCCGATCCACCGGCGTTTATTTCAGCCGAGAATGCTTAGATGGTCGCCGGTTGCGGTGCCGGAATCCTGGGCCGAGGCCAGTTTTTCGGTGTCACGGTAGAGGGCTGCGATTTTCGCCAGACCACTGGGCTCCCAATGGCTGGGTTTGCTGGACTTGGCGGTTTTGTCGGCGTCGGTTTGAGATTTGTCGGTCGTGTCGCTGCTGTTGCCGTTGCTGTTTTCGCCGTTCGGGTTTGTGGTTCCTGGCGGGGCATCGGTGCCTTGGGGGTCTTGGACGAACACGGCCTGCACGGCGGCTTGAAGACTGGCCGAGGAGGGGCCGTTGACCATGGAGGCGTCGGCATTCTGGCCCGACGAGTCTTGCTGCTGGGCCAGGGCGGCGGGAACATTGGCGGCAACGGCAGCCGAGCCGCCGACCGCCTGGGTCAGAGCCTGGCTGTAATCTTCGCCGCTGGGGCGCGCGCCCACGGGGACCATAACGACCACGCGGGCCGGTCCTGTGTGCGTGTTGATGATGTTGCCTATGCTCGTCATGGGTAAAATTTTATCTTATTTGGTCGCGGTAAGCCAAGCTTTCCGTATGAGAGAAGTCGATATCTCTTGCCAAATCCCCGGCTTGGAGATATATGGCCCGGCATTAATCCGCACGCGGGAGTGCGCATGGTCCATTCTAACAGGAAGGACCGTTCGCTCCGGTGCTCAGGTTTACCTGGGCGTTTCCCGCGGAGGTTCAACCGGAGAAGCATAAGGAATTCTCTAAATGGCTCTGCCGACTTTCACTATGCGTCAGCTGATCGAAGCTGGCGTTCACTTCGGTCACAACACCCGCCGCTGGAACCCGAAGATGGCTCCGTTCCTCTTCGGCGTTCGCAATGGCATTCACATCATCGATCTGCAGCAGAGCGTGCCCCTGCTGCACCGCGG
>Ga0209415_10002490_pt1 | contig 34507 bp, 39 predicted proteins | sample PeaSoiSIISIP2007_FD_187696 | JGI IMG/M metagenome (GOLD analysis project Ga0209415, IMG submission 187696) | Peat soil microbial communities from Weissenstadt, Germany - SII-SIP-2007 (SPAdes) (version 2) | ecosystem: Environmental > Terrestrial > Soil > Wetlands > Peat | place: Germany... | reverse complement strand
AAGACGGCGTCACCGAAGGCGAACACCCCGCCGTCTGACGCCACCAGCCAGTAGCCCATGCCGTCCGGGGTGGCGGCCATGCCCACCACGGGGGCGTAGATCGGGATGGCACCCATCGAGCCGTAGAAGACGGCGTCACCGAAGGCGAACACCCCGCCGTCGGCGGCGGCGACCCAGTACCCCTTGCCGGTGGAGGTGGGCGCCATGGCGACCGCCGGGGCGGCGAGCGTGGTGGCGGCGAATCCGCCGAGCGAGGGTGCGTCGCCGTAGGCGGCCACCCCTGAGCCCGAGAAGCCGACAGCAGCAGTCGGTGTCAGATCCGGCTGCTGCACGGCGTGCGTGACACCGAGCACGGCCACGACCCCCGACGCCACCGCCACCAGCGCCGTGCCGAGCAACGGGCGAAACCCCCGGAGACCGGCGGACCGCCACAGGGCAACGAAGCGGCCGGACCTCAGCACTGCGCTCGATCGTAGAGCAGTGCCGTGCGCACCTTGACCATCCATGACGACCAGCGTCTTTCCGACAGTGCCCGTTCCCGGCCGTCTTTCCGACAGTGCCCGTTCCCGGCACATCGACGGCGGGTCCGGTGGCACGCCGGTCGGCCACCTGACGTCACCTCGGCCGACCACCTGCATCAAAGGTTTCTCACAGGCTGACGCGCGATGGTGCTGTACTGGGTTCGGAAGGGTAGGTACGGGGCGATTCCGTCGAGCGACTCGGAGACCGGAGAAGTGGGAGACGACGCCGGCGACGGCGCGGACGCGAGCGGGGTCCGAACGCCGAGCGGCCCCATCGACGGCGGGGCCGGCGAGGAACTCGGGCCGCCCCCTGAGCAGGGATCGCCGGCCGGACCGCCGGCCGCCGGCCGGACCGTCGCCGACGTGGGGGCCGGCCCGATCCCGTCCCCGCCGCCGTGGTGGGCCGGTGGGCACCCGACCGGCCCCCCGGTCGATCCGGGCCCACCCCCCTACGGGCCCATGCACTCCCCGTACGGTCCGCCCCAGCCCCTCTCCACCGGCCAGCCCCCCTACGACGCCCCGCCCCTGCCCCCGTACGGCGGCCAGCCTCCCTACGGCGCCCCGCCCCTGCCTCCCTACGGCGCCCCGCCCCCGCCCCCGTACGGCGGCCAGCCCCCCTACGGCGCGCCGCCCCTGCCTCCCTACGCCACCGGCCCCTACCCGTACGCCCCTGGGCACGGGCCACACCCGGCGCCCGGGGGGCTCAGGCAGCTCGGTCCCATCTTCGCCGTGGCCGTGGTGGTGGCCGTCGTCGTGGCCGCCGCCGCCGGGGCCGGCGTGGAGTACGCCCTCAACCACGGCACGGCGAGCGGCCAGTCGGGATTCTTCCCCACCGTGCCGTCGGGCAACTCCGGCTCGGGGACGACACCGTCGGGCGCCAGCGTGTCGCGCATCGCCACCGAGGTCGACCCCGCCACCGTCGACATCGACACGACGTTGGCGCAGGGGGGCGGGGCTGCGGGCACGGGCATCGTCCTCACGTCGTCGGGCCTGGTCCTCACGAACAATCACGTGATCGAGAACTCCTCCACCATCGAGGCACAGGTCGACGGCCGCGGCCGCGAGTACGGCGCCACCGTCCTCGGATACTCCATCTCCGACGACATCGCCCTGCTGCAGCTGAAGAACGCCTCCGGACTGCGGACCGTCGTGACGGGGAACTCGTCCAGGTTGGCGGTGGGCGCGTCGATCGTGGGCATCGGCAACGCCGGAGGTACGGGCGGGACCCCGAGCGCCGTCGGCGGGAGCATCACAGCCGTCAACCAGACCATCACCGCCAGCGGCGACGGGCTGCTCCCCGAGACGCTGCACGGGCTCATCCAGATCGATGCCAACATCGAGCCCGGGGACTCGGGTGGACCGCTCGTGGACACCGCCGGCCACGTGGTCGGCATGGACACCGCTGCCTCGGTCAGCGGCAACGGCTTCGGGGAGCAGTCGGGCACGGGGGGCGAGGGTTTCGCCATCTCCATCGACAACGCGCTCTCGATCGTGGACCAGATCAAGGCGGGCAAGGCCAGCGCCACCGTCGAGATCGGGCCGAGGGCACTGCTGGGGGTGGACATCACAGACGGTCGTTCGCTCCCCGGGGCGTACGTCGACCAGGTCGAGCCCGGCGGCCCGGCGGACGTCGCCGGCATCACCCAGGGCGACACCATCGTGGCGATCGGCTCCACCACCGTGTCATCGGGGGCGGCCCTGAGTGAAGCCCTGGTGGACCACAAGCCCGGCGACCGCGTCACCATCGGGTGGGTCGATGCCGCCGGCGCCAGGCACAGCGCGGCCGTGCATCTGGTGGTCGGACCACCCGCCTGAGCGGATCGCTCCGCCCGCCACCGTTCTGATCGTCGGGTCGGGCCGAGGACCGATCGGCGCTGCCGGTCGACGACACGGCGCAGACAGGCCGAGGCCCCGGCCGGTCAGACGAAGGCCCGCGACTCCTCCACGCGATGGCGCCAGGCGACGGCCAGGGCGAGGGCGAGGGCGTACACGAGCAAGGCGTCGGCATCGGCGAGGGCGGGGACCCGCCCGGCGACGACCGCCCAGCCGATGGAAGCATGGTGGTAGCTGGGCAGGAAGGCGGCGACGCGGCGCAAGGCGGCGGGGAGGTAGCGCACCGGGGTGAACAGGCCACCGAAGAAACTGAGCAGGAACATGAGGGCGGTGACGAGCGGATAGGCCGTCTCCGACGAGGCCACGAACCCGACGAGGACGCCGAGGGTGGCGAAGGGCAGCGCACTCACCCACAGCACGCCGGTGAGCAGGACCCAGGTACCCGGCTGGAGGTGAACCCCGCCCACGACCAGCCCGGCCAGCTCGACGAGGGAGATGACCGGAAGTGCGATCAGCATCGACGAGGCGATCTTGGTGGAGGCGTAGCTCCAACCCGGCAGGGGGGTGATGCGCAGTTGCCGCGCCCAGCCCGAGGCACGCTCCGCCGCCAGTCGCGTACCGCCGGCGTTGAGCGACGACACCATCGCCCCGAAGCTCGCCATGGACACCATGAAGTACGCGTTCCATGTCGTGCCGGCGATGGGGGCATCCGGGCGCTCGTTGTGCAGGAAGAGCACGTAGAACACGACCGGGAATCCGACGGTGATCCCGACGTAGCGGAGGTTGCGCACGAGCCGCAGGACCTCGAAACGCAGGAACGTGCCCATGCCGGTCACGGCACGGAGCCCCGTCGCGTCCGCGGCAGCGGGTCCACGGCGTCGTCCACCGTGAGGGCGTCGGTCAGGTCGCTCGTCAGGGCCACGAAGGCCTGCTCGAGATCGGCGCCGGTGACCTCGATGTCGCTGAACGGCACCCCGGAGCCCACGAGCGCCCTGACGGTGGCGTCGGCGTCGAGGGTGTCGAGGACGACCTCGGTCCCCCGCACACAGGCGGCGTCCACACCGTCGAGCTCGCGCAGGCGAGCGGGGTCCACGTCGGCGGCGACGAAACGGACGCGGCGGGCCGGCACGGCCGCCTTGATGGCCGACGCGGCACCGTTGGCCACCACCGCGCCCTTGCGCATCACCACGATGCGATCGGCCACGGCGTCGGCCTCGTCGAGGTGGTGCGTGGCGAAGACCACCGTTCGGCCCTCTCCGGCGAAGCCCCGCATCATGGCCCAGAAGCTGCGCCGACCCTCCACGTCCATGGCGACGGTCGGCTCGTCGAGGAAGACGAGCTCGGGGTCACCGGCGATGGCCAGAGCGAAGCGCACCCGCTGCGACTGTCCCCCCGACAGCCGCTGGGTGTGGCGGTCGGCGAGCTGGGCGAGCCCGGCCCGTTGCAGCGTTCGCTCGACCGGGGCGGGTCGCCGGTAGAGCCGCGACGTCATCGCCACCAGCTCGCCCACCTTGACACCGTGGGGCAGCCCGCTGCCCCCGCCGGTCTGGAGCATGGCTCCCACCCTGCCCGAGGCCATGACCGTCCGGGGATCGGTTCCGAGCACCGACACCCACCCTTCCTGGGGGCATTGCAGTCCCAGCAGGATGGAGATGGCGGTGGACTTCCCCGCCCCGTTCGGCCCGAGGAGGGCCACGGTCTCGCCCCGGGCCACCTCGAGGTCGAGATGGTCCAGGGCCACGAGCGTGCGGTACCGGTGCACCACGCCGCAGAAGCGCAGTGCCGGCTCGCCATCGGCCGGGCCGGGCGGCGTGGGGCCCCCAAAGGTGCTCATGGTGCCCACAACATCGGCGCGCCGGGTCCGTCCATTGAGCCCTCGGGCCCCGGGGCCAGGGGCGCCACGGCGCCGGGCCCCGGACGGCGGTGGTACCGGCCGGGCCCGCCGGGCCCCCCCACCGGGCCCGCGACGGAGGGCGGGGGTATGGTTCGCGGGCCGGCGTCGCGCCCCGACCGACACGTGCCCGTCGCCCGGCCGGGACCCCGGAACAGCCTCCGCCGCCAGGGGACCAGGGGAGAACCGTTGCTCTGCATCGAATACGACGTGAACGGCCAGGGCGACATCGAGCTCATCGCCTTGGTCAACGCCGTTGACGAGGACGGGCTCGATCCCCGGGGCGAGGCATGGTTGGCCTGGCGTGCCAGCCACGACGACGAGGGCATGGGATGTGCCGTCGTCGCCCCACCGGACCTGGCCGCCATGGAGGCGGCCGAGGGCCCCGAGGCGCTGCGCGCCATCGTGGAGCGGATCGTCCTGGCCGACCGGGCCGGCAAGGAGCACCCCGACCCGTGAGCACGACGCGTTCGACGCTGTACCGCCTGGCCCGGGACCTCGGCAACGTCGAGGCCGTAGAGCACGGCTACCGGCGTGGTGGTCTGGCCGGGGGCGCCGAAGGGGCGGCCGAACGACAAGTCCGCCGCGTCATCTACCGGCAGGGCAATCGCCAGATCAACAAGTTCGTGCGGGCCATCGGGCTCGGTCCTCGGCGCCGCTGACGCCGCCAAGCACGCCCGCAACCTGTTCAGCACCGCGTGCGCTGCGAAACGATAGAAATGCTCCGGCGGTCATCCGACCCACCGCCGGAGGCATGTGAAGTTCTGAAGATCCGCCCACACGTCGCACACGACCGTCCGTCCTGCCCGGGACCGGGTGCGTGAGCCGTCTCCGCTGTTGAAGCGGCGGCTTGCTTCGGGACGGGACGCCACCGAGCAGCCCAACGCCACGGGTGACGACACACGACGTCTTCGTGGGTCAGGGCTCGCTGACGCTGCTGCTGGCACTGTTCGCCCTGAAGCCGTTGGTCACGGCGCTGTGCCTCGAGAGCGGCGCCACCGGTGGGCTGTTCACCCCGACGGTCAGCACCGGGGCGGTGTTGGGGTGGCTTCCTCGGCATCGCCTGGTCCCATCTGTGGGCCGGCTCGGCCGTCGGCGCCTTCGCCATGGTCGGCGCCGCCGCCATGATCGGCGCGTCGATGCAGGCGCCGCTGTCCGGGCTGGCCCTGGTGCTGGACCTCACCCACAGCGGCTTCTCGCTCATGGTGCCGATGATCGCCGCCACGGTCGGCGCCACCGTCGTGGCCCGGTACCTCGACGGGTATTCGATCTACTCCGCCCGCCTGCCGGCCGAGGAGTAGGCCCGCCGGGCAGGGTGGCGCTGTCGGGCGAACATATGTTCGGCTATCGTCGCCCCGTGCCCCGGGCACCGGCCCCGACCATCCTCCACGCCGACCTCGACGCCTTCTACGCCTCGGTCGAGCAGTTGCTCGATCCCGGGCTCCGGCGGCGCCCCATCGCCGTGGGGGGCGGGGTGGTGCTGGCCGCCTCCTACGAGGCACGGGCCTTCGGGGTGTCGGCGGGCATGTCCGGCGGCCGGGCCCGGCGCCTGTGCCCCGGCCTCACGATCGTGCCGGGGCACTTCGAGGAGTACCAGCGCCTCGGTGACAGGGTCATCGACGTCCTGCGGTCGTTCACCCCGCTGGTCGAGCGGGTGTCGATCGACGAGGCGTTCCTCGACGTGGCCGGCGCCCTCCACCTCTTCGGCTCGCCCGGCGACATCGCCACCGCCGTCCGCCGGCGCGTCCACGGCGAGATCGGGCTGGCGATCTCCGTGGGAGCGGCCCGGACCAAGCACCTGGCCAAGGTGGCGTCCCAGGTGGCCAAGCCCGACGGGGTGATCGTCGTCCCGGTGGGCGAGGAGGCGGCCTTCCTCGAGCACCTGCCGGTCGGGCTGATGTGGGGGGTGGGGCCGGCCACCCGGGCCCGCCTGGCCGGTGCCGGCATCCACAGCATCGGCGAGCTGGCCGCCGCTCCGGGCCCGCATCTCGAGCGCCTCCTCGGGCGGGCGGCAGGGGGGAAGCTCGCCGCTCTCGCCGGTGACGTCGATCCCCGGCGCATCGAGGTGGGCGGGCGGGCGCGGTCCGTGGGCGCCCAGGCCGCCCTGGGACGCCGGTTCCCCACCCCCGAGCTCGTGCGCACCACCTTCGGCTATCTCGCCGACCGCGTCGCTGGACGGATGCGGGCGGCAGGATGCGGCGGCCGGACGGTGACGGTGAGAATCCGGTTCGCGGACTTCCGGTCGGTGACCCGTTCGGCGTCGGTGCGCCACGCCGTGTCGAGCACCCTGACTCTGGCCGAGATGTGCTGCGCACTGGCGGGCGGTGCCATGGCCGATCACCCCGGCGACGGCCAGATCACGCTGCTGGCGGTGTCGGTGGCCAACCTCGTCCCCGATGCCACCGCGCAGCTCGAGCTCCCGCTCGGCCTCGACGGCGGGCATCGACCGGGTAGCGCCCACCGCTCGGCCCGCTGGAGTGTGGACCGCTCGGTGGACGCCGTGCGCGCCCGGTTCGGGCACGGCGCTGTCGGCTACGCCACCGTCGCCCTGTCGGACGACGGTCGGGTCCCCGACGCCTTCCGCCGGCTCGCCGAGCGCCGACTGCCGGACAGCTGACCGGCGCACCTCGCCCGACGGCGAGGCGTGCAGCGCACCCGGAGGCGGCGCGGTCGGTCGCGTATCCTCACGGCATGGAGATCGCAGGCAAGGTCGCAGTGGTCACCGGAGCGTCGTCGGGCATCGGTCGGGCCTGTGCCCGCTCATTGGCGGCGGCAGGTGCCGCCGTGCTCGTGGCGGACATCGACGAGCCCGGAGGCCTCGGGACCGTGGCGGAGATCGCCGGTCGGGGTGGCACCGCCGAGTTCGTGCGTGTCGACGTGAGCCGCATCGAGGATCTCTCGGCCATGTTCGCCGCCGCCGGGACGCGCTTCGGCGGCTTCGACATCCTGTGCAACAACGCCGGCATCGTCTGCGGCGAGCCGCTGTGGCCCGCCACCCACCCCGAACGCCTGGCCACCCAGATCGCCGTCAATCTGAGCGCCGTGATCCTGGGCACGCGCCTGGCCGTCGATCCGCTCGCCGCCCGGGGCGGGGGCGCCGTGGTCAACATCGCCTCGATCGGGGCACTGCTGCCCCTGGAGGACGAGCCGGGCTACTCCGCCACCAAGGCCGGCGTCGTCATGTTCACCCGGGCCTGCGCCGCGCTGAAGCGCACCCACGGCATCGCCGTCAACGCCGTCCTGCCGGCGCTGGTCGACACTCCGCTGTTGGCCAAGTCGGGTGACGGTGCCCGGGAGGCGCCCTGGGCTCGCCAGGCCCGTCAGATCCTGCCCCTGCTGTCCCCGGACGAGGTGGCCGGGGCCGTCGTCGACGTCATCGGCGACGACAGCCTGGCCGGGCACTACCGGATCGTCGGCGAGCTCCCCGACTTCGTCACCGACATGATCTGATGCCGGCGCCCGAAGCTCGCCGGCTGCGACGACTGGCCGAGGAGCTCGAGGAAGGTGGGCTGCGTCCGGGCGGGAGCGAGAAGTTCCGTGCCATCCTCCTCGCCGAGGTCGACCACGCCATCCGGCCCACCGTCCACGAGCGGCGCATCCCGAGCAGCGGCACCATCCTGGACCCCGGGAGCGACCCGGACAGCTGGGTCGCCGGCACGCAGCTCCACATCGTCCGGACTCCGCTGCGTCCGGGACCGCTCACCGCCGCCCGGCGCTTCGTAGACGGACTGTCGAGCTGGCTCCTGCGCCGCACCGACGCTCCCGGCGACGAGTGGATGTTGTTCGACCGGCCCGCCGGCTCCGAGCGGGACCTCGTCGTGCTCGCCGACGTCTTCGACGCCACGATCGTGCAACGGCACGCGTCGGGTGTCGTCCGGATCGTGGGCGATTTCGGCATCCTGCGCTGGGAAGGGCTGACGTGGCACCACGAGCCGCCCCTGTCGACGTGGGTCGACACGGCCACGGCCGGAGGCTTTCTGGGTGATCCCGACGTGGTCGAGGCCATGCTGCGCCTCGCCGTCCACGATCTCGGCTCGCTCGGCATCGGCGCCCTGCTCGTCTACCGGCCCGACGACGGGCCCGGATCGTTGTTCGAGGAGCGGCTCCCGGCGCCCCCGGCCCTGCGCATCGGCACCGCGTCGCACCTCGCCCCCCTGCGCCACGCCCTCTCCCAGATCGACGGCGCCGCCGTGTTCGACACCGAGGGCGTGTTGCGGCACCTCGGAGCGCTCCTGGTGCCGAGCGCCCGGGCCGAGAGGGTGGTCGACGCCCTGGGTGGGACCCGGCACACGTCGGCGCTGCGCTACAGCCACGACGACCCCTCGGCCACCCTGATCGTGGTGAGCGAGGACGGCCCTGTCTCGGTCGTCCGGAACGGGACGGTGCTGGGCCGCTCGGCGCACTGACGGGCAGGCCCGACGTCCGCTCGGCGTCGGTCGGAGAGCTACTGCGCCTCCGTGCCGGCACCGTTCTGGTGGCACAGGCAGGCACAGCGCAGGGACCCCAGGCACGACACGTGATCGTTGGTGAGACAGGCGACCGTCACGTACTCGTCCGGAGGGGGATACCACTCGTCTTTTGCCACCGACTGACCCTGGCACAGCGGGTTTTCCGCAGGTAGGGCCGAAAGCCCCGTCCCGGCGGGTCATTTTGACCCGACTCGGGGATGGGTCCCCCCGTGCCCCAGCTCGCCCGCTGGCCCGAGAGGTGGGGCCATCCGTCGAGCTCAGGTGCTCCGGACCTGCTCGGCGATCGAGATCAACTCGTCGCCGTAGGTTTCGAGTTTCACCTGGCCGATCCCGCTGATCGCCAGCAGCCCCGCCTCACTGACGGGCAGCGCGGCGGCGATGAGCCACAACGTCTTGTCGTCGAACACGACGAACGCCGGTTTGCCCGACGATCTCGCCTGCTCGGTCCGCCACGCCCGGAGGCGGTGGCGCGCGTCGGCGAAGTGGGGATGGACCAGCACGGCCGGCCGCCCATCGGCGGTCACGGCCGTCCCGTAGGGGACCGTCGTCACGGCCGGACCGCCGCCGAGGAGCGACCGGACACCGTCTGCGCCGAGTTCGACGACCTCGTGATCATGACCCTGGTACGTAAAGCGTGAACCCGATGCCGCCGGGAGCACCTCGGCCTCGGCGGTTGCCTGTCGGCGCGACCCCGCCGGTCGGGCCCGGGCCTCTCGGATCTGGCCCGGCACGGCCGCCGGTGCCCTGGTCGGTGGAGGTGGTGCACCCGGTGCGTCGAGCTCGAGGAGGAACGGGGAGGGCGCCGGTCCGACGATCAGCGATGCACTCGAGCGGCAGCGAGTCAGTCCGACGTGGAAGACCCGTCGCTCCTCCTCGACGTCGGTGCAGAGCCGATGGGGCAGGAGCCCGTCCGTGACGTGGTGCAGCACCACGTGCGGCCACTCGCGACCCTTCACGGCGTGGATCGACGCCAGGGTGACCCCACCCGGATCGGAGGGGAGGTTCAACTGGTCGGCGAGCCAGGCCGGGAAGCGGGCCGGATCCTGTTCGAGTGTGGCCAGCTCGACGAGCGCGTCCAGATCGTCACCGTGGGCCGCGATCGCCCCGTGGCTCCACTGGTCGAGCGCCGTGGCGCTGGCGTCCAGTCCGCCCTCGCCGATGCGGGTCCGCAGCACCTTCAGGACCTCGGCCGTCGTACCGTGCTCGGCCGCGGTGCGGACGAGCGCGACGTCATCGGCCAGGTCGCGCACTTTGTCGGCCTCCCGGGCGCTGCCCTTGCCCTGGAGCCAGTCGGCCAGGTCGACCAGGCTTCCGATGGAGCGCTGCCTTGCCACCAGGTCGAGCAGCGAGTGACTCATGCCGCGCTTGGGGCGGCGGGCGACCTCCCGCAGCACCTGACCCGGTGGCGTCTGTGCCGGCACCGTGGCGACCGTGAGCCACCCGAGCGCCGCCCGGACGCCGCCGCGCTGGAGGAACCGTTGGCTCACCCCGCCGTCGACCGGCACCCCGTCGCTACGGAGCAGGACCTGCACGGGGGCCAGGGATGCGTTGACGCGGGCCAGGACGGCCACGTCGGCGGGCGTCGCCCCCCCGTCGAGAAGCTCGCGGACACGGCGGGCGGCCCGGCCGGCCGGGGCGTCGGCGCCGGGGAGCACCGACAGGGCCGGGGGGCCGTTCGGGTCGACGACTCCCGGCGCGGCCGACCGGATCACCTTCGGCACCCGGACGGCGTTCCGGGTCAGCAGGTTCGAGGCGGCCGTGACCACCGGCGCCGGGCACCGGTAGTTCACCTCGAGCGAGTGCTTCGCCGCGCCCGGGAACCAGTGGTCGAAGTCCACGAGCCAGCGAGGCGTGGCGCCGGCGTAGCCGTAGATGGTCTGGTCGTCGTCCCCGACGCCGAACACCGCCCCCGCCGGACCGGTGAGCAACCTGATGAGGAGGAGGTGCGCCGGCGTGAGGTCCTGGAACTCGTCGACGAGCAGCACCCGGGCGTGGCGTTGCGTCCGCCGGCGGAAGACCGGGTCCCCGAGGAGCCGCTCGATGGCACCCGTGATCTGCTCGTCGAAGTCGACGACCTCCCGCTGGGCGAGCTCGGCCCGATAGGCGCGGGTGACCCGGTCCAGGTCGGAGACGTCCGGGAGCTCCTCCTCGACGGACCCCGGGGCGGCGAGCCCCAGGCGGACCCGACCGAGGGCTTCGATCCACGGGGCGACGGGGTCCGTCTCCGCTCGCTTGGGCAGCGAGACGAGCCCGCCGAGGAGTCGCCGCACGTCGACCTCCTCGATCGTCGACGAGCGCCCGCACAATCGGAGCCCGAGGGAGTTGAGCGTCCGCACCCTGGCGTCGGCGACATCGGCGAGCCGCTCCTTCATCTCGGTGGCGGCTCGGACGTTGAACGCCACCAGGGCGACAGCGGCAGGCGGAAGACCCCACCTTCCGAGGAGCAACCGGGCGCGCTCGGTCAGCACCCTCGTCTTGCCGGAGCCGGCCGGGGCGATGATCCGGGCACCCGCCCCCGGCTCGGCGACGGCGTCGAGCTGGTCGGCGGCGAGGGGGACGCCGACCGGGTCGATCGGACCGAGGGGCTCCAACATGCCGTGTTCGAGCGAGATCCGGTGCACGACGGCCATGCCCAGCCTGTCACCCAACGCCGCGTCGAGCGGTCCTCCGTCACAGACCGCCGGCGTGCCGTCGGGCAGGCGAACGTCCGCCTCCGTGTCGGCCGCGGTTGCACCGAGCCCGCAGGCCACAGCCGCCCAGCGCCATCGACGCTGCGCCCCACCACGCGCGTCCACCGAGTTGGCCCACACCGCGTGGTGCAGCCGCTCGCCGACGAGGTCCAGATCCACCCGCCACTCCCAGGGCTGCCGGCCGGAGATCACCTCGGCAGGCGCAACGTCGGGATCGTCGAGCCCGAGTCCCGGCGCCAGCTCGATGACCACCGAACGCCGTTGGCGCCAGGCGGCACCGAGCTCGTCGGCGATGCCGTCGTCCACGGCGGCGACCCGAAGGCGCGGGCACGACGACCATTCCCCCGGCGCGGCGTCACCGGGGCCCACCACCACGGATCGGCCGAGCGCGGTCGGATCGGGCACCCGCTGATCTTGACCCATGGGTGTCTCACCGGGCGACGATGCTCGTGCGGCGTCGTGGCTGCGCCATCCGCCCAGGCCGGACCCGGTCCCCGGCGCTCCGGGGCCTCGGCGGCGGCCCCGACGGGCAGGTCCCCCTCAGACCCTGTGGGCCACCTCGGCGCGGATCTCCGGGGCGATCGACCGGACCCACGACCGCACCTGCCCGGCGTCGCGCCAGTCCCCGGCATGCTTCTTGGCCATGGCGCTCGCCGGGAAGCCTCTGGCGTCGGGGGCCAGCCGGCCGCCGAAGGTCACGTGGCCTCGGGCACGTACCTGTTCGACGAGGGCCTGGACGCCCTTCACCGGCGGAATGTCGCCTTTGCCGGCCGAATCGTCGAGGGGCCCGCTCGAGAACAGGTATGTCGGCCGCTGTCGCAGCTGGGCGGCGTGTCTCCTGACGAACCGACGCGCACCTCGGTGCCAGCGGAAGGCGTACAGCGCACCTCCGACGATGACGGCGTCGTAATGGTCGACGGCGCCGACCTTGCCGACGGGAACCACGTCTGCGACGAAGCCCTCGTCGCGCAGGCCCTCCCCGATCATCTCGGCCAGTCCCTTGGTCCCCCCGCGTTTCGAGCCGTAGGTCACGAGCATGGACATGGCGCACCTCCTTGGTCCTCTCGGACCCATGGTGGACCCTCGGGCGCCCTGCGCCCAGAGTCGATCGTCACTGCGGGGCGCCCGATGCCCCCTCCCCGGGCCACCGTCGGCGACGGCTCGGCGACGGCTCGGCGACGGCCGCTCGGGCCGACCCTCACCGTCGCGCCTGTGGTGTCATCCACAGGAGTCGTCCGGCCGGCGGCGGCCGGGCGGGCGGTCACCAACAGTTCGCCCACGTTTGACGTGCCCGTCGCCGTCCGTTCACCTTCGGTCGGTACCGTGACGCCCGATGGGGGTCCACGACCGATGCGATGACCGCTCGGACCTGCAGGTCGCCGAGCCGACCCGTGACGTCGCCGCCTTCCGTGCGCGTGGCGTCCACCCCGCCGTGACGGTGCCGGCCGGCAGACCGATGCTCTACATCTCCGGCATCCCCCAGAGCCGGGTCCTGTTCACCCGTATCGCCCGTCGCTGGCGGCCGCTGAAGCTCCTGGTGGCGGAAAGCGGGGAGGCCGGCCTCCGCCTCGTCGCCGAGCGCCAGCTCCGCCTGATCGTCATCGACGCCGTGCTCCCCGACACCGATGCCGTCGATCTGGTCATCCGCCTCCGGAGGGCGAGGGAGGCGACGGCGGTCCCCATCCTCGTCCTCGGCCCCGACCCGAGCCCCCAGGCGCGGGCCCGGTTCATGTGGGTGGGGGCGAACGCCGTGGTGACCATGCCCTTCGACGTGGCCGAGGTGGAACGGACGGTGCACCATCTTCTTCATTCGGTGGCGCTCGGCTGACATGCCACGGCGACGGATGCTCGGTGGTGGTCCCGAGGCCCGCGTGGCGTCGTACCGCGCAGCGCAGCGGGCGGCGGGACCGCCGTCGCCGGGCTCCGTCGAGGGGATGCAGCTGGCGCTCTTCCCGGCCTGTCCGGGCACCGTCATCGTCCATCGAGACCTGGCCGTGTCGTGCACCAGTGCGTCGTGTTGCTACAGCGTGCCCCGGACGGGCTGGTTCGGACTCCACTCGACGTTCGTACGGTGCGGCGAGATCTTCGGGGGCGGCGAGTTCTGTCGCGACTGCAGCTTCGAGCGGCGATAGCCGGCCGGTCGCGCCGACACGTCGACGCGGGACCTTCGCCTCTACCGGCGACCTCGCCGACTGTGCCCAAGTAACCCGGTGGCCTTCGACCGAGCCGGACTGGAGATCCTGGGCGCCCCGCAGTGTCTGGTACTCATCGGGCGCGTCCAGGTCGGGCGGGTGGCGGTGACGATCGACGAGGGGCCGGTCATCTTCCCCGTCAACTTCATCGTGCTCGACGGGTCCGTGGTCTTCCGGACGGACGAGGGCACCAAGCTCGACGCCGCTGTCCGCAACGTCAAGGTCGCCTTCGAGGCGGATGCCGTGCACTCCACGTTCGAGATCGGATGGAGCGTCGTCATCCTCGGGACGGCCGAAGAGGTGCACGACCCCGCCGAGGTCGAACGGGCGATCCAGATGCGGCTCCGGTCGTGGGCCCCCGGGATCCGATCGCACGTCGTCAGGATCACGGCCACGTCGGTGTCGGGCCGGCGGATCGTGGGGGACGGCGTGGCGCCTGGACCGTGAGCGCCTCCACCTGCCCCATGGCGTCGCTCAACCCGGTGAGCCCGGGATCACAGTTGGAAGGCCCGGCCCGCCAGAAGACTCACGTTGAGAGCGGGGTCGATGCACAGCTTGGCCCGGATCGAGCCCCTGATGCCGGCGTTGCCCGCACCGAGCGGACTGTTGGCCGTCACCGATCCTCGCAGGGTGGTCTCGGTGTCGTCACCCGGACACTTGCTGCGCTGGGAGGCGGGGTGCGAGGACACGTACACGAAGGTGGTCGTTCCGGTGCCGTTCCAGGTGATCGTGGCGGACCCCGATCCGGCCAGGACGGTGCCGGCGAAGGTCCCGGAGCCGCCCGTCGCCTGAAGTTGCGAGCAGGCGCTGACCGTGATCGTGGACGACAGGTTGCCGCGCACGACCGTGCATATCGCAGCCACCTTCAGTGGTGCCGGGGCCGTGCTGCTCGGGGTGCTGCTGGAACTCGAACCGGCGCCGGTGCTGCCCACGGCAGCGTCGGTTCCGCTGGCGGAGAGGCCCGAATTGCCGGTGGACGCCGTCGCCGGATGATTCGCAGCCGGGCTCTGCGAGCCGGAGAGCTCCAGCCCGAGCACGATGCCGCCCGCGGCGATCACGCCGGCCGCGACAGCCGCAATGATCCTGGATCTGGGCTTCATCGTCCACCCGGGGAGCTCGACCATGCCCAAAGACTACCGAGCGACGACGACGCGGTCCCGACGTCGCTGTCGGGTCCGGCGTCGCCACCCGCCCGCGGGTCGGTCCGCTGACCTGGTGGTTCCGTCGACCTACCAGTAGAGGAGCGAGTCGATGTTCCCGTTGGCAGCGACCGTTGCGTCCCCGAGATAGGGCACCTGGTAGAGGTGCTCGATGGAGTGGAGGATCCCAGCTGTCGCCACCGGGCCCGACAACTGCTGCGGATTCGCCGCCAGGGCCTGGGACACGACGAGGGTGGGGATGTGCCCACCACCGTTGCCGTCGATCCCGGAGGTGTCGCTGTTCACGCCCTCGTCCCATTCGATGATGATCTGGCCACCCGACTTGTACCAGGAGGTCGACTGTACCGAGGGGATGAAGGTCGACAGGAACGACTCGGTGGCAGCCAACTCGGTCGTTTCGTCGTCGACGGGGACGCCCGTGTCACCGTCGTCGGTGACATTGGGCGTGTACCACACGAAATCGGGCGGATGGGCGGCGTTCAGGTCGGGGACGAGTGCCGAGGCGTCCTTGACCGCGATGGGGGCGCTCGGAAAATACTCCCAGGGATCGTGCCGCACGGCATAGAGGCCCGCGTCGTTGGTCGGGTCGGCAGGGACGTCCTCGGCGTAGGCGGCGACACTGTACCCACCCGACACCAGCTGGTCGGCGAGCGTCGGCACGGCCGGGAAGCTGTGCAAGGACGGCGGGCCGTCGTCGGTGACCCCCTGGACGGAGCCCGACACGATCTCCAGGTAGTTGGGGAGACTCCCGTGGGTGAGGGAGTACGAGTCGGTTGCCGACCCGTACCGCTGCGCCAGCTGGTTGACAGACGGCAGAGCAACGTTGCCGATGACGGAGGAGTAGCTCTGGTTCTCCATCATGACGAGCATCACCTTCGGAGGGGTGAGCAAGCGGCAGCTGCTGATCCCGAGACATGCCACCAGCCCGAGCACGCCGACGCAACAGAACGTCGCCCATGATCGCCGTGTGCCCACTCGATGCCCCCCATCGAGGTCTGCAGTGAAACCCTGCTTCGCAGGGTGCCCGGGCTCGCGTTGTGCGGGAAGCGCACGACGGTCCCGGCTTTCCGGGCAAGTGTAGGGGTCGCTGCGCAAACCCCGCAACCAGGTCCAGGCCCGGATTCGGCGCGCCGGGCGTCAGCGGGGGGATCGAGGCATGCCCAATCCCACCATGGCGACGATGTCGCGCTGGATCTCGTTGGTCCCGCCTCCGAAGGTGAAGATGATCTGGCTCCGGGCACTTCGTTCCAACCGGCCCTGCAGGACGGCGCCGGGCGATCCCGCCGTGAGGTACCCGGCCTGACCCACCACCTCCAGAAGGAGGCGGTAGACCTCGAGAGCCACCTCGGTGCCGTAGACCTTGGTGGCCGACGCGTCCGCAGGATTGAGCCCCGAGCCGGCGGCCCACGTCACCTTCCAGTTGAGGAGCTTCAGGACCTCGACCTTGGCGTGCGCCTTGGCCAGGCTGGTGCGGACCCACTCCTGGTCGATGACCCTCCGACCGCTCGCCAACCTCTCGTCCTGCGCCCATCGCCGTACCTCGATGACGCTTCGGAGCAACCCCGAGGAGGGGCAGATGGCGACCCGCTCGTGATTGAGCTGGTTCGTGATGAGCTTCCAACCCTCGTTCTCGACCCCGACGAGGTTGCCGGCGCGAACCCGGACGTCCTCGTAGAAGGTGGAACTGGTGAAGTCGCCGGCCATCGTTGCGAGCGGCGTCCAGTGGAAGCCGTGGGTGTCGACCGGAACCATGAACACGGACAGACCCTTGTGCCTGGGTGCATCCGGATCGGTACGAGCCGCCAGCCAGACGTAGTCGGCGTACTCGATGGCGCTGGTGTAGATCTTTTCGCCGTTGATCACGTACTCGTCGCCGTCACGGACCGCTCGGGTCCGCAGTGACGCCAGGTCGGTGCCGGCGGAGGGCTCGGTATACCCGATGGAGAAGTGGACCTCCCCCCGGAGGATGCCCGGCAGGATCCGCTGCTTCTGCTCGTCGGTGCCCAGAGCCATCAGCGTCGGGCCCACACTGTTGAGCGTCAGGAGGGGGAGTGGCACCCCCGCCCAATGGGACTCCTCCACGAAGATCATCTGTTCGACGGGACCACGGGCCTGGCCGCCGTACTCCTCGGGCCAACCCAGCCCGAGCCAACCGTCCTCGCCCATCCGACGGATGTACCGCGTGTAGGTGGCCCCGCCGTCAGCCGCCCCCTCGACGTCGCTGACGAGGCGCACGAAGTACCTGCGCAGTTCGTCCTTCAGCGCCTGCTGCTCGGTCGTCAACGCCAGGTACATCGCGGACCTCCTCGTCCCGGCACGATAGTCAGGGCGCCGACCGGGAGGACCTCCGCCAAGGGGGCCATGCACGGATGACCGTGTTCCTCGGTCCTATACTGCACGCGTGGGACGGGCGCCGGACACAGTGCGGACCTGTTCCGACCCACGCCGGCTCCGGCGTGCTACGCAGCTCCTCGCTTTCTGCGGTGCAGCTCTGGCTTTGTCGGCATGCGGATCCTCGCCTCCGGGTCTCCTCACGAGCGCAGACGTCCCCAGCAATCTGGGCGTGACGTCCAACGGCTCACTCTCCTCCTCCCAGGACAGCCAGTTGTCCCCCACCCCTCATTGCAGCAAAGCGGAGGACGCCGTCTTCGCCGTGCCGGGGATGGGAGCCCCGCCCGGGTCGTTGCTCGTCAAGGCCAAGGACCCCGAGATCGTCACCGTGGATCAGTCCTGTGACAGCACGGCTGATGCGCATGCCGTCTTCGAGACGTCGGTCAAGGACATCGGCGGCAGTTCAGTTCCCGGCATCGGGAACGAGGCCAACCTGGTCGACCTCAGCAGCAAGACCGAGCGCGCATACTTCGTGGGGTGGCGCCAGGACAACCAGGTGGGGATCATCGTCGTCGTGGGCGCACCGAACGACGCCCGCATAGGTCCGAAGCTGGCCGAGTTGCTCGGGCGTCGAGCGGTGGCGAGGTCGTAACGACACCGGAGACCTCGGCCTGCTGCCCGCCGGCGCCGGTCACTTCCACCGGAAATGCACGAACACCCTTCCGAAGTTGTGGGAGTCCTTTTCGACTCGGTCGTACAGTGTCCTGACCTCCTTCTGGTCGAGGAAGCGCAGCACCCGCTTCTTCAGCTGGCCACTCCCCTTCCCGGGGATGATCTCGACCAGTCGGGCTTTCTTCTCCACCGCCTCGTCGATGATCGACCGAAGCGCCCGATCGATGTCCTCACCCCGGTCGTAGATGTCGTGAAGGTCGAGCTTGAGTTTCATCGGACCATCCCCGGAAAGCCGGCTTCAGCCGGGACGAACGGCGCATGGAACGACAGTGCGGTCCGCTCGGCCCGCTCACCGTGAGGATCGTATCCCTCGGTCTTCGTGGATGGCGACACGATCGGTGAGCACTTCGCGTGCTTCGGTGTACGGGCAAAGATCATTTGACAGGGTGCTGTCGAATAGGACAAAGATCAAGGGTCAACGCTTGTTCCGCTGGATCATCGACCGGGCAGGCACAGGGAAAGGTCTCAACACATGGGTATCGCCGACCATGGCGAACCGGATGGCCCGAACCTTTCAGCCTCCCGGGCGCCGAGCGAGGACGGCGACGGGCCGGCCCCGGGCGATGTGGCGATCGCCGTGCGTGGGCTGCGGAAGTCCTACGGCGGCGTGACCGCCGTCGACGGCCTGGACCTCGAGATCCGTCGTGGGGAGATCTTCGCCCTGCTCGGTCCGAACGGCGCGGGGAAGACCACCACCGTCGAGATCCTCGAAGGGTTCCGCACCCGCGACGCAGGAAGCGTGTCGGTGTTGGGTTGCGACCCGGGGTCGCAGCGACGTCGGCTCAAGGGCCGCATGGGGATCGTGTTGCAGTCGACCGGGGTAGACCCGTACCTGACCGTGGCTGAGACCGTGGCCATGTACGCCAGCTACTACCCACACCCCCGGCCCATCGACGAGGTGATCGACCTGGTCGGCCTGGGCGCCAAGCACGACGCCAGGGTGCTCAAGCTGTCGGGTGGCCAGCAGCGTCGGCTCGATGTGGCGATCGCCCTCGCCGGAGACCCTGAGCTGTTGTTCCTCGACGAGCCGACGACCGGTTTCGACCCCTCTGCACGCCACGAGGCCTGGGAGGTGGTGCGCAGCCTCGCCACCCTGGGCAAAACGGTGGTGTTGACCACCCACTACATGGACGAGGCGCAGAATCTCGCCGACCGCGTCGCAGTCGTCGCCGCGGGGCGCATCGTGGCCGAAGGCAGCCCCTCGAGCCTGGGTGGGCGGGACACCGCCATTGCCCGGATCCGCTACCAGGTACCGGTGGGCCTCCATCCGCCGGCTCAATTCGGCGGCGAGCCCGACCCCGACGGATTCGTCGAGCTCCACCCAGCCGACCTGACGGCCACGCTGCACGAGCTCACCGGATGGGCGCTTGGACACGGTGCGGTCCTCGACAGCCTGCAGATCATCCGGCCATCTCTCGAAGACGTGTACCTGGATCTCACGGACGGTTCGGAGACACGTCCCCAATGAGCGCAGCGACCCTCACCGCGTCCCAGATTCGCTACGTCAACAAGGCGTTCTGGCGCAACCCGTCCTCGGCGTTCTTCACCTTTGCCTTCCCCCTCATGTTCCTGGTGATCTTCACCTCACTGCTCGGCCACGGCAAGGTCCATCTGGCCGGACGGGTCGTCCACCAGTCCACCTACTACGTGGCGGCTATGGCCGCCTTCGCCGTCATCACAGCCTGCTACAACAACATCGCCATCGGCGTGACGTTCCAACGCGACGCGGGGATCCTGAAGCGCATCAACGGCACACCTCTGCCCGCGGCCATCTACTTCATCGCACGGGTCGTGCATGCGCTGCTCGTGGCTGTCCTGCTCGTGGTGATCACGGTGACGTTCGGCGCCCTCGTCTACCATGCCGATGTCCCGAGCGGAGCGGCGCTCCTGCGATTCGCTGCCATGCTCGTCGTCGGGGCCGCAAGTTTCAGCGCGCTCGGCTTCGCCATCACTGCCGCTATTCCCAATGCCGAGGCATCGGCTGCAATCGTGAACGCCAGCATCCTGCCGTTGCTGTTCCTCTCCGGCATCTTCATCCCACTCGGGGACAACTCCCCGTCGTGGATCCTGTGGATCGCCCGCGTCTTCCCGGTCAGGCACTTCGCCAGCGGCATGCAAGCGGGATTCCTCGGCACCCGCTTCGACTGGACCGACGTCCTCATCGTCGCCGCGTGGGGGCTGGCTGGCCTGGTCGTGGCGATCAGGCGCTTCAAGTGGGAACCTCGCACCTGACACCCGTGGGACCTCTCCGCCCGCTCCCACGCATGAGAACGTCACCTGACCCGGGCGGGTGTAGGCTGGAGGGGTCGCCTCTTGGGAGTGACGCCTTGTTTGCGCAGGACGACCGTTCAGGTTGTCGCCCCGTACAGGCCTGACGCCTTCTTCTGAGTGATTCGAAGGAGCGTCGATGTTCATGGCCCGAATCGCCCAGCCTCTCGCCGCGCCGGGGCACAGGGAGTAGCAGTGTGCTTCTCCCCCGAGGGTGACCTGGTCGGCGGGCTCGTCGTCACCGCCATCGGCGTCGATGCGGTACGCCACCTCCGTCACCGCAACGATCATCTTGCCCTGGCCGCGCTCCCCCTGCTCCTCGGGCTCCACCAGATCGATGAAGCCTTCGTGTGGTGGGGCCTCCAGGGTGTCGTGCCCCATGCGATCGGCCGAGTTGCGATGTGGATATACCTCATCATCGCCTTCGTCGTGCTGCCGATCCTCGTGCCGGTCGTCATCATGCTGCTCGAACCCACGGTCCGTCGAAGATGGCGGATCGCACCATTCCTGGCCATCGGGACCGGGGTCTCGATCGTGCTGCTGGAGACGATCCTGCAGAACCGCCCGAGCGTCACCCTGGGCACGTACCATCTCGCCTACTCGATCGGATTGCAGCACGGGGTCATCATCATCGGGCTCTACATCGTCGCCACATGCGGGTCGCTGCTGGCGTCGGGGTTCCGTCATATCGTGGTGTTCGGCCTCGTCAACCTTGTCGTCGTGGCCATCTTGGCCCGGTTGAGCGCCGACGGCTTCGCCTCGCTGTGGTGCTTCTATGCGGCCATCACCTGCGGTGCCATTCTGTTGCACATGCGGTACGCCAAGCCGCACAGATCGACGCCGTACGCCCTCACCTGATCCGGCGATCGGGTGGGCTCGACACGGCTGAGCCGCCGACAGACTGCCATTGCGTGAATGCGGCACCAAGCATCCGCGTGCCGCCTCCCTGCTATGGTCGTGCCACCTCGCCCGCTGTTCACCATATGGAGGTTCACGTGCCGGTCGGAGTGCGAATCGACATACCGGACGTCACGCTCGATTGGTACGACGCAGCCGTCGCGACCTCGGGATTCCTTCCCGGCGGGCCGATCGTTCCGAAAGCCTTCTGCCACTGGGTGAGTAAGACCAACGACGGCATCTGCATCGTTGAGGTGTGGGAATCCGAGGAAGCGTTCAAGAGCAACGTCAAGCAGAGAAGTGCACGAATCGTGGACGAGGTCGGAGTTCCTGCTGCCCCTGTCATCAGGTACTTCGAGATTCACAACTACCTTCCCGGTCTCCGATGAGATCGAGGAGCCCGATGAGACCTCGAGCAAGGCGGCGTTCGCGGAGTGTCGGGATCGTGCTCGCCATCCCTGCTGCCATCGTGCTGGCAGCGTGCAGCTCGGCTTCCCCGACGCCGTCGAGTACCACTCCAACGACGACCGCATCGGCATCGACGACAGCCGCTTCGAGCTCGTCGACCACAGCGGCGTCCACGACGACGACAGCAAGCACCGCCAACTTCAATTCCTGTTCGGTGGTCACCCAGGCTGAAGCGGCCAGCGCCATCGGGCAGTCCGTGACCCCCGGGGTTCTCGGCAACGCCACTGTCGAAGGGGGCCTGGCGTGCGTCTTCTACGGGCCTTCGGCGCCCACCCCGACCACACCGAACGTGGCCCAAGCCGACACGGTCCGGGTGGTTGTCGTCAAAGGTCTCAACGCCCTCATGTGGTACAACAACTACAGATCGTCGCCCGAAGTCCATGCCCAGTCGATCAGCGGCTATGGCGACCAGGCCTATTTCGACGGCTACGCCTCGCTGAGCGTCATGAAGGGTGCCAGCTACCTCCGTGTCGCCGTCGCCCCCGCCGGAGCTCCGCCATCTCTCTCCGACGAAGAGCAGCTCGCAAATACCATCCTGCCGAAGCTGTAGCCCACCCTGACCGCACGGCTCGGGCCAGGGCGATGTGGCGAGGCGGACGACCGGGAGCTGCACAGCCTGGACAGGCGCCTGACCGTCGCATTGCCGGGGAGCGCCCTCGCCCTGTCAAGGGACGGAACGGTCTTGCCGATCAATCTCAGGATCACCATGGGGGACGGGGGCATCGACCAAGATCGCCGACATCACGGACGAGTCAGAAAGAAGAAATGTGAGCACCTTCCGCATCACGTACCGGCAAAGTGACCCGAGCCAACGACAATCCGAAGAGATTGACGCTGTTGAGTTCGTCCGACAGGAGCCCTGGATCGTGTTCCTCGATCCTTCCGGTGCCTGTCTTACTGTTCGGTCAGAGACGGTGGAGCGAATCGAGAGACTGCGGGTCGCGATGCCACTTTTGCCGGCGCCGACACCAGAGCTGCCGTCGGATCTTCCTCTTCCCCGACCGGTGAGCGAGTCGCCCATCACGCACCGCCGGGTCTGGAGCAGACATCACTGACTGCCTACAGGTCGGCGGTAGGCGTTGTCTCGGTTCGAGGTGCCGGGGCGGCGACCGGGGACACAGGTGGACACCAGCCTGCGGCGCGTGGACCCCTCCTCAGGGATGCGCCAACCGCGCGTATTCCGCACCGATCTGCTGCCCGATGAAGGTGTAGCCGGCAGTGTTGGCGTGGATGTTGCCGAGTGAGCAGTACCACGTGAGCGTGCACACCTCGGCAACGGCCTTGGGGATCGTCCCGTAGGGTGACAGGGTGGTCACGTCGGTAAGTGCCGTATAGGCGTCGGTGGCGGCGGTGATGTCCACGAACGCTCCCCCGGACCCGGTGTAGGCGGTCTTGAGGGCGGGATTGATGAAGGTGCGGAAGGCCGTCACCGACAACGTGGCCAGACCGCGGTCGGCCCTACCCGGGGGATAGACCCACAGCCCGAGGATCACGTCGGGGTACGTGAGTCCGATGATGGGCACCTTCGGCCCGGCGACCGAGCGCAGCTCGTGGACCAGGGTGGTGACGTTGGTCGTTATGGCGCTGACTGCGGTCGCCACGCACGTGACGGGGTTCGCCGCTGTGACGCAGGAGGTGATGTCATTGCCGCCGATGGACACCGTGATGAGGCCGATCGACTCCTTGTGGGCGGCGATGAACGCGTCGGCGGCAGTGGCCTGCGGCACCTTGTAGGCCACCGCGTCCGTGGCTGCCACCGGGCCATAGGGGGCGACGCAGCCGTCGGTGTGGAGGATCGTTTCCGTGGTGGCCCCACCGCAGCCGAAGTTCTCCAGTCTGAAGCCAGTCTTCTCGGCCACGTAGGCGGTGTAACCGGCAGTGGCACCGGGCGTGGGTGAGGGCTGATACCCCACGGAATAGGAGTCACCGAGCGAGAGGTAGTACTTGACCGACGGACCGGACAAAGATGACGAAGAACTGCATCCCGCCATCACGAAGGCGAAGGCGCCAGCCACGAGGAGCAGGCGCCGTCCCACGCCGCGACTCCGCCCATCAGTCATGGGTGACGACCGAACCCACTTCCACGGGTCAGCTCGTGCATCGCAGCATCTTAGGGTCCGCACAGGGCGAAGGGCATCGACCGGGCGTTCTCGGCCAAGCGCGGTCCGCGGTGGTCGAAGGGGGCGATCCTCGACCGTACACTGAGCCGCGCCATTCCGACCTAGAAGGTCCCCGAAGAATAGCGGTGGTGACGACGCCCGCGCTCGATGGTGGTCGTCGTCGTTGTGGTGTGCCTCGCAATTGTCGTTGTCGTTGTCGTGGGCGTGGACGGACTCGTGGTCGTGGTGGGCGTGGGCGTGCTGGTCGTCGTGCTGGTCGTCGTGGTCGGCGTGCTGGCCGTCGTGGTGGTTGTCGTGCTGCTGGTCGTCGTGGTGGACGGAAGAGTCGTCGTGGTGGGACCAGTCGCCGGGACGTTCAGGGCCATCACGACCGCCACGCTGTCAGTCGCGCCCCCGTTCCAAGAGATCTTCCCTCCTTGATCGGTGTCCCCCGTGGCCGTCAGGTCGGAGAAGGACCCCGGCTGGTCTTGGTCGTTGGCATCGTCGTTCTCCTGCCCGAGGACGGTGAAGCCGGTCGGCAGGGTGTAAGCGTTGTCGGGTACGGCGGTGCCGTCGGTGGACGACAGGAGCACCAAGTCACCGGCGGACACCGCAGCGGCGGTGGTGACGGAGATGGACGAACCCGACGTGGCACTGGCGGTACCCGAGGCCTGCACGGTGACGGAGCTCCCCGTCACCGCCAGCTCGGACGAGAATGTGGTGCAGTCCGCCTCGGACCCTTCGGGGATGGAGCCCACGCTGAAGGAGGTGATACCTCCGGGGTTGTCAGGGTAGTAGTACTCGGCCGTCTCGAGGCCGCCCTGAATGCCGCCCACGAGGCCCACCCCCTGCGTCCAGCCCGCAGGGAGCGACAGGGTGGCATTCGTCTGCCCCCCGATGAACACACCGCAGATCACGTCCGCCACCAGCAGGTCGCCCGTCAGCGTGGGCGATCCGAACGATGCCGAAAAGGTTGTCGGGCCGTACATGAAGCTGGAGTTGCTCTGACCCGACTCGATCACCGAAGGGCCAGCCGAAACGCTGTCGGTCGTCGCCACCCCTACCGCCACCACGGTCAGCATCACCACTCCCAGCGCCGTGCCGAGCAGCATCGGTCGGCGGATCCGCGATCGATGCGTTTGTGACCGCTGTGTCTGCGGTCGGCGCCACCGACGCCCGTCGGCGCTCTGCCTCGAGTCATTCATGATGCGGCTATCTGGCGCGAGACGAGCAACGAGCCATCCGTTGTCTTGCCGTGCGATGCGTGAAGAATGGCACCAACGGCGATTGCGAAGCTCCTGAAGTGCATGTGGGCTCGACCCATGTGTAGTCCTCTTTCGTGCTTCTGGCCATCGGCCAGGTGCGAAAGAGGCGGGTCTCCCTTCAGCAACTGTGACGATACCACAAGGACATGGTGGCCCAAGACCCGATAGGTGAACGTAGCGTTGCGCCTTGGCTCGCAACGCGCCAAGAAACAGGGAACTCGTGCCTGCGCGCAGGATGCGACAGCAATTCGTGCCGTAGTCCTCTTTTGATCGCCATCGCCGTCGGTCACACTTCGAGTGTCCTGCCCCGATGGGGCGGTAAGGGGGAAACGCCCCTTCGGGGGCGGGCATTTTCTGTGGCACGTAGCGATGTGGTCGGGACCTCCAACCTGTCGTTTGCCCCAGGTACGTTGCTCAGGCTCAGCACCGAGCCGTCAGGGTCTTCGGACTCCGGCGGCGGTACGGCGCCTGAAGGGTCAGAAGGTGAAGTAGGTGCAACAGCGCGAGCGGACCGACAGCGCCATCGGCGCAGAGGCGTTCAACGACCACGATCGGCCCCCACGGAGATTCCCTCCGGGACGGCTGTGTGGGGAAGCCGGCTGTGCCACGCGTCTCTCCATCTACAACGAAAGCGACTTCTGCTCTCTGCACAGGGTGGATGCGAAGCCACGCCTGCGGGGCAAGAGGGCCGTGATCCCCCCTTCGATCCCGACGCCTTGCCGCGCGCCGCCTGGGACGAGTTCGACAGACGACCGGGACCAGGGATAGAGGACCCACGGTCTGCCACGTCTGCGCCGCTCCCGCTCTCTGGTCACATCTCCTGGCAGATCACGTCTCGGAAGATCTTGGCGCCCTTCGTCACCGTGACGGTCTTCCGCGAGGCGTAGCAAGGCTTGCCTTTCCCGAACGATGGAGAATACCCAACGATCGGATAGGTGCCTGTGCCCACCCTTTGTGAAAACTCTCCGGAACCACCAACAGTGATCCACTGGTAGTAGTGCCCGATCTTCGGAGTCCCGATGATGACTGTCCCTGCAACCGGCTGATCAGTTGATCCGGGTGGTGGTCCCCGCAGCAGGAGGTGCCCGCTCACTGTCCCTGTCCATAGCGGTCCCTGGGTGCACGAAGACAAGAGGAGACAAGCCACGAGGGCTGCGGCGGCGATGCTGGCGCTGTTGGCTCTGGGCACTTCAGTCATGGTAGGCATCCAACTGCGTCACGAAGAAGTCCTTCGCCGTCAGATCGGCGACGGACGAGGTCCGTACTACGGGGCGGATTCGACCTTCGCCTTCAACAGCTTCATGCGCTTCCGGATATCCGCCTTGCCCACCAGTGGGAACAAGACCGGGACCACGACTGCGGCCAAGCCCTTCATGGGCGGGAACGCGAGCCGGTAGGTGACCTCCGTACCCCCATCAGTCTTCCTGAGGTCGAACGTGTTCGTAAAGGACCCCTGATGGTCGTCGGCACGGAGAGCGAAGCGCTCGCCGGGGACCACCTCGGTGAGGACGACGTCCATCTCGTGTTCCTTCTCGCCCGGGACCCACCCCACAGAGCGGTACGTGGTACCCACCGAATCGGGTTCGCCCGAGACGAGCTCGACTCGGTACGGCTTCGGCGACCACTCTGCATGCTTCTCGATCCGCCCGATCCAGGGCCACACGGACTCCGGCGGAGCCTGGATCGTGATGGAACAAACTGCATTCGTCGTCAAGCGATCACCTCCTGCCCGGAACCCGAAGGGTATGACTCGGAGTCGGCGTGGTCAACCAACGGTCTGGATCTTGGGGCCAACCAGGAGTGTCTCCAGGCCAAACCGCCCCGGAAGGCAATAGATACGATCGCGCGCGGTCGTGCCCGTGCCACGATGAAGATCGTGGAGGGCTCGTGCGAGGAACTGATCGAGGAAGCTGAAGCCGTTCCTATCGAAGGATGGGACTTCAGCTGGCTCAATGGGCGTGCCACGGAGGAACGGCCAAGGTGGGGCTACTCCGGTTTGTTGGCCGAGCGAGCGAAAGAAGTGTCGTCCTTGCTCGACCTCCAGACGGGCGGGGGCGAGCTGCTGGACCAGCTTCCACGCCTGCCCCCGCTCACGGTGGCAACCGAAGGATGGGAGCCGAACATGCGTCGGGCCGCCCGACGCCTCCACCCACGACGTGCGTGGGTCGTGGCTGCTCGAGACGACCGACCGACGTTGCCATTCGGCGCGGGGACCTTTGACCTCATTGTCAGTCGACATCCGGTCGTGACCCCGTGGGACGAGGTGGTACGAGTCCTTCGTCCGGGCGGCCGCTACCTATCACAGCAGGTCGGCCCGCACAGCATGCGAGAAGTCACCGAGTTCTTCATGGGTTCGCAGCCGGCCACGTCGCCGAGGAGCCCGGAGCTGGCGCGGGGGAAGGCGGTGACGGCGGGGCTCCGAATCGAGGAACTGAAGACGGAGCGACTCCGAGCCACCTTTGCCGACGTGGGCGCGGTCGTCTACTTCCTACGACTCGTCATCTGGACCGTGCCCGATTTCAGCGTGGAGAAGTACCGGGATCGACTCACCGCCATGCATCGGGAGATCACGGTCAACGGACCCTTCGTCGCCCATGCCACCCGCTTCCTGATCGAAGCCACCAAGCCAGTTTGACGAACAACCGACTGGCGGCATCGCGGATCTATGCAGGGGGGAGTCGCACCTCAAAGACGGGAACTGGCTCGACGAACCCTTTGAGATCGAGCGAGCCCTTGGCATCGAAGCTAAAGCGCTTCCCGACACAGAGATCGCGCACGGCCGTCGAGACCGCGATGCCACCGGGAGAGGCCACTCCGCAAAGTCGAGCCGACAGTTGAACCGCGGCTCCGAACAGGTCGCCTCGTTCTGTAACCGGCTCCCCGACGCCAATGCCAACTCGGAGGTGAATCGGCCGGTCAGCATCATTGTTCCGACGGCGCAAAGAGGATTGAACGTCGATGCCGGCTTCAACGGCAGCTGACACGGACGTAAACGACGCCATGATCCCGTCGCCTGTGTGCTTCACCTCGCGTCCACCTTGCTTGTGCAGCGCGGCACGCACGATTTCGTCGTGCTCGCGAAGAAGCAGCATAAACCCCTCGTCCCCCAATTCTTGTGTCTGTTGGGTCGAGTCACAAAGATCGGTAAACAGAATTGCCCGGACGGCAGACTCGACATAGGCCTCCCCCGCTGGGTGTCGCGGGATCTCACCAAGAAACGCATTTATCGGGCCGTTGCCCACTTCGATGATGTTGTCAGCCAAAAGCCCGTGCGCCTCTCGGTGTACCGTTTCCAAGGACTCTCGGTCGGGACCTTCAGCGAGACAGAACACCGTTCCTTCATTGTCGTCGAACCAATACGTGACGTAACGGACTTGGTATCTGTCTTGAACGGCAAGATCGAGTTCGTGCGCAGCAGCGATGTCGGCAGCGGTGGCGCCTGGCGCCTTGTGCCGATCCAGGAAGAGGGCCATGCCGGCTAGATTAGTGATACGGGCGATGTCGTGCCCTCAGGAGGGAGTTCGACGTCCCGACTGGCACATTTTACCGCTCCCACGACGTCACCGGCTCGAATATCCGTGCTCGCTCGGCGGGCGTTGCGTGCTGCGAGAACGCTTCGAGCTTGGCCAGGGCGGGAAACAGCGCGGTCAGGAACCGGCCCTGGAGGTCGGCCACCGCGGCCTTGTCATGGTCCCGATCGAGGCCCTTGATGAGATTCAGGCGCGACTCCTCCACCCACGCCACGACATCGGGAGCGTCCCGCCACTCCAACTCGGTCCTCATCCCGGTCAACAGATGCCGTATCCAATCGAAGGGCGTGTCGAACCACGTATTCGGTTGGCAAAGCCGGTTCTTCTCGGCCGTTGACCGTCCCGATGCTTCGACAACACCAATGAGTCCTGCGGAAAGGCTAGGGCTGACACGCGTGATCGGTTGCAGGAGGAGCGTATCGTCCGTGAAGATCGGCTTAGGTGGATTGTCACTCAGGCCTGCCGAGGCGCAGTGCACGTGCAGGCGATCGCGACTGGTCGGTATCGAGCCCCCCTGGAGAGTGATGCTCTCCGAATCGATCCGCGTGACATGCCCTAGTCGGACTACCCCGTTGATGCATCGCAACTGCTCGAGCTCGCCGAGACTCACCGTGGCGCCCTTGATCATGGAGGGCTGGATGGAGGGATCGAGACGCAAGATCACCTGTTGCTCCTCGAGCCGATCGAACACCTGCTCGATCGAATCGCACTCGGCCACCGCTTCCAACTCCACGACGACCCCTGCAAACGTGGTCAGTAGACCCTCGCCGGGCTGGAAGAAGGCGCGGTTGAGCATCCATGGCTCCCGGGGACGGATCCAGTGGATGTCGTCGGGTGGAGTCCCGTTGTCGAGCAACCAGCACACACCGTCCATGGCCGTCTTGCCGGCGCCGATGATCACGTAACCATCGGGGGGCGAGATCGCACTCGTGAGTGCACCGATGGGGATGCACCTCGCTCCATCGGCCACCTGGAACGGCGGAGAATCGGTCGCAGGGACGCGGGAGGCCATGTAGGTGGCGTCGACGACACTCTGTCGCACCGATACTTCCCTCTCGGCGCCCGTCAGGCGGGAACGGAACCGCCGATCCCCAAGGTAATCGCACATTGGGAAGAACCGCACCCGCCCTGACGCCAAGAATCGGCGACGCATGACCTCGTCGTAATAGCCGCAGATCTCGGCTCGGCTCGCTCGCTCATAGAATCCTGCATCTCGCCCGTCGAGCTCGACCCGATCTCGACCCAGCGGAGTGGAGTCCACCCCGTAGTTCATCGATGGCTGGTGCAGCTGGACGAACGGGTAGGAGTCGAGCCAGTGGCCACCGGGGCCGTGCCGTCGATCGATGATGATCACCTCGGCATCGGAGTGCTCGATCAAGGTGTCGACGAACCCCATCCCGAGTGCGCCGGCACCGATCACGAGGTAGTCGGTCTCCATGTCCACCCCCGTTGATCGCACAGGGACTGTACCCGCATCGACGACGAGGGCAGAGTTCACCTGCCCCGGGGTGGGGGCCCAGTGGAACTGGAGGCCCCCCGTCCAGTCGATTCCGGGACGGTTCGAGCAGGGCGCTGCGGCACGGAAGCCGTCTCGTCGGCGTGTGAGCGGAGCAGGAGGAGGTATCGATCCATGGCATCGCCGACTCGGCCGCAGTCCCCCGTCGTGAGCAGGTCGAGCAAGAGGCCGGTGACAGTGGCGATCGCGAGCGTGGCTGAGACGTCGTCGATGGCGGCCAGAGGTTCGTCGAGCCAGTCATGGATCGCATGGTCGAGGAACTCCGAGTAGCGGTCGGGGCGACGAAGCGCGAGTCCGTAGGCTTCGAAGAAGAGGCGCATCAGCGGACCTTGGTCGGGGTCAGACACCCAGGTCCACACGGTCCCCAGCCCCGAGCGCGGGCGCTCCGCCTCGGCGCTCCGCCCGAGCGCTCGCACTCGATCGCGTACTCGGCCCAGAATCTCCATGACGAGCTGCTCTTTTGTGCCGAAATGATGGAGAAGGACCGGTGCTTGCGTTCCGAGCGCGACAGCCAAGGGCCGCAGCGACAGGTCGGAGATGCCGTTGGCTACGACGTAGTCGACGGCGCCATCGAGGAGTTCCAGGCGGCGCGTCGGATCGGGTGGTCGGGCCATCACCGGACCCGAGCCTGGCGGGTCGGTGGCGGAGCCTGCAATTGACATCGACGCATTCCGTTACTATAACATTCGTAATACTAACGAGGAGCCGGCCTGACATGACACTTGACTACCTCGTCGTTCTTTCGGACGAGTCCTCCCGGATCGTGGACGCGTACGAGCGCGATCGACACGCGGCGGTTCCATGGTCCGATCGATGGACGGTCGCCACCGTTGCCCGGCACGTCGCGTCGACGCATCACGTCGTGGCGGACATCGTTCGAGGACGACCCGACGCAGATTTTGGGCTGTTCGGTGAGCTGCAGACGCCGGCGAAGGACTCCCCCGAGTTCGTCGAATGGTTTTGCTCGGGCACCACTTCTCTGCTCGAACAGCTCTCGAATGTCCCTGTCGACGACGAGTGTTGGTCGTGGTTCACGCCCGGACGTCGCGTCGGCTGGTGGGCTCGGCGCATGGCACTCGAAGCCGTCGTCCACCGTTGGGATACCGATGCGGCACAAGGAAGGAACTTCTCTCTCGCACCCGAGATCGCCGCTGACGGGATTGATGAATTCCTCGACGTCTTCGTCGCCGCGACACGGGCTGCGCACGACGCCCCGGCCGGGCCGACGATAAGTCTCGAGTGCAGTGATCGACGTGAACGATGGTGGCTCGATCTCTCAGACCGGGGAGAGAGAACCGTGAGCCGTGAGCCTCGCGATGCATTGGTACGGATCCGCGGAACTGCCGAACAACTCCTCGTGATGCTTTGGGGGAGGGTTCCTGTTACCGCAGGTGTGGAAGTCACCGGCGATGTCGGTGTACTGGATCGGTGGTCAGAACTCATTCCGCCTATGTGAGGATCTACAAGATGAGCGCGGGTCGATCCGCTCGAACATGCAGGGCCCCTCGGGCGCAAGACCGGCGCTCCGACATCACCCGCCCAGGATCGCCCGGAGCCCCGATGTGCGGGCGCTTTTTCCCGAATACTCGACCGCTGGCGCGGATCCAAGACAATGCGCATCGCCGAAGGCGAACACGCCGGACTATTCTCCTCCAGCAAGGTCACGGTGGGAGGGTGGGGTAAATGTCGGATGTGAGCGGCGGTCCCGGCTGGTGGATCGCCTCTGATGGCAAGTGGTATCGGCCTGAACAGCACCCTTCCCATAAACCAGGGCCTCCTCCACCGGCTTCCCCTTCACCTCCCCCGTCGGCGCCTGTTGCGACCACGGATGTTTGGATAACGGCTCCACCATCACTGCCGACACCGCCGCCTCAAACCACAACGGTCCCAGCGACCTTCGTGACAACAGAGTCACCACCGAGACGGGCTGTTGCGGGACCCTCAGGCCAACCGTCGACACGATCAACGGCACCGACAACGAAGCAGACGATCCGAAAGCGACGGTGGCTCTGGGTCGTGGCAGCGATCGTCTTGATCGCCATTGTCGGGGGCATAGCCATTGCCACCAAGAAGAAGCCTGCGCCCACCACAGCGACACCAGCCCCCGTGGTCCTCTTGCGGATGTCAGGTTCAGGCGTCGAGCATGGCCCTCAGTTCACAGTCCCTCGGAATGTGAGTTGGGACGAAGTCTGGACATATACATGCTCGGCATCGGGTAGCGGCACCGGCAACTTCGTGACTCACGTGTATGCGGGAAACGGCAGCCTCATTGCTGTCGGAACGAGTGAGATTGGGACCGGTGGTTCGGGCACCAACCACTACTACGACACTGGCACATTCGCGATTGAGGTCACCTCAGGGTGTTCCTGGACCATCAAGGTGGTGACGGTCCCCTGATCGCGGGGGCCTGCCTGGCAGGGGGATCGGGGGTCCCCCCGCCATGAGAACACGTCCTCTGTGCGCGATGACGCACAAGTCACGTTACCTGTCGGTACCTGTTTCCGGCATGAAGGGTGCATACTGCCGGAAGTTGCATGCTCCAGGGATTCCCGCCTCAAGGAGCTGATTTCACAGAGGTCACCCCGGTGCAGGGGGGCACGGAAGTCGATGTCCGTGACAGCACCGGGCGTGGCCCCTGTGAACCCCTGGGATGAGCTTGCGACCTTCGCGTCACGGGAGTACCCCGCCCGACGGCTGTCGCCCCGTTCGCCCAGGTGGGGCCGACGGCCCTCGTCCCCAACTCGGCCTATCGTGGGGTCGTTCGACCCGACGGGAGGAGATCTCATGCCGAAGTACCTGCTCGAAGTGAACTACACCCTCGACGGCATCAAGGGCCTCAAGGCGGAGGGTGGTTCGGCCCGCGTCGCTGCTGCCACAACACTGATCGAGAGCCTTGGCGGGAAGGTGGAATCCTTCTACTTTGCCTTCGGGGGCGCTGACGTCTACCTGGTTGCCGACCTCCCGGACAACGTCGCGGCTGCGGCCACCGCGTTGGCGGTGAGCGCCGGGGGTGGCGCCACATCGCGGACGGTGGTGCTCCTGACCCCAGCCGAAGTCGACACCGCCGCCAAGAAGAAGACGACGTACCGACCGCCGGGGAGCTGACCAGCCCCGAGGCGATCAGATGGCGGGCGACCGCTCTGGCGTCGGCGCTTCGTCGCCTGACAGTCGTCGCACGACGCCCTAAGGTCTGTTTCCATGCGCGCTGAGGTCAATCTCCACATCGATGCGCCCCCGGACAAGGTGTGGGGGCTCGTCAGCGACATCACGAAGATGGGCGAGTACAGCCCCGAGGTGATCGAGGCGGAGTGGATCGGCGGTGCCACCGGTCCGGCGGTCGGCGCGCGGTACCGGGGCCACGTCAAGCGGAACGAGAACTGGCCCGTCCTCTACTGGACCACATGCAAGATCACCGAGTGCGTGCCCGGTCAGGTCTTCGAATTTGCCGTCATCATGCGGGACCGGCCGGTGAACACCTGGCGCTACGAGTTTCGCGCCACGGATGGCGGAGGCACTGATGTCACCGAGTCATTCGACCTCGGCGACAACCTCTTCACCAAGGTGTGGCGTCCGCTGGGCGGCTTCCTGCGAGAGCGTCGCAACCGGCGTGACATGCTCCGCACGCTCGAACGAGTCAAAGCAGCTGCCGAGCGTTCGTAATCGGCCTTCCGACGACCGGCTCTTGCTCCCTTGCCCTTGCCACGCCCGGACCGAAGTACCGTTTGACCTCTTTTGCAAGACCAGAGCCGCCCGGGGATTCGGGAGGGGCGCGCCCGGACCCCTAACCGATCGGGGCGAGGGGTCCGGGGAGGATGCTGGGTGGGGGATCGGGCTGCCCGTTCATAACATGCCGGTTCACCTCCTCGGAGGGTCGTTGCCCCCTCGTTGATCTGTTACCTCGAGTTTGCGACACCACCCTTTGACCAGCCTTCTCCCGCACTGTGAGGCTCTTGAGAGACGCAGGGAGCGGGCCGGTGTTGCCGAGGGTGGGTGGGGACCCTGCAAGACGAGAGCCCGGCCAGGACCCGATGACCCTGCGGGTCATCCGCACTTGCCGGTGCGGCTCGGGACGAGCGACGTGGGCCCCAGAACCGACGAAGTCGAGATGCTTGGGGGGTTTGGCAGGGCGGGTCCCGCCTGGACCGACCCACTGTCAAGGTAGGCCTCTGACCTGCCGATATTGTCATCTGTGGACTCGGCGCGCCTAGAAACGGAGGACACGGGCGCACCGGCGCCGTTGTTGGCCCGACTGCGATCAAACGCCATCGATCACACCTTGCTGGCGAATCCCCCCGTCGCGGCCATCTTCTGTTTGTTCCGCTGGCTCCATCTCATCGCTCCGCAGCCCTACTGGCTGTACATAGCCGTTGTGGTGGGCGGTGGTGCCACCAGTGTCGTGTCCTCAGTCTTGTGGGCCGACCCCCGCCGCTCATGGCACCCAAGCGCTCACGTGGCGACCAACACGGCGGTGATCGCTGTCGTTGCATACAGCACAGGGTGGGGCGCGATCTTGTCGATCGGCTTTCTCTTCGGGGCCGCCGCCGCCATCGAGCAGTTCGGATCAGGAGCAACACGACCCTGCCTGTTGTGGACGGTTGTCGCCGTTGTTCTCGGCCAAGTGGCTATTGCACTCCATGTCGCTCCC
>Ga0209415_10002489_pt1 | contig 34509 bp, 26 predicted proteins | sample PeaSoiSIISIP2007_FD_187696 | JGI IMG/M metagenome (GOLD analysis project Ga0209415, IMG submission 187696) | Peat soil microbial communities from Weissenstadt, Germany - SII-SIP-2007 (SPAdes) (version 2) | ecosystem: Environmental > Terrestrial > Soil > Wetlands > Peat | place: Germany... | reverse complement strand
CAACCGCCGTGGGGCCCCGGCCGGGTCGACACCTTCAATCCCTACAAGCTGCTGCTGGAGTTCGGTCCCGGCGCCCGCATTCCCGACTCTGAACTGGTCGGCGTCGCCGACTTCCCGGCCATCTTCGACCAGCGGCCGCGCGAGGGCATGCAGCTGCACTGGGACGGCAACAACAACTCCCTGGCCGAACGCAACCTCTCGGCCGCGCTCGGCGCCGGCGTCACGCCCACCACGGTCGACCACGCCTCAATCGAGCGCGACGCCGCCTGGCTGCTCGACCTCAAGCCGCCGCCCAGCCCCTACCGCCCGGACGGCGCCGCCGCAGCGCGGGGCGAAGCGATCTTCATGAAGAGCTGCGCCGCCTGCCACGGCTGGCAGGGACCGACCGGCTACGTGTTCCAGGGCGCGGGCATCGGCAAGGTCGACCCGGTCGCCGACGTCGGCACGGACCCCAACCGGCTCAATTCCTACACCAAGGCCTTCCGCGACTGGCAGGTCGCGAACCTGTTCAAGGGCACGCCCTACCGGTTTAGCCACTTCATCAAGACCGGCGGCTACGCCAACCTGCCGCTCGACGGCCTGTGGCTGCGCGCGCCCTACCTGCACAACGGCTCGGTCCCGACCCTGGCCGATCTGCTGACGCCGCCGGCGCAGCGACCGAAGGCGTTTGCGCGCGGTTCCGACGTGATCGACCGCGCCAAGGGCGGCTTCCAGGCCCCGTCCTGCGCGCCCGGCGCGCCGCTCGCGGACGGAACCTTCTGCTTCGACACCGCCCAGCGCGGCAACAGCAACGCCGGCCACACCTGGGGCACGAACCTGCCGGCGGACCAGAAGGCCGACCTGCTGGCCTATCTGATGACCTTCTGAGGGAGAGCGCGATGGCCGAAGGCGCCCTTTCGATCGGTTGGAACGAGGTCCAGGTCCGGTCGCGCCGCACGACCTACCAAGGCGTGCTCGGCTTCAACATGCTGCTGCACCTCGGCATCGGTCTTGGCTGCATGTTCGTCCCCGGCATGGTCTCCAGCTTCTTCGGCCTGCCGGCGCCCATCCCGTCGGGCTGGATCCGCGGCTGGGGCGCGACGCTGATCCTGGTCACCGCGCTCTACGTCCCGGGCCTGCAGGACCCGGTGCGCTCGCGCGCCCCCAACATCATCGGCATCCTGGGCCGGATCTGGATGGCGAGCGTGTGGTTCGTGGTCGGCGGCGGCCTCTTCTGGTTCGGCGTGTTCGACGCCTCCTTCGCCCTGATCCTCGCGGTGCTCTATTTCCGCTTCTGCAGCGCCTACATCATGAGCCATCCGTAGGCGGCCTGAGACAACTCGCGCGGCTGGCGTTCATCGGATAAGACACGTTTTCGTTGCTGGGCGGCGCAGGGGGGCGTCTGTGGCGATCAAGGTGCCGCCAACCATCGGCGCGGCAATAGCGCTCCTCATTCAGATGTTCGTGGGCGCTGCGATATTCTCGTGCGTGACGCTGATCGCCGTGGCGCTCCATCTCCTACTCGAGTTCGTCCATGCCCGTCACTTTCTGCCTGAGTTCGCAGAATGGGGTGGATCGGCTCTTGAATTCCTCGTTTGGGCTGCTGACGTGCTATGCTTCGCCCTCTTCATTATCGTGGAGGCGATAAAGTTTTGCCTTCGCATGTGGGAGGCGTTGAAGGACTGATCGCCATGGCCGCATTGCATAAGGACCCTGACAAGGAAGACGCCGTCACGATCGACGGCAGGTTCCTGCGCGTCGTGGCGACGAACGCGGCGGCACAGTTTTTTCGGCCCCTCACTTCAATCTTCGAAGAAGTCGCGCCGGGACGATACCGGGTGCGGCTCCAAAGCGAGCCTCACAAACCAACCGGTGATCGCTAACTCAGGCGCCGCGTTAAGTACCTTCCGGAAACGTCATCAGCACCGTGAGCCCCGGCCCCGTGTCGCGCAGCTCCAGGTCCGCGTGGTGGCGGCTGGCGACGGCGGCGACGATGGCGAGGCCGAGGCCCGAGCCCGGCGTCGTGCGGCTGGCTTCCAGCCGGTAGAAGTGCCGCAACGCGTCCTGGCGCTTCTCCGGCGGGATGCCCGGGCCGTCGTCGCTGACGCGCAGCCGCGGCCGCCCGTCCTCGGTCTCCACCGCCAGTTCGATGTGGGTTCCGGGCGGCGTGTGGCGCAGCGCGTTCTCGACCAGGTTGGCCAGCGCCTGGGCGATCAGGTCGGCGTCGCCAAGGGTCACCGCCGGCGGCGCCTTGAGGCTGAGACGACGGCCGCTGGCTTCGATGTCAGGGCGGTAGGCGTCGGCGATGCGGCCGGCCAGCTCGGCCAGATCGACCGGTTTGAACCGGCCAGCCAGCGGTCCGCTCTCGATCTCGGCCAGCCGCAGCATGGCGTCGAACACCCGCAGCAGCTCCTCGACATCGGCCTCGACGTCCTTGGCCGCCGCCAGCACCTGCGGATCGCCGTGCGCCGCGGCGCGGATCCGCTCCAGCTTCTGGCGCACGTGGGTCAGCGGCGTGCGCAGGTCGTGGGCAATGTCGGTCGACACCCAGCGCACGCGGTCGACCAGAGCGGCGATCTCGTCCAGCATGGCGTTGAAGCTGGCGCCGAGCTCGTCGATGTCGTCAGGCAGCAGCGCCTTGCGCCGCGGCGCGCGCACCGTCATTTGCCCGGCCGACACCGCCCGCGCCGCCGCCACCACCCCCTCGACCCGACGCAGCGCGCCGCGCGCCAGCAGGTAGGATAGCAAGAGCCCGACCAGCGCCCCGGCGCCGCCACACCAGTACAGCGTGTCCCGAAGCGCGTGGCGCAGCTTCGACTCGTCCGACAGGTCCTGCCCGACCGTCAGGATCGAGCCGTCCGGCAGGGGCGTGGTGGAGACCATCAGGTCCTGGTAGGGCCGGCCGGCCACGTGGCTGTCGTCCCAGTCGAGATAGCTGACGCCAAGCGGCGCGCCGGTCGGCGGCAGGTCGCCGCTGAGCTGGCGGCCGGCGGCGTCGGTCAGCCGGTATTCCAGCCCGCCCGGCCGATGCTCGCTGCGCGTGATCGCCGCCGCCACTTCGCCGACACCCCGGCTCTGGTAAAGCGCCGCCAGCGTCGCCGCCTCGCCCTGCAGGCGGGCCTGGACGTCGTGGCGGTAGATGTAGGTCACCGAGAACTTGGTCAGCGAGCCGGCGACCCAGAAGGCGCAGACCAGCAGCACCGCCTGGACGAACGCCAGGCGCACGCCGGCGGAGGCGAAGAAGCGGCTAAGACGCACGAATGGCGTAGCCCGCGCCGCGGACGGTGACGATCAGCGACGCCTCGCCGGGATTGTCGATCTTGCCGCGCAGATGGCTGATGTGAGTCTCGACGATGTTGGTGCGCGGATCGAACCTGAGGCCCCACACCCCCTCGAGCAGCATGGTGCGGGTGACGACGTCGCCCTCGTGCAGCAGCAGGAACTCCAGCAGCTTGAACTGCAGCGGCAGCAGCTCGATCTTGCGCCCGCCGCGCCGCGCAACCCGTTGCAGCCGATCGAGCGTCAAATCGCCGCTTCTGAGCCGCGCCGCGTCCCGCCCGCGCATCGCCGGGCGCCGCGCCAGGGCGCTGATGCGCGCGCCCAGCTCCTGCATCGAGAACGGCTTGACCAGGTAATCGTCGCCGCCGCCCTCCAACCCCTCGACCCGGTCGGCGATCGCGCCCATCGCGGTCAGGAACAGCACCGGCGTCTGCACCTCGTCACGCCGCAGCGCCGTGACCAGCGCCAGGCCATCGAGCCGGGGCAGCATGCGGTCGACCACCAGCACGTCGAACGGCTCCTCGCGCGCCCGCTCCAGGCCCGCCGCGCCATCCTCGGCCAGGTCCACCTCGCAGCCGGCCGCGGCCAGGCCGTCGCGCACATAGGCGGCGGTCTGCTGGTCATCTTCCACGACGAGGACACGCATGGCGAACGAGTATCCTACCGGAGGGCGGCCGTCATGGGCAGGAGGTGAGGGCCGGTGAAGCTAGCCCAGAGGCCCGGCGGCTAGAATGGTCGCCAGTATTGAGAAATCTCAATGTGTCCGGCGCGGCTGCCCAGCGTTTCAGCATTGTCTAGATTTCTCGTTTCCTTAGAGCGACCTGAGGGGAACGTAATAAAAGCGTCGCGAATCCTCCACGAAAGCTTCGCTTGAGCCCACAGGCCGGTTGGCGGTCAAACCGCCGCGCGCCGGGCCAAGCCGGCGTTGCGCGGGACGGGTTCCGCCGACCCGCCGCTGAGCTTCGCCCCAACGGGCCGGCGGCGGGCCATCTGGCGGCGCCCGCCTCGCGGCGGGACAAGGGGATCATCGATGACAATTCGCCAAGGCCGCACGGCCTCGAGACGCGCGGCCGCCTGGCCGCTCGCCAGCCTGCTCACTACCGTCAGCCTGCTGGCGCTGACGGGCGCCGCCCATGCCGCCGACGCGGACGCGACCGACGCCGCGATGTCCACGGCGGACACTTCGCCCACCGCCGTTGGCGCGGTGGTGGTGACCGCCGCGCCGCGCGAGGAAGTCCAGGCCCGCGCCGTGCAGATGGCCGCCCCTAACGAGGTGCGCGTGCAGTCGGCCGAGACCATCCTCAAGTACCCCGACTTCAACGCCGCCGAATCGCTGGGTCGCATGCCCGACGTCTCGCTCTCCAGCGACACCGGCGAGGGCCGTTTCGTGCAGATTCGCGGCATCGACGCCAATCTCGACGGCGCGACCTACGGCGGGGTTCCGCTGCTGAACACCAACCCCGGCGGCACGGCGGCCGGCGGCGGCGGCCGGGCGGTGGAGTACGACACCATCCCCACCGGGGCGATCGACGGCATCGTCGTCACCCTGACCGGCCTGCCCGACCACGAGGCGGAGGGCCTCGGCGGCTCGATCGAGCTGACGCCGCGCAACGCCGCGCACATCTTCAAGCCCTTCGTCGATATGACCCTCGGCGAGGGCTACGAGCAGCTGCGTGATCGCGCCGGACCCTACGAAGCCGAGATCGCGCTGGGCGCGCGTTTCGGCTTCGGCGACGGCGGTGTGGTGTGGCAGACCGGCCAGGATCTCGCGCCACGAGCCGGCTTCATCTCCAACCCGACCCCGTTCTCGTTCGTGATCACGGCCTCCCTGAAGACAGACCACCGCGGGATCGACGACCTCGAAGAAAGCTACATCAACGACGGGATCGCGCAGCCTAACGCCATCCACCAGTACGACCTGCGCCGTTACGACTATCACCGGCGACGCTTCGGTTACGGCGGCGAGTTCGACTTCGAGCCCAACGACGACCACCGCTGGTACATCCGCGCCGACATCGCCGGCTACACCGAGTCCAATCACAAGAACTTCCTGCTGTTCCGCAACCTGGACGGTGTCGAAAACACCGACCCGACCATGGGCCCGCTCGGCATCCCGGTCGATCCAGCCAAACCCAGCGTCTTCGTCGCCACAACGACGCCCACGATCACGCTCACCGATGAGGAGGAGAATCACCGCAACCAGGTCTATGTGGCCGGCGGCGATGACCACTTCGGCGACGTGCATGTGGACTACCGAGCCGCCTACAGCCGGGCCACGTTCACCGTCCATCGAAGCCTGGGGGCGAGCTTCGCAGGCCCCACCGGCGTGCCGATCACCTACGACAACACCACGACGCCGAACTTCCCGATCTTCACCTTCCCGACCGGGTTCAACGTCAATGATGCGACGCAGTATACGCTGTCGTCGGTCAGCAATAACCAGAACCACGACGCGGACTACGAGTGGTCATTCGCGGGCGACGCCGACTTCCCGGTGCATTTCTTCGGCGGCGACGACAAGCTGAAGTTCGGCACGGAGGTGCGTCTGCGCTCCAAGAGCGCGACTGAGATCGACGACAACTTCGGCGCGATTCCACCGATCAACCTGTCGACCGTGTCGTTCCCGGCGATGCAATACTACGACAATCACTACAGCAACGGCCCGTTCATCAACCTCAACGCCATCCGTGTGCTGATCGCCAACGGCACGATCCCGCAGTCGGGTCCTCCTTCGTTCAACCAGGGCAGCTTCATCAAGAATCAGGAGGACATCTACGCCGGCTACGGCGAATTCGTCGGACAATGGGGCAATTGGGGCCTGCTGGCCGGCGTCCGGGTCGAGGCGACGGACGCCCATTACGGGGCCTTCGTGTTCGACATCAATGGCAATGCGTCGTTCGACAATCGCCCCGTCGGCTACGTCAACGCCTTCCCGACCGTGCAGCTCAAGTACACCTTCTCGCCGACCTTGATTGCACGCGCCACCTACTCGACCGGGATCTCGCGTCCGGGCTTTACCCAGAACTCGTCCGCCGCCTCGGTCAGTCTCGGCACCATCCCCGGGACTGCGCTGATCACGCGCGGCAACCCCAACCTGCAGCCGACCTATGGCCAGAACTTCGACCTGGACCTCGAGGACTACCTGCCCAGCGGCGGCATCATCGAGGTCGGCCTGTTCGACAAGGAGTTCACCAACTACATCGCCTCGCGCATCGAGCGGAACGTCCCCGATCCACTGAGCCCGCCAGGGTTCACAGACGTCGTGACCACCTTCCTCAACATCCCGACCGCCTACGCCCGCGGTCTCGACGCGACCTATCACCAGAAGTTCGAGTTCCTGCCCAAACCGCTCGACGGCCTCGGCATCGAAGCCAACGTCACGCTGGTGGATTCCCAGTTCCTCGAGTACGCGGCCTCGCAGACAGCAAGCGGCAAGGACGAACACGGCCTCTTGCCCGGCACTTCGCCGATCACCTGGAACCTGGCCGGCTTCTATGAAGCCTACGGCGTCACCCTGCGGCTGTCGGCCGAGTATGTGGAGCACAGCCTGTTCGGCCTCGGCGGCGATAAGTCGACCGACACGATCCAGGACGACCGCCTGACCCTCGACTTCACCTCGGCCTATGCGTTCGACAAGCACTGGCAAATCTATTTCAACGCCAAGAACCTGCTAAACACGCCACTTCGCTACTACCAGGGCGTGCCCAACCTGCCGATCCAGCGCGAATTCTACGACGCGACCTTCGAGGCCGGCGTCAGGGCGCATTTCTAGGACACCCGTATGCAGCATCCCCTCGCCGTCGCCATCGTCTCCCTCGCGGCCGCGGCGCTCGCGACCGCCGCCGGCGCCGCGCCCAGCTACAGCGTCACCGGCCACATCAAGGCCGACGACGGCGGCTGGGACTACGCCAGTTTCGAGCCGGCGCACGGGCGCGTCTTCGTGAGCCGCTCGGCGGGCGCCGTCACCGTGGTCGACGTGGGCGCCAAGACCGCTTCCACCCTCACCATCCCCGGCTCAGGCCGGATGCATGAGAGCCTGCCGCTGAACCGGGGCGCGCTGTTGCTGGTCACCGACGGCACGGCCAACGTCGCCCACCTGATCGACCCCGTCAGCGGCGCGTCGGTCGCTGACGTCCCGACCGGGACCAAGCCGGACGCCGCCGTGTTCGATCCCGCCAGCGGCCTGGCTTTGGTGATGAACGGCAAGAGCGGCGACGTCACCTTCATCGACCCGGTGGCGCACGCCGCCGTGGCGACGGTGGCGGTCGGCGGGGCGCTGGAGTTCGCCGCGGTCGACGGCGCCGGCAAGGCCTTCATCAACATCGAGGACCAGAACCAGATCGGCGTGATCGACACCAAGGCGCGCACCCTCGTCGGCCACTACGCGCTGGCCGGCTGCGACAGTCCCAGCGGCCTGGCGTACGCGCCCATCGGTACGACAAGGGGCGCCGGCGTGCTGATCGCCGCCTGCGCCAACAAGGTGGCCAAGGTGGTGCGCGCCGCCGACGGCCACGACGTCGCCACCCTGGCCATCGGCGCCGGCCCCGACGCGGTGATCTACGATGCGGCGCGCAAACTCGCCTTCATCCCCTGCGGCCGCGACGGCGTGCTGGAGGTGATCGCCGCCGCCGACGCCGAGCACATCGCCATCGTCCAGATCGTCACCACCCAGGTCGGCGCGCGGACCGGCGCGGTCGACCCGGCAACGGGCGCGCTCTACCTGCCGACCGCGCAGTTCCCGCCCCCGGCGCCCGGCGGCGGCCGCCCGACGCCGCTTCCTGGCACGTTCGAGATCCTTGTGGTGACGCCGGGCGGCTGAGCCAAGGGCGCCACTTCCGGCGGTATCGCCTGTGGGTTAGTTTCCGCGGATGCAAACGCCGCGGTTGGGCGAGCTTCTGGTCGCACGGGGACTGGTGTCGGAGCGCGAGCTGGCCGACGCCCTGGCGATGCAGGCGCTGACCGGCGGCCTGCTCGGCCAGCTCTTGATCCGTATCGGCGCGATCTCGGAGATCGAACTGAACAAGCTGCTCAGCGAGCAACTGGGCCTGAAGGTGCTGGACAACGAGGAGACTCCGACGGCCGCGCAGGTCGGTAAGTTCCTCGGCGAAATCCGCTCGCCGATCCCGTGGTGGGTGCAGCATCAGGCGGCGGCCTGGCGCGCCGGCGAGGCGTTGGACTCGCCGGTGATGGTCGCGGCGGTCAATCCGCTCGACCCGGCGCTGGGAGACCGGCTGGCGCAGCTGGGGGAAGGACCGGTGCAGCTCCGTCTGGCCACGCGCGCGGCGGTCACCGGCCTGCTCGATAGCGTCGCCCAGGATGCTGACACGGCGGCCCGGCCTGGCGCACCCTCCGAGACTGCGCGGCTGCGCGAACTGGCGCAGGAGACGCCGGTCATCGACTTCGTCAACGGCATCTTCGCCGAGGCGCTGTCGCGCCGCGCGTCCGATATCCACGTCGAGCCGTTCGCCGACCACTTCGCCGTGCGGCTGCGCATCGACGGCGTGCTGGTGACGGTGCGCACCGCGCCGCGCGCGCGCTTCGACGCCGTCTGCTCACGGATCAAGCTGCTGTCGGGCATGGATATCGGCGAGCGGCGGCTGCCGCAGGATGGCCGCCAATCGATCCGCGCGGCGGGCCAGGAGCTCGACCTGCGCATCTCCAGCCTGCCGTCGGTGTGGGGCGAGAGCCTGGTGCTGCGGCTGCTGGGCCGCATCGACCGGCTGCCGAAGCTGGCCGAGCTCGGCGTCAGCGACGCCCAGGCCGCCAAGCTGCTGGCCCTGGTCGACAAGCCCAACGGCATCGTGCTGGTCAGCGGCCCGACCGGCTCGGGCAAGACCACCACGATCTATCGCCTGCTGGTCCACCTCAACAACGGCGCGCGCAAGATCGTCACCGTGGAGGACCCAGTCGAATTCGAGTTGCCAGGCGTGGTGCAGGTGCAAGCAAGGCGCGACATCGGCCTCTCCTTCGCCGCCGGCCTGCGCTCGATCCTGCGTCAGGACCCGGACGTGATCATGGTCGGCGAAATCCGCGACCAGGAGACCGCGCGGATCGCCGTGCAGGCGGCGCTGACCGGCCACCTGGTGATCTCGACCATCCACACCAACTCTGCGCTCGCCGCCGCGCCACGCCTGCTGGACCTCGACGTCGAGCCGTTCCTGCTGGCAGACGTGCTGCGCGGTCTGGTCGGTCAGCGCCTGGTGCGGCGGCTCTGCCCGCATTGCGCGCGGCCGAGCGATGCCGAGCGCGTCGCGTCCTATGAGGCGCAGCGGCCGGCGGGGCTCGTGACCAAGGGCGCGGCCGCATGGCGCGAACCTGTCGGCTGCGAGCAATGCGCCCAGACCGGCTACCTCGGCCGGCTCGGCCTCTACGAAATTGCGCTGACGACGCCGGAGCTGGAACACGACATACGCGAGGGGGCCTCGGAGGCGGCGCTGACCCGAACCGCTCGCGCCGGCGGCTTCGAGAGTCTCGCCGACGACGGCTACGCCAAGGCGCGCGCCGGTCTCACCAGCCTGGCCGAGGTTCGACGCGCCGCCGACGCGCCAGACGCAATCTAAGGTTTTGGTCGGCAGCCCCCGATACTACCCCGCGCCGGACGTGCCGGCGAGCACCTTGGCGTGCTGGAGCAACGCCCGTTGCAGCGGCTTGCTGCGCAGCGCCGCATAGGCCTCGAGCAGTTCGTAGGCGCCGTCCTCGGCGATCAGGCGGCGCACCTGGTCGATGTCGCGCGTCGGACGATCGGGATCGAGCCCCTCGGTGAGGTCGGTCAGATGGCAGTTCAGCGCATCGACCACCTGCATCAGGCGCGAGAAGCTGACGCGGTTGGCGCCGCGCTCATACTTCTGCACCTGCTGGAAGGTGATGCCGAGCGCGCGGGCGAGATCGCCTTGCGACATGCCGAGCGCCCGGCGGCGCTCCCGGATTCGCTGGCCCATGGCGACGTCGAGGCGGTGCGGCCCGTCGGTTGTCATCTAGGTTCCTCGCTCCAAACGCTTCAGCATGGCAACAATGTATCAGGATCGAAACGATCCGGGGCCTTTTTGGCGTCGCGCCGGATATTCCCGTCTCACGCTAGTCTGGACGACAGCCCATGCCCGCGCCATGCAAGCCCGCGGATCAAACATAGCTGAACATCAATTCCGTACAAGAATTGATCTTTGCCAGGCGAGGCCGGAGGCAGAGACGCAAGGTAAACAAGAGCGATACGTGTATCTAGCGGCGCCATTCGCGCGCTTTGCGCGAAAGCACGTTCGACTGAGTCTCTGCGCTAAGCCATTGCCAGAAAAAAATAACACCAACTCGCTCGTGGCGCTGCTGTTTACTTATTTGCGACCTCAGAGTGTGAGCCTGCTGATGCTGACGCTTTGCCTAACGGCCTTCATCGCTGGCCGTCACGTCGTCCGATCCGCGTCCGGTTCGGCCAATGGCTCGGCGCCGAACGTTGCGACTGAGTCACGGGCGCGGCGGTCACGTGATCGGGCGCGAGCCTGACGGCCGCAACTTTTGCGCGTCGGCAGCATCGCGGCGGGGCGGCTAGGGCGCCGCGCCCACCGAATTGAGCGGCGAATTCGGCCGCAAATGTGGCGCCGCCAGCCGCAGCGCGCCCAGCGCCACGCCGTCGTGGCTGGCGCCGCGGTAGACGGCCTGGCCGGGACTCAGCCGCGCCAGCGCGACAGCGAACGCCGCATCCTCGGCAAAGCGGCCCTCGATCAGGATCGGCCCCTCGGCCGCGACCAGTCTCAGCGCGCGGTCGGCGCGGCGGGCGAGCTCGAGCGCCGCGCGGGTGGCGCGCAACGCCCCGGGCGCGCGGCTCCAGTCGGTCAGCGCGGCCGCCTCGCCGAGCAGCGCCGGGTCCGACGCCGCGCCGAGCGCGCCGCCCATCCACGCCTCGAAATCGCGTCCGCCCATGAAGCGCGCGGTCGGCGTCGGACGCCCGGCCACGTCGACGTTAGCGAGCATGTCCTTGGTCGGATCGTAGGCGAGCGGACCCGCACCGCCAGCGGCGAAGCAGATGAACCAGGTGCCGGTCGAGACCACCGCGAACGGATGATCCGCCAGTTCGTCGAAGCCGCGCGCCGCGTGCAGGGCGGCGTTGCTGTCGTGCAGCCCGCAGTAGACGCGGCAGCCGCGCGGCAGCCCAAGCTCGCCCGCCAGCGCCGGCCGGACCTGGCCCAGCACCTCGCCGGCGCCGCGCAACGGCGCGAGCTGCTCGGCCCAGCCGCGCGAGACGGCGAGATCCGAGAAGCGGCTCGCGCGCGGACGCCAGAGGTCGGTGTGGCAGCCGAGGCTGGTGACCTCGCTCGCCCATTCGCCGCTGAGCCACCAAGCCCAGTATTGCGGCCAGAGCAGGAAGCGGGCGCTCTTCGGCCAAGCCTCGGGATACAGGCGTTCCAGCCAGTAGAGCTGGGCGCCGAGGTTGAGACCGCCGTCGAGGCGCGGCGACAGCGTGACCTCGAAGGGATCGCGCAGGCGGTCGTAGGCCTTGGCGATCTCGCGCGGCGGCCCCGCCTCATAGTCCAGCGCGCAGATTGCCGTGTCTCCGGCCATCAGCACGCCCGCCGCGCCGTGGCCCACGGGAACGATGGCGGTGATCTCGGCCAACTGCGAGGCTTCGGCCAGCGCGTTCTTAAGCCACGTAGCGATGCCTTCCAGATCGAGTTGGCGCGGCTGTTGGACGCCGATCGCGTTGACGCGGTCGAACTGCCGCAGCGGCGTCCCGTCCGCCGCCCAAAGCGAGAGTTTGCTGCGGGTTTTGCCGATATCGACGACGGCGATCGCCTGGTCCAAGCGGGCATACCGATGATTGGAATTGAGCGAATGTTACGTGACGTGATTGTTTCAAGCAACGCCGGGTGTTAACAGCCCGAGGGTAGTCGGAGGCGTTTCATGGACGGCGCGAGCCGCATCAACCCCGCCCTGCCGTTGGCGCGGCCCACTGCGCGCTGGGATGCGGCCGCCGCGCGCGGCAAGTCGGGCGCAGAGCTGCTGGTCTACCGCTCCAGGCTGCTTGGCGCCGACCTGGCGGTGACCAATTTCGGCGGCGGCAACACCTCGGCCAAGCTCGACGAGCCCGACCCGATCACCGGCGCGCCAACGCAGGTGCTGTGGGTGAAGGGATCCGGCGGCGATCTGGGCGCCATCGCCCCCGCCGGTTTCGCACGGCTGCGGCTGGAGACGCTGCGGGCGCTGGAGGTGCGCTTCGACGGTCCGGCGGACGAGGATCTGATGGCCGGACTTTACGCCTATGCGGCGTTCGAGCCCGGAGCGCGGGCGCCGTCGATCGACACGCCCCTGCACGCGCTGCTGCCGTTCGCCCACGTCGACCACGTGCATCCGGACGCGGTGATCGCCCTGGCGGCGTCGTCCGGCGGCGAGGCGGCGACGCGGGAGATCTGGGGCGATGCGGTGGGCTGGACCCCGTGGCTGCGCCCCGGTTTCGAGTTGGCGCTGCGGCTGCGGGCGCTGGTCCAGGACAAGCCGGACCTGCGCGGCGTGATCATGGCCGGCCATGGCCTGATCTGCTGGGGTGACAGCGCCGAAGCCTGCTACGCCAACACGCTCGATCTGATCGGCGCCGCCGCCGACTACCTGAACCAGCGCCTGTCCACGGCCGCGGCCTTCGGCGGCCAAGCGGTGACGCCGCTGCCGGCCGACGAACGGGCCTCGGCCGCCGCGAAGCTTGGGCCGCAGCTGCGCCGTCTCGCCGGCGACGCGCCGCGCAAGATCACCCACTTCGACGACGCGCCTGGGGTGCTGGAGTTCGTCGCGTCGGGCGATGCCAGCCGTCTGGCTGAGATCGGCACGTCGTGCCCCGACCATTTCCTCAGGACCAAGATCAAGCCGCTGCTGCTCGAGCCGCGGCGGCTGGCGCAGGACGGCGAAGCCTACCTGGCCGAGGCGTTCGCGGCTTACCGCGCCGACTACGCCGCCTACTACGAGCGCTGCCGCACGCCGGCGAGCCCGCCGATCCGCGACGCCAATCCGGTGGTCGTGCTGCATCCGCAGGTCGGCATGTTCACCCTGGCCAAGGACAAGACCACCGCGCGGATCGCCAGCGAGTTCTACCGCAACGCCATCAACGTCATGCGCGGCGCCGAGGCGACCGGCGGTTATCTCGGCTTGCCGGAAAAGGAAGCGTTCGACATCGAGTACTGGGCGCTGGAGGAGGCCAAGCTGCGCCGCCAGCCGCCGCCGGCGCCGCTGGAAGGCCGCATCGCCCTGATCACCGGCGGCGCGGGCGGCATCGGCCGGGCCGTGGCTGAGCGGCTGCTGGCCGACGGCGCCTGCGTGGTGCTGGCCGACCTGGGCGGCGAGGCATTGGAGGCGGCGCAGGCCGATCTGACCAGCCGGTTCGGCCGCGACCGGGTGCGCCAGACGGCGATGGACGTGACCGACGAGGCGGCTGTCGCCGCCGGCATGGCGTTCGCCGCGCGCGAATTCGGCGGGCTCGACATCCTGGTCGCCAACGCCGGCATCGCTTCGGCCGCCTCGATCGAAGAGACCACGCTGGCGATCTGGCGGCGCAACCACGACGTGCTGGCCGAGGGCTACTTCCTCACTTCCCGCGAGGCGTTCCCGCTACTGAAGACGTTCGGCGGCGCGATCGTCTTCGTCGGCTCGAAGAACGCGCTGGCCGCCGCGGTCAACGCCTCGGCCTACGCCTCCGCCAAGGCCGCCGCCGTGCACCTGGCCCGCTGCCTGGCGCTGGAGGGCGCGCCGTTCGGCATCCGCGTCAATGTGGTCAACCCCGACGCGGTGATCCGCGGCTCGCGCATCTGGGACGGCGACTGGCGCAAGGAGCGCGCCGACGCCTACGGCGTGGACCCCGGCGAGGCGCTGGAGGCGCACTACCGCGAACGCAGCCTGCTCAAGCGCGAGGTGCTGCCGCAGGACGTGGCCGAGGCGGTGGCGTTCCTGGCCTCCGACCGCGCGTCCAAGTCGACCGGCAACATCCTCAACGTCGACGCCGGCAACGCCCAGGCGTTCACGCGCTAGGACCAGAAACCCGGAGGCGCTCATGACCGAGATCAACCGCCCGCCCCTGCCCCAGGACCTGATCGAGCGCGAAAATGCCGCGCGCCTAACCGCCCTGCAGGATGAATACGCCAGCCTCGGCCGCGCGCTGGATCGCCGCGGCCGCTCGATCGATCAGGTCAAGGACAAGGTGAAGGCCTTCGCCGTCGCCGTGCCTACCTGGGGCCTCGGCGTCGGCGGCACGCGGTTCGCCAAGTTCCCGATCCCCGGCGAGCCGATCACCATCCACGAGAAGCTGGAAGACGCCGCGGTGGTGAACCAGCTCGGCCGCCTGACGCCGACCGCCTCGCCGCACTTTCCGTGGGACAAGGTCGACGATCCGGCCTCCTTGAAAGCCGAGGCGGCCGAGCTCGGCCTCGGCTTCGATGCGGTGAACTCCAACACCTTCCAGGACCAGCCGGGCCAGGGCTGGAGCTACAAGTACGGCTCGCTCACCCACACCGACAAGGCGGTGCGCGACCAGGCCATCGCCCACAACGTCGACTGCATCGACCTCGGCGTCGCGCTGGGCTCGAAGGCGATCACGGTGTGGATCGGCGACGGCGCCAACTTCCCCGGCCAGCAGAACCAGACCGCCGCCTTCGACCGCTATCTCGACAGCATGGCCCAGATCTACGCCGCCCTGCCGGAGGGCTGGCGCATGTACATGGAGCACAAGCTCTATGAGCCCGCGTTCTACTCGACCGTGATCTCCGACTGGGGCACGAACCTGCTTGCCGCGCAGCAGCTGGGCGAGAAGGCGCGCTGTCTGGTGGACCTCGGGCACCATGCGCCCAACGTCAACATCGAGCAGATCGTCGCCCGCCTCGCCCGCTTCGGCAAACTGGGCGGCTTCCACTTCAACGACAGCAAGTACGGCGACGACGACCTCGACACCGGCTCGATCAATCCGCACCAGCTGTTCCTGATCTTCAACGAACTGGTCGACGCGGAGCACCGCGCCAGCGGCGACTTCAGCCCCGCCTACATGATCGACCAGTCGCATAATGTCACCGACCCGATCGAGAGCCTGCTGCTCTCGGCCGCCGCCATCGCCGGCAGCTACGCCCGCGCCCTGATCATCGACCGCGAGGCGCTGGGCGAGCACCAGAACGCCAACGACGTGGTGCTGGCCTTCTCCGACCTGCGCCGCGCCTACGAGACCGACGTGGCGCCGATCCTGGCCATGGCGCGCTACGAACTCGGCGGCGCGATCGACCCGATCGACACCTACCGCACGTCCGAATGGCGGCCCCGCAAGGCCCAGGAACGCGGTCGCGCCTCGACGTCGGCCGGCATTGTCTGAGACTTTGCGACCCCTCCCAGCGGTCATGGCCGGGCGTAAGTCCCGGCCATCCAGGAACGCCAACCGCGCCGTGGCCGCCCCACGCGCGGCCAATCGCCGTTCCGCGTGCTTGGGTCGCCGGGACTGGCGCCCGGCGATGACCGCGGTTGGGGGTGATTTGGCGAGAGAATCCCGCGCTTCTAAGCGCGAACATTGGATCGGAGACACATGCACGCCACCCAGCGTGACGGCGAAATCCTGAGGCTGCTGCAGAGCCAGGGCTTCGTGTCGTTCCGCCAGCTCTGCGCCAGCCTCGACGCCTCCTCGGCCACCATCCGGCGCGACCTGGAGCGGCTTGAGGGCGAGGGCCGCATCTCCCGCGTCCGCGGCGGGGCGCGGCTGACCGGCGAGGCCGCAGCCGAGCGGCTGGCCGGGGCGCCGTTCGAGCTCAACCGCGCGCGCCACGCCGCCGAGAAGGGAGCGATCGGCCGCACCGCCGCCCAACTCTGCCGCCCCGGCGAGGCGCTGATCATCGACGGTGGCACCACCACCTTCCAGATGTGCAGCCACCTCGCCGGCCTGGAGCTGCAGGTGCTGACCAACTCGCTGCACATCGTCGGCGAACTGCTGCCACAGAGTGGCACCCGAGTGTCCGTGCCCGGCGGCGCGATCTTCCGTGAACAGAACATCATCCTTTCGCCGTTCGACGACGACGGACTTTCCCGCTACCACGCCGCCAAGCTGTTCATGGGCGCGGCGGCGGTCGGCGCGCGCGGCCTGATGCAGGCCGACGTGGTGCTGATCCAGGCCGAGCAGAAGCTGATGAGCCGCGCCGACCAGCTGATCGTGCTGGTCGACAGCTCAAAGTTCCGCACCTCCGCCAGCTTCGTCGTCTGCGCCCTGGACGCTATCGACGTCGTCGTCACCGACGCCGGCGTCACCGGCGCCGAACTGGCCATGCTGCGCGACCAGGGCATTGAGGTGATCGTGGCGGAGGGCGGCGGGCGCGTCTGACGCCGAAGTTCGGAACCCACGAAAAACACGAAAAGAACGAACAATTCCAATGTCATCCCGGAGAGCCGCGCAGCGGACTCATCCGGGACCTACTTCACCGCCGGCGACAAGTAGGTCCCGGATCGGCGCCGCTTCGCGGCTTGTCCGGGATGACACCGAAGGGGATGCTGGCGTTCATGCTTGTCGTGTTTTTCGTGGTTCCCTAGCCCAGCCCGCCCAGCAGCACGTACTTCAGCTCGACGTAGTCCTCGATGCCGTACTTGGAGCCCTCGCGGCCGATGCCGGACTGCTTGACGCCGCCGAACGGCGCCACCTCGGTCGAGAGGATGCCATCGTTGACCGCGACCATGCCGTACTCCAGCGCCTCGGCGACACGGAACACCCGGCCAAGGTCGCGGGCGTAGAAATAGGCTGCGAGGCCGAAGTCGGTGTCGTTGGCGAGCCGGATGGCCTCGGCTTCGTCGGAGAACCGGGTCAGGGTCGCGACCGGGCCGAAGATCTCCTCGCGGGCGATCTGCATCGTCGGCTTCACGCCGGTGACGACGGTCGGCTCGAAAAAGGTGCCGCCCAGCGCATGGCGATGGCCGCCGACCTCGACTTTCGCCCCGCCAGCGACCGCGTCCGCCAGCAGCCGCTCGACCTTCTCCACCGCGTCCATGTTGATCAGCGGACCCTGCACGACGCCTGCCTCAGCGCCGTCGCCGACCTTCATGGTCCTCACCCGCGCCGCCAGCTTGGCCTCGAACGCGTCGAACACCGCGTCCTGCACCAGGAAGCGGTTCGCGCAGACGCAGGTCTGGCCCATGTTGCGGTACTTCGAGGCCAGCGCGCCTTCAACCGCCTGGTCGAGGTCGGCGTCGTCGAACACGATGAACGGCGCGTTGCCGCCGAGCTCGAGCGAGACCTTCTTCACCGTGGTGGCGCACTGCGCCATCAGCTGTTTGCCGATCTCGGTCGAACCGGTGAAGGAGAACTTCCGCACCAGCGGGTTCTGGGTCAGTTCGAGGCCGACCTCGCGCGCCCGCTTGGTTGGCACGACGTTGAAAACGCCGGCCGGCAGCCCGGCGCGGTCCGCCAGCTCCGCCAGCGCCAGGGCCGAAAGCGGCGTCTCGCTCGGCGGCTTGATCACCACGGTGCAGCCGGCGGCGATGGCCGGCGCGACCTTGCGGGTGATCATGGCGTTGGGGAAGTTCCACGGCGTGATCGCGGTGACGACACCGATCGGCTGCTTCAGCACCAGGATGCGCTTGCCCGCGGCGTGGGTCGGGATCACGTCGCCGTAGAGCCGCTTGGCCTCCTCGGCGAACCATTCGATGAAGCTGGCGCCATAGGCCACCTCGCCGCGGGTTTCGGCCAACGGCTTGCCCTGCTCGGCCGTCATGATCTGCGCCAAGTCCTCCTGCGCGGCCATGATCAGCCCGAACCAGGCGCGCAGCACCGCGGCGCGCTCCTTGGCGGTCTTTGCGGCCCAGGCCGGGAACGCCGCGGCGGCGGCCTCGATCGCGGTCCGCGCATCGGCCGGCTCCAAGTCGGCCACCTCAGCGAGCGTCACGCCGGTGGCGGGATTGCGCACGGCGAAGGTCTTGCCCGCCCCGGCCTTGGTCCAGGCGCCGTCGACATAGGCCCCGGCGCGCAGCAGCTGAGGGTCTGCGAGCTTCAGCATGGCGGAGTCCTCCTTCGACCGGCTTGTCCAGGTCCAGATAGGCGGGCGCCGTTCGACGGCAAGGCGTCAGTCGGCCGCGCGGCGCTGATCGAGCTCCGTGCGGATCGCGGCGTGGCCGGCGCGGTTGAGCTTGTAGTTGATCAGCACCACGATCGCCACGAGCGTGAAGAGCGCCGCGCCCGGACCATAGACCAGGCCGAGGTTGCGAACGGTCTCGTACGGGATGTGGGCGGCCGCCTGGCCGGTCGCCGCTGCCCCGTGTGGAAAGCCAATCACGTCGAGGGCGATGCCCGCGATCAGGGCGCCGATGCCGCTCGACGCTTTGGCCGAGGTGGTGATGCCGGCGAAGTAGAGCGCCTCGCGCCGAGCGAAGAACAGGTGCTCGTGCTCGTCGGCGGCGTCGGCCATCATCGACTGGAAGCCGATCAGGGCGGCGCTGGCGCCCAGACCACCGATCCCAGTGGCGAGCCCGAGGATCGGCACGAACTCATCGGGGCTGATGACCCCGGTGAGGCGCAGCGCCACCGGTCCCATCTGGGCGATGGCGATCAGCGCAAGGCCGATCATCGCCAGGGTCCGTTTCTCCATCGCGCGGCTGAGCCCGCCGGCGACGAAAACGCCGAGAAACACCCCCACCGGACTGCACAGCGTCACCGCCAGGATCTGGCCTGGCTTCAAACGCCAGAAGAAGCTGTTGGCGTGCAGGGTCAGCGCCCCAGCCGCGCCGGCGGACACGAAGAAGATCAGGCAGGTGATGAACAGCCAGCGGAACGAGCTGTTGCGGAATACCTCGATCAGTTCGATCGGGAACCGCGCCAGGCTCGAACGCTGGTCTACGGGCGCCGCGTGCAACCGGCCGCGGGCGCGCAGCGTGCCCAGGCTGCTGATCAGCCCGCCCAGCACCGCGATGCCGATGCAAGTCCAGGCCAACGGGGCGTACGCCGGTCGATCGTATTGGCCGTGGGGGCCGTTCAGGAACACGCGAAAGGCCAAGATGGTCGTCGCCAAGGTGGCGATGACGCTGAACAGAACGCGCGCCGCCACGATAGTCGAGCGTTCGGCATAGTCGTCGGAGAGCTCAGCCCCCAGGCCCATGTAGGGCACGATAAAGATCGAGAGTCCGATCCGGGCCGCCAGCAGCGTCACCAGCGCGTAGGCGAACAACGCGCCGCCGTGCAGCGCCTGCGGCACCGAGAACAGCAGCCCAAAGGCGAAGAAGATCGGGACCAGCGCCAGCAGCATGAACGGATGACGGCGGCCATGCCGCGAGCGGCTGTTGTCGGAGAGCGATCCGACCAGCGGATCGCAGAAGGAATCGACCACCAGCGTCACGCCGGCGACGATGCCAGCCTCGGAGCCCGACAGGCCGCAAAGGACGCTGAGGTAGAACAGCAGCAGCGCCAGGATCGGCGTGGTGACGTTCTCGACCAGCGATCCGGCGCCATAGAAGGCGAGCGTGCCGAGCCCGAGTTTGGCGCCTCGCGCGGCATGGGCGGCGCCCGTGGCTGCCAGCGGCTCGGCCAGCGTGTCGGCGAGCGACTCAGTGCTTGTCATTGATGTTCCACTAGTGCCCGCCTCAAGCGGATGGCTCGGCGCGGCGGCGGCTCAAGTCGTCGAGAATGCGGGCGTGATCGCGCCGGGTCAGTTTGAAGCCAAGCAACACCAGCAGGGCCACCCCGGTGAACAGGCCCGCGCCGGGGCCGTAGGCGATGCCCAGATGATTGATCGTCGCGACCGGAATCTCCGCCAGATGGGCCGGCGTGGCGGCCAGACCGTGCGGGAAGCCGATGAGATCGAGGGCGATGCCCCCAACCATCAGGCCAAGACCGCTCGCGGCCTTGGCGGAGAAGGTGATCCCGGCGAAGAACAGCCCTTCTCGCCGGGCGCCGAACAGATGCTCATGCTCGTCGGCCGCGTCCGCCATCATCGACTGGAACGAGATCGTCGAGAGGCTGCCGCCGAAGGTGAGCAGGATCACCGAGAGCATGAGGGTTGCGACGTACTGGCTCGGCCCGATCACGTGGGTCAGATTGAGGGTCACCGGCCCAACCTGGGCCAGACCGAGCAGGCCAAGCCCCAGCATCGCGATGGTGCGCTTTTCCATTTTCCGAGCGAGCGCAGCGGCTGCGAACACACCGCTGAGCCCGCCGATCGGCGCCACCAGTCCTAGCGTCAGCAACTGGCCGGACGTCAGTTTCCAGAAGAAGGTGTTGGCGTGCAGCGTCAGCGCGCCTGCGGCGCCGAGGGCGACGAACAGGATCAGGCAGCAGAGAAACAGGTGCAGGAACGAGCGATTTCGCAGCACCTCGCCCCCCTCCGCCAGGAATCGCAGCGGGCTGAACCTGGCGTCCGAGGCCGCGGCGTGCAGTCGGCTGCGCGCACCCAGCGTGCCGAACGTGCTCAGGATCGCGCCGAACGCCACGATCGCGGCGCAACTCCAGGCCAGCGGGGTGTAGGCGGCGTGATCATAGCGGCCGTGCGCGCCTCTCAAGAAGAGGCCAAACGCCAGGGCCGGGAACAGCAGACCCCCGATGACGGTGAACACCACCCTGACCGCAACGATCGTCGAGCGCTCGGCGTAGTCGTCCGACAGCTCAGCGCCCAGCGCGAAATATGGCACCTGGAAGAAGGAGATCCCGATCCGCAGCGCCAGCAGGGCTGTCAGGGCGTAAGCGAACAAGGCCACACTGCCCAGGCCAGGGGGTATGGAGAACAAGAGTCCGAACGCGGCCACCATCGGGATGATGCTCGCGAGCATGAACGGATGGCGTCGCCCGTGCCGGGACCGGCTGTTGTCCGACAGCGACCCCACCACCGGATCGAAGAATGCGTCGACAAAGAGCGTCACCCCCAGCACCGCGCCCGCCGCCGTCCCCGACAGGCCGCAGACGATGGTGAGGTAGAACAACAACAGCTGGCCGACGGTCAGCGTCGTGAGGTTCTCGACCAGCGCGCCAGATCCGTAGACGGTGAGCGGGACCACACCCAGCCTGGACGATCGCGCGGCGTGGTTGACTGAGGCCTTGGATGACGGCGGCTCGGACATTGTATCGGCAAGCGGTGCAGCGCCGGTCATGGTTGTTCCACCGATCCTGACCGCCTCCCCGACGGCTCTTTCAGCTAGGCATACGGGTCGCCGCAGCGGCGCGCCAGCCCTCTCGGATTACAGATGGTTAAGGCGCCCCGGCGTCACTCACCGGCTGGCGGGGACGATGCGTTCGCCGGTGCGCTGGTTGACGGTGATCTTCCACGGATAGTGGTCGCCCTCGCCGCCGGCGCCGATCTGCTGCATGTGGTTGGTGACCGCCTTGCGCCAGCCGCTCGAGGCGTTGGCGTTGGTCATGTGCGGCGTCTTGGAGTGGTGGAAGGTGACGTCGCCCCGGCGGATCGGGCAGACCACCGCGCGCGCCTCATCGACCTCGCAGGTGAGCAGGTCGCTCTGCATCCCCTCGACCAAGTGGTGCGCCAGCACCCCGTCCCTATGGCCGTGGTCGATGAACTGCATGCAGCCGTTGACCGAGTCGACGTTCTGCAGCGGGATCCAGCCCGTTACGCCCTTGTCGTCGAGGTTGCGGCCCCAGTAGCCCTCGTCCTGGTGCCAGTAGGTCGGCACGCTGCGCCCGGGCGGCTTGGCCAGAAACTGATCGTACCAGTAAGCCAGCTCCATCCCCATCAGCGCATTGCCGAAGGCGATGAGCCACAGCCGATAGGGTTGGGTCTTGATGTCCTTCCACACAAACGAAGGCGAGGACTGGATGATGCGGAACGAACGTTCCTTGATGTCCTCCTGGTCCGACCAGGCCCAGTCGTTGGCGAGCTTGTCCTTCTCGCGGATCAGCACCTCGCATTGCGCCTCGAGCTGATCGAGGTGGTCCTGCGGGATGGCGTCCTTCACCACGAGCCAGCCGTGCTCGCGGAAGAAGTCGATCTGCTCGGGAGAGGCTAGCGGGTAGGGCATTGGCTAAGCGCGCCGGACCGGCGCTTCCTCCATCTTGCTGAGCTCGCGCTCGACGGTGCGGCCGACCATGGCCAGGTGGACGCGCATGGCCGACGCGGCGAATTCAGCGTCGCCGGAGCGCACCGCTTCGACCAGGCGCAGGTGTTCGGCGTAGGTGGCCTCCGGCCGGCCGGGTTCGGGCAGGGCGAGGCGGCGGACGCGGTCGAGCGGCGCGCGGGCGGCGTCCAGCAGCCGGGTGGCGCGGGGACTCTCGACCGCGGCGAACAGCAGGCCGTGCAGCGCCTCGTCGAGGTCGTAGAAGCGGGCCAGGTCGCCGTCGGCCAGCGCCTCTGCCTGGCCGGCCAGGTTCTCGTCGAGCCGGGCCATGAACGCGGCGTCGGCGGCGGGCGCCAGCCGGCGCATCGCCTCGGTCTCCAGCGCAGTGCGGATGAACAGGCTCTCGCGCACATCGGCAGCGCGGATCGGGGCGACGAAGCTGCCGTGCTGCGGAAACACCTCCGCCAGCCCCTCCTCCGCCAGCCGCGCGATCGCCTCGCTGACCGGGGCGCGCGAGACGCCCAGCTCCAGCGCCAGCTCCTCCTTGCGCAGCGGCGCGCCGGGCGGCAGCGCCAGCTCGCGGATGCGCCGGCGCAGGTGGTCGTAGACCCGCTCGGCCTTGGAGCTCTCACGCAGATCGACGGTGGCGAGGGTCACGGCTGGCATGTTAGCAAGGCCCCGAGGGCGCTGGCGAGTTTGAGTTCAAGCGGTTTGTCTGCTCGCTGACAGGCCACCATACATTGTCATCCCGGACAAGCCGCGCAGCGGTGCAGATCCGGGACCTACTTTGCGCCGGTGGTGACGTAGATCCCGGACGAGTCCGCTTCGCGGCTCTCCGGGATGACAATGTGGGGGAACGGACCAAAGTCAGATCACCTCCAGCGCGTCCTTGCCCGGCAGCGCCGGGAATGGTGCGGTCGGCAGGGTCTGATACCAGAAGGCGACCGAGGCGATGTCGTCCTGCAGCGGCAGGTAGCGGCGGTCCTTGTCGGTGCGCCAGCCCAGCGCCTGGATGGTCACCCGCAGATCCTCGGCGAACCGGATCGGGTCTGGGATGTGCCAGCGGTAGAGCCCGAAGCGCTGCTGCGAGGCGTAGAGCCCGTCCGGCCGGATCACCTGCGGCATGCCGGCGTAGGGGGTGTTGAACTCGGCGTAGCCGCTGGCCAGCGTGCGGTCGGTAATGCCCGGGTCGAAGTTGTAGGCGCCGCAGAAGTAGTCCTCGGCGCCGGTGCCGCAGATGGTGGGGAACGCGCCATCGCCGTCGATGAAGAACTTGATCTCGCCCTCGCCCCACCAGCCGGAATTGTTGACGCCCCACGCCAGGTAGGTCCCGACGTAGTGGCCCTGGCCCTTCACGCCGTCGAGCAGGGTGACGACGTCCTTGTACGGCAGCGGATTCACCCGCCGGAACTGGGCGTGGAAGTAGGCGACGTCCTCGGGCACGTCGGTCAGCGCGTAGTTGATCTGGTAGTAGACGTAGATCGCCTCGTCCGAGAGGTTCTGCAGCGTCATCCGCGCGTGGGTGCGGAACGGCATCTCCCAGTAGCAGTTGAACGCGCGGCCGGGGTTCACGCACACCGCCAGCGACGTCACCTGGGCATACTTCTCCCAGCCGCAGGCGAAGAAGTCGCCGGCCGGGCACTCGATCGACGGCTGTTCCTGGCCGTCCCAATAGGCGCGCAGGATAGTGTGGCGCCACTTGCCGCGCGCCAGCGTCATCCAGATCTGCTGGATCGCGCCCGAGCCCTCGATGTCGGCCAAGGTGAAGGTGTCGCCGGGCTGGATGATCACATAGGGCGAGACCTTCCAGCCTTGGCCCAGGCCCCGCGCGGCGTTGGCGGCCGGGCCGTCGGTCGACATCCCGCCCTTGCCCTTCTCGCCGGTGAAGTTCTCCGGCGAGATCGAGCGCGACTTGGCGTTCGAAAGCCGCGAGAGATTGCCGAGATCGAGGCCGAGGCCGTTGAACGCCATGAATGGCTCCTAGTTGAGCAGCAGGCCGCGCGCCGCGAGGCTGCGCATCAGCGCACGCGCCCCGAAGGTCCAGGGCGGCGCGGCGTTGGAGGTGGTGACGGTGTTGACCAGCGCGCCCAATTTGCCCGAGCTGATCCGCACCACGTCGCCCGCCTCGTGGGTGAAGCCCTGGCCGGGCCCGCGCCGGTCGGCGGTGGGGACGTACATGGTCCCAAGGAACAGCATCAGGCCGTCCGGGTACTGATGTTCCGGACCACAGGTGGCGGCGACCAATTCGAGCGGGTCGCGGCTGATGCGATCCATCGCGTTCTCGCCGGCGACGCGGAACTGATCGCGGCCGGTGACTTCGAGCCGGACCTGGGCGCGGCGCACGTCATCGATGCCGAACGTCGTGTCGAATAGCCGAATGAACGGGCCGATGGCGCAGGAGGCGTTGTTGTCCTTGGCCTTGGAGAGCAAGAGCGCGCTGCGGCCCTCGAAGTCGCGCAGATTGACGTCATTGCCGAGCGCCGCGCCGACCGCCTCGCCGCGCGACGAGCAGGCCAGCACGATCTCCGGCTCCGGGTTGTTCCACTCCGACTTCGGGTGCAGCCCGATCTCGGCGCCGCAGCCCACCGCCGACATCGGCTGGGCCTTGGTGAACACCTCGGCGTCCGGCCCGATGCCGACCTCCAGATACTGCGACCACAGCCCCCGCTCGATCAGCGCCGCCTTCAGCTGCATCGCCGCCGGCGACCCGGGCTTCAGCCCGGTCAGGCTGCCGCCCAGCAGCCCGACGAGCTCGGCGCGGAGCCGCTCGGCGGCGGCGCGATCACCCTTCGCCCGCTCCTCGATCACCCGCTCGACCAGGCTGTCGGCGAAGGTGACGCCGGCGGCCTTGATCGCCGCCAGATCGCACGGCGCGAGCAAGGCCCGCCGCGCCAGCGCCTCGTCCAGGTCCATCAGCCGCTCGCCAGCGTGGCCGCGAACCGCTGCGGCCGGCGCGTCCAGATCGAGCAGGTCGCTCATGGTCGGCGCGAGGTGGGAGAGATCGAACAGGCCGGCGTCGCGGGCGGCGATCACGTGCGGGCCGTCGTCCAGCTGCACGCGGCCCACCAGCGCCCCGGCGCAGGCGTCATCGGGCAGGATGTCGGCGGCGGTGAGCGTCATGCGGCCAGTCCATAGAAGGCTTGCGCCGCGCCGCCAAAGATCAGATCGCGTTCCGCCTGGGTGCAGCCCTCGGCCAGCGCCCAGGCGGCCGAATGCCAGGCGGCATAACCGCCGGCTTCGTTCACCACCGGCCAGTCGCTGCCCCACATCAGCCGCCCCGGCCCGAACGCCTCCAACAGCAGGTCGACATAGGGCTTCAGGTCCTCCTCGCTCCACCGGCCGCCCGCCTCGGTGACCAGGCCGGAGAGCTTGCAACAGGCCGCCGTGTCGGCGGCGATGGCGCGCATCTGCGCCGCCCATTCGTCGAGCCGCCCGCCAGCGATGTCAGGCTTGGCGCCGTGATCGATCACCACCTTGAGACCCGGCCGAGCCGCGAGCAGCCGGGCGAGATGCGGCAGGTGGCGGGGCGTCACCAGCGCGTCGAACCGCAGGCCGGCCGCCTCCATCGCGTCCAGCGCCGGCGCGACCGATGGCCGGAGGATCCAGGCGTCATCGTCCAGGTCCTGCAGCATGGGACGCAGGCCAAGCAGCGCCCGATCGTTCGCCATAGCTTCGATCCGCGCCGCAGCATCCGGCCCCCCGAAGTCCGACCATCCGACAACGCCGGCGACGAACGGCGCCTCGGCAGCGAGGCCGAGCAGGTACTGGGTCTCGGCCGCGGTCGGCGCAGCCTGCACCAGCACCGTGCGCTCGATCCCGGCGTCGAGCAGCAACGGCGCCAGGTCGGCCGGCAGGAACTTGCGGCAGATCGCCGGATGGGCCTGCGGCGTCAGCCAGCCATAGTCGCCCCGGCTCGGACGCCAGAAGTGCTGGTGGGCGTCGATGCGCATCAGCCGCCAGACCCCTCCGGCGGGATCGCGCCTTTTTTCAGGATCAGGTTGCCCCAGTAGCGCCGCTCGCCGGTGGAAACGATGGCGTAGGCCGCCCGCGTCCGCTCGTAGTAGTCGAACCGGCCAAGCGCCGCGATCGGACCCCCGTAGCCCGCCCCCCGCAGCAAAGCCTCGAACTCGCCGATCACCGCCGGCAGTTCGTCGGGCGCGCCGTCGACCGCCATGCGGAAGGCCGCCACCGGCTCGAACTGCTCCAGGGGCAGCACCGAGAGGATCGCTTGCACCATCCGCGTGGCGCTGACGCCCTCGGCGCGGATCAGCCGGCGGGCGTTGGCCGCGGCCGGGAAGTTGGCGTCGACGATGGCGATCTCGTCGGCGTGGCCCATGGCGCGCAGCGTCGCCAGCAGTTCGGGGCCTAGCAGGGGATCGATGCCCTTCAGCACGCGGCGCTCTCCAGGCTCGGCGTTGGCGCAGCTACATCGATCAGCCCCTCCTCTTTCAAGGCGATCCAAAGCCCAGCCGGAATCGCCGCATCCATCATCGCCGCATTGGCCGCGACCTCCCGCGGCGTCTGGCCGCCGGGGATCACGCTCACCACCGCCGGATGCGCCTCGACGAACTGCAGCGCGGCGGCCGGCAGCGGAGTGTCGAAACGCGCGCAGGCGGCCCTGAGTCGCTCGACCCGGGCCAGAACCTCGGGTGGCGCCGCAGCGTAGTCGAAAGTCCCGTCGGCGCGGGCCAGGACCCCGGAATTGTAAGGCCCGCCCACGACGACCCCAACGCCGCGCCGTTCGCACGCCGGCAGCAGCCCGTGCAGCGGCGCCTGCTCGAGCAAGGTGTAGCGGCCAGCGAGCAGGAACAGGTCCGGATCGAGTTCGCCCAGCATGCGCTCGCACGGCGCTGTCTCGTTGACGCCGAGCCCGAGCGCCGCGACCACCCCCGAGCTGCGCAGCTCATCCAACGCCCGCCACCCGCCGCTATCGGTCAACGCGCGCCACCGCGCCTCGTAAGCCTCTGCCGAGACGTGGGTGCGCGGCTCGAGGTCGTGGACGTAGACGATGTCGACCCGATCCAGCCCAAGCCGCCCCAGACTGGCGTCGAACGAGCGCAGCACGCCCTCCCGCGTGTAGTCGAAGCGCACCTTCAGCGTCGGCGTCTGGCGATAGATCCCGGCCGCCTCCTCACCCGGCTCGCAGGGCTCCAGGACCCGCCCGACCTTGGTCGAGACCAGGAAGTCGTCCCGGGCTTCGTCGCCGAGCGCCCGCCCGATGCGCGCTTCCGAGAGCCCGTGGCCGTAAAGCGGGGCCGTATCGAAGTACCGCACGCCTGCGTCCCAGGCCGCGCGGACGGTCGCCGCGGACTCGACCTCCGAGAGCGGGCGGTGCATGTTGCCAAGCGGCGCGCCGCCAAAGCCGAGCCGCGTGAACGCCAGCGACCGCCCCTTCGGCGTCGCGAACATCCTGCGCGTGGCGGCGGCGACGGGCATTGGCCTCGCTGGCATGTTAGTGGGGCAAGAAACCTTCGCGCATCCTAGAAAACCGGGCCGTTCGCGTCTATGCTGATATTTCAATGACCAGCGCCCGCCCCAACGCCCTGCGCCTCAACCCGGCCGACAACGTGGTCATCGCCATGCGGCGGCTGGAGGCCGGCGAGCGGGTCGACGGCGAGGGCCTGGCGACCGTCGAGCCCATCACCAGCGGACACAAGGTCGCGGTGAAACCGATCCGCGCCGGCGAGACGATCCACAAGTACGGGCAGGTAATCGGCGTCGCCACGGCCGATGTCTCGCCCGGCGGCCACGTCCACACCCACAACGTGGCGATGTCGTCGCTGCGCGAAGGGGCCAGCGCAAGCGCAGCACAGCGCCAGGAGGCGCCGCGCACCTTCGAGGGTTATCGGCGCGCCACCGGCAAGGTCGGCGCGCGCAACTACATCGGCGTGCTGACCTCGGTGAACTGCTCGGCCACCGTCGCGCGCCACATCGCCGAGGCGGCGGAGCGCCAGGGCCTGTTGGACGCCTATCCCGACATCGACGGCATCGTGCCGATCACCCACGCCAGCGGCTGCGGCATGGCCGGGTCCGGCGAGGGCTTCGAGGTGCTGCGCCGCACGCTCTGGGGCACCGCGGCCAACCCCAATTTCGGCGGCGTGCTGCTGGTTGGTCTAGGCTGCGAGGTGATCCAGATCGGCCGGCTGAAGTCCGACTACGGCCTGGACGAGGGCGGCACCTTCCAGTCTTTCACCATCCAGGACACCGGCGGCACGCGGCGCGCGATCGGGGAAGGGCTGGATCGGCTGGCCGCCATGCTGCCGTTGGTCGGCGCCGCGCGACGGACCACCGTTCCGGCCAGCGAGATCACGCTCGGTTTGCAGTGCGGCGGCTCGGACGCCTGGTCCGGCGTCACCTCCAACCCGGCGCTCGGCGTCGCCTCCGACCGGCTGGCCGGGCTGGGCGCCACCGTCATCCTCTCCGAGACGCCGGAGATCTACGGCGCCGAGCATCTGCTGATCGCCCGCGCGGCCTCGCCGCAGATCGCGGACAAGCTGCGCGCGCGCCTGGTCTGGTGGGAGGGCTACACCGCCCGCAACGGTGCGGTGATGGACAACAACCCTGGCCCCGGCAACAAGGCCGGCGGGCTCACCACCATCCTGGAGAAGTCGCTGGGCGCGGTCGCCAAGGCCGGCGGCTCGCCGTTGATGGACGTGGTCGAATACGCCGAGCCGATCGCCGAAAAAGGCCTGGTGTTCATGGACAGTCCCGGCTTCGATCCCTGCTCGGCGACGGGCCAGGTCGCCTCCGGCGCGACGCTGATCGCCTTCACCACCGGCCGCGGCTCGGCGTTCGGCTGCAAGCCGTCGCCCTCGATCAAGCTGTCGTCCAACACCGAGATCTACCGGCGCATGGAGGACGACATCGACATCGACTGCGGCCCGATCGCCACCGGCGAGGCCTCGATCGAGGCGAAAGGCGGTGAGATCCTCGACTACCTGCTGGAGGTCGCCTCCGGCCGGCGCACCAAGAGCGAGGCGCTGGGCTACGGCGGCGCCGAGTTCGTGCCCTGGCAGATCGGGGCGGTAATGTGACCGCGGCCCGCGCTGAACGGCCCTCGTCGTTTGGCAGGTCACGGCCTGCCCGCTCCTCCCCCCGCAATCGGGGGGAAGTGTCGCAAGCGAGCACCCGCGAGGGTGCGATGCGCGACGATGGGGGGACCGGCGGCGGAAGGCTGTCGCGGACCCCGGTGCGTGTCTACCCTCCGTCGCACTTCGCCTGCTTCGCGGGCTCGTTGGCGACACCTCCCCTCACCTGCGTGAGGGGAGGAGCATCACTGCTGGCGGAGCGCCCGGCATGACCGGCAAACAGCGCGCCCCGTTCGTCTGGTCTCCGCGCCAGCCGATCGATCCGCAGGGCTACCGCAAGCACTACCTCGGCGTCGACGGCCGGCCGAACGAGAAGAACCGCTGGTTCCTGTTCCGCAAAGTGATCGGGCTCGACGGACCAGCAACACGGGCGCCCTTCTCGATCACCGTCGACGGGCGCTACCTGCTCTACGTCAACGGCGCGCTGCAGGGACGCGGCCCGGTGCGCTGCAGCCCGTTGTTCCAGCGCTACGACGACTACGACCTGGCCGCGGCGTTGGCGCCGGGCGACAACGTGATCGCGGTGCTCGCCCATACCTACGGCCGCGACACCGCCTTCTACGAGACCACCAAGGGCATGTGGCAGCCGACCTTCGGCGACGGTGGCCTGTGGACCGAAGGCGCCGCCGAGACCGCCGCCGGGGCGGTCGACCTGTCGACCCAGCACGGCTGGAAGTGCATCCAGTCATCGGCCTGGACCCAGGACACGCCGCAGTCGAACCACTCGCTCGGCTTCATCGAGGACGTCGACGCGGACCGGCTGCCGGCCAAGTGGACGGAGGTGGGCTTCGATGATGGCGACTGGGACGACGCCAGGCCGCTGCTCACCGGCGGCGAGGGGCCGGAGTCGACCTACGGCGGCCTGGAGACGCGCCCGTTCCCGATCCTGCTCCCGCGCGGCATCCCGATGCTGGAGGAGCGCAGGGTCGCGGCCCAGCGGATCGTCTGGATCCGCGGACTGATCGCCGATCCCGGCATGCCCTTCCACCGCCGCTGCTACGAGGAGGCCCTGGTCGAGGCGCCGCCGGACGCGGTGCGCGGCGAGAACGACCTGCTGCGGCTGGAGGGCGGGCGCGCGGTCGTCCGCACCGAGCCGGGCCGCGACGTGACCATCCTGCTCGACTTCGGGAAGATCATGACCGGCCGGCCCTGCCTCGAGATCGAGGCGCGAGGCGGCGAGGTCGTCGAGATCGCCTGCGCCGAGAGCCTTCCCGGCGAGTGGCGGCCGGAGGGGCTGCGCGAAGACGCTCGGTTGCGGCCGAAGCCGTGGCTGGGCGCCGACACCCACCTGTTCCGCTATCGCGCCAAGGCCGGCGTACAGACGTTCGAGCGCTTCGAATGGTGCGCGATCCGCTGGATGCAGCTGACGGTGCGCGACGCGCCGGACGGCGTCGTCTTCCGGGGCCTGGGCGCCAACCTCTGCAACTATCCGGTCGAGCAACGCGGCCGCTTCACCTCGTCCGATCCGGTGCTCGACCAGCTGTGGGCCACCGGCGCCTACACCCTGCGCCAGTGCATGCACGACGCCTGGGAAGACTGTCCCAGCCGCGAGCAGCGGCAGTGGCTGGGCGACGTCACCGTGGAGAACCTGGCCGGCTGGGCCGCGTTCGGCCCTTCGGTCGCGCCGCTGACCGCCAAGTTCCTCTCCCAGGCCGCCGAGAGCCAGCGGCCGGACGGCCTGACCCAGATGTTCGCGCCCGGCGACCACCGCACCGACGGCCTCCTGATCCCCGACTGGACCTTGCAGTGGATCCTCGCCGCCGGCGACCACTGGCGCTACGCCGGCGATCTGCCGACCATCGCGGCGATCTTCCCGTCGATCGTCAAGGCGCTGGCCTGGTTCGAGCGGCTGCTGTCGCCCGCCGGGCTCGTCGCCGACATGCCCTACTGGCACTTCATGGACTGGGCCGGGGTCGGTCGCTACGGCGAGGCGGCGGCGCTGAACGCCCAGCTGGCCGGCGCCTTCGCCGTCGCCGCTGAGCTCGCCGCCGCGGTCGGCTGGCCGAGCGAAGCCGAGCGCTTCGCCGCCCGGGGCCGCGCGATCGGCGCGGCGCTGCAGACCCGGCACTGGGACGCGCGGCGCTGCGTCTTCGTCGACGTGGTCGATCCGGCGACGGGAGAGCGCGAACCGCGCGTCTCCCAGCACGGCAACGCCGCCATCGCGCTGTGGACCGACGCGCCGGCGGACCGCATTGGCGCTGCGTTGAACCGGATCACCGACAGCAACCGCCTCACCTTCACCCCGGCCCCGCCGATCGCCCCCACCGGCGACGCCTTGGAGCCCGAGGAAGGCGTGGTGCTCGCCAACACCTTCTACAGCCACTTCGTCTACGCGGCCCTGGCCCGCCACGGCCGTCTCGGCGAAGCGCTGCGGCTGATGCGCGAGCGCTACGGGCCGATGCTGGCCCGGGGCGCCACGACGCTCTGGGAGAGCTTCGAGCCAACCGCCAGTCTCTGCCATGGCTTTTCGGCGACCCCGACCTATCAGCTGTCGCGCCACATCCTCGGCGTCGCGCCGGCCGCGCCGGGCTTCGCCAGCGTGGCGCTGAGCCCCGACCTCACCGATCTCGACCACGCCGAGGGCCTGGTCCCGACGCCGCGCGGCGAGGTCGAGGCGAGGCTCGAGCGCACCGCGGACGGGTTCGTCGCACGCTACCGCCTGCCGGCCGGCCTCACCGCCCGCGTCGCGCCGCCGCCGGGCCTCACGCTCGCCACCCCATCGGGCCTCCTCGACGGCGAGGTCGAGCTGCAGTTCGAGCGGACTTGAGTTGACTTGGCGCAAGATGGCCGCTGGCGCCCATTCCCAACTCTCGGTCATAGCCGGGCGTAAGTCTCGGCGATGACCGAAGTTCGGGATAGGCGGTGAGGCGCCGTCTACTTCCCGTCCAGCGCCGCATAGGTCGGCGCGATCAGCGAGGCGTTGCGCGGGTCGCCGAACGGCGCCCCCACCATCTTGTTCATCACGTAGGCGAAACTCATCCGGCGCTCGAAGTCCACCACGACCAGCGAGCCGCCCGACCCGCCCCAGAAGCAGGTTCTTGGTCCGAAGGAGAGCCCGCCCAGTTCGAGCGCGAAGCCCATTGCCCAGCGCACCGGCGCCAGGAACGCCAGGTCGACGCCGTCCGACTGTTGGCGCAGAACCGCCTCGCATCCTGCCCGCGACATCAGCCGCCGTCCGCGCGCCTCGCCGCCGCAAGCCAGCACGGACAGTAGCAGCGCCACTGACCGAGCATTGCCGACCCCGTTGCTGGCGGGAATCTCCGCCCGCAGCCAGCGGGCGTCGATCCGGTCCAGCGGCGGGATGATCGGATTGCCGGCGATCCGCATGAACATGCTGCCCGGATCGACAACGGGCGGCGGGTCGGCCGGCGGCGGCGGCGCGGCGATCGACGGGGAGACGCGGTGATCGTGCTCCGGGCCAAGGCCGATGTGGAAGTCGGCGTCCAGCGGCCCGGCGATCTCGTCGGCCAGGAAACGGCCGAGCGAGCAGCCGGTGATGCGGCGCACCACTTCGCCGACCAGGAAACCCTGGGTGATCGCGTGGTAGGCCGAAGCCTCGCCCGGCGTCCACCAGGGCGCCTGCCGCGCCAAGAGGTCGGTCGCCTTCTCCCAGTCGTAGAGGTCCTCGAAGGCGAGTGTCTGCGTCCAGCCCGGCAGGCCTGAGGTGTGGCCCAGCAGATGCCGCACCAGCACGCCGGCCTTTCCGGCCTGAGCGAACGCCGGCCAGTAGCGCGCCACCGGCGCGTCGAGATCGAGCTCGCCGCGATCGGCCAACAGCAGCGCGCAGAGCGCCGTGACGGTCTTCGAGGTAGAGGCGACGCCGGCGATCGTATCGCTGCGCCATGGCTCGGTTCGGGCCTCGTCGAGGTGGCCGCCCCATAGGTCGACCGCCAGCGCTCCGTCCACCGTCACCGCCACAGAGGCGCCGATGTCGCCCTTGGCGAAGTTGTCGGCGAACGCGTCGCGCACCGCCGCGAACCGAGGGTCGCAGCTGCCACCGATCGGCGTCGCTGGCATGTTAGTCACCGATCTTTCCCGCCATTTCCCGGTCCTTTTTCGATCAAATTAGCTCAATTCACGACATGATCGCGTTGACTGTAGCATGCTAACATGCGAGCGTGATCGCCAATGAGAAGAAGTCGCGCTCAGTTGAGCGCGGCCTGGGAAACGTCGGGGGCATCATGACCAAGCGCGCTTTGCGCCTCTCCACCTCGGCTGGGGTCTTAACGGCCCTGCTGGCCATCGCCGGCGCCGCGCACGCCGCCGACGCCACCGATCAGGCCGTCGCTACGGCGACCACCGTCGCCCCGCTGACGATTACCGCCGAGCGGCGCACCACCAACTTGCAGACCGCGCCCGTGGCGGCCAGCGTGATCGCCGGCGCCCAGCTGCAGAACGAGGGCATCGAGTCGCTGGATGACCTCCAGTTCCACACCCCTTCGCTGACGGTCGCCGACTTCGGCCAGGGCAACCTGTTCAACATCCGCGGCATCGGCAAGGACCTGACCAACGTCCAGACGCCCTCAGGGGTCGTCACCTACTGGGATGGCGTCGCGGCCTTCCCCGGCTTCTTCGCCGACGCGCCGTATTACGACATCTCCAGCGTCGAGGTGCTGCGCGGGCCTCAAGGCACGTTCGCCGGCCAGAACGCGACCGGCGGGGCGGTGTTCATCACCACCAACGATGCGCGGCTTGGCGCCCTCGGGGGCGACGTCGAGGGCCAGTACGGCAACTACAACGACACCCTGCTGCGCGGCTTCATCAATGTGCCGATCGGCGACACCCTGGCGCTGCGGTTGGCGTTCAACGGCGAGAAGCGCAACAGCTTCTACACCGTCGGCGGCGGGTGGACGACGCGCTACGGCGGGCCGCCCGGCCGCCAGCTGCTGGGCAGCCTGCGCTTCGGCATGACCTGGCAGCCGACCGAGGCGTTGAAGGTCGTGTTCAAGGCCGACGCCAACTACCTCGATCACGGCGCCTTTCTCGGCTCGCCGAGCCTGAACCCGGCCAACCCAACCCAGCTGAATCCGGCCGACCTCTTCCACGTCAACTCGTTCATCTACGACTACGCCACCAACAAGGGCTACCGCCTGACCCTGAACGCCGCCTACACCCTGCCGGACGGCATCATCGTGCGCTCGATCACCGGCTGGCAGGCCGGCGGCGGCAACGCCAACATCGACCTGACCGA
>Ga0209415_10002488_pt1 | contig 34517 bp, 29 predicted proteins | sample PeaSoiSIISIP2007_FD_187696 | JGI IMG/M metagenome (GOLD analysis project Ga0209415, IMG submission 187696) | Peat soil microbial communities from Weissenstadt, Germany - SII-SIP-2007 (SPAdes) (version 2) | ecosystem: Environmental > Terrestrial > Soil > Wetlands > Peat | place: Germany... | reverse complement strand
CCGTTTGGTTACGATCCACCGAAGGTACGCCGCTTTTATTCAGCCGCCAACCATCCACGACTTTCGGTTATAGCTCCCCTTTCGCGTCTTCTTGCTTATGCGTGAGAATTCGATTTTTAGCTCTGGGCCGTCGTAGTTCCAGCTATCGTGCTGCGAGTCAAATTCTGTACACTGATCCCAAAGGAGTGAACCCCAGCCGAGTATCGCTATTTCCATGACGGTCGCTCCATTCTTGAGGGGCTGCTGATTTCACCGTGAAATACGCCAGAAGACGAGCGAAACTCAAACGGCTTTGTGGTTCAAATCCCGCCGTATGGTCGCTGTAACTCCTGAATTTTCGTTGCCCCTTGAAGATTTCATCGAAATGCCGGCAGCGACGCAAGGGCCCGCACGGCAGGAAGATGGGGCCAAAAACTCGCCGAATGCGAAATCTGTCCCCTCAAATCGGAGTAACGAGATTTGGACACACGTTGCCGGAAGTGCCGTGGGGAATCAAGAGCCGATCATTGCGCACGCGGGGTCCGACCCCCGCCTTCAAACCAACCCCATCTGCTTCGCATTCTTGAGGCTGATTTCCAAGCTCTCGAACGGGTCGCGCTGGCAGATGTCCTGTTCGATGATGTACCACTCCACGCCGGCCTTGCGGCAGGCGTTCAGAATCGTCGGCCAATTCAGGTTGCCTTCGCCGATCTCGGCCATTAGCTGCGTCTTGTCCGAACTTATTGCCATGTCTTTCAGATGGACGCAGGGAATGCGCCCGGCGACTTTCTCGATCCAGGCGGCCGGATCGCCGCCGCCGTGCTGAATCCAATAGGTGTCGATCTCCATCCAAATCTCGGGCGAGAAATGATCCAGCAGAGTCTGTAGCGCCGGCTTGCCGTCGAAGCGGGCCATTTCGTGACTGTGATTGTGATACCCCACTCGAATGCCCGAACCGCGGAATTTGGCCGCGACGGCGTTGAGCGATTGGGCGAACGCAGGCCAATCGGCCGCTGTTGGATTCTTCGGAAAGAAGCCCCCGATGGCCGTATATTTGCAGTTCCAAAGATGATGCTCGTCGATCACCTGGGCCGTTTCATCCCGCATCCGATCCAGCGAAACGTGCGTCGCGCAACAGGCCAAACCCTCTTGCCGCAATATCCCGGCAAGCTCTTGAGCGTCGATCTTCCCCAATGCCGAGAGCTGAACGGCGCCGTATCCTATTTTCTTCACCCGCGCCAGCGTCGCCGCGATATCGCGCGGCGTCTTGGTGAAGTCCCGAAGCGTGTACATTTGCGCCGCGATCGTCGAAGCCATATATCCATCCTTCGCAGCCCCGGATGTACATCCGGGGCTGCGGTTTTGCACCAATTGTTTCGTTTGCTAACATACTCTGCGGCAGCCGCGTATTGAAGCATGAAGGGATCGTTACCGCCGATGACTTATTGTTTGGGAATCGTCACGAAAGCCGGATTGGTGATGGCCTCCGACTCCCGGACCAACGCGGGATACGACCAGGTCAACACCTGCCGGAAAATGTACACCTTCGTGAAGGAAGGTGAGCGCGTTTTCGTCCTGCTGGCCAGCGGCAGCCTGTCGTGTACCCAATCCGTCATTACTCTGCTTAAGCGGAATTTCGACAAGGGCGAGGGGCTGGCGCAGGCGACGTCGATGTACGATGCCGCGAGAATCATCGGGACGGAAGTCCGCCGCGTCGCCGAGATGGATCGGCCGGCCCTGGAACGCGACGACTACAAATTCAACGTCCATTTCCTCCTCGGCGGGCAGGTCGCCGGCGAGCCGCCGACGCTTTTCCTCATCTATCCCCAGGGCAACCCGCTCCAAGCCACGGAAGAATCGCCGTATCTTCAAATCGGCGAGACCAAGTACGGCCGGCCGATCCTGGACCGGGGAATCCGCTTTGAAAAGACCACCCTGGAGGAAGCCGCCAAATATGCCCTGCTTTCCCTCGACTCGACGATGAAATCCAACGTGACCGTCGGTCCCCCGATCGATCTGTTGGCGTATGAAGCGGACCAGCTCTCGATCACCCATCAGCGCCGGTTCTTGGCGGACGATTCGGACCTGATGAAGATCGGTCAGCGTTGGCAACAGGCCCTGCGCGTTGCCGTCGCCAAGCTGCCCAACATCCGATTCGCCGTTTCTTCCAAGATGACGGAGAAGGCCCCGGCCCAGGAGTCGATCCAACTGGTCGAAACCCCCGCCGCCGAAGCCACCGCGGAAACTCAGACCCAGCAGGGGCCGCTGCCGCCGACGCCCGTCGCCGAGCCGCCCGGAGAAGACTAGGCGCGGAATACGCGAAAGTGCGAAATCCGAAATCCGAATGACGAATCAAATCCGAATGACCGAATGACGAAACCCGAATGAATATCGCTTCGTCATTCGGATTTCGGGCTTGATTCGTCATTCGGATTTCGGATTTCGGATTTTCCCGTTATTCGGAACGCGACCAGGAACTACAAATGTCCCCCGACCTCCGCCCAACTCCCCTCCTCCGCAAGCTCGATGAGATGCGGCAACGCTACGACTCGCTTCAGGAATCGATGAACGATCCGGCCGTGCACGGCAATGCTCAGAAGCTGGTCGCCGCCAGCAAGGAGGCCGGGAAGCTTGAGCCGGTCGTCAGGCGCTTCAAGGAATACCAGGCGACGCTGCGGACGATCGGCGAGTTGGAAGAGATGGCCGGCAATTCCGCCGATGTCGAGATGGCGCAGCTTGCCGTCGCGGATTTGCCCGAATCTCGCCGGCGCGCCGCTGAGTTGCTCGAATCCCTGAAGGACGAACTCGTTGCCGCCGAGGACAACGCGGTGGACTCGTTCTTCCTGGAAATCCGGGCCGGCACGGGAGGCGAGGAGGCGGCGCTCTTCGCCCGCGATCTGTACGAAATGTACCGGAAATACTGCGAAACCAAGGGCTATCGCTTTGACGTGAGCGACCTTTCCGTCAGCGAACGCGGCGGATTCAAGGAGGTCATCGTCAACGTCCGCGCCCGCGGCGCCTTCCGGCGCCTGCGTTTCGAGGGCGGCGGACATCGTGTGCAGCGTGTCCCGGAAACCGAAGCCCAGGGCAGAATCCACACCAGCGCCGCCACCGTCGCCGTCCTGCCGGAACTGCCGGACGTGAAGATCGACATCAATCCGAAGGACGTGGAGGAATTCGGATGTCGCGGCGGCGGCCCCGGCGGTCAGAACGTCAATAAGGTCGAGACCGGCTGGCGAATCCTGTACAAGCCCACGGGTTTGCAATTCAAGATGACCGAGCACAAAAGCCAGGCCCAGAACAAGGAACGGGCCTGGGCGCTTTTGCGCGCCACCCTCTACGAGGCCGAGCAGGCCAAACAACATGCCGCCGTCACCAGCGCACGAAAGGCCATGATGGGCAGCGGCGACCGCAGCCAGCGCATTCGAACCTACAACTTCCCCCAAAACCGCTGCACCGATCACCGTCTTGGCGGCGAAGCCGGCGGTGAAAAGAACTTCAATCTCGACCAGATCATGCAGGGAATGCTGGATCCGCTGCTGGATGAGCTGCTGGAATTGGATAAGCGGCAGAGGCTGGAAAACCTGTAGCCGCTGCGCGGAAACTCGAAATCCGAAATCCGAATGACGAATCAAATTCAAAATTCGAATTTCGAAGCAAAGGCCGTTTCGTCATTCGAATTTCGAATTTGATTCGTCATTCGAATTTCGAGTTTCCGCATGGCGGCGCCGCTCCTTTCCGGTACAATGCCCGCATGGCAAAGGAACCCAAACCAACCGGCTCACAGTCCCCGGCTAAAAAGAAATCAGCGCGGAAGCCCCCCGCCACTTCGGCGGGCTCGCCGTTGATCGATCCGGCCTCCTCCGCCGCCGCGGCGGCGGCACTCGTCGGGCAAAAGATCGCCCCCCCCGCTTCCGCCGCCGGACCCAGAACGGAGTCCAGCAGCTTTCGCAATCTCAAGGACTCGCTGACCAAGCCGCACTCGCAAACCATCGGCGGCGTTCTCGACAAGATCGCCCCCAGTTCCCAGAAATGGATCGGAGGCCCGACCCAGGGCGGCAAGCAAGTCGGCCACAACCAAACCTTCGGCGCCGACGTCGCCCGCAAAAACGTCCCCCGCCGAACCGCCGGCTGACCGCGGACCCCGCCCTTAAATCACCTGCACCACTTCCAGATCGAGAATTGTTCTCGGATCGAAATCAATCCGCTGCTCGAACGTGCCGGTCAATCCCGCGCGGCCCAGCGCGATGATCCAGCCTTGCTCGACAATCAATTCCTCGATGACGCGTCCGCCGGCCAGGGTAGCCCGGCACACGGCGGTGTATTTGCGCTTGGGTGCGCCGTTTTCGACGAGAAATTTCCGCCATTCTTCAGGCAAAATTTTGGCCAACCGATTTCGGGGAGGTGTGCGCGAGTGCATGGAACGTGCTATAATACAGTCCAATGGCTTCCATCGCCGCATCGCGACAACCCCAGGTCACCGGCGAGCCGGCCTGGGAAATTGCCCGGCTGTTCCCCAACCAAGGACATTGGTCGGTGCAGGAATACCTGTCGCTTCCCGGAAATCACCTCGTCGAATTCTCGCACGGAAACGTCGAGGTTCTTCCTATGCCAACAGAATTACACCAACGTATTGTTGCTTTCTTATACGAGGCCATTGTGGCTTTCGTTCGGCCCCAAGGGTTAGGAATGGTGCTGTTTGCACCTTTGCGAATCCGTTTGGACCCAAGCAAAGTCCGTGAGCCGGACATTGCATTTATGTTGAAATCGAACGCCGCCCGACGCACCGACGAATACTGGGATGGTGCGGATTGGGTGATCGAAGTTGTCAGCAATGACGATCGCCGCCGCGATCTGGAGATCAAGCGATTCGAATACGCGCGGGCTGGAATACCGGAGTATTGGATCGTCGATCCGATGAATTCCCAAGTCACCGTGCTGTCGCTTCAAGGCGATCGTTACATCGAGGTCGGCGTGTTCAACGCCGGGGAACGGGCGGAATCATCCCTCGTCAAGGGATTCGTCCTGGACGTTGGCCAGATGTTCGCCGCCGCCCGCGAATGACCACTATCCCGCCAATTATCCGCACGCATCGCCGATAGTTTCGTTCACCTCATCCGCCGCATTCTCGGCCGGCCAGACGCCGGGGCCGTCGCCGACGTACCACCTGTCCAGCACGGCCTGCCAATCGCGCAGGCTGTGCACCCGAATGAAATCCCGCTTCACGTCTTGGGCCAGCGGATGGAACCGGCTGTACTTGATCCCCATCTTCCGCATACGCCGGGCGGCCAACGATTCGCCGTGAATCTGCTGCGCGATTTGGAAATGTTCCGCCAGCGCCTGGCGCTGCGCAAGAATCGTCGGCGGAAGAATCTCGGCGTTCGGATTTGCCAGCAGGCGCTCGGCATGCTCGAAAATCCAGGGGTTTCCGATCGCTCCTCGAGCGATCCAGACCATATCCACGGCTGTTTCACGATACATCCGCACGGCATCGGCGGCGGTGAAAACGTCGCCGCTGCCGAGGATCGTTCTTTGCGGATATCGCCGCTTCAGCGCGGCCAAGAACGGCCAATGCGCCGAGCCGAGGTATTTCTGTTCAACGGTCCGCGCGTGGACGCGCGCCGCGGCGAAGCCCAACGACCAGCCCATTTCGATAATCTCAAAGAACCGTTCCTCCGCTTCGGGCGAATCGTCGAATCCCCGGCGCAGGCTGAGGGTGAGGGGAAAATCGCCCAACCGATCCCGCACCGCCCGCATGACGCCCACCGCCCGGACGACGTCCATCAACATGTGTCCGCCGCGGGCTTTGTTCTTGATCTTCTTCACCGGGCAGGCGAAGTTCAGATCGATCACGTCGTACCCCGCCTGGGCCAGAATCCCCGCCGCCCGCGCCATCGTTTCCGGTTCGCTGCCGATGATCTGCCCGGCGACGGGATGATCCTCATCGTTAACGTCGATGGAATTCCGCAGCCCCTGGCCGCCGTTACAGAGAATGACGTCGAGCAACGCCTCGGTGACGGCGTATGGGCAGCCGCGGCGACGGGCAACGACCCGCATGGCGCGATCGCTGTATCCGGCCAAGCCAGCCTGGCAAAAAGGAGTGCGAAGGGTGATGGGGCCGAGGTGCATATTGAACCGGTGGAAATCCGAAATCCGAATGACGAATCAAATCCGAAATCCGAATGACGAAACGGTCTTCATTGGGTCATTCGTCATTCGGGCTTGATTCGTCATTCGGATTTCGGATTTCGGATTTTGCCCTCACACTTCCACGCCAAACTCGTCGGCGCGGTTGGCCAGTTCATCGGCGATCAGCGACGCCCTTTCCAGGGCATCGACGGTGCGGGGGTCCTTCATCGGCTGTTCCTGATACACGGCAATCCTGCCATTTTTGCCGATGACGACGGTCCCGCGCTTGGTGCAGTTATACGGCTGCTCGCCCGCCCACATCCCGTAGGCCTTGGCCATTCGCCGGGTGGGATCGGAAAGCAGGTCGTAGGGAATGCCGTATTGCTTGCGGAAGGCCGCATGACTGAACGGGCTGTCGCAACTGACGCCGAAGACGACGGTTTGGTCGTCCTTGGCGATCCGCCCCAGTTCCGGCCCGAACGTGCAATGCTCCTGCGTGCAAATCGGGCTGAAATCCATCGGATAAAACAGCAGGATGATCTTCTTCTTGCCGCGATAATCCGAAAGCTTCACCTTGTTCTTGTCCTGATTCATCAGTTCAAATTCCGGGGCCGGCTGGCCGACTTTCAACGGGGCGTTTTCCATTTGTCACTCCTTGTGCGGAATGGTAGGGCAATGCGGGTGACGTGGAAAGCGGTTTAAGAAATTGATGCGCAGTCGGGATTTCCGCGCAACAAGTTGCACCCGTTTTCCGGGAAAATTCCGGGCTACTGCCTCTCGTGTCTGGTGCCGCGTCGCTAAAGCGACACTTCTCTCCTCCCCCCAATGCGGATATGATTGGACCGACGATGACGCGTTCCAATCTAAAAACTCTTGTATCCGCGTGCGAAACGGTTTTGTCGCTCAATGAGTTTTGGATATTGGCAGAGCTGACTGACAATAGCTACGAGGTGGGCAATTGTTCTCACTTTCGAGATTCCATTGAACCTTATCGGCGATTCGGCCTTCCGGCTAACTTGATGAAGCAACTTGATGAGGGGATCAACGGAAATCTGGCTAACGCTTTGGGCTGCAAACAAAATAAACGCGGACAGGACGTGGAATTTCGTGGTCCGGACTCGCGACATGCAAGGGCCGAGGTAAAGCTGGTTCACACTGTTACGTATGCCAAATATTACCCATGCGTCGCTGCGGATATCACGAAGTTGGCTGGAACGCGGACGTCGTTTGATGGCGATTTATTTCTCGCTGTCTTTTTTGCGCATTTCCCCTGCTACAAATATCCGGCTGGCAGCCTAAGAAATGCGCCGTTTCCTGGGCGGAAATTTCGAACGCAAAGTATCCAAGATCAATTTGGTCGAGTGCACAACTTGATAGGTCGGAAGGCCGACTGGCCAATAGACGCTCCCCGTGTTCATAGGCTGCATGAGCCTTCCGAGGATGTCCTCCGGATGATTGGGCGGTGGTGCGACGAATTCAGCATGAAAAAGGCTTGGAAGTTCAACTCTCAGGCGCATCTCAGTGGGGCGACGGTTGGTTGCGCGATTTGGCAGATCACCTAAAATGCGTCGATGATTTGGGAATCATCGATTTGCAAAAGTGACCCTGCAACACGGTCGTGCTTAGGGAACATCCGTCAGTGCGCGCTGCAATGCGTCAGTCATCGTGGCAAACGCGACGGGTTTCCATTGTGGGTCAGGATCGATCTCATCTGCCTCGTCTTTTTTTGAGATTGACTTAACAACCCAGATGTTGTCTTGAAATGCGAAGTCTGCTCTGAAAAGTGGTGCCTTCTGATACGGATACTTCTGATAGAGGTATTGATCTTCGGGAGCTACCTCGGCATTGGATTGCGTGAGTCGGGTGGATTGGACCGTGTGCAACTTAAATTCAATGTATCCCGTAACCGGCGAGACAAGGGAATCGGTCTTCCGAATATCAAAGGTCTGATCCTCTGTACTGTCCCAAAATCGCCTCCATCGGAGTCCTTGGGCGAATTTGTCCTGAGATTCTTGCCACGATTTTAAGCGCTCCGCGTTCCATTCCCGCATTTTTGCATCGAAATCAGGATCACCGGTCAAGCGGGCTACCGGAGTGGGCTTTTCAGTTTCGACCGGCTCTTTATCCTCAATGAGATATGATGTGTGTAGAGCTGCGACTTTTTCTACGATTGCCTTAAACGTAGCAACGGGATCACGACTTTGAGAACCGTTATGAGCAGCCTTTGTCTTGGCGCTCTCTGACCTATCGCATCCCCCAATAATGCATGAGACCGCGATGATGGTTGCAAGATACTGCCATCGCATATTGCCTATTCTACGAAGTATGCGCAGGGAAAAAAGCCCGGAAAGGCCGGGCCCTTCTCGAACACAGATCGGATTAACTTTTGATGGCTGGCGGTGCTTGCAGAATTCGAAGTGCGGGAGGAGGACAATCAAAGGACCCGGCTTGCTCTACGATACACCGTATCATAGAATAAACCCATGCGGCTGAGCTTCATCCAATTGACGGCGTTTCGCGTCAGCTGGAAGCGGCTTGGAATGAACGATTGAGGGATGGACACCATGAACAAATCCAAGCGGAGCGCGGCGTTCGGTGAGCAGATTGCGCAGGCGATGGCCGAGTTGCGGGCGATCGTCTCGTCGGGCCAGTCGCCAACGAGAGATGGCCGGCTGACAATCCGGACAATTGAAGTCGCCGAGCCATCCACTTATGACGCCCACAAAATAAAGAAGGTGCGGGCGGCATTGAATGTCAGCCAGGGGGTTTTCGCGAGGCTTGTGGGCGTGTCGGCCGTGCTCGTGAGGTCGTGGGAGCGCGGAGCGCGGCAGCCGGCTCCAATCGCGCGGCGGCTGTTGGATCAAATTCGTGCATACCCGGCGCAGTTTGTGCGGCTCGTGCATGCGCCTCCGGTTCGCAAATTCGCCGCGCGGACGGGAGCAGCTCCTCGCAAACGCAACGACCGGCGTGCGGCGTAATGTCGAAGTTGGTCATCACCGGGAAACCAATCGAGCACTTCCGGAACGTGATTTTGCCGGTTCTTGACGGCCAGGTTAGGACTCATTAACCTAACCTTTGAACATTTCGCCGGTCGTATTGGGCGGGTCGTGGACGAGTTGCGCCAAGGGCGCGGGAGGCGTTATGGCGGTCGCGGAAAAAACCTCGGCGTGTCCGTTGTGCGGAGGGGCCATCGGCGTTGGGGACAAGGAATGCGGAAATTGTCATGCGACGCAGCAGTGGCAGGATTATGCCCGGGCGATCGATTTCGGGCGGAAGAGGTTCGCCGAGTGGCGGCTGCGGGGATACATCGGGGAAGAAAACCTGAAGCGGATGGATCAGCTTTTGGTTGCTGCTCGGCAATCCATCCCGCCGGCGGTGAAAGAGAGCCGTCCGTTTCCAGCGGATACGGGGCTGCCGTCTCGAACGGGCTGCTGGCGCTGCGGGCGGCCGGTGGCTGGGTTTTACTCTTATTGCAATACTTGCGGGGCGCCGTTAAGAACGGGAGCCGATGCGCTGCGATATCTCGCGTATGTTTCGCATCAAATTACGCGTGCCAGCGCGGTGCAACTGGGCTTGGCGCAGGCGCACGCCTGCGCGGCCGCCGTCCGGGGGCACTTGCAGGCAACGCGCGCGGTATTGGAGCAAAGGCGGCTCAGCGCTATTCAACTGGCATCGGAAAGGCTTTCGCATTTGCGGGACATGAAGTCCGGCGCGGAGTCGACCGAACGCGGCCCGGCCGCGCCCGATGCGGTTGGGGCGATTGAAGTCCCGCGGCATATCGCCGCCCCGCCGCCGCTTCCAACGGCCGATCATCCTGCGGCGGCGGCCCGTCGATCGATCCTGGAAATTCTGCTCGATCCGCGAAGCATCCAATGGCTGCTGGCCAGCGGCGGAGCGTTGCTGGTCGTGGGTTTAGTGATCTGGCTGGCGAGCCTCGGGGTATTCAAGAACACGCTGGTCGTCGCAACGTGCCTGGGTGCGGGGACGCTGGTGGTGCTGGGCGGCGGATGCGCGATCGTCAGGCTCACGCGCCACCAACTCGCCGGGCGGGCGCTGGCGCTGCTGGCGTGTCTGGTCATGCCACTGAATCTTTGGTTCTATCACGCCCATGGCCTGGTCACGTTGGAAGGACATTTGTGGCTCGCCGCGCTGGTCTGTTGCGTTTTGTACGGGGCGGCCGCGGCGGTTTTGGAAGACCCGGTATTCGTGTACGTGCTGATGGGCGGCGTGGCGATGACGGGGTGTCTGATCCTGGCCGATCTGCACAAGCTGATGCAGGTAGCCGCGCCCTCGACGCTTCTGGTCGCGCTAGGGTTGATCTCCCTGCACGCCGAGCGGGCGTTCGCCGTAGGAGACGGTCCGTTCTCGCGAAAGCAATTCGGCATGGCTTGCTTCTGGTCGGCGCAAGCCTTGCTCGGCGCGGGTTTGCTGCTGCTTTTGGGAGCGCAACTGGCCGGGTGGATCCCGATGGGAATGTCCTGGCTGGATCAGCGGCCGACAATCGTCACCGATCCCACGCAGCGACTGTTGGCCATAGGGCTGGTTCTCGCCGGAGCGTACGCGTACCTCTATTCCGATCTGGTCGTTCGGCGCGTCGGCGTTTACGTTTATATCTCCGCATTCATGCTGCTATGGGCCGAATTGCTGGTCATCGATCTGACGAGTTTGACCCATCATCCATCGGGGCTGATCGGCATATTGGCGATAACCTCGCTGGCCGTGAATCTCGTCCAGGCGATCGTCGTGGGGCGAGTGGCGTCTGAAAGCTCGTCGAAACTCGCGCGGCCGCTGCCGACACTGGGGCTGTTGCTGTCGAGCGTGCCGGTGTTGTTGGGCGTTATTTTGCACGCGCGGGCGACGCGCGTGGACTTCTACAACGTCTGGCCGTATTCGGTAACCTGGGCGTACGTCGGGGCGATGGTCTTGACGGCGATCTGTTGCCGCATCTCGGCATTCCTCCACGAGCATTCGATGCCCCGGCTGGCGGCGGCGTATCTGGCCGCAACGGCGGCGGCGACGCTGGTGGGAGCGGCGGGATTGTTGTCCATGCTGGGCCTGAAAGCGTGGCCCGTTCAGTCGCCGCTGCTCATGGTGATTCCGATCCTGTACCTCCTGGCATCGCGCCTGTATCAGGGCCGCCCGTCCCAACGCCCGCTGGCCGAGGTCGCCCACGGGGCCACCGTGTTGTTGCTGCTCTCGGTGCTGTTCTCGGCCCTGAATTTGTCGCAGCGCGTTGAGCCGGTGGTTGGATTGCAGACCAATCTCCTGTTGTCGCTGTTCTGCGCGGAAGCGGCGGTCTTTTATGCCGCGGCGGCGATTCTGTACGGCGGCGGGAGAAGCGTTTATCTCGCCACCGCCATGGCGTGCGGGGCGGTGTGGCAACTGCTGAATTTCTGGAGCCTGCGCGCGGAATATTATTGCGTCACGTTTGCCGTGCTGGGGACGGTCCTTTTGGCGGCGTATCGTCTGGCCGCGTGGGAGCGCGTCGCCCGGCCGGCGCTGGTCGTGGCGGCATTCCGCTGCGCCAATGCGCTGATGTCCATTTCCTTCGTTGCCGCCGCGCTGATGACCCTCAGCCGCCTCGCCCTCGACCACACCGATTGGCCGCTGGCCATTCTGTTGGCCGTCTTCAGCCTCCTGGGACTTCTGGCGGCGGGCCTCGTCGAGCATTCGGGTTTCCGCCGCTGGTACGTCGCCGTCGCCATCGCCGAAGCCGCCTTGACGTTTATCACCGTGCAAAAACAGATTCACCTCAGTCCGTGGCAGAACATCGAGCTGTTCTGCGTGGCGGTGGGTTTGATCCTGCTGACATTCGGCTACGGACTGTGGTATCGCGAGCAAGACAGTCAAAGCGATGCGGCCAGCTTCTGCCTGTTGTTCGGCAGCCTGCTCGCGGGAGTGCCGTTGGCCATCGCCGCGATCACCAATCGCTTCTGGTACGATATTTCCCTCATGGACGAAATGGGTCTGGCGACGGTGAGCGTCTTGATGTTCGTCACCGGGTTCATGTGCCGGCTGCGGGCGACCACGCTGGTCGCAGGTTCACTGCTGGCAGTTCATCTGGCCATGCTGCTGGTGTTTGCCGGCATGAGGGCGCAGTTGGCGGTCGGCGTATACCTGGCCATCGGCGGCGGCGCGATCTTCGCGCTCGGGGTGCTGCTGAGCATCTACCGCGATCGCCTGCTCGCCCTGCCGCAGCGCATCAGACATCACGAGGGCGTCTTCGGCGTGCTGGCGTGGAGATAATGCGTGTGACGTTCAGTGGAAACGCCGCGTAAAGGCGGCCGCTAAAAGGGACAGCGATAAAAGTGACGCGAGCGTTCACTTGGTAACGACCGTCTGATATGCTTTTTGCCCATGCCTCGAATTGCTCGAAACGCTCCCGGCGGATTGGTGTATCACGTTTTGAATCGAGCCAACGGACACCTGCGGCTCTTTAAGAATGCCGATGATTTCCGGGCGTTCGAACGGGTGCTGCTCCTGGCGCATCGGCGGGTGCCGATCCGCATCCTGGGCTGGTGCCTGATGTCGAACCATTGGCACCTGGTGCTCTGGCCGAGGAAGGATGGCGAGCTGACCGCGTTCATGCGGTGGCTGACACTGACGCATGCGCAGCGTTGGAAACACTCGCACGCGGCTGTCGGTCGCGGGCATTTGTATCAGGGCCGATTCAAGAGTTTTCCGATTGAACAGGATGAACATCTGCTGACGGTGTTGCGTTACGTGGAGCGGAACCCGGTGCGAGCCGGGCTGGTGCGCCTGGCCCAGCGTTGGCGATGGGGCAGTTGCCACGTGCGGCAGGACCGCTCGCACGAGTTGTATCCGCTGCTGAGCGTCTGGCCGACGCCCCGGCCGACGCGATGGCTGGAAACGGTGAACACGCCGCAAACCGAAGCGGAGGAGAAGATGGTGAAAGAGGCGATTGTGCGTGGCCGGCCGGTGGGAAGCGATCCTTGGGTGCAACGGACGGCCAAAGCGTTGTCCCTGGGCCATACGCTGCGCCCGCGTGGCCGCCCCGTCGGCTGGCGGAAGAAGCGGAAATCAGGGGCAAAATCGCAGTAGTTTGCAGCGGTTCCAAGCCATCCCGGCCTGCCTCAACCGAAAAACGCGCCGACCCCAACTCCAAAATGACGCGACAGCCTGTCGATGTGCGATTTGGTCAACTCCCGGGTCCCAGCGAGGATCATCGACGCCGCCGATTCCCCAACGCCCAAGAGATGGGCCAACTCTTTCTGCGTCATCCCTTGCTCGGCCAGAAGATGTTTCAGCACGTCCGTGCCGCCGGCGCGCGGCAGTTTTGTGCGACCGCCAGCCCGCTCATATTCGCGGATCAGCAGGCTTAGCACGTCGAGATATTGGCTTTCTCCGGCTGTGAGCCTTCGAGTCATCCCGATCAGCCGCCCGGATATCTTCAATGCTTCGGCATGTTCGCTTTGGGTGCGAATCTCTTTCAGCGGAAATGTCCGCACCAGTGACAGGTAGTCGTCCTTCATCACGCGAGCCGCCAGAGTCTTGCGCATGGCCGTCGCTCCTATTCGTACTGGTTTCTGCACTTGCCCTTTGAATACTCCGCGTGCATCAATATCCGATTGAAACATAGAGCTACGTCCCAATCCCGTTCGGCACGACTCTTGCCGCCTTACTTTCTGGCTGAATTTCGACGCTTCTACATCGGTAGGAGCTTCGAGTTTTGACATAACCCGGTGCGCAAATTCCGTGCCGAACGGGATTGGGACGTAGCTTTTCCATGGTTTTGAACCAAGTAAAAGCAACGCAAATCGTTATTCGGATTTCTCCGCGATCTTCTGCTCTTTTTTCGCATTCCGGCCGCCGACGGCAAGTCGTCGCCGCGTTCGCGATTTTACCTTCGCCCCCCGATGCATCGCACCTTTACGCCGCATTCTTGTCGTCGTCGCTGTCCGCGGGCGGCTCGGACTCAGTTTCGTCTGATTCCTCATCATCCTCCGCATTCGCCTTTTCGGCCGCTTCGGCTGCCACGGCCTCGGCGGGGTCGGGGGGGAACTCGCCAGGCTTGATGCCGCTGGCCTGGCATTTGGCGGCCAGGGTTTGCTTCACTTCCGCCAGCCATTTTTCGTTGGGGAGAGCGTAGGGCCGGAACTTTTCCATCGAGCCTTGCTCTTCGCTGTAGGCCAGGGCCCGGTTGGAGCCGAGCTTGTTCGCCGCGGGGGAGTCGATCAGGTTGCTGCTGTCGGTGGCGCTCATCTGGAACAAAATGCGATTGTCCAACTCGCGCATCGAACCGCGATCGACCGACCTTTCCAACGCCGTCGCGGTGTCGATCCATGCCAGGATGTGGATGCCGTTGGCCGGGCCGTCGCGCATGATGTCGGCGAATTCCTTGCCGGGATCGGGGCCTTTTTCCCCTTCGCTGGACGAGAAATTAAAGCTCTCTTCCGATTTCCGCAGTGCCCGATACCGCTGGAAACCGAAGACCACGATGAAAATCGACGGAGGGTTTGACGATTCGGTGGCCTGACGGCGCAGCATTTCCGCGGCGATTTCGTGCACGGCCTGCGGCACCGCGCGGTAATCCACGTTTTTCGTCCGATGCGGCAGCGCGGCCGCCACGCTGGCCAGATACCCGTGGTTCTGTGCATCGGCCGGCGTGCCGTCCAGCAAATAGAAGCTGGCCGACTTCGGCGAAAGCTGAGCGGCCAGCCCGATCATCGACAGCGCGGAGATCGCCAGGGCGCCTTCCTCATTCTGTCCGACGATCAGCACGTTGGCGCCGCTCTGCCGGCGGAAGGGAATGGCGGTGGGCGCCTTGATCGCGACCGGATCGCCCACCCACGCCGTCGGAGCCGCGTTGGAGACGACGTATTTCGGGGCATTCAGTTGCTCGACGAGCAAAGGATTCTGCCTGAAATCGGCCGGTTCATTTCCCTCGAACACGATCGGCGGATCGATCTTCTCGCCGACCTGTGCCAGCTTGGCATTGACTTGATCCAGATACCGGTCGCGTTGCTCGTCGGGGAGCCAGGCCACCTGGAACGGGCTGTTGCCCTCGACCAATCCGCCGGCGTCGTTGTAGATGGCCTCGCCGGGACGCGACAGCAATCGCGCCGCCGAGTTGCCGTCGCCGAGGATCATTTGCGAATCGGCCTCGCTGGTTTGCAGGGCGATGCGGACGCCGATCTGGCCGATGGTGGCTCGCGACAGGCCCGACGACCCACCGATGGTCTGCGATCCCAGCAACAGATGCACGCCGAACGCACGGCCCTGCCGCACGATGCGTTCCAGCAGCGAATTCGCGTCCTGAGCCAGCTTGTCGTCTTCCGTGAAGAACTCCTGGAACTCGTCGATGATCAGCAGCGTCCGCGGCATGTCTTTGCCCGAAGCCTCCCGATACATCTGAAGGTTCTGCGATTTCAACGGCCGGAACAACTCCGAGCGGCGGGTCATCTCCTGGTCGATCCGGTGCAACACGCTCAGCCCGAATTCGCGGTCGCTTTCCACGGCGATCGCCCGCGCGTGCGGCAAGTGGTGCATCGCGTACGTCTTGAACTCCACGCCCTTCTTGAAGTCGATCAGGTAAAGCTCCACCTCATCCGGCGAATACCACATCGCCAGGTTGGTGATCAGCGCGTGCAGCAGTGTCGATTTACCCGAGCCGGTTTTTCCGGCGATCAGCGCATGCTGCGCCACTCCCCTGCCGAGCCGGAACGTCTGCAACCGCGTCGCCCCGGATCGGCCGACGGCCACCGCGACGTCCTCGTCGCTCTTGAGGGTCCAGAACATCGGCAGCTTGGGCGCGATGACTTCGAAAGACACCTCGACGCGCTTGGCCTCCCGCGCGCCTTTGCCGACGATATGGAGAATCTTGCTCAATTCCTCGTCCGTCGGGGCCTCGTCCAGTGAAAGCGGAAACCGGTTGAACACCGGATCGCGCCAGACGAACCGATCCCCCTCCCGCACCAAGTTGACGCTGTGCGCTTCCACATCGTCGAGGTGGATCGCGCCCCCGCCGGCCGTGCTGACGCGCGTGTCCCGCATCACCAGCGTGTAGACGCCGCAGCGCGCGCCCGTGCTGGCGATGCTGCTCAGACGCCGCATCGCCTCGTCGCTGAAGTTCACCGGAAAATCGGAAATGACCAGATACCGGTACGGCTCGGCCAGCTCGCCCGCCTGCGCGTTGTAATCATCGATCGTCGCGAACTCGTTGCGGAGATATTTCTGTATGACCGTCTCCATGTGCTCGGTCAGATTCGCCAGCCGCTGGTCGATCTGCTCGCCGTCGGTCCAGATGCGTCCGCCGACCAGCGCTTCGTCATAATCCGCCAGGTGCATGAACCCGGCGAAGTTCTGCCCCAGCCCCACCGGATCGATCATCGTGAAGCGCACGCGCCCGGGCGGGATGGTCGTCAGAAGCCGCGTCATGATCATCTGCATCGCCCGGATCGAATCCATCCGCCCAGGCCGATCCGTGTGAATCATGATCGAAGCCTGCTTCGGATACGCCATCAGCGCCGGCACGCTGAAAATCTCGGGCAGCGGCAACGTGAAGGGCGCATCCTTGGCCACGTCGGCAACCATGGACTTCAAATCCACCTGAAGCTGGCCGAAACGAATCGTCGCTGGAAACTTCTTCGGCGCTTTCCAGTTGTCCCAAATCGGATCGTTCCACCTAAGATTTGCGTTGCTCTCTTCGCGGATCGGCTCCTGAATGTTCTTGAGCCCCTCGGCCCATCGCTTTTCCAAGACCGCGCGTTCGGCAGTGTGCTTTTGCCGCAGTTCAGCCTCCTGCGCGGTCGCGCGGTTACCCACCTTCGCCGTTTCCGCCTCGAACAGCTTTTTGACCTCCTCCAACTTGCGGACGCGCCATTGCTCCAACTCGGCCAGAGTGCTTTTCCGCAACGCTTCGTTTTGCGCCAGCTTGGCCTGCATTTCCGCCTGGGCGGCTTGCAGCGTCGCGTCGCGCTTTTTTGTCGCCTTGTCCAGAATCGGCGCCGCCCGATCCCGCGCGGCCTGAAGCTCGCCCTTATTTTGCCGCCTGGCCTTCGCCAGATTCATGTCGTGCTCGACGGTCGCCTGGCTGAGAAGGTTGTCGTTGGCGATCCGGCCGCCATCCATCGCCCGGCGCAGCGGGACGTAAACGGCGGCAATCTGCTTCTTCGCCAGCGAATTCATAAGGACTAGAAATACGATCAGCCCCACCACGCCCGCCCCAACCCAAATCGCCAGCCCCTGCCATTGCGGTTCGAGCGTCTGCTTGATCGCCTGTGGAATCGCCGCCGCGATAACCAGCACCAGCGCCCCGATCAAATACGGCGTGGCCCCCACGAAAAGTCTCGGCACGGACAGCGCCGCCAACGCCGCCGTCTGCCGCTCCATCACCTCTTTATGCTGATTGAACGAAGTCTCCGGATCGGCCGTCGCCTCCGCCTCCTTGATGACCGCCAGCGCTTCCCCCGGCGGCGGCTTCTGGCCGAAACGCTGCATCAGCGCCGCGGCCTGCCCCTCTTTCTCGTTCAGATATTCCGTCTGGCCCGCGTTCAGTTCCGTCGCTTTCTTCAACTCCTCCGCCGCCTTGCCCTCTTCGGCCTCCATGACGCTTTCGGCAAGCCAGGTCGCCTGGTCGTAGTCCTTCTTGATCTGCTGCTGCGCCGCCTCGTGTTCCGCGCGAACACGATTCCGCAGGTTCTGATCGTGCGACTTCAACGTCGCGACGGCCTTCTCGTAACGCTCCTCGATCTGCGTTTGTTTTTCCTGGACCTTCGCCGCGACCTGCTCCTGGAGGTTCTTGTATTTCCGCTCCGCGTCGGTGAGTTTCTTGTGACCGGTGCCCTGGGTCTCCGAGAGCGACGATTGCAGTTGTTGCTCGACCTGGGCCTCGTGCGCGGCACACTCCGTCACCAATTCCACCAACTCCTGCAACGCCCCGCGCTGAAGATCGCGATGCGTCTTGGGCTCGTTGGCAGACTCTTCGCTCTCTTCGGCCGCGACCGGCTCCGCCGGCGCGGGCGCCGGCTCCGGCGCCTCGGCGGTATCCTCACCCAGGAAGCTCAGCGGATCGCCTTGATCGAATATCGAGTCCATCAACCAACGCCTTTCTACTCCGGTTCACAATCCTGCGAGATCTTGGACAGAATCCCGGCCATTGTGTCCATCGCGCTTACCGCCCTCTTGGCATCCCCTTCCCATGCGGCCAGGAATCTGCTTTCAAAACTGTGAGCGTTGCCGTCGTTCCATTGCGCCTTTGTCTCGGTCCAATGCATCATCATTTCGTTCATCGCTTTTCGCAGAACACCGCGGCCTTCGCGCACTCCCATGACATCGTCCTTTCTCAGCCGGCCTGAAACACGCCGTCATTTTGCCCGTTGTAAACGGCTTCCACTCCGCCGGGACCGATGACCGCAATATACCCCACCGGCAGCCTGAGCAGATCGGCCAGATCGGGCCGGCCGGCACGCAAATCGCCGACGCTCACCGTATTGTACACCCCGGTATCCGCCCCATCGACCGCGCCCAGATACCAGGCCAGCCCAGCCGTATCCAGCCGAACCAGATAAACCCGGGACGCTCCGGTAATTGCCGGCGAGATGACAATCCGCTGGTCGTCGGACGGGACGGCCGCGCCGGCGTGCTTGGCCGTTTCGCCCTGCTGCCCGGCCGTCACCTGCCCGCATGCCAATTGCACGGGACCCTTCTCGGCCGGATGGGCCGCGAAAATCGCCTGGGACGACGGCACTGCCGCCCGCAACGCCGCCGGATCGACTTGCGCCCCCTCTTTCGGTTTGACAGCCTCCTCGGCCCCCCGGGCCATCGAAGCGCCTCCCTCTTCCCGTCCCACGCCTCCGGCGCCGGCGCCCACCAGCGCCCCCTCCTCCGTCGTCGCTGCCGCCACTTCCAGGTATTTGTCCAACTGATCCAGCAACCCTCCTAGGTGCGCTATCGCCGCCGGAACTCCCGCCGAAACCGCGTTGGAAAACCCCGCCACCCCGCCGCGGTAATTGGTGATCTCCTTCTGCAACTGCCGCGTCCACCTCTTCACGTTCGCCAGCTTGTTCTGAGCCTCTTCCAGTCTTTTCTTGGCCAACTGCACGGCCTTTTGTTCCTCCACCGCCGAGGGAGTCGCGCCGCTGGAGTCCTTGTACAAACGCTTGAACCGAAACGCCTCCTCCGCCTTGGCCAACTGCTCCTGCCGCTTGCGGATCGTCGAGGTCCAGAAATTCAACCCCTCCCCTTCCAGCCAGCGGACCGTCTTGCCGATATCGGAATCCGCATCCCCCAGCGCCCGGCCGGCCATCTCCTGGAATTTCGCCAGGTGGACTCGGAAGTCCTTGATGGCGTCGATGGATTCAACGCGTGCCGTATCGGACATGAAACGCTCCCGTCACAACCCGCCCATCACAACCCGCCTGGCCCTCAGCGCTGCTTGAGATAATCCTCGACGGCCGAGGCCTTCTTGGCGAGAAACTTCACGTGCTCCTGTGAATTCTCCAGGAACGTGCCGATCGCCTTGACCGTCTGGTCGAACGCTTCGGTGAATTTCCGCTGTTCCTGGTCGCGCCACGTCGCTTCCAACCCGTGGAGTTTTGCGTGCAACCCCTGAACCAACCCGTGCAAGTCGTCGTTAAACCGCTTCAGGTCCTGGGCGAATCGGCGCAGTTCGGCAGGATCTACATTGGCTTTAGCCATATCTCAGATCTCCTTGAACTTAGACCATCCAATCATATCCGCCGGACCCCGGTAAAGTCACCCGATGGCCCGCCGCTGCCGGCTGGCCTCGGCGAGGACGATTGCCGCCGCGTGCGACAGCGGGAGCGATGCGGCGCCCTGTCGTGTCGGAATCGTCACCAGCGCATCGCACAACCCCCGCACCGCGCCGGAAAGCCCCCGCTTTTCGCCGCCGATCGCCAGGATGATCCCACCCGTCAAATCGGCCTCATAAATGGTCCGCTTCGCCCCGGCGATGCAGCCGAGTAGCCGCGTTCCGCGCCCCCGCAGCTTCTCAATCAACCCCGTATCGTCAAACCGCACCAGCGGCAACCGCTCGAACGCTCCCGACGCCGGTCGGGCGACTTCGATTGGATCGAAATCCCACACGTGCTTTTTGATCAGCACCGCCGACGCCCCCAACGCCTCGGCGCTCCTCAACGTGAACCCCAGGTTCCGCGCATCTTCCACGCCTTCGATCAGCAGCAGCATCGGCGGCCGCGAAACCGTTTCCAATACTTCCAACAATTGCGCCTCGGTCGTCCGCGGCTTGGCCGAACACACGGCCATCACCCCGCCATGCGTTGCCCCATGCGCCATCGCATCCAGTTCCCGCCCCGCCACTCGCTTCACCGGAACGCCTGCCGCGCCCGCCGCATCCAGCACGTCACGAATCTTTTCATCGTGCGCGCCTTGGCTCACCAGAATGACCTGGAACTTCCTCTGCCGCGCCGCCAGCGCCGCCAAAACGGATTGCCGCCCTTCCAAATGCTCCATGGTGATATCCTGCAAATTCTTTTCTCCACGCGAAGATTTCCCAAGACCAGGCCGCATTCCCGCTCGATCGGTTATTGTCAAATGCGTTACCGCGAAGGAGCGAAGCAGCGAAGTTTCGCGAAGTCAGATTAATAATTCTTCGCGCAACTTCGCTGCTTCGCTCCTTCGCGGTAATATTTTTCGGTTGCGGCCATGCCACGCTGTGGTGATTGTTTAAGTATAATCATCCCGTGGCTCGAAACCCCATCCACCAGTTATCCCCGGCGTTGGTCAACCGCATCGCTGCCGGCGAAGTCATCGAACGGCCGGCCTCCGTCGTCAAGGAGATCGTCGAAAACTCCATCGACGCCGGCGCCACGCATATCACCGTCGAAATCGAAGACGGCGGGCGAGCGCTGGTCCGCGTCATCGACGATGGCTGCGGAATCCCCGTGAACGAGCTTCCGCTCGCCTTCGCCGAACATGCCACCAATAAGCTGCAAACAGATGACGATCTTTTCCGCATCGCCACGATGGGCTTTCGCGGCGAAGCGCTGGCCAGCATCGGCGCGGTCTCACAAGCCCGTCTGCTCAGCCGAACAGCCGATCAGCCGATCGCCTACGAGATTTTCGACCGCGGTGGCCTGATCGACCAGCCCCAGGCCGCGGCGGGCAACGTCGGGACCGTCGTCGAGGTGCGAAATTTATTTTTCAATACCCCCGCCCGGCGAAAGTTCCTCAAGGGTTCGCCGACGGAATTCGGCCACATCAGCGAAGCCCTGCTTCGCCTGGCCGTTCCGCATCCCGATATTTCTTTCCAACTGTCGCACAACGGCCGCGCCACGCTCCAGCTTCCTTCCGATACCCCCCGGCGTCGCTGGCGGTCGGCCTGGCCCGAGGATTTCGCCGAGTTGGGACTCCCGCTTGACGTTCGAGACGCCGAGATCGGTTTGATTGGCCTGATCGGACTTCCGGAACTGGCGCGCCCGGTCGCGAAACACCAGTTCTTTTTCCTCAACGGCCGCCCCATCCGCGACCGGTTCATCCAGCACGCCCTGCGCGAGGCGTATCGCGGCCTGACCGAGCCGGGCCGGCATCCGGCCGCCATCCTGCTCATCTCCATCCCGCCCCAGGACGTGGACGTGAACGTACATCCCACCAAGAGCGAAGTCCGCTTCCGTGACAGCTCGCGGATTCACGGCCTGATCCTCTCCAGCGTCCGCGAAAAATTGCTGGGAAGCGATCTGGCGCCTTCCGCCATTGCAACGCCTTCGATGTCTTTTTCGGCCGCCGATCCCCAGCGCGTCGAATTGCGCCAGCGTCTGGCCGAATTCTTCAAATCCGCCGTCCCCGATTCGACTTCGCCCACCGAATCTTCCCCGTCTTCTCCCTCACCTGCTCACCTGTCACCTGTTCCCCTGTCATCACCTGCTCCCCTGTCACCTGTTCACCTGTCTAACACGGCTATTCAGCTTCACAACAGCTATCTCGTCGCCGAGAGCGAGGACGGCCTGATCATCATCGACCAGCACGCGCTTCACGAGCGCATCATGTACGAAGACCTGCTGGCGCGCTTATCCCGCGGCCCCCTGGAAAGCCAGCGGCTTCTCATCCCGCTTCCAATCCCCGCCAGCCCCCGGCAACAGGAATTGCTCGAACAGATTCAACCCCTGCTGGCGCGCCTCGGCATCGAAGCCACCTCCATCGGCCCCGACGCCATCGCCGTTCACGCATTCCCCAGCTTCCTCGAACGTCTCGACCCCGCGGATTTCCTCGGCGAGCTTCTCGAACGCGGCGAGCAGGAGGCCCTCGATCTCAATCACGAGGAACTTCTCCATGAGGTCCTGGACATGATGGCCTGCAAAGCCGCCGTCAAAGCCGGCGACCCGCTTTCCCCCGCCGAAATCGAGGCGCTTCTGGCTCGCCGCCATCTCATCGACCGCAGCAGCAATTGCCCCCACGGCCGTCCAACCACCCTGCGCCTGACGCTTCGCGATCTTGAAAAACAGTTCAAACGGACGGGGTTCTAAATTGCCGTCAATTTTGTCGAACGGCGATCTGCGGCATCACCTCGGCGCCACTCGCGTCAGGACATCGCCAAGGTTGCAGGATGCGATCCGGTCGTCGCCAGACGATTCGCTGACGTTGGAGACGAGATAGACGCGCTTGGCGCCGATTAACTCGGCGTTCCTTTTGAGCTTGGCCACGTCGCCAGGGTTTGGCGATGCCGTGAGTTTGACCTCGAACGCCCAAATCTCGCCTTCACATTCAATCACCAGGTCAATCTCGTGTTGGTCGCTGGTCCCCAAAAAGTATGGTTCAAAGCGCCGGCCGGCGGCTGACAGCGAACCGATGATCTGCTCGATGACGAACCCCTCCCAACTCGCCCCCACCGCGGGATGGCTGAGTAATGCATCAAACGTCGTGATGTTAAGTTGTGCGTGGAGCAGTCCCGTGTCGCGCCAGTAGACCTTTGGCCGTCTGACCAACCGCTTGCGGATGTTCGCCTGGTAGGGCGGCAGGCGACGTATGAGAAACGCCCCCGTGAGATAGTCGAGATAGCTGCTGACGGTCTTGGCGTCGAGGCTCAGGGACGATCCCAACTGCGATGCGTTCCATGTCTGCCCGTGAACAGCCGCCAACATCCTGAGCAATCGAGCAGTCGTCTGGGGTCGGGCGGTCAAGCCCCAGTTCGGCAAATCGCGTTGTGCCAGCAGCGTAAGGTAATCATCCTGCCAACGGGGGAAACGCTTTTGTCCCAAAATTCCTCCGTCGGGATAACCGCCGCACAGCCAAAGACGCCGCTGGTGGTCAGCAGGTATTTCCTTGAGAAGAAAGGGAGTCAGTTCCAGCAACGCCAGCCGACCGGCGAGCGATTCCGAAACCTTCACCATGAGTGCCGGCGACACCGATCCCAGCACCAGGAATCGCCCGGTTCGCTTGCGGTCTTTGTCGATGGCTCCACGCAGTCGCGGAAATACTTCCGGCCATGACTGCGCCTCATCGAGAATGATGAGCGTGCTTTCCGCAATGCGTTGATCCCACTGGAGATCAAGTTTCACGCGGTCTGCCGGCTGTTCAAGGTCGAAGTAGTTCCCGCCCAGCGACCGGGCGAGCGTCGTCTTGCCGCATTGACGTGGCCCCACCAGCCCAACGGCCGGTGACGCTTTCAGGCAATCCTGAAGCTCATTGGTTACAATGCGCTGGAGCATTTCTTGTAGAATAGGAATTGCTTCCGCAATTGCAATACCCCTCTCTCCCGCCGAGATCGAGGCGATTCTCGCTCGCCGCTATCTCATCGACCGCTGCAGCGATCGCCCCCACGGCCGTCCAACCACCGTGCGCCTGACGCTTCACGATTTGGAGAAACAGTTCAAACGAACCGGGTTCTAACAAGACGCGGCATCTCTGTCTTGTTGGGCTCTTCCGAAAAGATAAACCGCGAAGCAGCAAAGGAGCGAAGTTTCGCGAAGGAAATCAATTCAGTTCTTATTTCTTCTTCGCGTAACTTCGCTGCTTCGCTCCTTCGCGGTAAGGCTGTACTTAAGGCTCGTCATCGCAGCAAAGTGGAATAATTCCCCATCTGCCAGTACCCTTGCCCCACATGGAACCCGCCAGCGACGATGGCAACAAAAAACCCGATCCGCCCCCAAGCGATCTTGGCACGTTCGCCGAGCAGTTTCAGCACCAGCCCGTTGCCGCCCGCGTTCCGGAAAAGATGGCGCGCGGCGCATTGACCACGGGCGTGCTCGTCCTGGACAGCCCCAACGAATTCGTCCTCGATTTCCTGCAGGGCCTGACCCGGCCGCATCAGATCGTCGCCCGGGTCGTCGTTGCCCCGGCCGTGATGGAACAGATCGTCACCGCCGCCAGCGACAACCTCGACAAATACGTCCAAGCCTTCGGCTCGCCGCCGGCTTTGCCCAAGCCGCCGACCAAACGTCCGACGATCGCGGAGATTTACGAAAACTTCAAACTGCCCGACGAACTTCTCAGCGGCGCCTATGCCAACAACGTCATGGTCGGCCACTCGCCGGCCGAGTTCTTCTTCGACTTCATCACGGGTTTCTACCCCACGGCGGCGGTTTCCGCGCGAGTGATGACGGCCGCCCATCACATGCCCCGCATCGTCGATACTCTGAAGATGGCGCTCCAGCAATATCGCACCCGCCATACGCCGCCCTCGCCATAACCGGAACGTGTCTCATGCGATATTTGACCGGAATACTGGTCATGTTGACGGCTTGTGCGCCGGCCGCCGTTCGGCCGCAGACCCAGCCGGCCCTGGGCGTCGATCTCAACACCGGCGCTTCTTATCCCATTCAGACCAATATTTCGGCGCCGCCCAAGGAATGGATCGACAAGGACACCGGACATCGCGTCGTCCGGCTCACGGATGAGCCGAACAGCCAGAGTCTTTATTTCCATCAGAACGCCTTTTCGCTGGATGGGACCAAGATGGCGTTCACCTCGCCAACCGGGATTTACCAGGTCGATCTGAAGACCCGCAAGATCGAGTCGATCCTTGCCGGCGACACGACGCCATTCATGCGCGGGAGCAGTGGCGAGCATATCAACATGATCGTCGCCGGCCGGAAGACCGGGCGCATCTTTTTCACCCGATCCGTTCTCCGCGATCCGGGCGACCCGACGTCGGCCGCGCGATCCGTCTGGTGGATCGATCCGGTAACCAAAGCGCAGCAGGAGATCGGCGTTTTGCCCCGGGGCGTCAACGTGGCAACGGTCAACTGCGACGAAACGCTGCTGGCCGGTGCGATTACGTACCTGGACGGCCGCGGCGGAGCGGCGACCCGGCCGGTCACGCCTCGCACGGGACAACGCATCAATCTTTACGCCAGGTGGGCGCAGCATCTGCCCATGGCCCTGGTCACGATGAGCATCCAGACCGGCCAGATCAAGACGTTCAATCCCAGCAACGATTGGGACAATCATTTCCAGTTTTCGCCCACCGATCCGAACCTGCTGATGTACTGCCATGAAGGCCCCTGGCACCTCAACGACCGCGTCTGGATCATACGGACGGATGGGACCGGACTGACGAAGGTGCACCAGCGCACGATGATCAACGAAATCTGGGGCCATGAATTCTGGGCCGCCGACGGGCGAACGATCTGGTTCCAACTCCAAACGCCGCGCGGCTTTGGCGGGGTGCAATGGATTGCCGGGTACAACCTCGATACCCAGCGTGAGACCTGGTACCACGACGCGCCCGATACCGAGTCGATTCACGTCAACGTATCACGCGACGGCTCCCTGTTCGCCGGCGATGGGATCAGCGCCGATCCGTGGATTTTTCTCTTCCGCCCGATCGTGGCCCCGAACCTCGCCGCACACGTCTACGATTCCAGCCACCTGATCCAGCCGGGCTATCTCCAGTCCGAGCGGCTGGTGAACATGAGCAATCACCACTACGCGCTCGAGCCGAACCCCATTTTCACGCCGGACATGAAATGGATCATCTTCCGCTCGAACATGTTCGGCCCGTCCTATGCATTCGCGGTGGAGGTTGCCAAGGCCAGGTGACGCGGGCCGTCATGGCCGGCTTCACGCATCCCCGCCGCGTCGCTGGCGGGCTATGCGAAGTTCCGCTCTCGCCCTGGCCGTAAAGCCGCCTCGTATACGCTCCGGGCGTTACCGCCGGAGCATTGCCTACGGGAACGGCGGCAACACCAACGCCCTGCTCTGGACCGGCACGGCCGCTTACGTGGCCAAAGGTAATTTGGAGCGTTTTATAAGCCGCTAATTCCGCCCACATCCCCACTCCCCGTCAAAAAATTAATTCCAAAAAATCCGCGATTTCCCAAAAACAGGTCTAAAACTTTCACCTCCCTGCCATATATATAGAGGGGTTCATTTTTCGCTGTCGATCCGGCCGTTATCCCGGCCCAGCCCGAACAGCGACAAAGTGGCCGACTGCTGCTTTTTCAACTGTGGTCCTTCGTCAACGTTGACAACACCCCCCGCGGCGCTGTCGAAAACAGGGGTTTCGTAGACGGCACCACAAGGCCAATTCTGCAACCGTAGTTTTAGGATGCCCATTCAAGCAAGAAAATTCAGACTCACCACGGATTACACGGATTGCGCGGATAAATTCAAATCCTATCCGTGTCATCCGCGAAATCCGTGGTTTCATTCCAACGCGCAAAAATACTCAAATTGGCGCGCTGACGCTGACACAGTCGGCCCTGGCGCTATCAAAAACCGCGTCATTGTCAGCGCCCCGGAAAAGCAGCCAAAATCGCGCGATTTCGGTAACTTCCGGGTTACTGTCCCGTCCCTTGCCGCTGGCGCGCTATGCGCAGTTCGGCTCTCGCCCGCGCCAAGCGCACGGCGTACTGCTGCTGCAGAAGCCGGTTTACGTCCGAATCGGTGAATCCAAAACGCTGCGCCGCCCGCGAGAGGATTTTGGCCTCTTGCGGCCGCAGGCGGCCTTCGGCCATCGAGGTCGCGGCCATGGTGGTCAGCCAGACCAGCGCCGTCTCCTTATCCGGCGGGTCGGGAGTACCCAGCCGGCCCGCCAGGGCCATCTCGATCATCTGATCGAGGCGTATGGATTCGACGTGGCACTTGGCGGCCAGGGATCGCAGGATGTCCCGTTCGCCGGCGTCCACCGCTCCATCGGCCGCCACCATCTTCACGGTCCACGCCAGCACGCCCACGCGGGAGATGATTTTCTGATGCGCCACCGTTCCTTCCGCGGCGGAAGAAATCCGCTCGGTCCATTGCCGGCCCAGATCGGATGCGGCCGACGTGATCGTTGACAGCACCCATCCGCGCGTTCCGTCGTTCAGGACGGTTCCGCAGAAGGAACACCCGGGCGACGTATCGCTGGTGATCGGCGCGCCGCAATTCGGGCAATGGGCGGAGGAAACACTGTGGCCGGGATCGCTGGTCAGGCCGGCCTTTCGCTTCAGGATATAGAGGCTGTGGGTTTGGATGCGTTGTCCCGTTTTTTGCGGCGTTTGGCCGGCGTGGGCGATCATGCGCTCCCCTTCCCAAGCCAGTTCCACAACCACGGAATCTTCCGCTTCGCCGGGAACCACGCCGAGCAGTTGTGCGCCGCCCACGGCGCAGTCGCCGAAATAGGCCCGCGATCCATCCGCCTGCGGCGTCAGGCAGCCGGCGTAAGCGGCGCAGAATTCCTCCGAGGCCATCTTACGCAATGGATCGACTTTCCCGACCCGATCGGTCATCGCCTTGCGCCAGAATGTCACGGATGCGCGGTCCTCGACGTCGGCCCGGTTAAACCCCGGATCCTTCTGCTGAAAGTCCGCCGTGCCGGGCGCCAACCCGTGCCGGCCGCGCCGCCATTCGCTTTGCTGGGTGATCTCCGTCAGCACCCAATCAAATTCGCCGCTGCGAAGAATCGCCTGGCAATTCTGGCACTTGGCCGACTGGTTGATCGCCACCGCCGCCCCGCAGTTGGGGCAATTTCCCTCGATCAGGCCGGGCTTGGATGAATCCCCCTTGAATCCATGCCGCCGAACCCACGACCAGAATTCCACGAACGGCTCGACCGCGCCCGGACCGGAGATCCGTTTGCCGTCTTGCAGCGAAATGCGGTAATCCGCCGCCTGCGCCTCGATCCGAACGGTGGCGACGTCAAATACGTTTCCCTCGGCGAATTCCACGAGCATCACGGCATCGACCGCGACTTGCTCCATGTGGTCGCGATACCCCAGCATCTTCTGCTCCTCGATCTGCAACGAAAAACGTTCGTAAACGCCGTCGGAAACGAACGGCCGGACGGCGGTGAGGTCCTGGGCGCACCACGACTGCTGAATCTTCATGAACGCCAAACGGGCGCGCTGGGCGAAGCGGTCGGCGTTGAAGCTTGGGTCCGCCCGCATCATGGCCGCCGCGGCTTCGCCGACGCGATTGTCATCGGCGGCATCGGCCCCCCGCCGGATGACGCTTCCTTGATAGGCCGCCAAGCCGCCCTGGTGGCTCTTGTACAGGATCAACAGGGCGACCCCGGTGACGGGAAGGCCAACGTAAGGATATTCGATGCAGAACCTGATCCAGAAATAGATCAGCCAGCCAACGCCGCCGCCGCCTCCACCACCGCCGCCATCTCCGCCGCCCCCGCCGCCGTCAAAGCCCTCGCCGCCGCCGGCGCGCGCAAACGCCGCCGAGAGTGCCCAAAAGCAGACCGCCCCGGCCGCAATCGCTGGGGCAAGTCGCAACAGCTTTCGTACGATGCCGCGGTTCGCCGGTCCCGTTCCGCCCGCTCTTCCTCGAAAAAGCTCCATCAGTTGATTGTAACGCCGCCGCTGTAAACTCAACACGGCCGAGATAAATCGCTTGCGGCGCTTTCCCGATGGAATTAAGGACTTCTATTCCGCGCCGTGTTTTGGTGATATAGTACCCGTATGACAAAGCTGCTTGAAAAGGCGGTCGCCAAGGCGCGGGAACTTCCAGAAGCTGAGCAGTACGCGATTGCGCAAATCGTCATCAATGAGATCGAATCGGAGCGGCGATGGGATGAACTGCTTGCCAAATCCCCGGAAAAGCTACGGAAGCTGGCTGATCGTGCTTGGGCCGAACATGAGGCCGGGGGGAGCCAGGAACTAGACCCGGATCAACTGTGACATCACGAACCAGTGCCGATTTCCGCGCGACCTGGCACGACTTCCTACGGCCATCAAGCGTCAGGTTCGCGACGCCTATCGCTTGTTCGAGCAAAACCCCCATCACCCCAGCCTGAAATTTAAGAAACTCCCACCGCATGAGGATCTATGGTCCGTCAGGATTAACAATGACTATCGCGCTATCGGTCAAAATCGGGGCGACGTGATGCTCTGGTTCTTCGTCGGATCCCACGCGGATTACGACAAGGTCATCGCGCGATTGTGATTCGGTCTTAGCCGGAGCGGCAGAGATATAAGGTCGGAGTGACGGGATTTGAACTGATGCGGGCCGTAGGCCCGAAGATTCTCGCGAACACTCGCGCTCGGGGAACCAGGACGGGCCATGTCATTCCGGCAAGCGGTTCTTCAGTTCACGCAACAGATCGAACGCCTGGATGGGCGAAAGCTCTTCCAGCTTCGTCGCGGCCAACATCCGGGCGATTTCCTTCGCCGGATCGACGAACAATTCCATCTGGTCCTGATCCTGTGCCCGGTGGCCCTTGAGAACCTTGGCCGTTCCAACGTGCTGCACGGCTAGTTCCGAAAGCAATTGCCTGGCCCGCTGCAATACCTCCTGCGGAACGCCGGCAAGGCGGGCGACGTGAATGCCGTAGCTCCGGTCCGTTCCGCCTTCCACGATCCGGTGCAGGAACACCACCTGGTCTTCCCATTCGCGCACCGCCACATTCAGGTTCCGCACGCCCTTGAACCGCTCGGCCAAATCCGTCAGCTCATGGTAATGCGTCGCGAACAGCGTCCGGCTCTTCACCTCAAGGGCGATATGCTCGGCAATCGCCCATGCCAGGCTGAGGCCGTCCAGCGTGCTGGTTCCCCGCCCGATCTCGTCCAGGATCACCAGGCTGCGATCGGTGGCATTGTTCAGAATATTGGCGGTCTCGGTCATCTCGACCATGAACGTGGATTGCCCGCTGTGGATTTCGTCGCTGGCGCCGATGCGGGCAAACAGCCGGTCCACCAGCCCCATTTTGACGCTCTTGGCGGGCACGAAACTGCCGATCTGGGCCATGAGCGCGATCAGCGCCACTTGCCGGACGTAGGTTGATTTCCCCGCCATATTCGGGCCGGTGATCAGCGCCAGCGTGTCTTCCGGGCCGAACCGCACGTCGTTGGCGACGAATTCACTTCCCAACTGCTGCTCGAGCACGGGATGTCGGCCATCGACGATTTCCAGCGTTCGGTCCTCGACGAACTCGGGCCGGCAATATCGCCGCTCCCGAGCCAGCCCGGCCAACGACGCCAGCACGTCCACCCGCGCCACGCCTTGCGCCAGTTCGCCGAAGGTCCCGACGTGGTTCAGCAATTCCTGCCGCACGCGTTCGAAAAGCTGCTGTTCGAGCGCGATCGCCCGATCCTGGGCGCCCAGCGCCTCGGTCTCGAAGACTTTGAGTTCCTCGGTGACGTATCGCTCGGCATTTTTGATCGTCTGCTTGCGCGACCAGGCCGGGGGAACCTTGGCCCGGTGGGCATCGGTCACTTCGATGTAATATCCAAAGACCTTGTTGTAGCCGACTTTCACGGAGGCGATCCCCGATTCGGACGCGAGCCTGGCCTGATACTCGGCGAGCCAGGCATGGCTGCTCTGGCCGATCTGCCGCAGGCGGTCGAGTTCCGCGTCAAAACCCGCCTCGATGACGCCGCCCTCACGCAGATGCGGCTCCGGGTCCGGCTTGATTGCGCCGGCGAGGTATTGGGCGCGCTCGGCACAGAACGATTTCAACACCACCAGTTCCGGCGCGACGTCCTTGGCCGCGGGCAGTTCGCTCAGCCGGTCGAGCAGGGCCGGCATCGAACCCAGGCACCGGGACAGGGCGGCCAAATCCCGCGGACTGGCGCGGCCCAGCGACAGGCGCGCGATGATCCGCTCGACGTCGCACACGTCGTCGAGCAATTCGACGACTTGCGAAAGGACGGCCGGCGACTCGAGCATGGCCGCGATGGCCGACTGCCGGGCCTCGATGTGCTCCCGCTCTGCCAGCGGCGTCCGCAACCATTGCCGCAGCAGCCTGGCGCCCATGGCGGTAGCGGTGCGGTCGATCGCCCCAAGCAGCGATCCCTCCGTGCCGCCGCTTCGGACCGTCCGCTCGATTTCCAGGCTCCGCCAACTCGCCGGGTCCACCGCGAGATGATTTTCGACGATGTGACGGCGCGGCGGCCTCAGGTGCGCCAGAGCCGTCTTCTGCGTCTCGTGCAGATAAGACAACATCGCCGCGGCCGCGAAAACGGCGGGATCGTCATCGGCAAACCCCAGCCCGGCGGTCGTCGCGATCTTCCACTGCGAGGCAAGCTGTTCCTTGGCATGATGGGGCGAGAACTGCCAGCCCGGCCGTGCGGTGATCGCGATCGACCCGATACTCTCGATCTGCCGGGCGAATTCGTGCGGTTGTCCGGAGGGCAATTCCGGCACCAGCACTTCGGCCGGATGCAGGCGAGCGACCTCGTCTCGCACTTGCCCTTCGCTGCCGCTCATCGCCACGCACGCGCCGGTGGAAAGTTCCACCCACGCCAACCCCGCCCGATATCCGTCTATCCGCGTGATTCCAAACGCCACCGCCGCCAGATAATTGTCCGATTTCCCGTCCAGCAGCGGATCATCCGTCAATGTCCCCGGCGTCATCAGCCGAACCACTTCCCGACGAATCAGCCCCTTGGCCAGCGCGGGGTCTTCCGCCTGTTCGCAGATCGCCACCTTGTGCCCGGCCGCGATCATCTTGCGGAGATATCCATCCACGGCATGGAACGGCACGCCCGCCATCGGGATCGCGTCCTCCGCACCCAGGCCGCCCCGGCTTCGGCTGGTCAGCGCCACCCCCAAGACCGTGGCCGCCAGCTTCGCGTCCTCCCAGAACATCTCGTAAAAATCACCCATCCGGAAAAACAGGACGTAGCCCGGATATTGGTTCTTGAACTGCTGATACTGCCGCATCGCCGGCGACAACGCGGTCGTGCTCGGCGCTTGCGTCGCCTTTTCCGAACCGGCCGCCGAATCTTTGGTCGTGGATTCCTGCATATCTCTCGCGCTTTAGCCAAAGGTATGACCCGAATCATCGGCTTGCAAGAAGATGTGGCATGGGCGTCCCGCCATGTTCTGCCATTTGCCGGGAACGGTTATCCATCAACGGCTTTGGCGAGAATCATTCGCCGCACGGAAGAGTTTGCGAAAAAACGCCACCAGTTGCCGATCCAGATCGGGCATGATGGCTTCGAGCGGGGTGCGTCTGTCGCGGACGGCGATGGCGATGGTCCACGCCAGGAGTACGCCGGCGATGGTGATGTTCTGCCAGGAATAAAACTCCCAGGAGAGATGCGTATTGTCGAACATCCAGTTGGAGAATGGCCAGAAATAGAAGATTCCCCAGCCGGGGCCGGAGCCGAAGATGTCCAGGTCCAGGTGAAGGTGGAACAGGGCCAGGTAGAGGATGAAAAGGCCGATTGTCCTTCCGGAAACGGCCGCGAGCACGGCGGCGACGAGAATGCCGAAGGGAAGGTTGTGGCAAATGCGATGGTGCCAATGCCAATACGCTTGTTGGCCGCCGAGGATGCTGAGGCCGTCCAGATCGGCAATGCTGGCGGCGATCATGGACATGAGACGTTGCCTGGGAGAGAGGCGCGGCAGCAGATTTGCCGCGCACCAGCCGGACATGATGTGGATGGGAATTTGCAAGTAGGAAATTGTATCAGGAAAACCGAACGGGCCTTTGGCAATTGCGCGTTGGCGGTCAGGTTCCACGTTTGCGGAGGGTAGGGCGAGCAAGGATCACCGGCCATACGGAGAAGATGATTCATCCTGCAATTCCGCACCACAGATTCAAAAATCTTGCTTAGTTTTGCAAATCCCGCTATGCTTCTGATCCCGCTTGGCGGAAGGGCGATTGCGGCTTTCACATTCCGCCATTACGGCAATCGGGGCGAACGAGGAGACCAATGGGCGAAGAAATCCCCCCTGCGCGATCCGGCATCAAGACATATATCGAAGAGCTTGACAAGCTTTTGGGCATCCATCAACCACCGGATTGCCTTGACTTCGGGACTACGATTCTCCTACGCGGTGGGCCGGGAAGTGGTAAAACGACGTTAGCGCTTCAGATAATTGGAAACTTCCTGAATGAGGGAGACAATCCACCGAGACCGCATGCGCTTTTCATCTCGTGTGAGCAGGAGCCGGAGGATGTCGTTGCCAACATGCAAGAAAAATTTTCCGCGTTTCGACTGCCAGAGCCATTTAGGGATGCACGTAGATGGCTGATGACGTGCACATTTGCGGACTTCGCCAACGTAGATGCGGAGCTAACTGGATTTATCGTCGTCGACTCACTAAACGCCGTATTGACGGCCAGTCGTGCTCCCGGCGGACCGAACAGGATTACTGCGTTCTATAAAGCCGCGCTTCCGAATGCAGCCGCGCTTCCCCATGCAGACGTGCTTCCGCATCCTGCCTCCCAGAGCCACGAAGAGACTGATAGAACGTTGCTATACCAGCTCATCCAGGGAATGAAAACGAAATTCCCGAAGTCTGTTATACTGTTCATCGGCGAGGAGGAGCACGTCCGCACTATCGCGGCAAGCGAGAGCTTTTTATGTGATGTGGAGATTTTTCTCGGGCGCGAGGCCGTTTCGGGGCCGATGAGCAAGGACTCTGTGGGCGGTGCCGGATATGCCGTTGAGCGGCGATTGACCGAAAGAGCACAAGACCCACAGGCCGTTGAGGTGCGATCTTTCTGCAGGGTACTTAAATGCCGCCCGGCTCCCAACCAGTCTCGGCGGTGCTGCTACGAAATTCAATCCGGCAAGGGTTTGGTCTTTTATGAAAACTATCCGGGCGACGGCAGGGTCATGCTCTTCGCGGAAAACGCCCCCCAAACTTCAACGCGCGATCAGTTTTTCCAGACCGACATCCCCCACAATTATCCCGCGCTTCGCGCCGAGGATTTTGACCACCGAGCCAGCCAGCGAACTTTTGCCAGCCAGCGCGGCTTCCGATACATGCCCGATCGCACCGACCTCGCTTTAGTCAGCTATGATACGTATTGGGTGCAATGGTTTCTTGAGCTCTATCAGAAATGGGAAATCGCTAAGGAGCTTAAACCAACATTCAGCGCATACTTGATGCAACAGCCTGACGCAGGCAAACTCTTGTCCAGCCTGATTTGTGATATACATCTCGCTTGTTTTGACCAGCTTGCGTTGGAGCTGAAGAGAGATCCTGGGAACATTACAAACGCAGAAAGAATTAGAGCTTCTAAAAATAGCCAATCGAACTATGGAGTCGCCGCCAACAAATCATCACGCAGCCGAGCGTCATGAACG
>Ga0209415_10002487_pt1 | contig 34519 bp, 20 predicted proteins | sample PeaSoiSIISIP2007_FD_187696 | JGI IMG/M metagenome (GOLD analysis project Ga0209415, IMG submission 187696) | Peat soil microbial communities from Weissenstadt, Germany - SII-SIP-2007 (SPAdes) (version 2) | ecosystem: Environmental > Terrestrial > Soil > Wetlands > Peat | place: Germany... | reverse complement strand
GGTACGGCCCGGATGACAGTTTCTACAAGGTGCGTGCCGACGACGGCAACGTGTTCCTGCTTCGTTGCCGCACGTCCACTGGCACGTGGAGCATTTAATCGGTCCCGAAACTTCTCTGAATGCCGGCGCGACGAGCCTACGGGCCATTCCAAAACCTCTCGGTGGTCCTTAAAATGGTCCTACGAAGGCTTTAGTAAGGGCGTGACCTTTGGGGAATCTTTGGGGAAAACAGGGCCGATTTCAGGACCACTTTAAGACCACGATAAGCGTTCCCTACGGCTCCAAAAGTGCTTTTGAGTGCCACTCGTGCCTTTTGGTTTCTGTTGCTTACCAGCGCCTAGCGAACTCATAACCCAAAGGTCGGTGGTTCAAATCCACCCCCCGCAACCAAATTCCTCAACAGGTTACCAAGCGCACTTCCCAAACCGACTTTAGCGGCAGAAACAGGATTTTTGTCTCCTGCCCGCGGGTGCTAAGCAAGCTCCAGCGTCGGTGCGCATCCAACTCGTCGGATCGGGGGGAGGCCATCTTTAGGCCAGATTCAAGCTGCGAGTCAGATGGGCTGGAGTGCAACTCCACGCGTGGCAGTAGCTGTTCACCAGCGCCAGTGCAGGAACTCAGCGTCGTCGGCGACCATATTCACGATGCCGGCGGGCAGCAGGGACGTCCGGCGCAGGCTCGGTTTCAAGCTCTCTGCGACGGCTAACCACCGCTGCTCGTCCGACCCCTCGGACGAAGCGCGTGAAAGCACCGGAAACCCTGCCGCACAAGTCGTGGCTTTGACAAAATCACGACGGTTCAAGCAACCTCTTCCTTTTCGGCAACGTGGTGTATTGTAACGCTACCTAGCCCCTGAGACCACGTCACTGGCCTTCCTGCGTCCAACGGTGTCAGGTTTATGGAACGGTATCGGCTAATGTCGGCCCTGCCGGACGGCGTAGTCGGTACCGGCCTGGTACTCCGGGTACTATTGCCAGCACTCTAGGGTGGATGATACTGCGAAGTGGGTACCACAGATGGATTTCATGAGCGTAGTCTCGGCGGCCTTCATCGGTCTTTTTTCGGTGTTGGTCAAGTTGACACGCCATTTCGCTTCGCTACAGCGCCTTCCTGTGACCGCCGACTGGATCGATGAATTCTCCGACCAGCGTTACCGCCCCATGTTGCGCCTACTCAGCCAGGACGAGTTTCATTTCCTGATTACGCAGCCGGGTTGTTCGCCGCAGATGGCAAAAAGGTTCCGTATCCAGCGTCGCCAAATCTTCCGGGCGTATTTGCGCCAGCTTGACTCGGATTTCAAACGCCTCTGCATGGCCCTCAAGGTTGTCATGGTGCAGTCGAAGCATGACCGGCCCGATCTGGCCTTGCTGCTGCTGCGGAACCAGATGACGTTTGCTTATGGCATGATGATGGTCCAGTTCCGGTTCCTGTGCTATCGGTATGGTATCGGGACCGTGGATATCACCAATTTGTTGAAGCTATCTGCCAGCCTGCGGCTTGAACTGCGGACACTTGTGCCGGCTGGGGCATGAAACACGGGACGTTCTTCGCGCTCGTCACAGCGCCACTGCCTTAGGGGCGTTGTTCGCCGACCCAAATCGTCGTAAGTATCGCTCAGTCATTTACTTCGAGGATCTGAGACGGGGGATTACCGCCGCTGCAGGATGCGCTCGGCGCGCGATTCGCTCGCGGCTCCGATCGACCGTCTAGTGCGACAGCTGTTGCCGGGGTGGCTCGACGGCGTGATAATCGCGCGCGATGCGGTTGGTGTAGTCTTCCAGCAGGGCGCGCACGCGGGCCGGGTCGGGCGAGCGGACAATGAGGCCGACGTGGTGGGACTTTTCCATCCTCCAGACCACCTCCGGGTCGGCGAATTGCGCTGTGTCGGGATGCTCCTGCCGCGCCAGAGACACCACCAGCCCGGCATAGTCTGCGCACGGTTGAGGCGGGGCGTAAGGACCGTGGCCGCCGGCCAGTTCCACTTTGGCCCACTCCGCCCAGAGGTTGATGCCGGTGGCTGCTTCCACCAGCTCGGCGATGTGCGCGCCGCCGACGCGGGCCGAAGTCTCCAGGAAATAGACCTGGCCATCGTCGCGGCCGACGATGTACTCGGTATGCGAAACGCCGCGCAGCAGCCCCAGCCCGGCAAGCACCCGCTGGTTTTCCGCCAGCAGCCGCTGCGCCGTTTCCGATTCGCGCTCCAGAATGCGCGTAGTGAAGATGCCGCCTCCGTGAGCCACCTCGAGCGGCGGCCTGCCATAGCCGCTCGCGATGGCGAAGCGGACCTGGCGCTCGTAGACGATGGAATCGACGTGGAAGATGTCGCCGGGCACAAACCGCTCCAGGACATAGCGGGACTGCTCATCCCCGAGCGTGTGGACGATGTCCCAGAGCTCCTGCGCGCTCTTCACTTTGTGGATGCCAAGGGCGCCGGCCATGGAACGCGGCTTGAGCACCCACGGCCCCGGCACGCGCTCCAGAAATGCGGCGACCTGCCCATGGTTCAGCACGTGGACGAAATCGGGCACGCGAATGCCGGCCTCGGCTGCCCGCATGCGCATCGCGAGCTTGTCGCGGAAATAGTGCGCGGTGGTCTCGCCCATCCCCGGAATACGCAAGTGCTCGCGCAGCATGGCCGCCACCTCGACGTCGAAATCGTCGAGCGGCACGATGAGGTCAAAGACGCGCGTGCGGGCGAGGAAAGCGACGGCATTCAGCGTGTGGGCCAGATTCCACCGATGGTCGTCATCGGCCATGTAAAAGATTTCGTCAATGCTCCCGGTGGGGAAGTGCGCCGACTGCCGTATGCTCTCCGACGTGAGCAGCACCACATTACAGCCCTGCCGTTTGCATTCGCGCAGAAACTCATGGCCCTTGTCATAGCTTGCCAAACATAGGATTGTCATGATGCGATGAACCCCGCGGAGGCTCCCACCCATTCAAAGCCCTTATTGTGATCGACACCCATCTGCGCGCCGCGCCCCATGCGCACGATGGTGTTGACCGCGCGCATTTCGTCCTGCCAGAGATACATGATACGGACTTCAATCTTATCCGGGCCCGCCGGCGTTTCCACCAGCGGCGCGAAATCCACGCGCTCCTGGAGCAGATAATCGCCGCGGCGCGCGGCCGGGACGGCATCGATCTGCTCCGCCGTAGGCCCCACCACTACGCCCAGCCCGGCGAAGGAATAAAGCGGCTTGAGAACATACCGCTCGGGCTGGTCGACCCGCGTCACGCGGTCCAGAAACTGGGCCGCAGGCGCGGCCGGATGATGCAGGTAGGGTAGTGAGAACTTGCTGAGGCGGAAAAACCAGTTGGGATGGCCGGCCCACTCGACGTCCAGATCGTCGCGAAAATCGAAGGGCATCTCGATCGCGCAGCGCTGCAACTCATCCACAATGGCGCGGTTGTAAATGCGCTCTATGGGCGTCCACTGGCCGTCGCGCTGGTACCACAGGCGGTTGGCCCGCTGGCGCACGGCGCGCACGTCCACGGCGCGCACGCCGAACAACCGCTCGGTCATGGCGAAATCGCAGTACGTCTTTTGCCGCAGCGGATCGATTTCCAACAGAATGACGTTGGCCGGGTCGTGCCCGCCCACAATGGCCTCCCCGAGGAGTGCGTGATAGCGATCGAGAGGCAACCCGCCCGGCAGCGCCGCCAGACCGGCGTCAAGCGCATACGCTTCGCGATAGCATTCGGCCATCACCGGCTGATACGAGTACAAAGAGGGAAAGCCCTGAATCTCAACCAGGCGTGGCTCAAATTGCGCGTCAAGTCCAAAATCGGCCTGCACGAACAACGGGACCGCGGACTCCCCGGGCACCCGGTAACGGTCCGGGATGGCGGCGCGCGAATCGCGCTGGTACTCTGCGTCGGCCAGCAACTGCTGCACCATCTCGCGGCCGTAGCGCGCCATGCGGTCGATCAACGGCGCGGGCAGGAAGCACGGCGTTTCGCTGTGGCGGAACCGCGTGGCGACGCCCGAGCGCTCTTCGAGCAGCGCCAGAAAACGGGCGTATGCTGCCGGCGTCCAGTCGCGGTTAAACTTCCGCCGAAGCGAGGGTATCAAAGAGAAACGCTCCGCCGCGCATGATCTGGCGGCCGTCGATCCAGACGTCGAACTCGCGCCCCACGACGTCGATATGGGTGGACGAGTACCAATCGGCGCCAGTGTGCGCACCGTACGGATTGCCGAAAGCGATGTGGATGCCGGGAATCTTTTCGTCCTGCAGGATGTTGCCGATGACATCCCGCACACCGATGTTGGTGCCGATGGCGAACTCGCCGACGCGGTCGCTGAACTCGTCGGTGTGGCAGTAGCTCCAGAATTCGCGCTCCAGCTCGCGGTTGGCCGAGCGGGCTTCGCGCAGGCGGCTGTCTTCCACGCGAATGGTGAGCGGCGTGGCGCCCAGGTCGCCATATTTCTCGCAGAGGTAGTCGCCCACCACGCCGTCGATGACGAAGGTGCCGTCCACGCGCTCCGGCGTGGTGAAGGTTTCGCCGCCCGGCAGGTTGCCCCACTTGTGCGGGCTGATGATGCCGCTGGTCTTGAGCCATCTGAGGTGAGGCGAGAACTGCGCTACCAGGTCGGTGCCGGCGGGATTGGTGGCGCGGATTTCACGGGCCGCGCTGGCTATGCGCCACACTTGCGTGCTGATGCGGTCCACCTCTCCGAAATCGGCGCGCATGCCTTCGAGCATGATGCGCCGGTCGATATTGACCATGTGCGCGTGGCGTATTTTTCGGCGGTTGACCACATCGGTCATCTGCATGCGGGTGTGCAGCTCATTGGTTTGGGCGCGCACCGCGAAGATGCTCACCTGGCTGGTCTCCATATCGTCCAGCACGGCCGGCGGCATGTCCACCAGCGGGCGGGGCGCCAGGTCTTCCAATACCCAGGCGTTGTAGACCAGGGATAGCTTTTCGAGTTCGGCAGCGAGCGCGGCGGCGATTTCCCGGCAGGCCACGTCGGTGATCAGCGTCACTTTCTCTTCCGGCTGAATGCGCAGGCAGGCCACCACCGCGTTGCGAGCTCCCGGCGCGAGGTCGGGAGCAAAGGCGGTTTGGCGCAGTTGTTCGCGTCCCGTCACCGTGCGGCACCCGCGGCCACGCCGCCTTCCGTTTCGGCGATCATGTAGTCGACAACCCGCTTGAGATCTCCGGTTTCGCGAAAGACCTTCAACTGGCGGTCGGCGCCAGTGCCCTCTTCCAGGATTCGTTGGATGTAGCCGATCTCTTCGCGGCTGCCGAGTTCATCCACCACGTCGCTGACGAAAGCCAAAATCTCGCCGACCAGCTGCCGTGTCGGCACTTCCTCCTGCTTGCCAAAATCAATCAGCTTGCCGTCGAGGCCGTAGCGCGCAGCCCGCCATTTGTTTTCCATGATGAGCGCGCGGCTGTAGTGGCGGAACGACAGGTTCTGCTGGTGTAACTGGTACAGCTTGGCGAGCACCGCCTGGCACAGCGCCGCGATAGCGATGCTCTCTTCCAGGCGCATCGGCATATCGCAGATGCGGAATTCCAGCGTCGGGAAATGCGGATGCGGCCGAATGTCCCACCAGATCTTCTTGGCGTTGTCGATGCATCCGGTGCGAATCAGCAGATCCACGTAATCTTCGAATTCCGACCAACTGGCGTAGAGATCCGGGATGTTGGTGCGGGGAAACTTGTCGAACACCTTGCAACGGTAGGAACGCAGCCCGGTGTCCATGCCCTGCCAGAACGGCGAGTTGGCGGAAAGCGCCAGGATGTGAGGCAGGAAATAGCGTGCCCCGTTCATCAGCTGAATGGCGGTCTCGCGGTCTTCGACGCCGATGTGCACGTGCAGTCCGAAGATCAGGTTGGCGCGGGCCACCATTTTCATGTCTTCGACGATGGTGTGGTAGCGCTCGTCGGGGTAAATATCCTGGCTGGCCCAATGGGCGAAGGGGTGCGTGCCGCCGGCAGCCAGGCGCAAGCCATTGGCGCGCGCCAGCCCCACGATCTGGCTGCGGATATCGCGGATTTCTTCCCTGGCTTCCTGAATGTTGCGGCACACGCCGGTGCCGATTTCGATCACCGACTGATGCATCTCCGGCTTGACGCGCTCCGCCAGCAGCATCTTTCCCTTCTGCACGATCTCCGCATGGATGTGCGAACGCAGATCGCGCGTTTCGGGATCGACCGTCTGGTACTCCTCCTCGATCCCGATGGTGAAACTGGGGCGCGTGTTGCGGCTCATCTGGAATCTCCCGCCAGGAACCGGCTCCATCTCAATTCGAGCGCTTGCGGCGGCGCCAGCGCTCGCGAGACCGCCATTTCGGCCACGGCGTCGACGATCCAGCGGAAATTATCGGCTCCCACCGATTCGATTGCCGCGTCGGGAGCCGGGTTCATGAAATCGATGGCGTAGGGCACACCGTCTTCCACCGCGAACTCGACCGTATTGAGGTCGTAGCCCAGCGCGCGGCAAAGCGTCAGCGAATCGGCCACGATGCGCCGTTCGAGTTCCGGCGTGGGCGGCGGATTGCCGGGCACGTAACGCAGATGCGACGGGGCGCCGGGATCGTAGCGCATCACGCGCACATGACGCTGGTCGACCACGTAGCAGCGGAAGTATTCCTGAAACTTCACGCCGCGTTGCAGGGTCATGCAGAGATCGCCCGATTCGTCGTAGGCCGCAAAAAGCTCTTCCGGCGACGTGACCTTATAAACGCTCTTCCAGCCGCCGCCATCGTGCGGCTTCAGAAACGCCGGGAAGCCCACGTAATCGAAGATGCTCTGCCAGTCGAGCGGGTATTCGAGGTTGCGCATGGAGCGGTCGGTGGTTCCCGCGGGATGCTGCTTGTGCGGCAGCAGGACGGTGGGCGGCACGGCCACACCGATCTTCGCGGCCAGCGCATAGTTGAAGAACTTATCGTCCGCGCTCCACCAGAACGGGTTGTTGATCACCCTGGCGCCGCCGAGGACGGCGTTCTTGAGAAACGAACGGTAGAACGGGATGTCGTGCGAGATGCGGTCGATGATCACGTCGTACCCGCTGGGAACCGCCATGCGCACCCCGCCTACCTTCAGGTGCCCGGCCTGAACGCCGGCGGCGCCCATCGAGTTGATGCGGTCCACCAGCGCCGGGGGAAACGATTCTTCCATGCCGTAGAGAACGCCGATTCGGGCCATTTCTTCCTTCTATTTCACGAAATACTTGTCAGCCATCTTCTGCCACCAGGGCCAATCGTGGCCAAAGCCTTCCCACACATCCAGGACGTGCGGCACCCCCTTGATGCCGAAGATATGCGCCATCTTCACGTTCTGATCGAACAGCGCATCGCCGTTCCCCACCACCAGTACATAATAGCTGCGCCGCATCCGCTCGAGGAACCACGGGTCTTCCAGGTTCGGCAGGCTGTCGAGCGGGCAGTGAAAATAGGCGTCGCTATTGTAATAGCCGTCCAGGAACCGCCGCGGAATGTCGAAGGCCCCGGACATGCTCACGGCATAGGTCACGATATCGGGATGGCGCAGCGCGTAATTAATGGCGTGGTAGCCGCCGAAACTGCACCCGGTGGTGCCGATCTGTCCCCAGCTGGTGCGGTCGCCCACAAACGGCGCCACCTCGTAAGTCAGGTAGGCATCGAAGGCGTTCTGCCGGTGCAGGCGATCGGCAGGAGCGATCGACCGGTTGTACCAGGATTCCTGATCGACCGAATCCACGCAGACTACCTGCAATTCGCCGCGGTCGATCTTGGGCGCCAGCGCGTTCACCATGCCGCGGTCCTCGTACTCAAAGAAGCGGCCGCCCGAGGTTGGGAAGACCACGATCGGAAAACCGGCGTGGCCGTATGCCAGCAACTCCATATCCCGGCCAAGAGAGGGACTGTACCATTTGATGTAATCGCGGCGCATAACGCGTTGGGTGCTTGGGCTGGGAAGGCTCTCCATATCGTACACTGAACGATTGGCCCTGCGTGCGAAAGACGACGGCCGTCTCCGTCTGCACCCCCGCTTCCCTTCCCGCTACCTTTCCACCGCGCGGCACATCGCGGTGTATCTGCCGCCCGGTTACGAGACTTCGGGCGCGCGCTACCCTGTGCTGTATCTGCAGGACGGCCAGAACCTGTTCGACCCCGCCACGGCTTTCGGAGGCAACGACTGGCACGCCGACCTCACCGCCGATGAGCTGATCCGCCGCGGCAGCATCGAGCCGTTGATCCTGGCCGGCATTTACAACGTCGGCGTGCGGCGCCTTTCCGAGTACACGCCCACGCGCGACCAGAATCTGCGGAAGGGAGGCAAGGCAGCCCGTTACGCGCAGATGCTGGCTCGCGAGATCAAGCCCTTCATCGACCAGACGTACCGGACCCGCAGGGCCGCGGCCGATACCGCGGCCGGCGGCTCCTCGCTCGGGGCGCTGACCGCGCTGGTGGCGGGAATAGATTATCCACGGGTCTTCGGCAAACTCGCGCTGCTCTCGCCGTCAGTCTGGTGGGACGATCATTCGATTTTGCGATTGATCGAGGCATGGACGCCCCGGCTGCCGCGCCCGCGAATCTGGCTCGATGCCGGCACCGCGGAGGGACGGAGCCCCGCGAAAGTGGTGGAGGACACACGCCTCCTGCGCAACGCCCTAGCCGGCAAAGGCTGGCGCGAGGGTTCGGATTTCCACTACGAGGAAGCGCAGGACCACGCCCACAACGAGCAAGCCTGGGGGGAACGCTTCGGCCAGGTGCTGGAGTACTTGTTCCCGGCGAGATAGGCGCACCAATTCGGTTCCCGAATCCAGATGACACGCACCGGAACTGAATGCCAACCGGGGCCTCGGGATGAACGGGACGGTGGCGGCTAACGGAGGGACGCCAATGCGGCTCTGGCGCCCACCAGGTCGGGGCTCATCTGAATGGCCTGGCTGAGTTCGGCTTTGGCTTGTACCTGATCTTTGAGACCCAGGTATCCAAGACCGGCGAGGTAATGGGCGTTGGCGGTGCGGACGCGCGCTGAAACTTCACCTCCGCCGGCGGGAGACGCGGGCTGGTTCAACTCATTCTGCGCGGATTGCACCAGCTTTTGGAATAGGGCTTGGGCTTTCTCCGTTTGACCCAACTTCTGGAAGGCGAGGCCCTTGTAGTAGGCTTGCGCACTACCGCCGGCCGCCACATCACCCGACTGGTTGGCAGGACGCTGCGGAGCGGGCTCGGGCGGCGCGACCGCGTGCTTCCAGGACTCGGCGGCTTTCTCGGTATCGCCGGAGCCCTCATGCGCGACGCCGGTCCAGTAGGCGAGTTCCGCATAACGGGTGCTAGAGCCGCCGTACCCGAAGCCCACCGGCAGGTTCGCCGGGATGGTGGCGGCGGCTTCGAGATCGGCAAGCGCTTCGGTATAGCGTTTAGCGTGGATTTCTGTCTGGGCGCGCAGGATGTGGGCATCGGTCCAGTGATCCGCCACATTGAGATTGGCGCCTTCGGCCACCGCGAACGCGCGGGTGGTCATGGTCCGTATGGCATCATCGACCTGGCCGGTGGCAATCTGCAGCGCGATGACGCGGTTCTGGGCGTCATCCCGGCGCGCTACTACGGAGGCATTTTGTTGGAACAACAGGAGTCGCTTTTCCAGCGGGATCCCTGCCTGTTCGTAAAGTTCGTCGAGCTCGGTGAAGTGCAGGGCGTACTTGTGTTCGAGAGAAACGGCCTGCTCCATCTGGGCAATGGCCTTATTGATGTCGGCGCCCGATGACTGGTGCATGTACGCCGTGGCCAGGTTGCGATGGGTGATCGCGAACGAGGGGTCGAGACCGGCCGATCGCTCCCACATCCGGGTGGCTTCCTCCGGCTGCCAGTCATATAAGAGGTTGCCCAGGTAATAAGGCGCGCGTGCATCGCGAGGATTAGCCTCGATCGCCCGGCGAAGCACGTCAATGGCTTCGTTCTGGAAGGGAAAGACGTAGTCCGGCGGCAACGACGCGGCCTGTTGGTAATACTGAGACGCATTCCGGGTTTGGCCAAGCTTGTCCGCGAAATAACCCAGGTAGTAATAAACCATGGGATGCATGATGGCCTTATCTATGTTCAATTGCGAAAGCACGTCAGAGCCATCCTGCCAGAGTCCCTCATTGAGGTACTCCGCGGCGGTCTCCTGAGCCGTCGCGGGATGAGCGATCAGCGTGGAAGTCAGCCTTTGAACGGCCTCTTTGTTCCCGGAGGCCAGGTACGTTTCGGCCATGGCACGCACATCCAGCGGGTCCACCGCGTGAGAGGCGGAGGCCAGCACCTGCAATGCCTCCTGGTTACGGCCGAGATGGCGCAGCACGGCGGCCTTGAGGTTTTGGGCCCGGATGTTCAGCGCGTTGGAATCGATCGACCGATTCACAAAATCCAGCGCAGCGGTCATCTCGCCGCGCGAGGTGGCGATTTGCGCGAGTGAATAGTAGCCGGCAGCCTTCCAGGCCTGGCTCCAGGTGGCTTTATAGAACCACGTAAACGCTTCGTCGGTCTTACCTTCGGCCTTGAGGGTGGCGCCGAGGTAATAAATCGCCTCGGCATCCTTTGGCGTCGTATAGCGGTCCGTGGAACGCACCAGCGCCTTCCGTAGGTATTTCTCAGCGTCGGCGAAGCGGGCCTTGGTGAGGGCGGTGATACCGAGAACCGTGTTTACCCGCGTGTCGCCCGGATCGCGGCGCAATGCCTCCTGCCAGTAAAGGAGAGGGTCCACGTTGGGGTCGTGGAACTGCTGGGCGCGGAGACCAATGAGGTAGAGTTCTTCGTTCGTCTTGATCTGCTGCGGGGGAGGCGGCGGAGTGACTGCCCGAGGGGTCGGTTGACTCGTCAGACGGATAGGGCTGTAAGAGATGAGTTCCCGCGTGCCATCGAACAGCGAGGCCACTAAGTCATGTTCGTCGATGCCTGCGGGCACCGCGACTTGCTGAACATACGGCCTGGCGGGATTGATGGCCACGGTTTGTTCGAGCAGCACCTTGTCTTTGGTTTTGAGCACAACGCGGGCGGCAGAGTGGGCCGAAGTGGTATAGAAGCCCACCTTCGCCGAGCCGGCGCCAACGTCGAGGTTTACGGCGGCATCCAGATTCGCCTTCTTGACGCCGCCAATATCCCGGAACGGATACCAGTTAATACTGAACGACCGTGTTTCGTATGGCTGTAGCCAACTGTAATCCGGTTGGTTATCCGAGTAAGCGCCCACCATCAGTTCGATGTAAGGGCCATCCTCATCGGTCAGGGTGGTGTCCCACCGCTTTCCGTTGGGGCCGTTGCCCCAGGTCCAAAACTTCTTGCCCGGAACTATATTGTGATCGGCCACGCTCATGGTTCCGGCCTCTTTGCCGTGGTCGTAGCCGGCAAAGAAATCATCCTGGTAGTTCCAGGCGAAGACCGAATTCGCCGAGATGTGGTTCTTGTACCAACTGATATCGACACCCCTGGAGAAATCCGCACCGCCGTAGGAGGAGTGGGAAATAGGCCAGTCGGTAAATTCGCGTTTGGCGTGGTGCACCCCGAACTGCGTGCTGGGCGGGAAGATCACCTGGTAGTTGTCATTGGCGTGCACCGCCAGGTTGGCGAAGCAGAGCATGGTGTTCACTTCGGGGGTTCGGTTGAGAATCCGCACGGAGGCTTCCAGGTATGCTTTTCCCGGCCGCAGGGTGTACCCCACGACCCAGCGCATGCGCTGGCGCACTTCCAGTTCGCCCACCCAGATGGTCTTGCTGCCATCGGCATTTTCCTCAACCTTGTATTGCACCGGAATGAAAGTGCTGGCGCGGTGATGATGCGGGATGTTCCATTCCACGCCGCCGGAAATCCACGCTCCGATCAAGCCGATCAAAGCCGGCTTGATGACGTGCTGACGATAGATGAAATTATAGTTGTTGGTCTTATCGACACCTTCGAAAATGCGGCCACCGACCTCCGGCAGAACGCCGATCCGGATGTATTCATTTTCCAGATAGACCATGGTATAAGTCTTGTCGACTTTCTTTCCCGTAAGCGTGTCATACATGGGATAGGGGTAGACGGGCCCCTGCGCGCCCTGGGACGGGCGGCCGAAGAAGAACATCGGATTCGGCTCGGGATCTCCGGCCAGATAAGTGGGGATGACGGCCTTCGTCTCCCAGACCCTTACTCCGGAAGCATCGGCTGCAAAGGCGGCGGCAGCCGTTAGCATCCCACAAACCAAAACGACGTGAAGCGTATGTCTGCCAGTCACGATGAATCTCCTACTTCGAACGCTCATTCATGCTGAACCCCAGGCCGTGGTCTTCGTCCGTCCAGGGCGTTTCCGGTGTCCCGGCGTCGGCTTTCTTTCCGGAATGGCTCAAGTGCGTAGCCTTACCGCGAAGAGCGCACGGTGGGCGAGAATGAACAGGGTGCGACCACCGGCGCCGCCGAAAACGATATCGATCGGACGTTCGGGCAGGTCGATCCGACCGATCTGCTTGCCCGCACGGTCATAAACGAAGATTTGTCCGTTCGCAACGTACACATTGCCTTTCCCGTCGACGGCGACGCTTTCACCGCCACGATCCGCAAAGGGCTGTAAATCGCTGAGCGTGCCGTCAGCGCCCACTAACGCTCTGTAAGTGACGTCTTCCGACTCGCTGCTGACATAGACGTGATTGCCGGGAAGGGCACTTACGAAACCGTAAGTGTCCAGATTGTCGGAGAACCGCCACCCTGCAGTGGAGTCGGCTCCGCCCTGCTGGAACACGCGTCCCGCCGGCAGGAACACACTGCCGTCTGCTGAGACGTATTCCCTTGCTTTCGGTGTGGACACATCTTCCTTGAACATCTGCGCCAGCGTTTTGTAGGCGAGCGTGTCGAAGTCCAATTGCGTCTTGAATTCGCCATTATTCCAGTAGTTGGCCGGCAGAACGGCCCGCGCGCCCGGACGCGGTTGCGTTGGCTGGGGCGCCAGCACGGTGATCTGGTCTTTCGGCGATCCGGGACGGAAGGAATACACGGTGCCCTCCGGTCCGGACGAAGAGAGTACCAACAGGTTGCCCGCCTTGTCGAACGCCAGGTTCACGGGATCCAGCGGGTTATCGCGCTCGATGGTGAGTCCTTCGGCTGCCGACCAGCCATAGATGCGCTGCTCATGGTGATCGACAAAATAGAGCTTGCCGGAACCATCCACGGCTGCACCGGAAATGGAATAGAAGCCGCCTTCCAGCTTCTGGACTCTCGAACCTGGCTCCAGCACTGCGAGAGCGTCGACAGGAACGGGGGTGGCCGGCTGAGCGGGAATATCGAGCACGGCAAACTCCCGTTCGCGCGTCTCCAGATGATGCGTCACATCCTCAATGGAATTCTCGTACGGAAACTTGCTGACGCGCAGAAAGGTGCCGCAGCCGTTTTGATCGCAAGTAGCGTATCCGCTTTCGGCGTTGACATGAAGGTTGCGAAAGTGAATGCCCGCCGAATGATAGAGACGAACCGCGGCAGGAAAGGGCGCGCGGGAACGCGTGACGCGGTAGGCGTGATAGTTAGCGATGGTAATGTTCTTCGACCAGGCTAGTTCCAGGGATAGAGCCTCGGGACTCTCGCCTGCCTCCTCTTCAGTCTGCGGCGCGTTGAGATCCCAGTTTTCGACGTGATCGAACTTGATCTCGGTGCGAACGTGATGTTCGTTGGAAAGCTCGTAGACGTGGCCGGGGGTCTTGGTGTCGGAAACATAGAATCCCGCTTGGGCGAAAGTGTCCGGCGTCCAGATGTCGGCGAATGTTCCACCGCCGCCCTGGGTGACCCAGAGGCTGGGATATTGCCCGTCCCAGCGTTTGCGCAGATCCGGATCGGCGGTGTGGTCGTTGTTATATGGATTCGTCCCGCTGCCATGACCGCCGAGGAAGCGCACATCGTCGATCAGCGAAGTGGCGCCCGCACGCCACAGCACGCCCACCGCGCGGGGATTGATTCCACCCGTCAGGACCCCGAGGCCGCTCAGGATGTTCGAGCCGCCCGGAGGCGCAGAGATGATCGCTCGAGGCGAGCCCACGCCCTGAAAGGCGGGCGTGCCGTCCGGGAGGTCGAACTGAGTCAGGGTAGGATGCAACCCGACGAGTACCGTGTCCGGTTGCAACGTTAGCGTGTCGCTGACGATGTAATGCCCGCTCGGAAAATAGAGCACCCGGTGTTGATGGATCGCCTTCTGGATCGCAACGGTGTCGTCTGTCTTATCGTCTCCGGTGACACCCAGGGAGTGAATGTTCACCCAATCTTCGGTGGGCGGCAACGCCGGGATCGCGGGCGGCAGTGGCGCGGGCATTGAGCTCAGGGGCGTGGCGTCATAGATCATGCCGATGGAGCCGGTCATTCCCTCGCCGGGCAGGATGAGTCCAAAATTGAACTTGCTGATGCGGTACACCGGGCCCTTGCCGGAAACCTTCTTCCCGCTCTCGCGGAACAGCGCAAAAACCGGCGCATTCTTCAATACGGCGCTCTCAAAACCGACCTCGGTGAGCGGACTCTTCTCATTGCTGATGACCACAACCGAACCGGAGATATTTTCGAAACGGCCGTCCTTGACCCACAACTGGTCGGAGTAGTTCGGGTCTATATCGATGGCAGCCGGCACGTCGCGGAACGTGTCCCGAATGAGGGTGAGTCCTGCCTCGTGCTCGCGAATCGCGGCATCGCGCTGCCCCTGGAACTCTGAATCGATCAGCGTGAACTGCCAGGCGGGCGAGGTCTTATCCGTCAGAATGCCATAACGTCCGCCATAGAAGTGCAGATCCTCGGCCTCGTTGCCGATCTCGGTGAGTGCGGCGAGACCGGAACCGATGTGAAAATCCATGTGGCTGAGATAAGCATGCTGGGCGACGTGGAAGCGGATCGCGACCGCCGCCGGGTTGCCGTCGCCGATCTCGAAATCGATGTTGCTCATGGCCGAGTAGAACGTGCCCGCGCCGGCGTCGGCAATCGCGCTATTGGGAGGCACGCTATCCGGTGGTGGAAACGGCACGCGGAAGCCTCCGCTTGCGCGGCCGGCACGCGCTCCGGTGAACATCACCATCACGCCCACGCTTGTCTGAAAACCCGGCGTGTCGGCCGGCAGCAGGAAGACAGGGCGCGTCGCGCCATAGCCAATGATGCGGACCCCTGGCCATACGTAGACGGTGCGCGTCAGCCGGTATTGGCCTGAGGGCACAAAAACAATCCCTTCGCGGACGTTGTTTTCAGCTTTGTCAATGGCGGCCTGGAGCGCAGCGCTGTCGTCGCTTTTCCCGCCGGCGCGAGCGTCCAATTCGGGAGCCGTCAGATAAACCGCTTTGGGGTCATCCAGGCGCGTGGCGATCACTGAAGCCGCGAAAGCAGAAGATGCGATAACGTGCAACGGCATGACGAGCAGTAGATTTCTGGTACGCGTGTGCATTGCCGTATCTTTGTTCTACCGCAAAGCGATCGCGCAGGGAACGCCGGCCGCTCGCTTGTGAGCGCAAAAATCCCCCGCGCTATGCGCCCACATCCTGGTTTCACCCGAAAACAGTGCTTGCTTCGCGCAACAGCGCGGGGCGCGCGGAGGCGCGCGTGCCGCACGTCATCTCGGCCCAGTCTCGCTGTCCCGTTCGGCCTTCTTGCGGAACTCGTCCTTAATCACGCGCGGATCGTCCATCTCTCGCAGTCGCCGCGCTTCCTCTTTCGTCTTCGGCTTCGCGAATCGCGCGTGTGCGGGATCGAAGACACGGGTATCGGACGGTTGTAAGGTGAACGGAGCCAGTTCCGGAGAGTCTGTGAACATGTCACTCATATCGGCGGCCAGGGCGTCTTCCAAGTTCAGCGGGCCTAGCCCCAGCAGTTCATAGATGGTCTTCTGGACGCTCGGCATGCTGCAGTGCCGGTGCGAAATGAAGCCCCGCCGCGCGTAAGGGCTGATTACCAACACCGGGCTGCGGTGCGCGTCGACGTGATCCACCCCGTCTTGCGCGTCGTCCTCGATCACAAAAATAGCGCTGTCTTTCCAGATCGAGCTATGCGTGATCTTCTCCACCATGCTGCCCAGCGCCAGATCGTTATCCGCAACAAACGAGGCTCGGTACGGGTAGCCATCCGCGGGACGCGGATCGGAAGTGTGATCGTTTGGCAGCCGGATGACCGTCAGTGCTGCCATCCTTCTTTTCGCTAACCGCCGATCCATGTCCTTCGCGAACTCCTGGTAGCGGAATTGATCGGGAATGCCGAGGTTGAACGTGGGATAGGCTCGATCGCTGGACTCAAAGACGGGCCGTGGGACAGGAGCATTCAGGAGCAGGCGTTGCCCTTCCGGTTCGGCACCCTCGCGTTCGTCGGCGCCTTCCACCTCGATCCCTTCGCCATAATTTCGGACGCTTAGGCCGGCGCTTGCGATGTGCTCCCAGAGCGACCCGGACTCAGGTTCGTCCTCTGGCATCGGGCTGTCGGAGCCACCGCCCATGGCGCGTCGTCCAGGGGCCGCACTGAAGGGATTAGCCGCGCGCCGTCCTCCGTAACCCGACGTCCATGCCATATTGAGCCACGGCGTTGGAGCGATCCCCAAGGCCCAACGGTGCCCGTCGACGGAGACATCGCTGTCGACAAAGAAACGGTCGCTGGTCGCAAATCGGCCGGCGAGTGCATGAGCGTTCGGCGTGACACTCACATCCTTCAGCTTCGGCTCTTCCTCGGTCCAGCCGTGCAGTCCAAAACGCGCCAGCGACGGATCGCCATCCAGGCCGGGAAGATCCCCGAGGATTTCATCGAAGGTGCGGTTTTCGCGAATAATGAAGAAGACGTGCTTCAGGCGCGGCATTTTCGCGCCAGGCACCAGCGCCGCCTCATTGTTGCGCACAACGGCTGGGGTGGACTGGGCGAGGGCGGGTTCCCCGACTGGCAACGGGAGGACGGAAAGGCTGCCCAGTTCCAGTTCGCCAATGTACCGGCGGGAGCCGTTGGCCTGGAATGTCTTCCCCCCGTTCGGACCCGCCCCTTTGCCCTTGTTGTTCACGATGTAAAGCCTGTCTCGATCGGGAGCAAGGGCAACCGCGGCTGGAAACCAGCCGGCATTCAGGTGTCCCAGGACGCGGCCCGAGACCTTATCGATCAGGGCGACGGCATTCACGCCCGCTTCGGCCACGTAGAGACGTTTGGCATCTTGTGCCAGGCCTGCCGGCATGACGCCCCGTAACGGTCGTCCTGCGCTGTCCTCGAATGCCACCCCCGAGAAAGCTGTCAGCGCAATCTGGCGCTGGATCTCGCGCCCGTCGGGAGTGATCACCACCACCGAATCTTCATGCGCCAGCGTGGCGTAGACGTGTTGCGCGTCTGCCACCACTCCCGACGGCGAGGAGCCTCCGATGGCACCTCCCGAACCCGCATGAATGGCGCTTCCCAGCCGCAGTTTGGCCGTGACCACCGGCTCGGCCGGATGGCCGACATCGCACGTCCAGAGTGAACTTCCCCGGACATCGTTCTCGTCTCCCAGCCCGGGAACACGATGCCCCTCAACTCGAACCCCGCGCCGCGCCTGGTTCGACGGGTATCCAAACGGCGCAAAGTGCAGTCCGGTGAGTAGCGTGGATTGTTCCCGGACGCCTTGGATGAGTTTGTACTCAAACAGTCCCGAATTCGTGAAATAGAGCCGTTTGCCGTCTTCGGAGAGGGCCATCGCCAGGGGATTCGCGCCGGTAGCGATGGAAGCGACACGCTGCCGGGTCGCGGTATCGATGACGACAACGCGCCAGTTGCCCTGATCGATGACATAGAGGAAACGGCCCTCTTGGGAAAGCGCCAGATTCGCTGCGAAGCTGTCCGAATAATTCACGCCGGCCGTCAAGCCGTTCAACTCGATCCTATCGACCCGCAGCCAGGCATCGGTGGACCATACATCGACCGCTCCCGAGTCGCCTGTCGCGTCGTAAAGCCTTCGTCCGTCCGGCGAATAAGCGACCCCCGCGTGCACTTGTACGTTGGGATCGTTCTTGGTAGTCGCGGGAATAGTGGTGATGCGCGGCTGGTCCGAGTCGGGATGGTCGATGATAACGAGAGAAAATGGCCAGCCGATACACGGGATCGCAATCTGTTGCCCATCCGGTCGAACCGCGAGAGCGAACGGAAAGGGCGCCAGGGTGATCCAGGCGCCCTCCGGGGTAATCAGCCGGCCGTTCGGAAGCCGGGCTTCGATGGAGGCGGCGCCTGACACGCCGGCGGCGGTCAGCACTGCACAGAGAATGCGCCGTCGAATCGACCATGGTCGCAAGAGCTAGACCCTAAACCCATTCGGGACGATACCGAATTCGCCTCGCCGGCCGCAGTTCGCAGGAACGCTCATGTCAGGGCTTGGGCTCTGCGCAAAGAGCCGTTCCCTGAGTTTGTCCGCCATTCAGCACCGAATTGTAGCAAAGTGGGACAGACGCTTTCGTCTGTCAACTCGCCCACTCCTCAGCAGCCTCGGACCTGGCGCCGGGCTTTTATTGGGCTCAGTGGCTTCCCGGATTAGCCCCAGTGAGGCTCGGCAATGCGAAAGCCACATAAATGCCTCCCGGCGACGTCCCGGGGTTCCTTGCCTTACCGTCGGTTGCGTATATCACCACATACTGTACGCCGCCCATCTCGTAAGTGATCGGCGTCGCGTTTCCGGCCAGCGGCAGCTTCGTTTCCCACAGGAGCTTTCCCGACCGCTTATCGAAGGCGCGAAACTTCCGGTCGAAGTTCGTCGCCGCGATGAACACCAGGCCGCCCGCGGTAACGATCGGTCCTCCGTAATTCTCGGAACCCGTGTTCTTCATGCCCTTTGCGGCCAGCTCGGGATATTGGCCCAGTGGAATCTTCCAGGCATAGCTGCCGGTGTTGAGGTCGATCGCGTTCAGCGTCCCCCAGGGTGGCGCCACCGCCGGGTAGCCGTCCGGATCGTAGAACTTGTGATACCCGGTAAACCTGTAATTCTGATTGATCGCAGGGGAACCCTGGCCGCGCAATTCTTTGCTTTCGCCGCTCAACACATATTGAGCAATGGCCGAAACTTCCGCCTCCTTGAGGTTGGGGTACGACGGCATGCGCCCCGCGCCCTGCCGGACGATCGCGCCGATTTCCCTTGCGGCCTTCTTGCCGCCGAGACTCACGAGCGAAGGAATCTGCGGAGGCGCGCCGGACAAGTCGTCGCCGTGGCAAATGGCGCAATTCGTGAGGTAGAGCTGCCGGCCGGAATTGCCCCCGCGATTTTCGACCAGACTCGACGTCCAGGCAATATCGTTGGCATTCACATACAGGAGTCCGGTCTCCGGATCGAACGCCGAGCCGCCCCACTCGGCGCCGCCGTCGAAACCGGGAAACAGCACCGTCTCCTTCCCCACGCTGAACGGCACGAACTGCCCCTCACTCCGGAACGAGCGGAATTTCTCCACCGCCCATTGGTGAATTTCAGGCGTGCGGTCGGATAGCATGTCCTCGGTCAACAGTTGCCGCGCGAAAGGGCCGGGCCTCACCGGCAGGGGCTGTGTTGCCGACGCCGCTTCACCTGGCACGTCGCTGGGTGGATATTTGCGGTACTCGATCGGAAACAGCGGCTCGCCGTTCGTTCTGTCGAAGAGATACACCCACCCCTGCTTGGTCGTCTGCGCGACCGCATCGACTTTTCTCCCGCCACGATTGACGGTTACCAGGCACGGTGGCGACGGGAAATCGCGGTCCCAAAGATCGTGCTTAACCCCTTGAAAATGCCACACGCGCTCACCAGTCTCGGCGCGCAGGGCAAGCAAAGTATTCGCGAACAGGTCGTCGCCGAGACGGTCGGCGCCATAGAAATCGGTCGCGGCGGAGCCGGTTGGGACGTAAACGATGCCGCGTTTCTCATCCAGCGCCATGCCGGCCCAGTTATTGGCGGCGCCACTGTATTTCCACGCATCTTTCGGCCAGGTCTCATAGCCGGATTCGCCCGGATGCGGAATAGTATGAAAGCTCCACCGGAGCTTGCCGGTTCTGACGTCGTAAGCGCGAATATCTCCGGGAGCGGCGGGAAGGGCCTCCGGATACCGTCCGCCCGTGATGAGAAGATCTTTGTAAATGATTCCCGGGCTGGTGAGAATGACCGATTGCTTCGAGGGATCGCGTCCAAGGTTCTCGCGAAGATCGATCCGCCCGTTATCGCCGAACGAGGCAATCGCCTTGCCAGTGTGCGCATCCAGCGCATAGATAAAGCTCTGCACGGCCGCGAAAATGCGACGGTCGTCTCCTGACGCCCAATACACAACCGATCGGTTCGGTCCGCGGCCCTGAATACCGGAATCGAACTTCCATAGCAATTTGCCGGTGGCCGCATTCAGGGCAATCACCCTGTGCATCGGGGTGACTCCAAACAGCACTCCGTCTATCATCACCGGCTGAGTCTGCGGGTCGCCGTGTCCTTCCTCCGTGTCGTACGTCCACGCGACTCGAAGCCGGGCCACATTGGATAAGTTGATCTGCGTCAGGGGCGAATAACGGATATCTGCCGGCCCTCCGCCGTAAGCGGGCCAATCCGCTTCCCGGTTGGCGGCAAGTCCAACGCTTGCGATTCTGAGCAGCAGCAGTGCAGAAGCTGCGGTACCCGCTATGAAACTTCTCTTCATGAAGGACCTTGCTCTTCTGCCCGGACGAGCGCTTAACTCGGAGTCAACCGGAGTTTTCCGGAAGCTACCTCTTCAATTCCTCTGCCGGAATCACCGGCAGCAGCAGATACGAAGGGTGCGTGCGGTCGTGGTAGACCACCTGCTTGGCCGCCACGAACTTGGTCTCGGTTTCGTTATGCCCGCCGGTGTTTAGGTTCCGGGAGAATGTCGGGAACAGCGCCGACGCTACTTCAATCCGTAGTCGGTGCCCCGCCGGGATGGTGATGCCCGTATGCCACAAATCCAGTGTGTATTCGTAGATCTGTCCTGGCTCCAGCAGCACAGGCTTCTTGACGCTCTCCCGGAAGCGTGCGCGCACCCTTCCCCCGGCGAGCTGAAACGTCTTGCCGTCCTTCTCGATTTCCACCAGGCTCACGAACCAGTCCGTGTCGCGCGCCGAGGAGGAGGCGTACAGCGTGGCTGAGATCGGGCCGGCGAACGTGAGCGGCTCTTTGAGCGGTTCGGTCTGGTAGACCAGAATGTCCTGGCGCTCGGATGTGACGCTCTCGCGAAAGGCCTCCGCTTCCTTCTTCTTCTCGTCGGCCGATCGCACCTGCTTCTCCTGCTCGTCGGTCAGTTCGTGGAAGCCGGGGTCCGGTGTCGGATCCCCTGGGTCGTACACGTACGTATCCGAAGGCGCGCCGTCCGCCGGCCCGAGTCCGAGCCCGCCATCGCCTCGCGAAGTGTTCGCTTTGCCCGAACTGTTGAGGTACAGCTTGGTGAAGCGGGTGGCCCGCAACGGGTACGTATCATCGTGCAGCCACTGGTTGGCACCCATTACAAAGACACTCACCAACGGCTCCTTGGTAATTCCGTTCTCCACACCCTTCAACCAGTAGTCGAACCAGCGCAGGTAGTCGCGCTGCAGGTCGATCACCGCGCCCGCGCCGAAATCACGGTCCCCGATCTTACGCCCGGCGGTGTCGGTATGGCCCCACGGTCCTATGGTGAGCTTCTGGTTGGCGTGTCCGTACTCCTTCATACGCAGGTAGTTCAGCTTGGTCCCGATGCCGTCACCGTCGAACCAGCCGGATTGATGGAACACGGGGATGCGCACTTGCGAAAGCTGGCTCAGAAAATCGGCCTGCTCCCAATAGGCGTCGTCCACCGGGTGCTCGATCCACTTGCGCCAATAACGGTTCTCCTTTCCCAGAACCGCCTTGTCGAGGTCGATCACAGGCAATGCGCGCAGCAAATTGGCATATTTCTTATCGCCGATCTGGCTCATCGCTACACCGGAAAGGTCACCGGTGGCGTTGGATTCGAGGATGTCCGCCCACCAGATGGCGCCCAGGGTGAAGAACGCGCCGTGCTCGTAGGGGATGTTGTAGAACGGGTCGGGCGGGGCCACGTTGGGGATGATCGTGACCAGGTGCGGCGGGCGCTCCCGGGCGGCCCACCACTGCACCCACCCCACGTACGAGCCGCCGATCATGCCCACCTTGCCGTTCGACCACGGCTGGGCGGCCAGCCACTCCACCGTGTCGTAGCCATCCTTGGGCTCATTGATGAACGGCTCCCACACGCCTTCCGAGCCGAAACGGCCGCGGCAATCCTGCACGGCGACGGCGTATCCCCGGCGCGAGTAATAACGCCCCTCGACTTCCACCATCTCCTTCTTGTAAGGTGTGCGGATCAGGATGACTGGCACTTTGCCCTCTGTCTGGGGCAGGTAGAGATCGGTGGACAACTTCACTCCATCCCGCATGCCGATCTTCACGCCTGGCTCGACCTTCAACTCATACTTTGGCTGTGAGAGCAGTGGGTCGGCCACGGGTTCCTTGCGCAACGCCTCGTAGCCATCGCGGACATAAGCGGCATGCTGCGCCGGGACGTCCCCCAGGAAGATTCGGCCCTCGGCGTCCGCCCAGATGATCACGTCCACACCCGGCAGCCCGTACGTGTACCGGTAAAGAGTGAGATCCCTGCCGGCAACTGTGCGCTCAACCTTGTCTTTGAATTCGAGCGATGCGTCGACGGCCGCGCCCGGCAGAATGACGAGAGGGAAGGACTGCTTGCCGCCCTTCGCGCGATCATAGAGGCGAACCGGCTGGCTCATCAATGCAGGGCCGTAATTGTCGAACACGCGTGCGCCCGGCTTCACCTCGAACGTCTCGGTCTTTTCCTTGATCGTGCGGCGGGCCGTGGCGCCTTCCCGAACCAAGGTGGCTACACCGGTAGGCGCGCTGGTGCTCATGGTAGTCCAGACACCGTCTTTGTCCACCACGATGGATGTGGTGATAGTCACGCTTTGGCCGGCCATGGCCAGAGTAGCCTCGTTCCTATAAGTGCCATCGGGCAGCCATCTGACTTTCAGCGTGCCGATGCGGTCTTCATTTATGTAGAGAGAGAAGGTCGTGTCCTCGCCAGGACCGGCGAGAGCGGCGGGGCCGGCAGGCGCCGGCACAGGCTGCGCGGCAAGGCTCGCGCCAATGGCAAGCGCGAGCAACAGCGCAGCACAGCAGGATCGTTTCATCCAAAGGCTCCGTTTCTGGCTCTTTGGCCAGCCTGAGCATAACACGCCTTGAAAAGTGAGATAAGCGCCGCAGCCCCGGGTCGGTGGTTCAAATCCAACCCCCGCAACCAAAACAAATACATCTACTTCGGACTCCTCCGGCTTCTCCCAGCCGACAACTGTCGCGCGTGTTAACCTAACGCCGGATGCAAAATGGCAAGAAAAGCAAGATGCGGTTTGCAGGTGCTATGCTTGCGCTCGGCTCGGCTACGTTCTTGGCTTCAACGTTTCTGAGCGAAGGCGGCCAGCGTTGGGTCTGTAGGTGCGTAGCGGGAGCTTTTATCGTCCTGGCAGGTGTGAGCGCCATAAGAGCAGCATTTCGTGCGTCAAACTGAGAGTTCATTGCCCCGTTTTGCGCAATCATGCTAGGGTGAGGTGTAAGAATCCTGGAATGTGTAAGAAATCGGGGACTGGCTGCTCTGGCCCCAGGTAGCGTCCCGAGGCGCCTGACACCGGTTTTCTTCACGTATCCCCAGGGAGCATTATTTCCTACTGAAGGAGAACTGATATGCCATTAGTGTCGATGCGGCAGGTCCTCGATGAGGCGGCCAAGGGCGGGTACGGAGTTGGCGCGTTCAACGTCAACAACATGGAACAGATCCAGTCGATCATGGAGGCGGCTCGCGAGACCAAGTCGCCGGTCATCATTCAAGCCAGCCGCGGCGCTCGCGCCTACTCGCAGGACCGTTTTCTGTACCACCTGATGGTGGCGGCCACCGAGGTTTATCCGGAGATTCCGACCGTGCTGCACCTGGACCACGGCAACAGCCCGGAGACCTGCCAGAGCGCCATCGATATGGGTTTCACCAGCGTGATGATGGATGGCTCGCTGATGCCGGACGGCAAGACGCCCTCGAGTTTCGAGTACAACGTGGAAGCCACACGCAAGGTGGTGGAAGCGGCGCATGCCAAGGGCGTCACTGTGGAAGGCGAAATCGGCTGCCTGGGAGGCATTGAAGACGGGCACGGCGCGGGTCTGGACGGCCTGAGCCACCTGACCGATCCCGGCCAGGCGGTGGAATTCGTCAAGGCCACGGGTTTGGACGCGCTGGCCATCGCCATCGGCACCAGCCACGGCGCTTACAAATTCAGCAGCAAGCCGACAGGCGAAACGCTCAAAATGGCGCGCCTGATCGAGATTCACAAGCGGCTGCCCGGCGTTCACCTGGTGATGCACGGCTCCTCCAGCGTGCCGAAGGATTTGCAGGACATCATCAACCAGTACGGCGGCAAGCTGAAGCCGACGTGGGGCGTGCCGGTGGAGGAAATCCAGCTCGGCATCAAGAACGGCGTGCGCAAGATCAACGTGGACACCGACAATCGCCTGGCCATCACCGGCGCGATCCGCAAAGTGTTTGTTGAGAAGCCCGAAGAATTCGATCCGCGCAGCTACATGAAGCCGGCGCGTGAAGCGATGAAGAAAGTGGTGGCGCTGCGCATGACGCAATTTGGCCAGGCCGGCCACGCCAACGACTACAAGCCGCTCAGCCTGGAAACGATGGCGAGCCGCTACGCCGCGCAACCGGTAGCGGTGTAAGCGCCGAGTGAGGCAGGACAGGCGATCGGTTTACGTCGCCTGTCAAGACTTGCGCTTTGGCCAGGCAGGACAGACGACATAAACCGATCGTCTGTCCTGCCTGGCCCGAGGGCAAAACCTTCTCATTTCTTCTTCTGCATCGCGGCGATGATCGCATCCGGCACGCCGGCCTGCTTCAACTTGAGCAGGTCGTCGTCGCCGAGGGCGAAGCGGTTGATTTCGGAAGCGATCATCTTCAGGATGTCTTCCTCGGCCACGTTGCCCTGCACCAGCCGGATCACCAGGTCGTTAGTGAAGATGATGCCCGTCCGAACCGGTTGGGCCGGCTTAGCGTCCTTTTGCGTCTGCTTCTCCCAGGCAACCACGTGGCGGGCCAGCGCTTCGGCGAGCGACTTGTTCGTCTGGCACTGGGCTATCGCCTCTGTGACCATCCGGCTGTCCCGAAGCTTCCCGGTTTTGCCGAACGCCGCCAGCGCGCCAGCGTAATTCTGCATCACCATGTACGCGATGCCGAGGTCGTACCACGCCGCGGCGATCGTCTTTGGATTGGCATTGCAGGACTCGGTATTGGCTCGCGCAACCTGCAACAGGCCCTTGTAATCCGCCGCCTTAAAGAGGTCGAACGCCGCGCGGAGGTTGCAGTCTTTGTCGTCCATGAACTGCACCTCCTCAGTGTCGATCCACGGCTCGTACAGGCGCCGGGTCTGCCCCAAGGCCTGAAGCCGCGCGGTCACAATCAGATCGGACGGGGCGGGCCACTCGGGCTGGGTGCTCGGCGACTCATTTTGTTTGGACGGGTCGGCACGCAGCGTCTGGGCCGCCAGTTCGTCGCCGCTCCAAAAGTCCTTCACGTGCAATACGGCCAGAAAATGTCCTGCGGTGCGGGAGATATGCATCGCGGGAAGGCCCGAGCCGATGATCGCCTGGTCTGGCAACGCCTGGCACTCGGAGATGTCAACGGAGACGGTGACCACCGCGGTAATGCCCGGCTCGGCCTGCGCCACCAGGGGAATTCCATGCGCCCGCAGGTCTTGCCGCAGCAGGTCTGAGAACTCCTGCGAGCACCTGCCGGTAACCTGGCCGAGAATCACCCGGGCTCCGATCAAGCTTTCACCGAGAATAGCCGGATGCGGCATCTTAACCTGCAGCTTCTTTTGACCCATTGCCGGGGAAGCTGCAATGAGCAGCAGCAGAGCGGAAATGATGGAGCATCGAAACCGACGGCGCATCTGCGTCTCCTTAGCCGGTGTTGCCGGCGAGGCTTATTTCCTGTCTTCGCAGTGAACATAGTGTACGCCCGTGCAGCTCATTTCTAGACCGTAATATCGTGATTTCGTCAGCGGTGGGCCGGTGTTGGTACCAGTGTCAATGCAGGCTTTCCAATCGGGGTGATTAAGAACACCCCACCGTGGCGAGTTTCTCATCGACTCTGCCCGCGATGCCCGCAGCGGGCGGTGTGACCACGTCGGATTCCCAGGAAGTACGCTGACAGCTCCCGAAAGTGAGAGTCTTCCTCGCCTCAGCGCACTAACACCAACGGCAGCCGAGTATGCTTGGGTTACAGTTTCGCCCGCCACATTGGTTACAGATTGGCATGGTCGCTGGTGTTGCGCTTTGCGGCAATCTTTGGGCGCAGGCGCCTTATTACACCACCGCCAGCATCGTGAACGCGTCCGATTACTCGCCCGGGCCATTCGCTCCGAGTTCCGTGCTTTCTTTGTTCGGCACCAACCTTGCCTGGACTACCGAAGCATCGACCGCCGAAAACCTCGCCGCCGGAAGCCTGCCAAACCAACTGGCGGCGGTTCGCGTTTACGTGGACATTGAGCCGGTGCCGCTGCTCTACGTTTCTCCGACGCAGATCAATTTTCTGGTGCCCTCCGACCAGATTCCAGGCGATGTCACCGTGACCGTGGTGCGCCAGGGCGTAAACGGCCCGCCGGTGACCATCACGCTGGTCGACGCCGCTCCCGCGCTGTTCGTGATGGAGGGCGGTTACGCCATCGCGCAAGACTGGAATACCGGCTACACGCTGATGACGGCCGATGTTCCGGCGCACGCAGGCGACATAGCCATTCTCTATGCCACGGGTCTCGGCCATACGAATCCTCCGTGGGCCTCCGGTGCAGTGGCGCAATCCGCCGCCTACATCACATCCATGGCCAGCTTTCAGGTGCTGTTGAACGGCGCCGCCATCGACCCGCGGCTGGTTCTTTACGCCGGGGTAGCCCCCGGATACTCGGGCTTGTACCAGATCAACTTCACCATCCCTTCAGACGCCGGCGCGAATCCGGAGATCCGCGTCCAGATTGGAAAGCAGATCAGCATTTCATCCCTCAAGCTGCCCGTGGAGTAGGCAAGAAGAGCTGAGACGAATCTCGAGATTTGTTTAGGGCGTGTTTAATGCGCGTGACACGCTGCCGCCGCCGGGAACGTCGCGAATGGCGGCGCTGCAAGGCAAGACCGCGCCACGCTCCTCAGGCCGTGCGCACGCGCGGGATGCGATCTTCGAGCGGAGGCATAGCCGGGAAATCGGTGTAGGGCGCGGACTGATACCAGTAGGCCACCGAGAAGAAATTGTCGCCGCGGTCGTTGGCATGGCCGTGCTCGATGGTGTGCTTCAGGTAGCGCTCGAAGGTGACGGGGTTGTCGCCGTGCCAGCGGTAGCAGCAATAGCGGCCGCCGGTGCGCTCGGCGTCGGCGATCAGCGGTGCGCCGTACATCTGGTGGCCGAAAGGCACCGCGCCATCGCGGCCGCCGAAGTCCCAGCTTCCCAAAAAATAGTCCTCCGAGCCGGTGCCGTTGATGATGGGCTTGGACTCATCGTCGACAAAGATCATGTCGTCGCCCTCGCCCCACCAGCCGTCCGCGTTTTCGAGCACGCCCAGCGTGACGCCCATCAGGTGGCCGCGCCCGTGCGTTTCGACAAAAACGTAGTTCAAGGGGCCGAGCGGGTTCAGCTTCGCAGCTTCGCCCGTGACTGGCACGCAAGGCGCCGCCTGCCGGTACTGCGCGTGAAAGTAGAGGGCGTCCGCGGGCAGCGACGGCACCGCCATGTAGTCGATGTTCGAATAGAACGCGCCCACTCCCTGCTTGCCCTCGTTGGTCACGGTGAGCCGTGCGCCCTTGCGGTAGGGCATGGCGAAATAGCAGTTGAGCGATTTGCCGGGCGAGCAGGCCAGGTACTGGGATTGGTAAATCTGATAGGCGGCGAGGTTCAGGCCGAAGAAATCGCCGATGGGAGTTTCCACGCTGGGCTTCTCTTTGCCGTCCCAATAGGCGCGCAGCACCAGTTCCTTCAGATGGTGCTGGCTGCCGGCGGCGATAGTGAACCAGATGTGGCTGATGACGCCGGCGCCTTCGGCGAGGAAAACTTCCTTGGCGCCGCCGGCGGGGATGTTCCAGAAGTCGTGGTTGCCGCCGGTGCGATCGTAGCTCGATTGTTTGAGCGAGCGGTAATGCTGCGCCCGCGCATAGGCGGGCAGCAGGGGCGCGGCCGTGCTTCCGGCTTGCGCCCGCGCGGCAGGCGATGCCGCGGCGGTCATGCCGGCCGCCGCCAGCGCGTCGCGCATGAAGTTACGTCTCGGAGTGGTGCTCATAATCTTCTCCCTTTCCGGCCTTAGGCCGTGAGTTCGCAATTTCTTGGCCGCGGCCGAAAGCTTCGTGCCAGGCCGGGCCGGGCATGCCCGGCCCCTACGGGCGTTGTAGGGGCGAGGCATGCCTCGCCCGCCGGCCGCCAATTCGACTGGCTTGCTTCCCGAGCTGCTCTCACTTCCCCAGCGCCTTGGCAATCGCCTGTTCGGCCAACGGCGCCATCACCTCGTAGCCGGCGGCGTTGGGGTGCAGACCATCGAACGTCAGCTCTTTGCGCAGCATGCCCTTGTCATCCACCGTGGCGCCGAAATAGTCAAGGTAGACGAAATTGTTCTTCTCGGCGTAGTCCCTGAGCCAGCGATTGAGCGCCAGAATCTTCTCCGGCGGTCGCTGCCCAGTCTGCGTCTTGATATAGTCGCAAACCGGCAGCAGCGCGGACAGCACGATCTTGATGTTGTTGGCTCTCGCCATATCGGCCATCGACATGAAGTAGTTCTCGGTGGCCTCCATGGTCATGGGGCCGACGTTGCCGGCGAGGTCATTGGTGCCGGCCAGGATGACCACGACTTTGGGCTTGAGGGCGATCACGTCCTGATAGAATCGCAGCAGCATTTGCGGCGTCACCTGGCCGCTGATGCCGCGATTGATGTAAGGCTTGCCGGGGAAGAATGTGCCGATGCTGCGGCCCCAGGCATCGGTGATGGAATCGCCCATGAACACGACGCGATCTTCCCCCGCCGTCGCCGGGGGCACCTTCTCATCTTCAGCCGCATAGCGCACCGTGTTGCCGTAGTCGTTGACCATTCTCGCCAGTTGGTCGAGCATGCGCACCCGCGGCGGTGGAACATCCTGAGCGGAAGTCTGCGCTTGCGCGCGCAGCAGGAAGGCGCAGAACACTAACAGGGTGATTCGCATAGGCCCTATTGTAGGACGGGCGATCGGTTTTTGTCGCCTGTCAGGCTCCGTGCTTTGGAGAAGCATGACAGACCACATAAGCCGATGGTCTGTCCTACCTCACTGCCCGTAACCCGGCATCGGCGCGAGCGCGGGCGAGAAATCGCGCCAGGTTTCGATATGGAAGCGGCAGCCGTCGGTGCGAATGCTGACCAGGCCGTCCAGATCGGTGCGATAGACGATCGCATTGCGGTCGAGGAGGCGGCCGATCACATCGGCGTTCGGATGGCCGTAGCTGTTGTCCTGGCCCACCGAGACGATGGCGAAGACTGGCTTGATGGCATCGAGGAACGCCGGGGTGCTGGAGGTGTGGCTGCCGTGGTGCGCCACTTTGAGCACGTCGGTGAGCTGCAGCTCGTCTTCCGACAACATGCGGTTCTCGATGGGCCGCTCCACGTCGCCGCAGAGAAGAAACGAATGTTTGCCGTAGCGCACGCGCATCACCAGCGAATCGTCGTTCCTGGGCTCGTCCGCGGGAACGTAATCGGCGAACGGCGCCAGGATCTCGATCTGCGCGCCGCCCCAGAGGAATTGGCGTGGCGCCAGCAGCGGCACAATCTTGACGCCCAAATGTTGCGCGCGCTCGTGCAGCACGCGCCAGGCGGGGCTGTCGGGCGTGGCGCCGGTCCACAGTTCGCGCGGACGAAAATCGGAGACCAGCGCGGGCAGGCCGCCGATGTGATCGTCGTGGGCGTGAGACAGCGCCACCACATCGACATTACGGATGTTGCGGTCCCACAGGTACGGCGCTACTACGTCCTCGCCCACATCGAGTTGCGATTTGGGCTGGTTGCCGAAAGCCGGAATGCCGCCGCCATCGAGGATCATACGCTTGCCATCGGGAAAAATCACCAACAGCCCGTCGCCTTGCCCGACGTCGATCGCGGTGAGTTCCAGTTCGCCCGGATGGACGTCTGGAGGGAACGGCTGCCACAGCAGCAGCGCCAGCAGCGCCACCACGGCTGCGCCGCTCGCTATGCGCCACCCGCGGCCGCGGGCCACCGCCGCAGCGACCAGAGCGAGCGAAAACGCAATGCCGAGCCACAGCGGCGGCGTGGGAATGCGCCAATCGGGATCGAGCGAAGCGTGCCAATGCACGATGGCGCGCGATGACGCGAGCAGCACGCCGCCGCAGCGGGCCACCCACGTCCAGCCGGTAAACACGGCGATGAAGCCGACCGGAATCGCCAGTCCCATCACCGGAACCACCAGCGCGTTGGCGGTGAGGCCGGAAAGGCCGACGCGGTGGAAGTACACAATCATGGGGAGGGCCAGCCCCGCCTGAATGACGGCGGAGATGGCGGTGATTTCATAAAGGAAGAAAAGCACGCGCGCGACCGCTGCCACGCCCCGGCGAGCCGCGCCCAAGGGGACTCTGAGAGCGCGGTAAAGGGTCTCGGCGAGGAGGCGCATTTCGATACGAAACTGCGCCACGCGCGGCTCCAGGTTCAGGTCGCGGTCGCGATTGGCGAGATCGGCCAGGCCGCGTCCGAGTGGGCCCGAAGTGGCGCGGATCAGCGGCGTGGCAAACGCACCCAGAAACGCCACCGCCAGGAAGCTCAACTGGAAGCTGGCATCGAATAACTGGTCCGGATCGAAGAGCAGAAAGCCGAGCGCCACCGCGGCCAGCAGGTTCAGGGGGCGCCTCTGGCGGAAGAAAAAGCCGGCGGCGATCACCAGCGTGAATGCGGCGGCCGAGCGTACGCACGGCGCATTGAACCCGGTGACGAACGCGTAGAGCCAGGCGACCACCGCCGTTAGCGCTGCCGCCAGGCTCGCCGGAACAAAGCACACGCGGAGCAAAAAGAGGAAAAAGGCGGCCACGATGGCCACGTGGGTTCCGGAGATGACCAGCGTGTGAAAGGTGCCCGTGGAGCGGTAATCGTCGGTCCACACCTTCTGCATTTGGAACTGCTGCCCCAGCAGCACCGCCTGCATCATGGCGGCCTGGTAGGGATCGCGCCCATAAAGCGAGTTGATGCGCGCCATGGCGGCCGCGCGCAGATCCATCACGGCTTTTTGCAACGGTGAGCCGCACCGGCCGGGAAGAACACGAACCGTGCCGGCAGCGCTGGAGGCCGTCCAGTAAATGTCGTGGCGCGCCAGGTAGTGCCGGTAATCGAACGCGCCTGGGTTTTCGTAGTTGCGCGGCCGGCGAACGCGGGCATCGAGTTCAATGTTGCGGCCGTAAGCAAGGGCCGGCAAAGCCTCGTCCGGCTTGGCGTAGAGCGTGACCTGGACGCGCGCGTGCGGCTCCAGTTCGAGCAGAAATCGTTCGCGCTCGCCGGAGAGGGCGGGCGGCTCGACCACGCAGCCGCTCAAGAGCACAACTTCGCGGCCGGTGACGTCCAACTCGGGCGCTGGAGCTGGCCGGTGCGCCAAAGCAGTGAGCGCGCCCCCCGCAATCAGGCCCAGCAAGCAGCAGATGCCCGCCAGTACGCGCGCGCGGCGCAAGATGGCGACGATGCCGAGCGCGAGGAAGGCAGCGATGACCAGCATCAACTCGGGCGCGTGGAAGGGCACGAAGCGGGCCGCCAGTATCCCGGCGGCAATGGCGGCCACCGGTCCTAGCAGGGGATCTCGCATGGCAAAGCCGGCAGCGCCGGCCGGCAGGATCAGCCGGAATTCCGACCGACAATCGATCTTCGCGGGCGGAGAAGCGGGCTCAGGCCCGGTTACTCCGCCCTGTACTGGATCGACTTGTCTCGGAGAAACGACTCTCTAGCGTTGCAATGGAAGTGATCTCGGCCAGGCGGAATTCTCAGAAATCTCGCGTGCCCTGGCATGAATCGCCGCGCCAGGTAGGACAGACGATCGGTTTTTGTCGTCTGTCAAGCGCGTGCTCACGTGAAAATGACAGGGTCGAAAAAACAGGTTCAGCCCGCAGCAGTAGCGGGCGCGCGGCCCGACTCGAGAGCATTTTCATCCGCTTCCGCGGGCCAAAGGCCGGTGAAGGCAGACCACCAAAGGCGATGGTCTGTCCAGGTCTGTCCTACCGGGGCGCGCTTACGCCACGCCTAGCTTCAGGGCCTTTACGCGGTCGCGCAGTTGCGCGGCTCTTTCGAATTCGAATTTGCGGGCCGCTTCGCGCATGTTGTTCTCCAGATCGGCGATGAACTTTTGCAACTCCTCCGGGGTCAGGTTGTCGACTTCCTGGTCCACTTCGAGGGGCACGGTGACGTAATCGGCTTCGGCGATCGCCACCAGGCTCATATCGATCGGCTTGATGATGGATTGCGGCACGATGTTGTTGCGCTCGTTGTACTCCACCTGCGTCTGCCGGCGGCGTGAGGTCTCGTCAAGCGCTTTGCGCATGCTGTCGGTCATTACGTCGGCGTAGAGGATGGCGTGGCCTTCCACGTGGCGCGCGGCGCGGCCGATGGTCTGAATCAGCGACCCGGCAGAGCGCAGGAAGCCTTCCTTATCCGCATCCAAAATCGCCACCAGCGAGACCTCGGGTAAATCGAGGCCCTCGCGCAGCAGGTTGATGCCGATCAGCGCGTCGAACTCGCCGCGGCGCAAGTCGCGGAGAATCCTGATGCGGTCGAGCGTGCTCACCTCGGAATGCAGGTAGCGGCAGCGCACTCCCACCTCGGAGTAATACTCGGCGAGGTCTTCGGACATGCGCTTAGTGAGCGTGGTTACCAGCACACGCTGGTTGGCGTCGACCCGCTTGCGGATTTCGCCCAGCAGGTCGTCCACTTGCCCCTTCACCGGCCGGATTTCCACGCTCGGGTCGATCAAGCCGGTGGGCCGGATGATCTGCTCCACCACGACGCCCGCCGACTTGGTGAGCTCATAGGGGCCGGGCGTGGCGGAGACATAGACCAGTTGGTTGACGCGGTGCTCGAATTCCTCGAAGGTGAGCGGGCGGTTATCGAGCGCGCTGGGCAGGCGGAAGCCGTGCCCCACCAGCACCTCTTTACGCGAGCGGTCGCCGTGGTACATGCCGTGAAGCTGCGGCACCGTCTGGTGGCTTTCGTCGAGGAACATGATCGCATCGTGCGGCAGGTAATCGAGCAAGGTCGGCGGGGCCTCGCCCGGCAGGCGGCCGGAGAAGTGGCGGGAATAATTCTCAATGCCGTGGCAGTAGCCGATCTCCTTCATCATTTCCAGGTCGAACATGGTGCGCTGATAGAGCCGCTGCGCCTCGATTGCCTTGCCCTGCTTTTCCAGTTCCGGCCGCCACCAGGCGAGCTCCGCGCGGATGCTGTCCATGGCGGCGAGCTTGGTCTCCTCGCTCATCACGTAGTGCGTCTTGGGATAGATGGGGAGGCGGGTGTAGGTTTGTTTGACCTGCCCCAGCAGCGGATCGATCTGCGAGAGGCTTTCCACTTCGTCGCCCCAGAGCTCGATGCGGTAAGCGCAATCGTCGTAAGTGGGATAGACTTCGATCACGTCGCCGCGTACGCGAAAAGTGCCGCGGCGGAAATCCGTGTCATTGCGCTCGTAGAGAATCTCGACCAGCTTGGAGAGAATCTGGTTGCGCGAAATCTTCTGACCTTTCTCGAGCATCAGCAGCATGCCGTAGTAGGCTTCGGGCGAGCCCAGTCCGTAAATGCAGCTCACGCTGGCGACGATCACGCAGTCGCGGCGCTCGAACAGGCTCTTGGTGGCGGAAAGGCGCAGCTTGTCGAGCTCGTCGTTGATGGTGGCCTCTTTTTCGATGTAGACGTCGCTGGCCGGAATGTAGGCTTCGGGCTGATAGTAGTCGTAATAGCTGACGAAGTATTCGACCGCGTTGCTGGGGAAGAAGCTCTTGAATTCGTGATAGATCTGCGCAGCGAGCGTCTTGTTGTGCGCCAGGATCAGGGCTGGCTTGCCGACGGCCTCAATCACCTTGGCCATGGTGAAGGTCTTTCCCGAGCCGGTAACGCCCAGCAAGACCTGGTGCTGCTCGCCTTCGCGTACCCCGCGCGTGAGCTCGGCGATGGCGTTCTCCTGATCCCCGCGCGGTTGGTAGTTTACGGCCAACCGAAATCCCATTTATTTAGAGTAGCAACGGCAATGTCGTGGCGCGGGCTGTCGAGCCTGCTGAGCCGAGAGTCGTCTCGGCTCTTCTTCCGCGCCCGCCTCACCTCGCTTGACTGCCTGCGCACACCATCGATGGGGGGACCGTTCATCGGCTAAGTCCCATCCCACCCGCGAAATAGCGCGGTTTCGCCGCGTGTCACCCAAACTTGACCGGATGGCTGCAATCGGTTATTCTGAGCGGCATCTGCGAACGTCACGATTCCCGCACAACTTTATCCCGGGAGGATGAATGACTCCGAAAGAAGTTTTAGAATTTGCCAAGAAGAACGATGCCAAGCAGCTGGATCTGCGGTTCACCGATATTCCG